>ERZ869936.114-NODE-114-length-109274-cov-33.912341_pt1 | contig 109274 bp, 92 predicted proteins | sample MGYA00520876_ERZ869936 | MGnify/ENA primary metagenome ERZ869936 (study PRJEB32218, sample SAMN09650985) | biofilter metagenome | isolation source: enrty point of leading RO module | place: Saudi Arabia: Thuwal, RO plant located on Red Sea | collected 2016-02-17...
CGCACGTTCTCTATCACGCACGTTCTCTATCACAATCGCGGTGACGCCACGCTCGAGGACGTCGCGCTCTCGGCGTTCGGCACCGGACACCTGGCCAGCTACTACTACGCGAACGGGGCCGCCTGGGCCGACATCGACAACGGCGTCGCCTGGGAATCCGTCAACAAGAGCCAGGTTGAGTCAACCAAGGATTGGGTGATCGTGGCGTGCGACCTCGCGCACCGTGTGTTGGGCGCCGCACAGCTGAGGCCCCAAATTGCTTGACATGGCTAACGATCTGGCTAGACTGCGTGGCTAGTAATGCCCCCTTCTTTGGTGGATTCCACGGTCAAGAACCAATGGCAATGGCGGGGCAAGCAAAGGCGTGATGGGTGGGCAAGCTACCGATCTAGACTCAGGAGAGCGTGCGGATGAAAAGTACAACTCACAAAATGGTACAACGGGTGTTGCTCGCAACGACGGGCCTCGCCTTGCTCGTTGTTTCGAGCGTGGCGGTCGCCGTCCCCTATGTTCCCGGCAACGACTGGGCGGAGGTGCGCCTGGCCGCCGCGCCGCGTCAGCTAGGTCCGTCGGATGATTATCCGGGTCAGTGGGAGTACGTGTACGACCTCTGGGGCGGGAGCCAATCGTGGACGCGGTTCGTGACCATCGACGGCTTCGACGCGGATGCAATCGCGAATATCCACACGGCGATCGTCGGCGAAGATATCGACGGAGACGGAACGCTGGATGAAACCGGCATCTGGCAGCGCTGGGACTCGCACAGCGTCGGCGGCTTCGCTCCGTGGGGGAACTTCCGAGAGAACTCGATCTATCCGTCCTACTGGAACGCAGGCACGCAGTCCTGGGATCTTGCCTCGAGCGTCGGCGGCGGCAACTGGCCCGGCCAGAATACCCAGTTCGAACTCGACAACATCTGGCACACGGGCGACGAGTACGCGGTCACCGAAACGGCTATCAACGCGGGCGGTTTTCAGTTCTTCGATCCGGATAATAGTTTTCGTCGCTGGCCCGGCATTCAAATCGACACCGACGGTCAGCCCGGCAACGATGGCGTGCAGTTTGACAGTTTTGTCCATGCAGCGAACGGCTGGGGATTTGCCAACGCCTCGCTCGAGTTGACCTTTCGCATCGTGCATCCGAATGCTCCCGGTTCGATCACCTGGTCGACGTTTCACAATACGGACGTCGGTGGTGGTGGAGGACCGGTGTCGGTCGAAGGCACGATCACCGGACCCGGCGGGGCCGCACTGACGTGCATCATTGGCGACGTCGACTGCGACGGATTCGTGGACATCGCCGGCGACATTCTGCCGGCCTTCACCAACTTCACGGGTCCCGGTTCGTTCGGCAAGGTCCGCTCGGAAGGCGACGTGCATGGCACCGCAACCGGAGCGACCACGAACCCCGCGGGTCACGACGGCGATGTCGACGTCTCGGACGTGCTCGCCATTTTCGGGGCCTTCACGGGACCTCCGCCCGATGAAGGAAGCGGTGGCCTCGGCGGACCGGCCGAAGCGGGCGATCCGAGCATTCCCGATCTGATCTACGATGCGGCTACGGGCGAGGTCACGCTCGATCCCGACGGTTCGTCGATCATCGGCTACTCGCTGCAGAACGCCACCAACAGCTTTCTGCCGGCGGGCCACACGCCGATTCTGGCCGGGGTGACCACCGCGCTCACCTCGCAGATCGAGGAAGCGGCGCTCGCGCCGGGTTCCGGTTCGATCGGCCTGGTGTTTCCCACCGGCTTGGACCTGGCGGGGCTGACGGCGTTGTTGTCGGTCAACCAGGTGAGCCGTTTTCTCGGCGCTCCGCTGGTGCCGTTCGATCTGGTGGTGGTCAGTGGCGTTGCCATTCCTGAGCCCACCACGACGGTCCTGTGGCTCTTCGGTATGGCCGGCGTTGGCCTGGCGACCTGGCGTCGCCGCCGTAGGGCCTAGAGCGTGGCAGCCGCCAACATCAAGAGAAATCAAAGCCGTCCCTGGAGAAACTGCGGGGGCGGCTTTCTCGTGCGCGGGTCGCCATGGTGGATCGCGTGCCCCGCGCTAGGGAATCAGTTCCAGCCCGGCGAAGATCGACGTGTAGAAGGGCGTGCCGGTGCTGTCGACGACGGTCAGTCCATCGGTGTCAGGCAAGCCATTGGCGCTCGGTTGATCGGTGGCCACCGCCACATTATTGAGCCAGAGAATATGGGCACCTCCGCGGACGAACAGCTTGGGCGTGATGGGATAGTTCACCAGAGCGCCGAGTTCGATCGAGGAAGAAGCCTGGCTGGCCTCGAGGAGATTGCTGCTGTTCGGGGAAAAGGTCGACACGTTCCCGTTCGTCGTGGTGATGTCGTTGTAGTAAACGCCGCCCTTGGCGACGAGATCGACGCGAATCGGCCAGTCGTCGATGTCGATAATAATCTCGGCTCCGACCTGCACACCGTAAAGGTCGTTGTCGGTTCCGTAGAAGACCGAATTGGAGTTGGTGCCGTCGGTGACCGCAAACAGGATATCCTCTTCAACCGCGAAATGCCGGAAGCCGATCAGCAACTGCAGCCAGTCGTCGCCACTGCGAAAATTGGCTTCGACGCTGCGGATTTCGGTTTGAAAGTCGAAGGTCCCGGTCACAGGTCCCACGAGACTTAACGGCAAGCCGAAGACATTGTCGTCAGCCACAATGATTCCGTGACCGTCTCTTGGTCCTAGCGTGATTCGGTCGGTGAGCTCTTCGACTTCGAAATAACGGACCTCGATGAAGAAGCCATCGTCCAGGGCTGCCTGGGCGGAAGCCTCCCAGCCGATTTCGAAGTCGAAGTCAAATAGCGATGCGTCAACGGATGGCAGCACATTCACCACCGGTCCGATCGGGTCGATGATGTCGGTCGAGGCGATGATCTCCACGGGATCGGGTCGATCGCGCTGCAAGGCAATCGCCCCGCCGCGGAACTTCCAGATCGATTCGCTCGGCCCCGCGCCGAACCAACCGTCGGTCGGGCCGGCGTAGGCTCCACAACTACGCGGCGAACAGGCCCGCCGACCGGTGCGCCCGGTCTCGGCCATCGCATAGCTGGCCGGGACGACGGCGTTATAATAGGAAGCGGCATAGGCACCGCCGGCGTGACACGCGGCATAGCCCCCGGCCGGACTGGCGTAGACCGCCGGCATGGGATAGCCGTACTGGGCCGCGGCGTCTGTGGCCACGCTGACCAGCAGCAAAGTGAGCAATGGTGCGATTCTCAACGACGGCATGACTCGCGACTCTCGTTGAATGGATCATCATCCCCTGGGCCTTCCGCTGCCCCGTATAACCAGATCGACGGTTATCACCGGCAAAATCGGAAAAACCGGACGAACCGTTACAAGCGTTACAACCGGTAAAGTTTAACACCCGTCGATAGCGTCGCTGGCACGTCAACGCTTCGCAGTTCGACGCATTACTCCAAACGGCGAGCAGCGTTTGATCGCGATCGACGTTCACTGCGTAGCCCGCAGGCGACAACCATGGCCAGGCCCCGCATGACCAAGCTCGATCTCACCGGGCAGCCCGCCCTGCCGTTCGCACTGACCGACACCGGCGGCCAGATCCACCGGCTCGAGGACTACGCCGGGCGACCGCTGCTGTTGGTGTTTCACCGCCATTTGGCCTGACTGCCGTGCCGCGAGCACCTGTTGCAGTTGCAGCAACACGAACACGAAATCGCCGCCCGCCAGCTGGCGGTGCTGGTGGTCACCTTCGAATCTCGCGAGCGGGCCCAGCGATATGCCGCCGAGATGAAGCTGCCCTGGCCGCTGCTGGTCGATGAGAGTCGACGTCTCGCCTGGGGCTACGGCATGGATCGGGGCCGCCGGTGGGATCTCTACGGACCGGCCGCGATCTGGACCTATCTAAAGTTGCTGGCCCGCGGCCGCCGCCTGGAAAGGCCGACCGACGACGTAACCCAGCTCGGGGGCGACATCCTCGTCGGTGCCGACGCTCGCGTGCTCTTGCACCACGTGGGTTCCGGTCCAGCCGACCGTCCGGCAGTGAGCGAGATTCTCGAGCGGCTGCCGGTGGTGGCGACCGACTGAGTGCTAGCGGCCTGCCGGCCGGCGCCCGAATCACGGCGACCTTGACGCAACTCGCTGGAATTTCTACCGTTGCCCCGCTTGCGCTGCGGTCAACCTGCGCACCGGCCCACGGCACCCCGCCTCGTGCCGCGCAACTCACCCCGCCATCAACAGGACTTCCAATACACGATGAAAGCCACCGCCACCTCCGCCACCACATCTACGGAACCGGTTCCCCTGCTCGACCTGGCTCGCGAGAACGGCCCGCTCGAAGCCGAGATTGCCGCGGCGTTCGACGCCGTCCGCCGCAGCGGCAGCTTTGTGTTGGGACCCGAAGTGACCCGGCTCGAAGAGGCCCTTGCCCAGTATTGCGGGACGAAACACGCGATCGGTTGTGCCTCGGGCAGCGATGCCCTGCTGCTGGCGCTGATGGCGATCGACCTGGCACCCGGCGACGAGGTGATTGTGCCGAGCTTCTCCTTCTTCGCCACGGCTAGCTGCGTGTGGCGACTCGGGGCCAAGATTGTCTTCGTCGACATCGACCCGGTCACCTTCAACCTCGACCCGGCCCAAGTTGCCGCGGCGATCACACCGGCCACACGGGCGATCGTGCCGGTCCACCTGTTCGGACAGTGTGCCGACATGGAAGCGATCAACGCCATCGCCGCGCAACACGACATCACTGTCATCGAAGACGCGGCCCAGGCGATCGGGGCCGAGCTTGGCGGCCGGCGCTCCGGCTCGCTGGGCGACATCGGCTGCTTCAGCTTCTACCCGACGAAGAATCTCGGCGGCATGGGCGACGGTGGCATGCTCACTACCAGCGATGACGCCCTGGCGGACAAGTTGCGGCTGTTGCGCGGCCACGGCATGCGACCCCGCTATTATCACCAGGTGGTGGGCATCAACAGCCGGCTCGACTCGCTGCAGGCCGCCGTGTTGAACGTGAAGCTCCCACACCTCGACGACTGGACGCGGCAGCGCGGCGAGAACGCGGTCCGTTATGCGGAACTCTTCGCCGCGGCCGGGCTCCCTGCCGACATGGTCTTGCCCGTGGACATCGCTGCCGGGTCGGCAGGTCGGCACGTTTGGAATCAATACACGGTTCGCGTTGGCGGCGGCCAGCGCGACGCGCTGCGCGCACACCTGCGTGGCGAGTCGATTGGCAGCGAGATCTACTACCCCGTGCCGCTGCATCGCCAGGCGTGCTTTGCTTCGGTGGCGACGGCCGGCGGCTCGCTATCGATCACCGAGCAGGCCGCGGAAGAGGTGTTGTCGCTGCCGATCTTTCCGGGACTCGAGCTCACCGAACAACAGCGCGTGGTGGCGGCGATCGGCGACTTCTTCGCGTCATCGCAAACCGAACGGGCCGCCTAAGCCTTCGTGCGGCTTCGCCTCTCCCTGGTCCCACTCTATCCCTGGGCCCACTCTCTTCGCTGGGCGATCGCTCACTTCCAGTATTCGCCTGGTGCGGGACCCTCGCCGTCGCGTCGCAGGCCGTCGGATGTCTGCTCGCGACTCGACGCTCGGCAGACGACCGCCACGCCAACGGCAATCACGACCACGACCAACAAGTAGCCAAGCGTGACGGCCAGCGACCCCTTTCGGGTCGATTCGACGACCGCCGCGTCCCCCGTCTCTGCCCAGGCCTGCGCGGCGGCCAGACTCGCCATCGCGGCCAACCCGCCGGGCAAGACCGATCGCCATCTCCGCAACGCGAGAATCGCTTGCTGCCACCGTTTCGGCTTCATGTTCGCGGCTCCGAAGTCACCCGCGGCCACGCGCGGCGAACCGCGCCCGCTCCCATCGTAGAAGGCGTGCCGTGTCGCCACAACCAAAGGCTCCCACGGCGGCCGGCAGGCGGCTGAGTTCCTTGAATGAGCCCGGTTTTTGGGTTACAAGAGGAGGTTACGGTCGCGGCCCAGCGGCACACCAGAGTGCCCTGCCATGCCGTGGTAGCCGAGGCGGGCTATTCGCACGCGGGCAGGCCGCGCGGCGGCCGTTCGTGCGAACCTCTCCGCGTGATCTTCCCGAGCGCTTCGCCGTCCGATGCGACGGCGGACAACGAAAGGACATAGTGATGAAGGCTGTCGGAACCGTCGCCATGGTCATCCTCCAATTCGCTCTTGCCGCCGCGGTCGAAGCCCAGTGGAAGGCGGCCGAAGGGCCGCTGATGACCCGCTGGGCCAAGAGCGTGAAGCCGGACAGCGTGCATGCCGAGTATCCGCGACCGCAAATGGTCCGCGACGGCTGGCAGAATCTCAACGGACTATGGGACTACGCCATCGTGGCCCGCTCGGCGCCGCAGCCGAAGAAGTTCGACGGTCAGATCCTCGTGCCATTTCCCGTCGAGTCGGCCCTCTCCGGGGTCATGAAGCCGGTGACCGGCGAGCAACGTCTCTGGTATCGACGCACGTTCCAGGTACCCGAAGACTGGTCGGGCAAGCAGGTGTTGCTGCACTTCGGCGCCGTCGACTGGGAAGTTCAGGTGTGGGTAAACGGCCAGCCGGTCGGCGAGCATCGGGGCGGGTACGATCCCTTCTCGTTCAACATCAGCGGCTATTTGAAGCCGTCGGGTGATCAGGAGATCGTCGTCGCCGTGTTCGATCCGACCGACGACGGACGTCAGCCGCGCGGCAAGCAGGTTCGCGACCCCAAGGGCATCTGGTACACGGCCGTAACCGGCATCTGGCAAACGGTGTGGCTCGAGCCGGTGCCCGAAGCCCATGTCGGTTCGTTGAAAATCGTGCCGGACGTCGACGCCCGCAAGGTTCACATCGACGTGGCCGGTGTTGGCACGGCCGACGGCGACCTTGTCGAGGTGAAACTGGTCGGCCTGAAGAACGGCGACACGGCCCGTGAAATGCCCGCGGTGGTCGGCATGGGCGAGGTCGGTCAGACGATCTCGCTGCACGTGGCGCCGCTGAAGTTGTGGCGTCCTGAGGCCCCCTGGCTCTACGACGTGGAAGTCACGCTCAAGCGGGGCGATGAGATGCTCGACTCGGTCACCAGCTATTTCGGCATGCGGAAGATCTCGACCGGCAAGGACGAGTCGGGCATGAATCGCCTGCTGCTCAACGACGTACCGCTGTTTCAGTTCGGTCCGCTCGACCAGGGTTGGTGGCCCGACGGTTTGTATACCGCTCCCAGCGACGCGGCGTTGAAGTACGACTTAGAAGTCACCAAGCAGTTCGGCTACAACATGATCCGCAAGCATGTGAAGGTCGAGCCGGCCCGCTGGTATTACCACTGCGATCGCATGGGCCTGCTGGTGTGGCAGGACATGCCGAGCGGCGACGAGTACATCCGCTCGCACGATCCCGATCTGGTCCGCACGGCCGCTTCGGCCCGACAGTTCGAGCTCGAGCTGCGCCGCATGATCGACGCCTTCGGCAATCACCCGTCGATTGTGATGTGGGTGCCGTTCAACGAGGGTTGGGGACAGTTCGACACCGACCGCATTCTGGCCGAAGTGAAGGCCCAGGATCCCAGCCGATTGGTCGACGGACCCAGCGGTTGGGCCGATCGTGGTAGCGGAGACACGCACGACATCCACTCCTATCCCGGACCTTCGAAACCGAAGCTGGAGGAGAAGCGGGTCGTGGTGCTCGGCGAGTTCGGCGGGCTGGGCCTCGTGAAGCAAGGACACCTGTGGCAGGACAAGAAGAACTGGGGTTACGTGAAGCTGAATACCCAGGGCGAGTTGGAAGACGCCTATGCGAAACTGATCCGCCGGCTGCGGCCGCTTATCGATACGGGCTTGGCCGCCGCGGTCTACACGCAAACGACCGACGTCGAGGGCGAGGTCAACGGCCTGATGACCTACGACCGGTCGGTCGTGAAGATGGACCCCGCGCGGATGGCCAAGGTGAACCAGTCGGTCTACCTGCCGCCCGAGAACAAGGAAGTCATCGTGCTGCCGACGTCGGAATACTCGCCGCAGCTGTGGCGCTACACGACCAGCTCGCCGCCGGTGAACTGGTTTGCCGCGGACTTCGACGATTCGAAGTGGGAGCAGGGGCCCGGCGGCTTCGGCACGCGACCGACGCCGGGCGACAAGGCGGGGACCAACTGGGACCGTACCGACATCTGGCTTCGTCGCGATTTCAACCTGGAAGAAGCCAAGTTCGAATCGCCCCACTTGCGAATTCACCACGACGAGGGTGCCAAGGTTTATATCAACGGCAAACTCGTGGTCGAGGCGCCCGGTTACACCGGCAGTTACATCTTGATTCCCTTCGACGAACAGGCGGCTTCGGTGTTCAAGAAGGGCAAGAACGTGATTGCCGTCCACTGCCACCAAACCGACGGCGGCCAATACATCGACGTCGGCATTGTGGACGTGGTCAAGCTTCGGTAGCCTATCGCCGCCGCCGACGGAAGTCGCGCAGCCGCACGACCTAGTATTGCTCCGCCCGGACGGCTAATATGGGGGCCTCGGTCGGCCACGTTCGTCGTGTGCTGGTCGCTGCCCCGCATGCGTTTCCCGCCTCTCGCCTTCGCGTCGCTCGATGAGCCAATCGTTCATTCTTATTCCCGGCCGCACCAGCAAGCAGGGCTGCGGAATTAGTGAAGGGAAGGACGGCGACGGCTACCAGGGCGAAATCAACACCTTGCAGGTGGCGCCCGAGGACATGGAGCGACTCGGGCTGGCCGAGGGCGACCAGGTGCGTGTGCGCAACGAACATGGTCAAATCGAGTTGCCGATCAAGGCCGCCAAAGGGGGTGAGCTTCCGCCCGGGTTGCTGTTCATCGCCTATGGCGATCTATCTTGCCGCTTGATGGGCGGGGACACCCACGGCTCGGGAATGCCGACCAGCAAGGGCATGGACGTGGAATTGGAGAAGATCTAGTCGAGGTTTCCAAATGGCCACCGCTAGCGACAACGCCGGTACCGAATTGAAGATCGTCGAGGATGCGACCTGCACCTTTTGTGGCTGCGTTTGCGACGACATCGAACTGAAGGTCGAGGGGCACACCATCAAAGAGGCCAAGCGGGCCTGCGTGCTCGGCAAGGCCTGGTTCCTGAATCACGACATCGAGCCGGGACCGAGTTGCCGCATCGACAGCCAGCCGGCCACGGTGGAAGAAGGCATCGAGCGTGCGGCCCGCATTCTCACCGACGCCAAGTACCCGATCATCTATGGGCTGAGCGATTCGCCCTGCGAAGCGCAGCGCAAGGCCGTCAGCATCGCCGACTGGATCGGCGGCACGGTCGACACCACGACCAGCGTTTGCCACGGTCCCAGCGGCATGGCGTTTCAGGGTGTCGGCGAAGTGACCTGCACGCTGGGCGAGGTACTCAATCGCGGCGACATGATCATGTTCTGGGGCAGCAACCCCGCCGAGAGCCACCCGCGACATTTCACCAAGTACAGTTTGATGCCCAAGGGCCTCTTCACGCCGAACGGTCGCAAGGACCGCACCTGCGTGATCGTCGACGTCCGCAAGACGAAGAGCGCCAAGGCGGCCGACATCTTCATCCAGATCAAGCCCCGCAAGGATTTCGAGGCCCTCTGGACGCTGCGAGCCCTGGCCCGCGGCATCGAACTCGATCCCGAGCTGGTCGAGTCGGAAACGGGCACCCCGCTCGCCCAGTGGCAGGAACTGATGGACAAGATGAAGGCCTCGAAGTTCGGCGTCATCTTCTTCGGCATGGGCCTGACCATGACCCGCGGCAAACATTGCAACAGCGAGGCCCTGCTCGCGTTGACCCGCGACATGAACGCCCACACGCGATTTGTGGCCAAGCCCAACCGCGGACATGGCAACGTGACGGGCGCCGACAACGTCGTCTCCTGGCGAACGGGTTATCCCTTCGGCGTGAGCCTGACGCGGGGCTATCCGCGTTTCAATCCGGGAGAATACACCACGGCCGACACGCTCTCTCAGCGCGAGGCGGACGCGGCCTTGATCGTGGCCAGCGATCCGATGGCGAACTTCCCGCAACCGGCCCGCGAACACCTGGCCAGCATCCCTTACATCGCGCTCGATCCGAAAGAGACGCCCACCACGAAGTCGGCGGCGGTTTCCTTCACCGTGGCCACCTACGGCATCAACACGACCGGCACCGTCTATCGCATGGACGACGTGCCGATTCCGTTGCGACCGGCCTTCGAGTCGCCCCACCCCAGCGACTACGACGTGCTCAGCGCGCTGGAGAAGCGGGTCAAGGAGCTGAAGGCCCAGCAATTTGCCGCTCACAACTAGGCCCGCAGGCTCGCACCGCGGGCCGTGGCGCTACCGCAGCGGCGACATCCCCAGCAGACGACGCAACAAACCGATCTGGCCCGCATGCAACATCTCGTGCTTGGAGCAGAAGAAGAGCGCCTCGAGCTTGGTCGTGAAGATCGGGTGGGGATTGATGAGCGGCTCGTTGAGGTCGTCGCCCGCGTAGGCCGGCACTTCCGCCAACACCCGCTCGTGCACGGCGTCGAGCGTGGCGCGAAGCTCTTCGACCGAGGGCGAATCGGCCGGGTCGGTCACCGGAACCGAGCCCTTGCTGTGCATCCGCAGGAAGTCCTTCGAGATCAACTCCCGGTCTTCCGGCTCCAATCCGCGCAGCCGCTCCAGACAAAGGCGAAACTCGGCCATCGCCAGGTGACCCACCTGCCAGGCAATGTGCGTCACACCCCCGGCCGGCGTGCGAAACCACTGCTCCGGCTCCAGATCTTCGATCAGCGTCAGGGTATACTCGCGGGCGGACTTGATCTGATCGAGGGCCAACGTCAGTTCATTCATGGCGGACTCGCAACCTAAGAACTTCGCAAACAACTCACTCATTCTCTTGCCCGTCGCGAGCGGCGCCAAGCCGGCGACCCGCGACCGCGGACGAGACCACCAGCGGCCCACGACCCCGCAACCACGACATGTCATCGCTTATCAAGATTGCCGGCGGCGAAGTCTACGACCCGGCCAACAACATCGACGGCGAAGTTCGCGATATCTGGATCGAGAACGGGAAGATCGTCGCCGCGCCGAGCGACCCCGAGGTGCGACCCGCGCGGGTCATCGACGCAACTGGCCTGGTCGTCATGCCGGGCGGCATCGATATGCACTGCCACATCGCGGGGCCGAAGGTGAACATGGCCCGCAAGATGCGGCCGGAACAAAAGCGCAGCGATCAGAAAATCTATCGCACGGCCAACACGCATAGCGGCACGATGGGCAGCGCCCCGTCGACCTTTGCCACCGGCTACACCTATGCGGGTCTGGGCTATACGACCGCGTTTGACGCGGCCATTCCTCCGCTGGCCGCGCGGCACGTACACGAAGAGTTCGAAGATACGCCCTGTCTGGACAAAGGCTTCTACGTGCTCTTGGGCAACAACCACTTCGCCATGGAGTCGATCAAGAATGGCGACTCGGTGCGGCTGCGCGACTTTATCGCCTGGTTGATGTCGGCCGCCAAGGCCTTCGCCCCGAAGCTCGTGAACCCCGGCGGCGTCGAAGTTTGGAAACAGCAACAGGCCGGAAACGTCTCCGGCCTGGACGAACCGGTCGATCACTTCGACGTCACACCGCGACAAATCATCTCGGGCGTCACTCGGGCCGGCAACGAACTCGGCCTGCCCCACCCGGTGCACATTCACTGCAACAATCTCGGCATGCCGGGCAACTGGCAAACGACGCTCGAGACGATGAAGGCCCTCGACGGACATCGCGGCCACCTGACCCACATTCAGTTCCACAGCTACGGCGGCGGAGACGCGGACGAGAACACGTTCAACTCGAAGGTCGCCCCGCTGGTCGAATACCTCAACGATCACGACAACATCACCATCGACGTCGGCCAGGTGATGTTCGGCGAGACGACCAGCATGACCGGCGACGGACCGCTCGGTTATTACCTGGCAAACCTTTACGGCAGCAAGTGGTACAGCGGCGACACCGAAATGGAGTCGGGCTGTGGCATCGCGCCGATCAAGTATCGCAACAAGAGCCTGGTCCATGGCCTGCAATGGGGCATCGGCCTGGACTGGTACCTGATGGTCAAAGATCCTTGGCGGGTGGTGATGAGCACCGATCATCCCAACGGGGCGTCGTTCCGGGCCTATCCGCAGATCGTCCGGTTGTTGATGGATCGCACCTACCGGCAGGACATTCTCAAGACGTGCCACCCGGCCGTCCGCGAGCGCTGCAGCTTCCCCGACATCGATCGCGAATACACGCTTGGCGAAATCGCGGTCATCACCCGGGCCGGCCCGGCACGAATTCTGGGTCTGACGAACAAGGGCCACCTCGGCGTGGGCGCCGATGCCGACATCACCATCTACACGCCCCACGAGAACAAAGAGATCATGTTCGAGATGCCCCGCATCGTGATCAAAGGGGGCGAGCTGGTCGTCGAAGATACCGAGCTGCGTTACGCGCCGGAGGGTCGCACGCTGCACGTCAATCCTGGTTACGACGTCGGTCGCGAAGGTGAGATCGGCGAGTGGTTCGAGAAATTCTACTCGGTGCGGTTTCGCAACTATCCCGTCTCGCGCGATTACCTGCACGACCCGGTGGAAGTCGACTGTCGGAGTGACACCTGATGCCGCACGAACGCCACAGAGCGACGTCAGTCTTCGCCGCCCAGGCGAGCGCGGATCTCGGCCGGCACTTCGAAGCCCGCCTCGGCCGCGGCGGCGAGGTAGTCTGCGGGCCGGTTCAGGTTGGCCAGTGTCCGCGATTGCGGATCGACGTCGGCCCACTCTTCGGCCGCGACTTCGCGAGTAGCAACCCGTTCGAAGAGAAAGAACGGACGCAATCGATCGGCGGCCAGCAGGGCCTCGACCTCCGGCAACACGCTGCGGCGATAGACGGCCGAAAGCGGATGGTGATAGCCGTCGACCCGCGGTACGGCAATCGCCGCCTCGCCCAAGAGTTCGAACAACCGCACGACGAATCGGGTCTCGAGCAAGGGCACGTCGCAGGCGGTCACGTAGGCGGCTTCGACCTGCTCGGGCAGGGCCGCCAGTCCCGCGGCCAGGCCTTCGAGCGGACCGCGATCCGCGCGGCGGTCATGCACGACGCTGACCGCAGCGGGAAGGGGCGGGATTTCTTGCCCGGCGGCGGCGACCACGACCAGTTGGTCGACCACCTCGCCCAGTCGCCGCGCGACACGCGGCAGCATCAGCTCGTTGCCAAAGGGAAGGCTCGCCTTGGCGAGCCCCATGCGGCTACTCTTGCCGCCGCAGAGAATGATGCCACCGCGCTGCACTGCTGCGTTACAATCTCACGATCCGAGAGGTTTCCGGTCGACCGCCGCGCCGACGCGTACGGTCGCCTGAACTGACCCTAGCAATATACCGAACTGTCCACCGCGCCGCCGGCCGCACGAGTCCGCAAGCGGTCCGATTCCAAACATGCCACTCAAACTCACCTACTCTCAGACGACGAGCGTCCCGGTCGAGATCGAGGGACTCACGCCCGACGCGGTCCGCAGTTTGTCGCTGGCCGACATCGAGCGGTTCGAGATCTTTCACGGCAATGTGAAGCTGCCGCTGGCCGAGATGTTCCAGGTTAGCGGCGACGCCTCGGACGGAGAGATGGACGTCGAGGGCGAGCTGGACGGGGTGCACTGGATTGGCTCCGGCATGACTGAGGGCGAGATTCGCATCCATGGCAACGCCGGTCGCCACATCGGCAGCGAAATGAAGGGCGGCCGCATTGACGTCACCGGCGACGTCGGCGGCTGGGTCGGTGCGGAAATGCGCGGCGGACTGATCCATGTGCGTGGTCGAGCCGGACATCTTGTTGGAGCGGCGTATCGTGGTTCGCCCCGCGGCATGACCGGCGGAACGATTCTCGTCGAGGGCGACGCCGGCAACGAAGTCGGCCTGAGCATGCGACGCGGCATGATCGCCATCGGCGGCGATTGCGGCGACGTGCCCGGCTTCAACATGATTGCCGGCTCGATCTTCGTCTTTGGCGGCTGCGGCGTGCGGCCCGGAGCCGGCATGCGTCGCGGCACGATCGGTATCTTCGGCAGCTCGCCCGTGTTGTTGCCGACCTTCAAGCGCGGCGCGGCCTGCGATCTGGTCTTCTTGCGGATGGCCTTCCGGCAGCTTCACGATCTCGGGTTCGGCAAGGTCGCCGACGCGGAGCCGTCGGGCGTGGTCCTGCACCACGGCGACTTGCTCGAGGGCGGCCGCGGCGAGATTCTCTTGCGTGAAGCGGTCGGGTAGCGACGGCACGCGTCACGAGGCCGCGCCACGCCCATCGCCACGACCCAAGAAGCGTCGACTAAATGCGCAGACCCAGCTCGCGGAGCGCCGCGCGGGTCTCCTCGTCGGCCAGCAGTTCGCGGAGGGCCACGACCGCCGGCCGCCCCGCGCGACTCTGCGGCACCACGAAGTCGAATTGCTCGTCGCGTAGCGGCAAGAAACCGAGTTCGTACTTCTCGGCCAGGTGCGAGATGGTCACACCCCAGTCGGCCCGCCCCTGGGCCACCGCGGCCGCGACCGCGCTGTGATTGCTGGCCTGCACGGCGTAGCCCGCCGGCTCTTCGCCCGCGACCAGCGGGCCCAGCAGCTGATCGATGAGAATCCGGGTGCCGCTGCCGCGATTGCGGTTGACCATCACGCAGTCGCGAGCGCCCTTCACCGCCGCAATCGCCCCGGCCGCCGAGCGATCTTCGAATCGCGCATCGCCCCGGCGAAACACGACTCCCTGCTGGCGGGCATAACCGGCCACGAGTTCCAGGCCTTCACCGACGAACGGCCGGTTGTACTCGCCGGTGTTCTCATCGAGCAGGTGAATGCCCGCCAGGTCGCACTCCCCTCGCTGGGCCGCAGCCAGGCCGGCGGTGCTGCCAACCGCGAAGAACTTGGTGGCAAAGCCCGCGGCCTGGAGCCTGCCCAGCAGATAGTCGAGTCCGATGCAGTGGCTACCGATGACCACGAGATCGGCCACGACCAGGTCGCGCCCGAGTCGCTGCACGACGACCTCGCTACCAGATTCGACGATCTCTTCTTGCCGACCGATCGTAATGAATCCGTCGGCGTGACTAAATGTCGTTACGCTTCCCGAGCCCTTGCCCATAGGGTAGGCGACCAGCTCGCTGCCCTCGCCATGCACGAGACCGACAAGCAGGTATTCGGTGCGGCCGATTTGCGAGTTGACCTTCACGGCCAACCGCGCCGTCACCGTGGCCCGCTCCTCGGCCGGCATCCCGCCGAGACGCCGGATGGCCGGGGCGACAAACTCGTGAAACGTGAAGATTGCCGAGGTGGGAAAGCCCGGCAGAATCACCACCGGTTTGCCGTGATGTGCCGCCAGACAGATCGGCTTGCCCGGTTTCAGCGCCACGCCATGGGCCACGATGCCGGGGTTCGTCTCTTCGGCCACGACTCGATAACAAAGATCGCCGTGTCCTTTGCTCGTTCCGCCGGAAAGGACGACCACGTCGGCGGTCTCTAGCGCTGCGCGGAGAAATCGTCGCAGCTTTTCCAGGTCGTCTTGCACGATGCCGAGCACCTGCGGCTCGGCTCCCAGTTCGCGGACCGCGTCGGCCAGAATCTGGGCATTGCTGTCGTAGACCAGACCGGGTCGCATCGCTTCGCCCGGGGCAAGAATCTCGTCGCCCGTCGAAACGATCGCCACGCGCACCCGCGGACGAACGCTGACTTCCGACACGCCGATCGCGGCCAGCACGCCCGTCTCGCGACTGGTCAAGAGCTGCGAACCGTAGAGCACGGTCTGGCCCCGCGCGATGTCGGTGCCGGCAAAGGCGATGCCCGAGCCGGTGGCCACCGCCTTGCGGACGACGACCTCGCCATTGACCACCTCGGTGTGCTCGATCATGATCACCGCGTCGGCACCGCGCGGCACCATCGCCCCGGTGGCAATCGGCACCGCCATGCTGGCCGCAACTTCGCACTCGGGCACCATGCCGGTGGCGATCGCCGCATCGAGGAGCTGCAGACGCCGCGGTTCCGTCTCGCTGGCCCCAAACGTATCGGCCGCGCGAACTGCAAAGCCGTCGAAGTTCGAGCGATCGAAACTCGGCACGTCGACCGGCGAGGCGACGTCCGCGGCCAGCACGCGTCCCAGGGCCTTGCTGAGGGGCACCGACTCGACGCTGGCTGCCGCGATCAAGTCTTTGCCCACCGCGGGGGGCGAAAAGTCGATGGCCGCGGTAAAGCGCCGCTCCGCTTCATCGCGGTCGATGACTTCGAGAAACTGAGCTTGTTCGTGCTTCGACATGAATCTCGACCTTGCGGGTCGTCGCCCGCGAGCGAGCGGCGGCCGGGTCCCTAGCGGTCGTAAAGGAAGACTTCGACCTCGCTGCCCGGGCCGCTGCCTTCGCTGTCGCCCGGGACAATCACAAAGCCATCGGCTCGCGTGGTCGACGAGAGGATCGAGGCACCCGAGATCGCCAACGGCTCGACTTCGTCATCTTCGTTGATCGCCACCCGGGCATAGTCCACGCGACCGACGACCGAAACCAACTTGCGGGCCAGCTTGAGTCGCTTCCGCAGATACGGCCAATCGGTCGATCGCCCGCCGAGCGCGCGAATCGTGGGACCGGCAAAGAAATCGTAGGCGCAAAGGCAGGAGACCGGATTGCCCGGTAGCAGGAACACCAAACGTGGGCCGAGTCGCCCCATGCCCGCGGGACTGCTGGGCCGCATGGCGATGCCGTGAATCGCGAGCTCCCCCTGTTCGGCCAAGAGCAAGGGGACGAAGTCCTCCTGGCCGACGCTCGATCCGCCAGAAACTAGCACCACGTCGCAGTCGTCGGTCAGGGCCGCCGTAATCGCTTCGCGATCGTCGGGCACGATGCCAGGGTAAACCGCCTCGCCGCCGTCGCGCTCGATGAGCGCGGTGAGCATGGGGCCGTTGGCATCGACGATCTCGTAAGGCCCCGGCCGGCTGCCGGCCGGCAGCAGTTCGTTACCGGTTACGACGATTCGCACCCGCGGCCGCCGCACGACCGGCACTTGGGCCACGGCGATCGACGAGAGCACGCCCAAGTCCTGCGGTCGCAGGCAACGGCCCGCGGCGAGGACCATGCTTCCCGCATCGATGTCTTCGCCGACGCGCCCCACGTGCTTTTCAGCCGGCACTTCGCCGAGCAGAGCCACCTGGTCGCCGCTCGTTTCGGTCTCTTCGACCGGCAGCACCGCATTGGCACCTTTGGGCAGCGGCGCCCCGGTCATGATCTTCACGGCGGAGCCAGACTCGACGTGTCCGGCGAAGGGTCGTCCCGGCCAGGCTTCGCCGATGACGTTGAGGGTCAGCCGGTTGTAGGCTGTGGCGCCCTGCGTGTCGGAGGCGACCACCGCGAAGCCATCCATCATCGCGCGGCGAAACTGCGGCACGTCGAGGCCGCTCTCGATCGCGCGGGCCAGGACCCGGTCGTGAGCGTCGGCGACCGGCACGACTTCTTCTTCCAGGCGCTGCCACTGCGGCCGCAGCCAGGCGAGGGCCTCGTCGACGGTCGAGCGTTGGGCGAAACCCCGCATGCGGACGTCGCGATTGGGATGAGCGGGAGGCGACGGGGACATGGCGGGCCACGCGAAACGAGTCGACGCGTTGAACGAGGAGCGGAGTGCCGCAGCCAGCAACGGAGGCGGCGCGGAAGTGTCTGTCCATGATAGAGCCCGCAGGCATGGTGCTCCAGGCCGTTGACCATGCCCCGGCGGCAGCTTAGAGTAACAGCGCCGGTGGCAACACGGGCATTCTCGAGGGGCCGATCACCCGCAGGCGCCGATTCAGCGATGCTCGCGAAACGTGTGATACCCTGTCTCGACGTCGACGCTGGACGGGTGGTGAAGGGGACGAACTTCGTCGACTTGCGCGACGCGGGCGATCCGGTGGAGGTCGCCTCGCGGTACGAACGCGAGGGGGCCGACGAACTGGTCTTCTTGGACATCACGGCCACGCACGAGGGCCGCGAGCTGATGCTCGAGGTGGCCCGGCGGACCGCGGAGGTGGTGTTCATGCCGTTCACGGTGGGCGGGGGCATCCGTACGCTCGACGACATCCGCGCGCTGTTGGCGGCGGGGGCCGACAAGGTTTCGATCAATTCGGCGGCCGTGAACGATCCAGAATTCGTCAGCGCCGCGGCGCGTCGCTTCGGACGGCAGTGTATCGTGGTGAACATCGACCCGAAGCGAACGCGGCACGAGGGACGCGAGCAGTGGCAGGTGTTCACCAGTGGTGGCCGTGTGGCAACGGGCCTCGAGGCGGTCGCCTGGGCGCGCCGGGTCGAAGAGCTCGGAGCGGGCGAGATCGTGCTCACTTCGATGGATCGTGACGGCACCAAGGACGGCTACGACCTGGAGATGACGGCCGCCGTGAGTGAAGCGGTCTCGGTTCCCGTGGTCGCCAGCGGAGGGGCGGGCAAGCCGGAACATCTGGCCGACGCGATCGAGCTGGGCAAGGCGGACGCGGCCCTGGCGGCGAGCATCTTTCACTTTCGCGAATACACGATCGAAGAGACCAAACGAATTATGCTAGAACGCGGCATTCCGGTGCGCATGGCGGCCGCTTCCGCAAGCTAGAAGTAGCCGTCGCCGCGACGTACACGGGTGTGCGACCACCGTGTTTTGACCGTACAACGATCGCCCCCAGGCACCTCCGCACCTCCGACCGACTATATGTACCGCCGTGGGATTCTGCTCGTCGTCCTGTTCGCCCTGTCGCTGGGGATGGCGACCACGGTCGCGGCCGAGGAGGGCCACGTCTGGCCCCATTATGAAGTCGACGATTACTATCGCGGCCCGGGGCATTACTTCAGCTGGGTGAAGCTCGCGCTCATCTACTTGATCTTTCTCGCCTGGGTGAAGTCGACCGACTGGATTCATCAAGACGCCCACCGCGTACGACAGCGACCGCAACTCTGGGTCTCGCTCGTGGTCGGCAGCTTTGCCGCGGCCCTGGTGGGGTTCTGGTTGTTGACCTGGTTCGGCACAGGCATGAGCCTGCTGGTCCTGGCCTACGCCGCGCCGGCCGTGGCCTACGTGTTGGTCCGCAACCGCCACGTCGAGGAAGAGGATCGCGTCTTCACGCCGGATCACCTGCGCGAGTGGTTTCACGAGCGGCTCGTCGCCTGGGGGCTCAGCCAGCGGCGCGAGAAGAAGCGACGGGAGCGACCCTCGGTCGTCTTTCAGGCCCGCTGCGGTGCGAACCAGGCGGCCAATGAAGCGATCTCCCGCGGCGCGCGGACGATGGCCGGATACGCGACGACGGCCGCGTTGTTCGGCGACCTGATTGCGCAGCGCGGCGAGGCGGTGATGATGGACCTGGAGACGGACACCGTGCCGGTTCGCTATCTGGTCGACGGCCTCTGGCACGAGGTACCTGCCCGCACGCCGGGTGAGGTCATCCCGATCGTGGAAATGGTGCAGGCGCTGACCACGGGCGATCCGACCGGTCAGAAGGCCGCCGCGCGCGGTAACTTCGATCTGGACATGAAGGGTCGCAGCTACGTCGTCCAGCTCACGCAGCAGAACAAGGGCGGCGTGCGGCGCGTGATCCTCAAGCTCGACGACCCCGAGACCCGCTTCAATACGCTCGAAGACTTAGGCATGCACCCCAAGATGGCGGAGCAGGTTCGCGAACGACTCGCCGAACCGGGCCACTTTGTGCTGATCTCGGGACTTCCCGGTGGAGGGCTTTCCGCGACCATGGATGTGGTGACGTTGAGTATCGACCGCATTCGCCGCGACTGCGCGGTGTTCGAGCCGGACGATCGCTTCGAGCGCGAAATCGACACGACGTCCGTCCACCGCTACGTTTCCGAGCGGAGTCCCGCGGAGCTGGTCGCCGAAGTGATTCGCACCTGGCCCGATGTGCTGGTGATGCGAGAATTGAAGGACGGGCAGACGGCGCGTCTCGTCTGCAAGCAAGCCCGCGAAGAACGACTGGTCGTCGGCGCGATTGCCGCCAAGAGCGCCGCGGAGGCGTTGCTGCGGGTGTTGATGCTGAAGGTGCCGGCCAACGAGTTTGCCGAGGTCGTGTCGCTGGTCCTGCATCAGCGCCTGATTCGTCGACTTTGTGAGGAGTGCAAACAGGCGTACGAACCGGGAGCCGAATTGATCCAGCAATTGGGCTTGCCGCCGGAGCGTGTGAAGACGCTCTTTCGCCCGCCCGAATCGCCCAGCAAGGTTTGCACTCGTTGTGGCGGTACGGGCTACTACGGACGTGTGGCCCTGTTCGAGATGCTGGTCGTCGACGACGCGGTCCGCGAGCTATTGACGACGAAGCCCAGCCTCGACGGCTTGCATCTGTTGGCTCGGCAGAAAAAAATGCACCGCATCCGCGACTTTGGAGCGGTCATGATCGCGCGGGGCGAGACGTCCGTCGACGAGCTGGCCCGCATCCTGAAATAAAGGCACGACGGATCGGAACCATCAACCAGCGACCCTGTCCGCGACCGAAGCAACGATCTCTTAACGCCCCCGCAGCGAACGCCGACCCATCATGATGACCTACCTGCTGATCTTTGCCTTGCTGGCGATCGTCTTCGCCGCCTTCGCCGCCGTCGGCACCGAAGGCTGCTGGCACGGTCTGATTACGCTGGTGAATGTGATCTTCGCGGCCTTGATTGCCACGAACGCCTACGAGCCCCTGGCGCTGCGTCTGCACTTCGCCTTTCCGGCCTTCGGCTACCTGGCCGACTTTCTCCTGCTCTGGATCCTCTTCGCCTTCGTGGTGGCGGTGCTGCAGTACGCGACACGCTCGCTGTCGACCGTGCGCGTGCGGCTGGGCGGACGACTCGATCAACTGCTGGGCTTTGCCCTGGCGCTGGTGACCGGCTGGGTCTTGGTCTGCTTCACGATGATGACCCTGCACACGGCCCCCCTGCCGCGCGAGGCCTTCAACGACGCCTTGGCCCCGCGGCTGGATGATTCCTTTGCCGATCGGCTGGCGCCGGACCGCATCTGGCTCAACTCGGTCCAGCGACTCTCCTATCCGGCGGCCCTGGGCCGTGGGGAGGGGGATGAACCGAGCTTCGATCCGGCGGGGGAGTTCATTCTGAAGTACGCGAGTCGCCGCGATGACAACCATCGCGCGGAGCCGGGTTTGTTTTCCCGACGGAGTTGGGGCGCCAAGGTCGTATTGGGTAAGGACCAGCAAGCCCCATGACGAGCGATTCTTCCAGCGAACCATCGGCGGATCGTCCCCAATTTGCCACCAGCGAAGAACCGGCCGCCGTGCCGCGCCACCTGAGCGGTTTGGCCGTGGTCGCGCTCCTGCTGGCCGGCGTGTCGCTGCTGGCGTTTACGACCTGGCTGCTCTGGTGGATTCCGTTGGCCACGGTGGCGATCGCCCTGCTGGCTCGCTATCGCTTGAGCGACGATCCTCATGTTTCAGGTCGGCGTCTGGCGGTGATCGCCTTCACGGTCGCCCTGGTGATCGCCGTCGCCGCGCCGACGCGGTTCTTCGTTCGGGCCCGTCGTATCGAGGCCCAGGCCGAGCGGGTCGGCGTCGAATGGCTCGACCTGATTCGCCGCAGTCGGAACGAAGACGGAGAGCTGAACGTGTTTCGCCTCGGCAAGGCCCTGCAGCTGCGGCTGCCGGCTGCCGAGCGACAGCGATTCGATGCGACACTGGTCAACTACTACTTCGACAACGAAGAGCAGCGGATCCGCCTGGAAGAGTTTGCCAACGAGCCGCTGATCCACACGCTCAACCTGCTCGGTTCGCGGGCCACCGTGCGGCACTACGCCGTGGAGTCGTGCCGGCAGGACGGCGATGTCGACCGGGTCACGACCGTCTGCGCGGTGACCTTTCTCCGCGGAGGGCGGCCCGAGTCGTTCTTCGTCAAGCTCGATCTACAACGCGAGCCCGATGCCGATACGCCGCTGGGCAATTGGCGGGTCGTCAACTTCACGGGCGATTACCTGCCACCGGAGCTGGCCGAGTGAGCCTCGGCGCGACCGTTCGTACCACCGCTTGGCCCGCCAAGCCGACCGCATCTGGGAAGCGGTTTGCCGATCGTCTATATTCGCCTCGAGGCGCAGCGGTCGCGATCCATTGTCGGCCGCGCGATTCCGATCCCCAGAAACCGTGACCGACCGCCCCCATGGTTCGCGAAGAACTACTGCAGATCCTCCGCTGTCCTATTGACGGAGAGCCGCTCGTGCAGGCCGAGGTCGAGCTCGTCAACGCGCTGAACGAGGCGATTCGCGCCGGAAGCGTGACGAATCGCGCGGGCCAACTCGTCGACGAACCGCTCGAACAGGGACTCGTTCGCGAGGATGGGGCCTGGCTCTACGCGATCGAAGACGATATTCCGAAGATGCTTGCCGACGAGGCGATACCCGTCGGCAACCTGTTTGAAAAGCACCAACGAGAACCAAGCCGATGAGCGAAAAGACGATCTTCAAGAAAATCATCGACGGCGAGATTCCGGCCGAGGTCGTGCACGAAGACGAACACTGCCTGGCCTTTCACGACGTCGCCCCGCAGGCGCCTGTTCACGTGCTCGTCATCCCGAAGAAGGAGATTCGCTCCTGGGCCCACCTGACGGACGAGGACGGCCCGCTCTACGGCCACATGTGCCTGGTGATCCAGCGACTCGCCGCGGAACTGGGCTTGGACGGCGGGTATCGCGTCGTCGTGAATTGCGGCGCCGACGCGGCGCAGTCGGTCGACCACTTTCACTTCCACCTGCTCGGCGGGCGGAAGTTCGACTGGCCGCCGGGTTAAGCTGCCACGCGATCGACATGCCAGGCGGTCAAGATGCCGCCCCATTAAGATGTCGCCCGGTCAACCGTTGGGCAACCCGCCGCGACGGGCAGCGCGGCCCGGCACGGGAACCGCCTCTACTTCAGGAAGCTCGGCAACCGGCGCTGCCACCAACTCTCTTCCTCTTCCTCCTGCTGCTGCGCAGGCGGGGGCGGCTGGCGGCGGGCTGCAGCCCCCTTGTTGCGCAGCTGCGGACGCCCCTGCTGGGCCACCCGCGGCGTGGCGAGCGACACGTGCTGTTCGAGGTAATGCGGCCAGAAGCCGTCGAGCAGCCGGATGCAGTCGGTGTAGCGCTCCGCCTTGAGCAGCGTTTCCGCATCGGCCAGCAGGCGGGACAGGTGAATCCGCTCCGCGTTGGTGAACTGGAGCGGAAAGATCTCGACGTCGTCGATCCAGACCTGGCCGGCCCCCATCAGGTCGAAGCGGATCTGGCAATCGCTCAGTCCGTCCCAGGGCAGATCGTCGACGCCAAATTGAATCTGCTGCCACTGCCCCCCTTCGAACTGATTCAGCCCGTTGATCCGTCCGAAACGGTAGTAGTCTTCACCATTCTCGGTACGGCCCCCGATGGCCAGACGCAGGTCGGGCACCGCCTCGCCGGGAGCGACACGCAGCCAGGCCGAGAACACGAGGCGGCCGGTCGGCGGCGAGCGAAACTTATCGCTGACCAACAGGGCGAGGTTGCCGGTACTGGTCAAGCGAACCGAGGTCTGACCTGCGCGCGAAGCGGCGGCATCGAGCTGCGCGACGCTGCCGGCGCCGCCTTGGAAGTTCCAACCGGTGACGACTCCCGGCTGCTGTCCCACCTCGAAGCCGGCATTCTCGAGCAACGGCACTTGCTGCGGATTGCCCAAAGCGGTGGCCCGGTCGGATAGTTCCTGAATTCGCGTGGCCAGCTTGGCGTGTAATTGAGGGCTGAGTTGGACCGCACTCGGGGCGATCGCCACGTCCGCCGCTCCAAGTCGGTAGGCGGCCAGGTCGTAGGCCGCCAGCCGAACTTCGAAGTCGCTGCCCAAATCGGCCGGCGTCGGCGATTCTTGCCGCAGGTCTTCGCCCGCCACACCCTGACCATTGCCGACCGCCAAGCGCACCGTCGCGGGTGCCGGCGAGTTGTTGAGCACGTAGACATAGGTGAACCCGTCGTGCACGGCGCGTCGCACCACGATCGATTGCTGCTCGGTCGAGAGCGTCTCAAACTCGACGGCCGGCAAGCGACGATAGGCCGTGAAGATGTCTCGGACCGCGTCCTCCTGTCCGAACGCCAGGAAGGTTCCGCCGTCGATCAGCAGTCGCTCGTCGCGATCGGCCAGCGACTCGATGATGCGCCGTCGGTTGTGGGGTCCGGTCGGCGTGAGCTGCGTCGTCAGCGACGTGTAGGTCCGCTCTTGGCCGAAGGGCCCCCGCTCGTCGAAACTCCGCAAGCGTCGACGTTGTGCGGCGTGCAAGAAGAGGCGGCCGCTCTCGTTTCGCGCGGCGAACGCGGAAGCCAGCTGGGGCGAAAAGTTGAGCTGACGCGCCAGCGAGGTGCCACTCAGCGAGTTCGTCGGGCTGACCGCGTGGGGGCGGAGCAACACGATTCCTTCCCCGTCGCGGAACGTGCCGGGGTCGATCCCCAGTGCCTCGGGCAGGTCGCCCGGCGCGGCGCGATTGGGCAGCCCGGGACGAAGTGTCTGCGCGACGGACGGATTGGTAACCATGCCGTCGGTGGCGACCAGCAGTTTGGCCTGCGGCCCGAGCGCTGCGAGCTCGCCCCGCAACTCCGCAAGGAAGGCCTCGATCTGACGGGAACGCCACGCGAGCCACGCGTCGCGGCGTCGGTTGCCGAGCAATTCGGCGCGGGCGGCGAAGCGGTCGACACCCTGCTGCGGAACCGCGATCCCGCTGGCCTGGCTGAAGCGTTGCACCGTGACATCGTCGACACCCCACAACTCGCCCGGCAGCAGCCCGTAGCTGGGCGAGCCTGAGCTGATCATCAGGCCGGCGAAGGAAGCATGCTCGCGATAGCGGGCGACCAACTCGCGGACGACGTCCTTGATCGCCCTTTGCACGCGGGAGTCGAGCGGATTGTAGTAGGCGGCCCGACCCTGCGGCGCGCCGAAGGTCTCGCTCCAGGTGCGTCCGTCGGGGCCGATCAAGCGGATGCCCGAAGCGGCCCCCTCTTGGCGAAGCAGTTCTTCCAGCGCGGGCAGGGGCGCCGAGAGATCGAGGGCCAGGACTACCTGCAAGTTCTCCCGGTCGCCGATGCGCAAGAGCATCTCGACCACGTCTTTGCGGACCGGGTCCTGACCGTTTGTGAAAAAGGTGCCGGTATCGTAGCGGGGCGTGGGCTCGACCAAATCGCTCGGATAGAGCGCGCTGCCCCCGTGCAATGCCGGGATCACCACGGCGTTGTAGCCGACGTGTTGCAGGTACTCGGCCAGCCGCGTCCCGCCTTCGTAAAAGGTGACCCAGTCGTCCAAGCTGCGGCGACTCCACGAGTCGAAGGCCTCGCTGGCGGAGAAGTTTTCGGGCAGTAGCGGCTCGCTCAGGTAGGCCGCCACGAGTCGCTCGTTCTGTCCGGTAAGGCCCGGGGCCTTGGGGAGTCGACTGCGTGCCGCCCCGGCCAATCGCAGACCGCCGACTTCGAAGGGCCGCGGCCCCAATACCCGCAACGCCCCGAAACGGGCCGCGTGAATGCGGCTGGGATTGCTCAACAACACGACTGGAGTTCGGGTGCGCGGCCAGAAGATCAGTCGATGCACGGCCAACCGGTTGCGGTCGCCGGAAGCCTGCGGCGGCACGCTGACCCCGGAGTCGAGACTGATCGGCTCCACGGCGCCGGCGGCGTTGGGCTCGAGGATCGTCACGGCGAGATGTTGCGCCGCATCGATCGGATACTCGACCTCCAGAATGTGAACCTCGCCGCTCTGCTTGATTTCCAAGGGATAGGCAATCCAGCTCTCCTGCTGGTCGTCCTTTCGCGGACCGATCTCCGATAGCTCACCGAACTGCGGGTGCTGGAAGGAGCGTGCCTGGCCGTGCTTCGTCGGATTGCGATTGATGCTGGCGATTCGCGGCAGTTCGGCGATCTGGGGCAGTTCGGCGACGCGCTCCCACCATTCCGTGCCCCGACGGATCTCGTCGACGACGACGGACGGCACCTCGGCATCTTCGTCGGTGCGGGGCGACTGACCGTCGAGCACCAGGAACTGCACGCGTCGCTCGGCAAGCGAAGGACTTGGCTGGGCCAGGGGATTCACCTGGGCAATGCCGCGTCGCCGCTGTGGCAGACTGGCCGAAATCACCAGGTCGTAGACGCCCTCGCGGCGAGGCACCTCGATCTCGATCGGGATCGCCTCCCCAGGTCGATCGGCCGGCGGCGCCACAATCGTCTGCTCCGAGTCGAGCCAAGACTGATCGCCGCGGGCGGTGCGGATCAGCGTGCGCAGCTGAATCTGCTCGGGGAGTTCTCCGCCGAAGAGAGCCGGGACAAGCTCAAAACGAAGGGCTTCCTGGGGGGCGAGCACGAGGTCGGGTCGATCGAGACGGACGCGAAGTCGATCGCCGGGCGTCCGCCGTACGACGAGGCGGTTCCCCTGGTTGTCGAGTTTCTGGATCTGATGTTTCTCGACGAGCGAGGCGAGTGCAAACTCGATGAGCGGAGCTTCGGCTGCCGCGTCGGCCTTGGCGAGGCGGATCTGCAGCTTCGCCGAGAGAGGAGCGGTGACGGCGACGTCGACCCCGTCGTAGACGCGGCCGCTCTTGGCGGCGATCTCGACACGGCCGTCGCGAATCCACATCGAACCCGGTTCATCGGCTTCGACGCCGAGTGGCTTGGCCGAGGTGATCGCCCCCTGATCGACGGCAATCGAACCCCGCCACGTTGCTGCCGGCCCGTCGCCCCAGGCGATCCGCACGTGCATGAGCGGTTCTTCCGCACGCGCGCCACGCGCGCACGCGAACAGCGCGAATACAAGCAACAGTCGGAGCGTAAACGACCGCCACGCGAAACGAATCGGGTGAGGCGTCATCCGTCGTGGTGGCGGCGCAAGAGCCGGGCGCAAGATTTCGGACCTCCCTGTCCAATCGCGACGCCGAGCGTCGATGCGCTAACTGATTGTGTCGAAACGAGTTTCCTAGAAATGAGGAGGCGGATTATAGGGACCGCCGGGCCGCTTCGACCAGAGATGTTTGATGCCTTGATGCGAACCACGCTGGCACCGCCAGCGGCGACGAAGCTGCCACGCGCAAGTGCTGTGCAGACCGTCGCTTCGATGTCTCGCTTAGAAGCGATCGCCCGTCAGGCGCGCATCGAGTGCTGGCAGGTCGCCCCGCGGCGCGTCCGGGGCACCGCTAGCAAACTGCTGAAATTCGGCGAAAGCCGCGGTGAGCAGCTCGACGATTTCGCCGCAGCGGGCGGCAACTTCGTTCTGCTCGAAGCGATCGTCGGGCTTGACGAACAACTCGCCCGCGACCTGTGGCCGACTCTCACCCTGCGGCCGTTGCTCGCCGCGCAAGAACCAGGCGTCGGTGCGGATCGACCACTGGTCCTGGGAGCCCAACGAACAGGCTCGGTCGCGGTTCCAGGTCGGGTCGACAGCGCAAAGCTTCAGCAGGCTGTCGCTCAGCAAGGTCGGTGCGGCTTGCTCCGGCAGTTCGAACCAGTCGACCAAGGTCGCAAACAGGTCGGCCGGCTGCACGAGCGCGGTCGTCCGCGTCGCCGCCGCGGTGCGATCCGGTAGCCGCAACATCCACGGCACCTGCAGCGACTCGCCGTAGACAAGCTCCTGCTGACCGCCAACCACAAGGTGCTCGCCCAACGGAAAACCGCGGGCCCCGAGAACGTTGACCATCGCGGTCTCGGCGAAGGGACCGCGGTCGAGCGACTCGAGAAACATGCCCAGGCAAGCGTCGAGCACCGCCACCTGCGCCGCATAGGCATGGACGATCTGCACCAGCTCATCGGGATCGTGATCCGCCGACAACGTACGGTCGGGCACCGCGGACGTTGCCAGCGCGTCCGGATCCTCTTCGTCGCGATACTCCTCGCGCATGGCCAGCGGCGCATCCCACGGCAGGAACAGGCCACGCGTGTGCAACCAAACCAGCGCTGGCTGCGACGCCTGTTCGACCACCTCGATCGCCGCGGCGAAGAAGCGCGCCAGCTGTGTCTGATCCAAATCGGCTGCCGCGTCGGAGGCGGCTTCGACCGGCAGCACGATCGACTCGGCAAACGTGGCGGCGGGATGCTCGGCCACCTGCCGATCGTCGGTGAGCAGGATGCTCGACACACCCAACTCGTTCAGCTGGGCGGCAAGGGGAGTCGACGTCGAGCCTGCGTCGTCGTCGACCAGCGCGTGCCGACCCTGCCAGTAGGCCGAGCCGAGATGGCCGAGGTCCGCGCGATCGACGATCGCCGTATCGAGCAGCAGCGATTGACTCGCCAGGCGGTCGAACGTCGGTGTTCGCACCCAGCTATTGCCCAGGGCGCCCAGGAAACCGGCGTGCAGTCCGTCGACGACCAGACAAATCGCGCTCTTCTTGGTCAAGCGATCGAATCCGAGAGGGGAATCTGCGACGCGCGCGAGCGGGGCCGACGCGGGGCGTCCCGTCAGGCGGGCGAATGCCCGTCAGTATGCCGCAAGGGACGGCGATTCGACAATAGAGCGGTGCGTCGACCGGCGCGCGGTCCGCCGACGGGCGGCTACGTCGTGGCCCGCCACTCGCGCCAGACCAGCTGCGGAAAGATCATCGCATCCCGCGCGTAGCGTCGCACGAGTCGACGCGGGTCGGTCCAGCAGCGGTGCAACCATTCCAGTCCCGACCGCTGCATCCAGCGCGGCGCGCGGGCCTTTTCGCCGGCGAGAAAGTCGATGGTGGCCCCCACGCAAAGTGCCACCGGGACGGCCAACTCGCGATGAAACCGGTGAACCCACAGTTCTTGCTTGGGGGCTCCAAGCCCCACGACCAACACGTCCGCGTTGGCCGCGGCGATGAGCTTCATGATCTTGGCGTTCTCGTCGGCGTCGTGTTCAAAGCCGAGCGGCGGGCTGTAGGTCGCCACCACCTGGGCCGACTTCCACCGCTGGTGAATGTTATTCGCGGCGCGGTCGCCGACTCCGGGGGCCGCGCCCAAGAGAAAGAGCCGCAACGGTCGCTCGGGCGTGGCGACATCGAAGAGAGCTGGCACCAAATCGGAGCCGGCGACCCGTTCCGGCAAGGTGCGTCCCAGCAGACGGGCCGCCAACACCACAGGAAAACCATCGGCCAGCACCAGGTCGGCGTCGGCATAGGCGGCCCGCAGTCCGGCGTCCTGTTGAAAGACGACCGTATGATCGACGTTCGGCGTCACGACGTAGCGGCAATGGCCGTCGGGACGCGCGATCCACTGTTGCAATCGGGCCACCGCTTCCGGCATGCGCACGGCGTCAATCTTCATGCCGAACAGATTCCGCGTCGACAATTGGGTCATCGGCTCGTTCCTCGGAAAAACCCCTGAATCGGAAATGCCCCTTCGTCGCGATCGCCGGCGTCCAACGTGGCGGGTGGGCCGGTGTTTCGACTAGCCACGACACCGCGCGTCGCGGTGCTGGGCGATCACCTCGCGATAAACAGTCGCAACCCCGGCGGCCATCGCCCGATCGGAATAATGGGTCGCGTGGTCGGCGAGTGCCCGCTCGCGCAAGCTCTGCCAGTCGACGGCCCCCTGCATCAGTCGTTCGACTTGCCCGGCCAGCGACGCCGCGTCGTTCGGCCTGGCCAACAGCCCGTTGTCGTCGTGGCGGATGACATCGACGATGCCGGCCACCTCGGTTCCCAGCACGGGGACCCCCGCGGCCATCGCCTCGATGACGACCATCGGCAGACCTTCCGCCAGCAGACTTGGCAAGACCATCACGTCGAGCTGAGCCATCTCGGCCGCCACGTCGTGTCGAAATCCGATCCAGTCGACCGCGCCGGCGAGGCCAAGTCGCTGGGCGTGGCTGCGGGCGTGGGCTTCGTACTCGGGCGTTTCGAAGCTGCCGATCGCACAGAGCCGCAACGGTCGGCCTTGGGCACGCAAGGCGGCGATCGCCTCGAGCAATACTTCCAGTCCCTTGCGCGGTCGAAAGAGGGCGACCGTGCCGATCTTCCAGATGTCGCGGGGTGGGGTCTCGGGCCGGCGAACGACCGGCACCGGCACCCCGTTGGGAACGATTGAGATCCGATCGGCGGGGAAACCTTGTTCGCGCAGGTACTTGGCCGAACTCTCGGACACCGCGATCAAACGCGCGACGCGGCGCAGACTGAGGCGTTCTACATGGGCACTGAGCCAACGGATGCCGCGGCGACCGACTTCGACCAGCGTCTGGCCGTGAACGTGGTGAACCAGCGGGACGCGGGCCAGCCGAGCGGCCAGCTGACCGACCATGGCTGCCCGCGGCGTGTGTGTATGAATGATGCGAAGACCCCGTTCGCGAATTTCGCGTGCCAGCCGCAGCGAGGGACGCAGGTCGATACGCGTCCCCATCCGGACCTCGAGCAGATCCGCCTCCTGGGCTCGTCGCATTCGCGGGAAGCGGTCGGGTTTGAGACACGCATAGGTCACGTCGAAGCCATACTCGGGTAAGCAGAGTCCGAGTAGATCCTGGACCTTTTCGGCCCCGGCGTAGTGTTCGCCGTTGACCAGGTGCAGCACGCGCGTTGTTGCCACGCCGGCACTGGGCGCAGGAGGGGCGGCCGGAACGACGACGGGAACGTCGGCGGGAGCGAAAGGAGATTCGAACGTCGGAGTCGGCGTCATGAGGGCGTCGTCGAAGTGGTGTGCCGGCGCCGTCGAATGACGGATGGGCGGGCGTTGAAGTGGCTTACTCAAACAGTTGAAGTGGCTTACTCAAACATAGGTCACGGCCGCTGAGCCGACCGTTGGACAGAATCCGCACCAGGGGCACAATCGGTACAACATGGCCCCGGTCGACGCAGGTGTTCCGACGATGGCCGCTCGCGTTGAGCTGCCCCCCGCCGCAAAGCGATCTCTTGGCAAGGCGTCGTCGCCGCGAAACTGTGGCAACCGGTTAGAGTGTTTTTCAGATCGATGTCGCGTCTTCGGCGGATAGCGAGGCAAGTTTGACAAGGAGACCGAAGCAGGCGAATCGAGGAGATTCGTCGATGCACCCTCGACGACGTCGAACGCGGTCGTAGCCCGTCGAGACGCGCCAGGAAAATGAAAAGTGCTCTAGTAGGCTCCGCGACAGCTCAGCACGCTGCGGGGCGTCTTCGCCAACAGGGCCAGGTCGGTGCGGAAGCTCTGGTTGTTGACGTACCAGATGTCCATCCGGACCCAGTCTTCGAATTCGATTTCGCTGCGGCCGCTGATCTGCCAGAGGCAGGTCAGGCCGGGACGCACGGCGAGTCGACGTCGCTGCCAGACTTCATACTTGGCAACTTCCTTGGCGACGGGCGGTCGCGGCCCCACCAGCGACATGTGGCCGACCAAGACGTTGAGCAATTGCGGCATCTCGTCGATGCTGGTCTTGCGAAGAAAGCGACCAATGCGAGTAATGCGAGGGTCACGGCGGTTCTTGAAGATGGGGCCGCCCTGCTCGTTCTTGACCAGGTGCTGCACGCGATCGGCGTCGAGACGCATGGTGCGGAACTTGAGCATCGGGAACATGCGACCTTGCAGGCCGACTCGCTGTTGACAGAAGAAGGGACGACCGCGGGTCGTGAACAACAAGATGACGAAGACGGTAACCATGATCGGCGAGAAGAGCAGCAGCAGCGCGGCGGCACCGATGACGTCGAATACCCGCTTGGCGACCTGATAGGCGCGTTGGCGATTGCCCTGGACGAAGACGACCGGCCGCTCCACCGCGGCACGCTTCGTGAAGCGAGCATCATCGTCAATCACGGCGAACTTGGGTGCCCGTAGAACGTGGTTGGCAACGGGGGCGTCGATCGTGGTAACCGTCGTCATTGGCGTGGTCTCGGCGGGGTTGACGGGGGCGGTGGAGCTCATGGTCGGGCTCGCTGTTAAACCGGTCCGCGAAGTTGGCTCGTGGTTGCATAGGCCGAGTAAAGCAAACCCGGTGCCGGCCCCCCTCGCCCGTCGAAGCATATTCCGCAACTACTTTCTTAGAAAGGACTTAGCAAATCGCCCACGGCGCGGGCGCGGCGGCAGACGCGGGGTGCAGAAGCGACCATGTTGCCGGAAGGCAACCTGCCGTTTCGCAGAAGAGACGAACGCCAGCGCGATTCGACACCGGCGCGAAGGATTTCGCCGCGACGGTCAACCAGCCTGGTCGCAGCCCTCCTCGATTTGCCGCGGCACGCTAGGACACTTTGCCCGAGGCGTGGCTTTCGGCGGCAATCTTCGACAGTGCATAGCGAAGCGAAAAGCGACCCCGCTCGGCAGCGAAGACGGGCGGCTCGCCCGTGGGCACCGGCGCCCGCGGGGCAGGTGGCTCTGACGGCGGCGTCGCCGGCGAGATCGAAGGCGGTTCCGTCAGCGGTTGCGGTTGAGCCGTTTCTTGAATGACCGAAGTTGCCCGCTTCGTCTGGGCATCGCTGGCGGCCGTCGCCAGACCGAATGTCGCCCCCAGCTGCAACGACGAGGGAACGGTGACGAAAAGGAGGCCCATGCCGACGGCGAAGCCACCGAAGAGTCCGGCGGCGAGTAGGTAGCGACGCGGCATGCTCACCGGCCGAGCTCCCGTGTCGGGCGTGTCGATGAGCGTGATCAGACTCGCGGTGCGGGCGGCGGCCTGCGAAGCGCGGGCGTCGGCCAGATTTTCCTGAGCGGTTTGCAGCAACTGATCGTAGGTGGTGATCTCGGCGGTACTCTTGGCATACTCGGCCCGCACGCCGGCCAGCTTTCGCAGACGCTCGTTGGTCTGGGCGAGTTGCTCGTTCAAGGCGTCGATCTGAGTTTGAGCCAACCGCATCTCGCTGTCGACGCCACGAATGGCAAGCTCGATTTCGGAGGTCAGGTGTCGGCGGACTTCGTCGACGGCGGCGATGGCGGCGACGACCTCGGGGTGCTCGTCGGTCAGTCGCGCGCGGGCCGTCGCGAAGCGAATTTGGGCGTCGATGAGCCCGTCCTTGAGTCGTCGCAAACCGGGTTGGGACTCGAGCAGGGCATTTGGCGTTGCCACGAGGGTCCGCAAGTCGCCCCGTGCCTCCATCAGCAAACGGCGTAGCTCCGCGTTTCGGCGATAGGTACTCTCGGACGCACGCAGCTCCGTTTCGAGGCTGCTGACGCGGCGGCGCAGATCGCTATTGCCCGACGGCGAAATCTGCAAGATCCGCAATTCGGCTAGATCGCTACCGACTCCCGATTCGACCTTTTTGAGTCGCGCGGTGGCCGCGTCGCGATCGGTACGAACTTCGCGAACGGTTTGCGTCAGCTCATCGATCATGCTCTGAGCTTTTTCGTCGCGGAGTTGCTGGTATTGTCGTTTGACCTGATCGCAAACGGCCGCAACCAGTTGGCGGGCCCGCTCTCGGTCGTGATCCTTGACCTTGACGTAGAAGACTTCGGTTGTGCCGAAGTCGGCCCCTTTGGGCGGCTTGACTTGGACGTCCTTGCGAAATCCCGAAATTGCCTCGTCACTCGGCCAACCGACCGGCGCCGTTCCCGCGGGAGGACCGACGGTCGTCAACGCCTGGGCCAGCACGGAGCGACTCCGGCTGAGTTCCAGGATCGTTTCTTGAACGGTCTTCATCTGCTCGACGTGCTGGAAGTCTCCGGCACGCAACTGGTCGGAGCGCGTCGACCCTTCGTCGCGTACGACCAGGGCCTGCGAGGCCTGCCACGTATCGGGCCGCACCAAGGCAAACACCAAAGAGCAGAGCAGGCAAACGACGGTCGGCACCGTCCAACGGAACGGATACTGACGCATCATGCGGACCACCTCGACGAGAAAGCCGTCGGCGGCGGGGCCGTTGTCGCGAGTCGAAGAACCGTGATCGGCGGGAGTCGAAATCATCGCGGGGATACCTCGGTGTCGGAGAATCGGCGCGGGACCTCGAACTGCAAAGCGAGTGCCAATGGCGCGCCGGTGGACTCCGCTCGACAAGTATAAGTTCTGTTTGGCAAGGGAGTTGCCGTGGCCGGCACGATCGCGAGGGGGTCGCGGCAAGCGGGGCCGACGAACACCCACGTGGTGATTCTTCACCATTCTGCGAGCCGTGGTGTCGCCCGCCACCGCGAGCGACCGCGTCAACCGTCATAACCGCTAGACCCACGCGGACCACGGCCCGGCGGAACGGGTCCTGTGAGTTTGCGGATCTCCCCACGTAACCAAGACTTGGGTAAGTTCGCCCCGCCACGTCGGCGGAGCGGCGGCGCCACGTTTCGCAAAGGCGTCGATTCGCGATTCATGCCGGGCCCGCCGGACCGACTCTGCCCTCGCCGAAGCCGCTCACCATGAACGTCCGTCCGCTGACAACTTCACGCGAACTGGCTGCGCTCGAGTCCGCCTGGAACGATCTCGATGCCGGCGTGCCGTTTCGTAGCTTCGCCTGGCTGACGACCTGGTGGCAGTGCTACGGAGACGACGCGCAGGGTGCGAACCCGGACCGCCGAGAGCTGCTCGTGCTCGCCGTCGAAGATCCGCAGACTGGCGAAACAATCGCCATCGCACCGTGGTTCGTCGATCGCACGCGGGCCGAAGGGAACGTGATTCGTTGGCTCGGCTCGGGCGAAGTCTGTTCCGATTACCTGAGCGTGCTCTGCGCCGAGGGACGCGAGGGGGAGGTCGCGGCGGCCCTGGCCGACTGGCTGGTTGACCCCGCGGAAACGTGCTGGACCGCGATCGACTTGGGCGACGTCGCGACGGACGATGCGCTCGTCGCCCTGCTGGCCGAGGAACTCCGCGCTCGCGGTGCGAGCGTGCATCGACGCGCGGGAACGACCTGCTGGCGGCTCGAACTGTCGACCGACTGGGAAACGTACCTGAAGCGGCTCTCCAAGACCCGCCGCAAGCGAACTCGCGGATTGCTCCGCGACTGGTTCGACTGCGGCCGTGCCGAACTAATCCGCCTCACTTCGGTCGAAGACGTCGAGCAAGCGATGCCGAGCTTCGAGGAGCTCCACCAGAAACGACGCCGCAGTCTGGGCCAGGCCGGTTGCTTCGCCTCGCCGCGGTTTGCCCGCTTTCTGCGCACCGTCGCCCCGCGGATGGCCGCCGAGGGGCGCCTGGAAATCGCGCAACTGTCGATCGACGGTCGTACGGCGGCGTTCGATTTCAACCTGCTGGGTCGCGAGACGATCTACTCGTACCAAAGCGGCCTCGATCCGGCGACGCTCGAGCAGCAGCCGGGGCACCTGATCACCATCGCCGAACTGCGTCAGGCCATCGAGCGGAAGTTTACGGCCTACGACTTCTTGCGCGGGGACGAGCCGTATAAACACAACTGGCGCGCCGCGCCGCAGGAAACGACGCACATTCGCGTCGTCGCCAATCGCACTCGGGCGCGACTCGCTCATATGGTTTGGAATGCCCGACAGCAGACGCGCGACTGGGCCCGCACGATTCGCGACACCACCGTTGACGCCCGTGAGCAGCTGGTGGCGCGGGCCAAGGGACTCATGTGGGGCGGGAAACCGGGATAAGTAGCGAGCGCCGTGGGCGCGCTGCGGACAGGGCACGTGTAAACGAGGAACGTGATTTATTGATGGCTGCGTTGTCAATGAGCCCTTCGCCGCGGCGGTGATGGCTGAAATGCCGACCTCCCGCTGGTCGGTCTGGTTCATTGGCTGCGCCGGGCTCAATAGGAACAGGACGATGCCGAACTGGAAACGATGGATTCTCAGCCTCTACTACCACGGCACGCTGCCGTTGCGGATGGTCCGTCGCGCGCAAGCGGTCGCTGCGGGGCGTGCGCCGATCCTGATCTTCACCTGGCATCGCATCGCCGACGACGCAGCCAACGCCTGGACGACCAGCAACGATACTTTCGCCCGAGCGATCGGCTGGCTCGAACGTCGCTTCGATTTGGTCTCGCTGGCCGAGGCCCAGGAGCGTATCCGCGGCGAGTCCCTTAAGCGTCCGGCCGCCTGCGTCACCTTCGACGACGGCTACGCGGAAAACTGCCAGCAGGCTTTGCCGCTTTTGATTCGCAGGCGCATTCCCGTGACCTATTTCGTGACCGCGGGATCCGTGCTCACGGGCGAGGCGTTCGCACACGATCGCCAGCTGGGCCAGTCGTTTGCACCGAACACGCTCAAGCAGCTGCGCGAATTGGCGGCTTTTGGGGTTGAGATCGGGGCCCACACCCGCTCGCATCCGAATCTGGGTCAGGTGCGCGACGAGGCGACCTTGTATGACGAAGTCGTGACCGCCCGAGATGATCTGTCCGCGGCCCTCGAGCAGCCGATTCGCTACTTCGCCTTTCCGTTTGGTCAGCACGAGCACCTCAATCGCCGGGCGTTCGAGATGGCCCGCGACGCCGGTTACGAAGGTGCGGTCTCGGCTTACGGCGGTTACCACTATCCCGGCGAGTCGGACGCCTTCCACCTACAGCGGATGTGTGCCGACGGACCGCTCGTGAAACTGAAGAACTGGGCCAGCTTCGATCCCTGGAAGGACTGGAAGATTCAGTCCTACTCGCTGGCCGACCGCACGGAAGTCCCAGCCACGGCAGGAGCCGCCTCGCTATGAGCTCTGGCAACGCCACGTCTGCTGCGCCGGTCGCCGGGCTGAATCCGGCGGGAAGTCGGGTGCGCACCGATTCCCTGGCCACCAGCCTGGTGTTTCTCTTCTGCCTGAGCGCGGTGCAACCTTTGGTCTCGTTCGGCCGCGGCGTGCTCTTCTGTCGCACGCTCTCGCCGGCCGACCTGGGTGCCTGGGACCTGGCGCTCGGTTTCCTCACACTCGCCGCCACGGTCGTCGTGATCGGCATTCCCGGCTCTTTCGGCCGTTACGTCGAACAGTATCGGCAACGTGGTCAGTTGACGATATTCCTGCGACGGACGACGCTCGCCTGCGCGGGACTCACGGGCGTGGCCCTGGTTCTGTTGACCATCGCGGCGCCGCAGTTTTCCAGCATCATCTTCGGACGACCCGATCGGGCCCTCTGGGTCTACTACGTGGCGGCGGCGCTGGGCACGCTGATCGTCTTCGGCTTCGTGGTGGAGCTGCTGACGGCGTTGCGGCTGTTCCGGGTCGTCTCCGGTCTGCAGCTCACCAAGTCGATCGGCTTCGTGGTGCTCGCCCTGGTGCTGTTGTTCGCCTGGGAGGCGGGCCCGCCCAGTATCATCGTGGGGCACGCACTCGCCACTTTGGTGGCGGTGGCAATCGCGTTGCGTTGGCTGATTCCGGCTTACCGGCACGAAAGCAGCGACGCCGCCGAAGAAGACGACGACGACGACGAAGCAGTCGACTCGCGTTTCGCGAGCGAGGGCCAACACGAAGTGGCGGCAGCCGGATCGACCTCGGTCTGGACGTTCTGGGCCAAGCTGATGCCCTTTGCGGCTTGGATTTGGATTGCCAACTTCCTTTCGCACTTGTTCGCGATCATCGATCGCTACATGCTGGTGCACTTCAGCGGACTGGAGAGCGAGATCGCCCTGACGCAGGTCGGCCACTACCACAGTTCGCGAATCGTGCCGCTGTTGTCCATTTCATTCGCCAGTATGCTGGCTTCGGTGTTGCTGCCGCATCTGACGAAGGACTGGGAGCGTGGCCGCCGCGATGACGTGACCGCGAATCTGAATCTGGCCGTCAAGTTACTCAGCCTGGGACTGACCTTTGCCGGAACCGCCCTGCTGGCCCTGGCTCCGCAGTTGTTCGAATATGGATTTGGCGGGCGCTATGACGGCGGCCTGGTGGTGTTGCCTTGGACGCTGATCTATTGCATCTGGTTTAGCATCTTCTTGCTGGGCGACCTTTACCTCTGTTGCACCGAGCGGGTGCGTCTGATCAGCATCGCACTGGCCGGCGGCCTGTTCGTAAACGTGGTGTTGAATCTGCTGTTGTTGCCGCACTTTGGCCTGCTGGGGGCGGTCTGGGCCACCGCGGCGTCGAAAGCCGTGGTTCTCCTGGCGACGTTCCTCTTCGCACGAGCGTTCGGCATGTCCTTTGATCGCGGCACGTGGATTTGCCTGGCCTTGCCTTTGTGTCTCTGCCTGGGGGCCTGGCCGGCGCTGGCCGTGATACTGGTGTTTGCAATCGGGCTGATCGCCAGCGACCTGATCCTCGGAGAAGACGAAAAGCGACACCTGCTCGAATTGGGCCGCCGTCAACTGGCGGGCGTGATGGCACGGCACAGCTAGGCGGCTCAACGCCCGCGCCGACCTGTCACCGCGGCGACGGCGGCCTGTAATGGGCCCGGTCTACCAATTACGATAGGGTTTCGCGCGACGGGCTGGAGCGAGTCGGCAGGTTTCGCGAGGCGCGTGGGCGCGACGCGGCAAATCGTCGCCATGCCGGCTACGCCTCGTGGGCAAGCGACCCGTTGCTGGCTTCCGCCCGACTCCGCGGCCTGCTCGTCTTTGCTCGCCCCGGTGAATGCTCGCCCCTGTGAATGCTTTTCGATGACCGGCACGATTCTAGCGATGATCGCGAAGTTGCTCAGCGGAGCAAGCGTGCGCTGGATCGATTGTCAGCCCGAGACGCGCCAGCGCGTCTATTTCGCGAACCACACGAGTCATCTCGACGCGCTGGTCCTGTGGTCGAGCCTGCCGGTCGAGGTGCGCCGGCTGACGCGTCCTGTGGCGGCCAAGGACTATTGGGGGCGGGGGCGGCTGCGGCGGTACCTGGCCAGCAGATTCAACGCCCTGCTGATCGACCGGCGGGACATCAAGGTGCACCAAAGTCCGGTCGATTTGATGCTCCGCGAGATCGGCGAGACGTACTCGTTGATCGTGTTCCCCGAAGGGCACCGCAACACGAAGCCGCAGCTGGACGAGTTCAAGAGCGGACTCTACTACCTGTGCAAGAAGCGACCGCACCTGGAAGCAGTGCCGGTCCACATGGATAATGTTAACCGCGTGCTGCCCCGGGGCGAGTTCCTGCCGGTGCCACTGTTGACCTGTATCACCTTTGGGAAACCGATCCTGCTGGGAGAAGGCGAACCGAAGCGCGACTTTCTCGCCCGGGCCCGCGAGGCCGTCATTCAGCTGCGGGAAACTTAACAATATGCACGACCCGATCTCCTGGATCTTCGTCGGCGGGGTGCTGGCGGTGTTGACTGCCACGACCCTGCTGGGGCAGGTGATGAACCGCCGCGCCGAGTCGGGACTCAGCCCCGCCGTGATGGCCACCTTCAGTCGCCGCGTTTGGGCCTGGTGGCTGCTGATGATGGTGCTGGCCGCGGCGCTGTTCGTGCCCCCCTGGGTCACCGTCACGATCTTCTTCCTGCTCTCCTTTTGGGCGCTCCGCGAGTTCATTACGCTCACACCCACGCGCATGGGCGATCACCGCGCGTTGTTCTGGGTCTTCGTGCTGTTCACGCCGGCTCAATACGTGCTGGTCGGCATGGGTGGTGACTACTACCCGCTCTACAGCATCGTGATTCCGGTCTACGGATTTCTCTTTGTGCCGGCGCGCGTCGCCTTCTCCGGCGACCCCAAACGGTTTCTGGAACGAACCGCGAAGATCCAGGCGGGATTGCTTGTGTGCGTCTACTGCCTGAGCTTCGCGCCGGCCCTGCTGGACCTGAAGATTGAGGACTTCAATGGCGACGCCTGGACCGACAACTCGCTGTTGCTCTTCTACTTTGTGTTTATGGTCCAAATCGGCGACGCGCTGCAGTATGCCTGGGAGAAACTGATGGGGCGAACGGTGATCGCGCCTCACATTAGTCCGAACAAGACCTGGGAGGGCTTCCTGGGCGGCGTCGGAAGCACTGCTTTGGTCGGCGGGGCGCTCTGGTGGGCGACGCCCTTCAATCACTGGCAGGCGGCCCTGATGTCGCTGGTGATTGCCGTGATGGGCTTTGCCGGCGTGATGTGCATGTCGGCCGTGAAGCGGGACCGCGGTGTGAAGGACTACGGCACCCTGGTCGTCGGCCACAGCGGCGTGCTCGATCGCCTCGACTCGCTCTGCTTCGCGGCCCCGGTGTTCTACCACCTCACGAAGTTCTTCTTTACCGACTTCTTCACGAAGCTGTCGCAAGCCGCGATCGCGGTTTGATCGGGTCGGTGGATGACGCCTCGCGCACCTGCTTGCACAACAAGCGGCAAAATGCCGTCGTGGCGGATCGCAAGCCCGAGTCTACCGCAGCACGCGCTGCGTCGGCCGCTGCGGCGGTTGCTGACGAATCGCCTGGTAACGACGGGGCGGTTCGTTGCGGGCCGTGGCCGTTGCCTCCGCTGCGGTAGCCGACTGGCCGCTCGAGTCGGCCGCCGCGTTCCGCGAGGGGTCACTGCCAGTGTTCGCCTGAGTGTTGGGCGGGATCGCCTGCCAACGCACGGGCGCGCCCGAGCTCTGCGAGCGGTCGGTGGCCGCCGCCAGAGATTCGCTCGGCGGGGTCGCTTCCGCTTGCCGCGGTGGTGCCGCGGCGAACGTGGCCGGGGTTGAGTTGCGCGGCGCGTTGCCGGCAATCGCCGTATCGGGTGGGGTCTGGAGCGGGCTCAGCCGCGGGCTTCCCTGGCGAACCCAGTCGAGCCAACGGTTCTGCAACGTCGTGAGATCGCCGTGCCCGTAGTGAGCGCGAATCGCGGAACGCCAGTCGCTCGACGCCAGGGCGTCTTCCATAAAGCCGACGAATTTTCGTTTGCCGCCGTGTTCGATCAGATAGCGAGCCACGGAAAATCCTTGGGCGTAGAGCGGAAGCACGTCGGGCGGATACTCGCGCATGGCAAACATCCGACTCATCGAGATGCCGCGGCCCGTCTTGAGAAACTGAATCAGCAGCTGCTGGTGGCGCAGCTTTTCCGACGGATGTTCGACCGTCGTGCAGGCTCCCTCGTCGGCCCAACGGGGCAGCGGCTGACGAAAATGCGTCGCGAAGATGGTGTGGGTCACCTCGTGGGGCAGTACCGAATCGAGAATTCGCTCCTGGCTCCCCTGGATTGTCATTTGCCAGCCGTAGACCTCGCCGTTCTGAAACATGAAACTGGTCGCTCCGCCGGCACCCAGGTTGGCCGAAGCGTTGACCGTGATCGGGCAGGGCCGGGCCCAGGTCCGCAGTTCTTCGCCGAGCCATTCGATGGCCAACTCACGGCGATAACGTTCGGCGGCTTCGCCGACCTGCTGGGCAAATTGCGGAGTGGGGGCGGTGACGACAAAGTTCTCGGTGCGATACGACGCGCCGAGAGACAGCAGCGCCGTCGCCAGGATGGCGAGGCGAGTGATGCGAGCTTCCATGCTCTGTACGTCCTTGTGTGAAGATGGCGGGAAGGATCGAGGACAAGTCGCTTCCATGCGACCTGTGGTTTGGCCCCGCACTGCCGCGTTGCAAACCCTGGGCCAACGTCGCCCGAAGGCGTGCCGGACATCAGGACTCGAAGCGCTTAAGTGAAGCGGCCGGAGGGAATTTTGACGTCGCTTTTTCTACCGGCGAGGCCGCCGAGCAGGCGGGCTCCGCTTGTAGAAGTTGCAGAGGGTAACGAGGCGGCGGCCGTACCGCCAGAGCGATTTGCACGCCGCGATTCGCTAGCGACGCTAGCGGCCGCCGTCACGCGCAAAGACGCAAACCGGCGGACGGTGAAGGGTGTTGCTACCCGCGCGGGGCAGGGGTGCCTAACTGCGATGGGCTTCGAGCAGCCGTCCGGGCGAGCCCATCATGTTGTAGCCCGCGTCGACGTGCAGAATCTCGCCGGTGATGCCGTCGGACATGTCGGAGAGCAGGAAGGCGCCGCTGCGGCCGACCTCTTCGTGCGTAATGTTGCGACCCAGGGGCGCCATCTTGTCGTAAAGCTGCAGCATGTCGTCGACGCCTGCGCCCCGTCCCGCCAGGGTACGCACCGGCCCGGCACTGAGGGCGTTGACGCGAATCCCGCGGGGCCCGAGATCGTAGGCAAGGTAGCGCATCGAAGCGTCGAGCGCCGCCTTGCAGATGCCCATCACGTTGTAGCCCGGCACGGCCTTCTCGCCGCCGTAATAGGTCATGGTCAGGACGCTGGCTCCGTCGGCCAAGACTTCTTGGGCCGCGTTGCAGACCGCCAACAGGCTATAGACACTTACCTCCATCGCCATCTTGAAGCCGTCGCGACTGGTGCGAATCGTATCGTTCTTCAGGTCGTCCATGTTGGCAAAGGCGATCGAGTGCAGAAGAAAGTCGATCTTGCCGAACTCTTCGCCCGCGCGGGACATCACCGCGCGAATGTCGTCGTCGTTGGAAGCGTCCATGGGGACCAAGAAACGGGCCGCTTCATGTTGGTCGGTCAACAGGGCGACGCGCTTGCGATTGCGCTGACGCTCGTCGTCGGGCCGGTCGGGCAGATGGGTAAAGCCACACTCGCCGCCGCCGTCGAGAATCTGCTGCGCGATCGCCCAGGCGATCGAGTGATCGTTCGCGACCCCCAGGATCAAACCTTTCTTTCCTTCAAATAGTCCCATCGGTTGGCTCCGCGTGGTCAAGATTCCGGACGGTCGGGAACTTGTGCGGTCGATCTGTCGGGCCGCCCGCGACCGCACCGGCAACGCTCTTCCGTTACGAACCCTGATTGTAGGGCGGCGAAAGGGTGGCGAAAAGTGTGCGATTCGAGCGGCCGCGCACGGACCGGAGTCGGCGGGTTGGTTGTCGCCGCCCGGACCTTTTGCGACGATGACGGTCACGAAGACTTTGCCGCGCCGGCGGCGATCTTTTTGACACCGTGAGCGAACAAGCAACTCATGAGCTGGCTCGACATCGAAGGACACGATCGCGTTGCCGACCGCTTTCGCGCGATTCTGGCCAGCGGCCGCCTGGCCAGCAGCTATCTGTTCGTCGGTCCAGCCGGTTGTGGCAAGCGGACCTTTGCCCTGCGGCTCGCCGAGTGCCTGCTCTGCGAATCGACATCGGCCGATCCCCTGGCCGCCTGCGGCCAGTGTGAAGCATGTCAGCAAGTGCGGGCCGGCACGCACCCGGACTTGATCTTCATCGCCCGTCCTGAAGATAAGCAGGTCATTCCGGTGGACCTGTTGATCGGCGACGACGAACATCGTGGTCGCGAAGGGCTGTGCCACGACTTGTCGCTGAAGCCGTTCCGCGCCGATCGTCGCGTGGCGATTCTCGATGATGCCGACGACCTGAATGAAGAAGGGGCCAACTGCCTGCTCAAGACGCTCGAGGAACCGCCGCCCCACTCGCTGCTGATTTTGATCGGCACCAGCGCGGAGAAGCAGCTGCCGACGATTCGCTCTCGCTGTCAGATCGTGCACTTCCGACCGCTCGGAGTCGACATTGCGGCACGGCTGTTGGTCGAGCAGGGCGTCGTCGAAGATCTCGAACGAGCGCGCCTGCTGGCCCGCATCGCCGGCGGCAGCCTGACGCAGGCGGCGCGACTGGCGGACGAGGAACTGTGGAAGTTCCGCGGAGAGCTGATGCGAGGTCTTGCCGAACTTCCGCGGCGGTCCTTCGCGCTGGCCCGCGCGGTGACGGCGTGTGTCGAGGCGGCCGGCAAAGAAGCCCCGCGCCGTCGCGCGCGGGCGGTGATCTTGATCGGCTTCGCTGTCGACTATTATTACGCCCTGCTGCACCGTCTGGTCGCCGCGGATGCGACGGACCCGGCGGGTGTTGAGGTCGACACAAGCGATGCCGACTTGGATGCCGCGGTCACCAGGGCGGTTTCCGCGGCGGCCGGCGAAGTCGACGGCGTTGCCGAGGCGATCGATCGCTGCCTGGCGGCCGAAGCCCATGTCGGGCGAAACGCGAATCTGGCCACGCTGGTCGACAGTTGGATCGCCGATCTGGCCGACCTGCAGGCGCGCATGGTCGCGTGCTAGCAGACTTGTGGTCGATGGGGTCGGCGTTCGATCGGGAAGGGGGCGTGGCTCGGCGGGCCGCAAACTTCTCGACGTGTCCGGCCGACGGGCGCTAGCTACTCCCCTTGCAGCGTTAGGACGACCTGACGCGAGCCGGCCCGATCGCGATGCTCGGCCAGATAGATCCCCTGCCAGGTGCCCAGCGCGAGCCGCCCCTCGGACACCGGCACGCTCAGGGAACTGCCCAGAAGTGATGATTTTACGTGGGCCGGCATGTCGTCGGGACCCTCGCAGGTGTGGACGTAGGGGAAGTCTTCGGGGGCCAAGTGATTGAGCGACGACTCGAGATCGACCCGCACGTCGGGGTCGGCGTTCTCGTTGATCGTCAGCGAGGCCGACGTATGGCGGATGAAGACGTGGAGCAGCCCAATTTGTCGCTGCTCGACCTCGGGCATGGCCTCGAGCACGTGGCGCGTGATCAGATGAAAGCCGCGGGGCCGCGGCGGTAGCTGCAAAGTCCGTTGTATCCAGGACATGGCTCGACAGGAGTGGCTGCGGTGTGCGCGGGGTGGGGATTCTTCGTGCGACGGAGACGTGGGACGAGCAGTCCGAGTTGGTCGCCCAGGCGCCATGATTGTCCCATTTTGACCCACGGCCAATTAGAGAACGCATGAATAGTAGTGGTCTTCTGACAAGTATAACGACGAGCGTCGGTTTGCGGCCTGGCGATGTGGGGATTCGCTGGCAAGATTTGCGGGCAGGCGCGGCGCGGTGCCAACTCGATGGCGTGCGTAAATCGTCCCAAATGCTTGACAACACGCGCGGAGACGGAATAATAGTGACTGATCGTTTACCTGCAAACGACGCCTTCGTCGTCACGCCTATCGGCTTACGATTGACCCCACCCCAAGCCGGCCGCGACGAGGAGAGCATGGTGAGCGAACAACCGCAGGACGAGCGTCTCGCGACCGTTTAACGCCGCGTGCGAATGCTGTCATGGAGGGATGACGTTTCGAGCGTCCGAGAGCTTTCGCGAGTCCAAGCGTATTTTGCAGATCTTTGCGTCGGGCAGATTGACGGAGGAGGTACGTCGAGAGTCCGTGGCGGAGATTCCGGAAGAGTCGTCGAGAAGAGCAAGTTCGATAGACGGAAGATCGGGCTTGGGGTATTGCGTTGGCTCGAGGTCGACGTGAGTTAACAATTTGGGAGGAAGGAAATTTCGATGCGGAACGTGTTTGAAGCAATTTCGATGTTCGGCCACGATGAGGACTTTGCGCCGCTAGAGACGGACGAGTTCACCTCGACCGAAGCACCGGCGGGTTCGCCGGAGAAGATCGACATTCTTGCTGAGCGAATCGAGCAAGGTCTGCCCCTGTGGCATGACGAAGATCGGCCGGATTACAGCGGTTTGACGGGCGTGGTTCGTCCACGCGACTAGTTGCCAGCGGTCGCCGGCGGCCGCCTTGTGCTGCGCCGCCGCGACGACGAGTGATTTGCAAAAAAAAGGGCTGCCCGACGGGCAGCCCTTTTTTTATGCTTCAAACGCGATTCGCCAATCCTGGGACGCCCATCTGGGTTGGTCCAGTCCGGTTGATCTTGCCGATCTAGGCGGCGTCCTCGACGGCCGCATCAATTCCCTCGACTTCGTGAGGTTCGAGTTCCTCGCGCAAGACGACGACATCCGAGGGGGCCTCGATGCCCAGGCGAACCTTGTCGCGGCCGAGTCGGACCACGGTCACGACGATCGATTCACCCAGTTTGATCCGCTGGCTTTCCTTGCGAGACAAAACGAGCATTCCAATGTTCTCCGTATATGTCGATGTGCGATTTTGAATGATAGTGTAAATTTATTCATATACCGGGTCGTGTCAAACCCGATTTCTCGGCCGCCACGAATCGCCAAAAACGGGCGTCCGAAAGGGTCGTCGCGTCTGGCCGCTTCGCTTCGGCAGCCTCCCGCCGCCGTGGTCTTCCTCCGTAAAAACAAACTCCGCGATTCCCACCGCCGCCTGCTGGAATCAGGCAGCCAATTTGGGGGCGTCGATCAGTTGCATCTTCAGGAACCGCTCGCCTGTCGATCCGTAAAAGAGAATCGTGTTGCTATCGGTTTCCCAAATGGCCGAGAACTTGACCTGACGTGGACCGTGGATACAGAAGTAAACGCCGCACGGTTGGCCGCCTCGGACGAGCACCCGTTCGGACATCTGAAAAGCACCAATTTCTAGTTGTTCATGATCGCAAATGGTTTCGTTGACAAAATCTCGCAAGTCTTCAAGGGATTGGAGCCGGTTGCAAGTGGCCAACATAGGGTACATAGTCTCCTTGCTGAGCACGCAGATTGGGCAAGAAACGGGGTCGCGTGCGGGTAAGAGAAGATGAGACGATTGCCGACAGGTGATGGTATCGGCAAGATGGGGCAATTGTCTTGGAAAACTCTGCTAGCGTTTTTTGCGCGCTGTGAGACGGCCCGCGCGGCTGCTGAGCAAGCCAAAAGCCCTGTTATTCAAGAGGATGAGGCGAACCGGTCGCCGCCGGAGGGCGACGACGCGGGAACATTTTTTTTCGCGGTCAAGTCGCACATTCGGCCCCGAGAATTCGCCAGCCGGTGCGACCGGAACTTCGCCGACTTCGCTGAAGAGAGCTGAAGAGAATCGCCAGAGCGTCGAGCGATCGTGGTCGCCCATGCCCTGGGACCCGATTGGGGACCCAAACGCGGGCGACTATTCTTCCGACTTGAGAAATTCCCGCAACTTGACGTCACGGAAGCTGGCGTTGGCGCGAGCCGCCTCTTCGAGACGAGCCTGGTCCGACCCGTCCAGCGCCCCGCGAAAATGGTGGTGACTGCGAAGGTCGACGGACTGATTGCCGAACTGCGGCTGCGGTGGGATGTGCAGGCGAATCTCCGCCGGCACCGCGGCATCTTCGGCCAATGCCCGATTCACCGCCAAGCGGGCGAACGGCGGCAGCCCGCCCGGGTTGGTCAGCGTATTGAGATGGGCAAAGGCATCGCTCGAGCGACGATACTGATTCGCCACGTCGACACTCAGGGCCGGGCGAGTCTCGACGTCGTAACGAATCCACCGACTGGCGAATCGTAGCCACCCGGTGTCGGGTTCCGACTTCAGCTCGAAGCGGGGCTCGGCCGCGAAGCGCATCAACTGGCTATCGTGCTCCGCCGCCCAATCGCGCACCCGGGCGGAAAAGTCGAGCAGCAGGTCTTCGCTCATTTCGCAACGAACCCGACGCTTGCGATCGAGCAGCACGATGCGGTTGTCTTGGGGTGCATAGATCGTGACGCGTGCGTCGTCGCTGGGAAAATCGTACACCACGCCGCCGGCGAACAGCGTGAGGGTCTCGCTGACCGGCTGATCGCTGCCGTCGGAGAAGATCCGGGTCTCGACACGAAAGTCCTCGGCCTGCACCGCCGGGCCGCTGAAGGCCGCCATCGGCACCGAGGTGGAGAGCATCAGCAGCAGGAACCAACGGTAGCGAAACAGGAGCAACAACATGCGTCACCTCGCGTGCTGGCGGGGGTTCAGGTAAGGCAACCTCGGCGGCTCCGCCCGGCGGGGCGGCAGCGGTCCGAAGCAAGAAAATGGCGGCGAACGATAGCAACTCGCCGGAGGCCTGTAAACGCCACTGTGTCCCGGCTTCCGGCGGTGCGGACGACAAACAGGGCGACCGCCGGGCGGACAAGCAATCGGGTCGACAACAACGCGAACGGCCGCGAGGAATTGGCAAGAGCGGTCGCCGGGAATAATGGGCTCCGCTCGGGGCGACTATGGGGACAGGACGACGAGATGGCAGCCCGCCGGGGGTAACGTTCCGCTGTCGCCCGAGCAAGCAGCGGCTGCGGAGGACGTTCGAGGCGGAGGACGTCCGAGGCGGCGGTCGCCGAGCTCCGGCCGCTGCGCGAGTCGTTAGTTGGACGCTGGAGGGAAGTGAAATGGCTCGCGACCAGTCTGATCGGGATACAACGCACGAGGAGCCGCTCTTCCAGGATGAGCCTGCGCTGTTCGTCTATTGGTGGCGCAACAGTCCCAGTTGGCTGGTGAGTATGGCTTTCCACTTCGTGCTGCTGGTCATCCTCGCCGTCTGCGCGGTGGGAAGTTCGCGCGACGACGAGCGCGTCGTGAAGGTCTACACGGCGGAGCCTCCCACGCCGATGTCGGAACCGCCTCAGCCGCTGATCCAACCGCAGCCGTCCGACGTGCCACGGCCTCCGGTCGAGACCGCAGAGACCGCCGAGGTGGACGAGCCCGCCGAGCCGCTCGAAGACTCGCCGCCGGACGTCTCACCGGCCAATGACCCCAGTCGCTCGGCCCCTGCGCGGCCCGAGATCACGACGGCCCTGGCTTCAATTCCGGTAGGCGATCGTCCCAGCGCTATTGGAAACGCGGCGACCGGCTTCGGCAATCGACTCAGTGGGCCGGGCATCGGCCATGCTCTGCGCAAAGGGGATGCGCCGCCAGGAACGCTCACGTCGACCGGCGGTGGAAACGACTGGTTCCTGCGGCATCAGAACCGCGATGGCAGTTGGAGCTTCAACCACACGCCGGGCGACCGCTGCAGCGGGTTCCCCAATCCTGGCGAAAAGACCTCGCGGATGGGTGCAACGGGCTTGGTACTAATGGCCCTCTTGGGCCGCGGCTTTACGCACGAGGATCGCCACTCCTCGGACGAGCGAAAGCGACCCTACGGCAAGGCCATCTTTCGAGGTCTGACCTACCTGCTCAAGCACATGCACGTCGAGGAGGGAACCGGCCGCCTGTTTGAAGAGGACGGCGACGCCCACTCGCACATGTACTGCCACGGCATCGCCGCTTGTGCGCTGGCCGAAGCGTATGGCATGACCCGCGATCGGAGACTGCGGAACCCGGCGGAGTTGGCCCTCAACTACATCGCGGCCGCGCAGCACGCCGACGGTGGCTGGCGCTACGGGCCGAATGAGCCGGGCGATACTTCGGTATTGGGCTGGCAGATCATGGCCTTCAAGAGCGGCAAGATGTCGTACCTGACCGTGCCGGAAATCGTCTATCCTCGCGCGGGAAAGTTTCTCGACTCCGTGGCCCGCGATGGCGGTGCCGCTTATGCCTACATGCCCGCGGAGGGACACGGCGAGACATCGGCCACCAGCGCCATCGGTCTGTTGTGTCGCGTCTACCTGGGGCTGCCGGAGCGCGACGAGGCGTTCTGCCGGGGCGTCGCGATCTTGGCCGAGCGGGGCCCCCATCCGCGAAACATGTACTACAACTACTACGCGACGATGCTGATGTTTCAGGTCGGCGGGCCGCGGTGGCGGACCTGGATGGGCGAGATGTCGCGGCAACTGCTGCGGACCCAGGAGCGAGCAGGGGGACCGCACCTGGCAGGAAGTTGGCACTTCGCCGGCGAGGGGCTCGAGGACGGCCTGGGCGACGTCGGTGGCCGGCTCTACAACACGGCCCTGGCGGTGATGACGCTCGAATCGTATTACCGCTACGACCAAGTCTACGGCAGGAAGCTTGTCTGCGACTAACGTCGGCTGGGCGAAGCAGGGCTCGACGAGCTGCGAATGTGTCGCCCGCTGCGTGGGCGTTGGCACGGGGTGCGACTCGCACTTATTTCCCTGTGGCCGATCGGCTATCATGTGGCTCGCGCGCCACCGCAGAAATGCCAGCCGTGACGCAATTCTGTGTGGCGATTCTCGCTCCCGACTCACCCACTGAGTTTCCCATGTCGAAGAAACTTGCCCAAGCCATCGACGACAAGTCGGCCGTTGTCGGTGTGATCGGCCTTGGCTATGTTGGCCTGCCGTTGATTCAAGCCTTTGTGGCGGCCGGCTTCCGCACGATGGGTTTCGACGTCGATCAACGGAAGATCGACCAGTTGCTGGCCGGCCAAAGCTACATCGGCCACATCGACGCGGCGTCGATTACCGAGTGCATCGAAACCAAGACGTTCGTTCCCACGGCCGACATGTCGCGGCTGGGCGAGGCGGACGCCCTGTTGATTTGCGTCCCCACGCCGCTCTCCGACAGCCGCGACCCCGATCTGAGTTATGTCCGCGGAACGGCCGAGCAGATCGCCAAGACGCTGCGCAGGGATCAACTCGTGGTGCTCGAGAGCACGACTTATCCCGGCACCACCAGCGACGTTCTGCTGCCGATTCTGCAGGCCGGCGGACTGACGGCCGGCGAAGACTTCTTTCTGGCCTACAGTCCCGAACGCGAAGACCCGGGCAATCCCAACTTCTCCGCCAGCGGCATTCCCAAAGTCGTCGGCGGCTTTGGCCAGACGAGCTGCGAGCTGGCGGCCGCGCTCTACAGCCACGCGGTGGTGCAGGTAATTCCGGTCTCGTCCCTCGAGGTGGCCGAGGCCTGCAAGATTCTAGAAAACACCTATCGCTCGGTGAACATCGCCATGGTCAACGAGCTCAAGATGCTCTTCGACCGGATCGGCATCGACGTGTGGGAAGTGATCGCCGCGGCGAAGACGAAGCCATTCGGCTTCCAGGCCTTCTATCCGGGACCGGGCCTGGGCGGGCACTGCATCCCCATCGATCCCTTCTATCTCAGCTGGGTCGCGCGACGGGCGGGCATGACGACGCGCTTTATCGAGCTGGCCGGCGAGATCAATACCGGCATGCCGCGTTATGTCATCGGGCGGCTCAGCGAAGCGCTGAACGACCATGGCAAACCGATCCGCGGCAGCAAGATCTGCATCCTCGGCGTCGCCTACAAGGCGGACGTCGACGACCCGCGCGAAAGCCCTTCCTTCGAGTTGATGGATCTGCTGCTGGAGGCTGGTGCCAAGGTCAGCTATAGCGATCCGCACGTGCCCACGCTGCCGAAGATGCGACATCACGACGTGCCCGATTTGGCCAGCGAGGAGCTGACGTCCGAGTTTCTCGCCGAGCAGGATTGCGTGCTGATCGCCACGGCCCACTCCGCCTTCGACTACGATGCGATCGTCAAGCACGCGCGACTTGTCGTCGATACCCGCAATGCCACGGCGTCGGTGACCGCCGATCGGGAAAAGATCCGCAAGGCTTGAGCGGGCACCGACTTTCCGGTGCGCGGACAGCAACTACTTGCGAACCGTCGTTTCGCGCGCCGCCTGACGACTGAGGCGGTCGGCCCAGTAAATCGGCTCGGGCAGTCGCCGCTCGCCCAGACAGTCGAGGACCACGTCGCGACAGGTTGCCAGATCGACTCGCTGGCCGGGCGACACATAGAGCGGCCGCTCGCTCCCGGTGGTTGGCCACACGGCCCAGCCGAGTTGCTCGCCATCTTCGCAGATCGCCGCGATCTGGCCGGCGCCGGGCGCCACGTCACGATCGCGACGGCCGAAGAGCCGCTTCTTCGTCACGCCGATCGTCGGCCAATCGATCAGCACGCCGAACATGGCGGCAACGCCCAGGCGACGCGGGTGGAGGATTCCGCTCCCGTCGACCAGAACGACGTCGGGGCGCGGACCGCAATGAGTAACTTCCTGCCATAGGTCCAACAGGACCGGAAGTTCACGAAAGGCGAGGTAGGACGAGATGTAGGGAAACCGCACCGGCCGCCGCGCAACACACGACCAGAGCGGCCCGTCTGCCATCGGGCTATCGAATGCGTCACGATCGGGTCGTCTTTCCACCACCGCATAGGCGGCCACCGCCTCGCCGCCGCGATACGACACATCGACACCGGCCACGGTCGTTACGGCATGCGAAGGCGGACCGAGCACGAGGCGCTTGCGCAAGTCCTCCTGACGCTGACGTAGCGCCGTGAGAGGTCGGCTGCCTTCGAATGCGACGAACTCACACGGGGCCAGGTCGACCCGTTCCCCAACCACCTCGACGCCCTCGTGCTGCAGTCGTCGCCGCTTCTCGACCGTGCCGCCCGCTTCGCAAAAGGCCCCCAACTCGCCCCCGGCCCGCAAGACACGATGCGTGGGATAACGAGCGGCCTCTTCGTCGTTCAGCAGCACTTGACCGACCCAGCGTGCGGCAGCGCGATCGCCCAGGGCTTCGGCCAAGGCCCCATACGTCGTTACCGAGCCCGGGGGGATCTGCGCGACGAGTTGCCAAAGCTCGGCCTGCATGTCGGGCAGTTCGCACCAGAGATCGTTCATGGCAAGGGCCGCTTTCTCCGCGCGGGTTTCATCTTTGCATCGTCTTCGCATCGTTTTCGTCCGTCTCACGGCAACCGCAGAGGCTGCCGTTGTTCGACAGGCACCCGGCGTTGTATTGTATGAATTCGCGGAGCCACAGCGGGCCCCGCGGCACGAAGAACTTCACGCCCGCGAGGCCGCAATGGATATCAGCACTAGCAACATCAAGCGCATCCTGGTCACCGGAGGTGCCGGTTTCCTGGGTTCCTATCTTTGCAAGCGCCTGGTGGCGGAAGGGCACGACGTCATCTGCCTGGACAACTTCTTCACCAGCCAGAAGTCGAACGTCTCCGACCTGTTGATGCAGCCCAACTTCGAGCTGATCCGTCACGACGTGACGCATCCCATCTGGCTCGAGGTCGATGAGGTCTACAACCTGGCCTGTCCCGCGGCCCCGTGCCACTACCAATACAACCCGATCAAGACAATCAAGACCTCGGTCGCCGGGGCCATCAACGTGCTGGGCATCGCCAAGCGTTGTCGTGCCAAGGTGCTGCAAGCCTCGACCAGCGAAGTCTACGGCGATCCCGAAGTTCATCCCCAGCCCGAGTCGTATCGCGGCTCGGTCAATCCGATCGGACCGCGGGCCTGTTACGACGAAGGGAAGCGGGCCGCCGAGACGCTGTTCATGGACTACCACCGCATGAACGGCGTCAACATTCGCATCGTGCGAATCTTCAACACCTACGGCCCGAAGATGCACCCGTACGACGGCCGGGTGGTGTCGACCTTCATCCGGCAGGCCCTGGCGGGCGAAGACATCACGATCTTTGGCGACGGGCAGCAGACGCGTTCGTTTTGCTATCGCGACGACCTGATCGAGGGCATGGTGCGGATGATGGAAGGTCCGGACGACTTCATCGGGCCAGTCAACCTGGGTAACCCCGACGAGTTCACAATCCTTCAGCTCGCCGAGATGGTCGTGGAGATGACCGGGACGAAATCGCAGATCGTCAGGAAGCCGCTTCCTCCCGACGATCCCGTCCGCCGCCAGCCCGACATCACGCTGGCCCGCGAACGACTCAGCTGGCAACCGACGATTTCGTTGGCAGAGGGCCTGAAGAAGACGATCGAGTACTTCCGCTCGATCAACATCGCCGACTTCCGCCCGCCCACGCCCGACTACATCTAGAGCGGGCGGTTCTTCTCGCGCCGTCTTCTCCTCCGCGGCGCGATCGCTCGCGGAGCCGTCTCGGTCGCGCACGCTGGCCAACTTGAGCGACATTCTCGCAGGTCCGCCTCTGTCGATCGCGCGGACACGACCGCCACGTCGAGCGCGCAAAGTTCCGCCAGGCAATAAACTCTTCCAGCTAGCGAATACCTGCCGGGCGGAAAAAGATTTGACCTGGCGTCGCTATGGCGCATAAATGCATGAGGCACCCGCAGCAGGTCCGGGCAAGCTCGCGACACGGTGCGCGAAAAAGGGGCAGCGAAGAGAAGGGCTCGGATGCAAGTACTTTCGACAACGATGCTGGGCAGCTACTTCGCGCTGTTGGTCTTTGGCACCCATTGGCCGTGGTTGCCGCAGCAGCCCGACTGGGTGCCGGTGCCGACCGGCTTCGCCCTGGGCCCCGATAAGATCGCCCACATCACGGCGTTCGCGGGCCTGTCGTTGTTGCTGGCCTTCTGGATGCAGTCGCGTGCGGCGCGACTCACCTGGCGACACTACGGCGTCGTGGCGTTGGTGCTGGCGCTCTACGCGCCGCTGGATGAGCTGACGCAGGCCTGGGTTCCGCCCCGCACGCCGGACGTCTACGACTTCTACGCCAATCTGATCGGCATCGGCATCGGCCTGGCGATGTTCTTCCTGGCCGAGCGGATGGGCTCGAGAAGATTCTTAACGATAGAAGTCGATCCAACGTAGCGTGATTGATTTCGGATTCTCACGCAGCAGGGCCGCCGGCACGGTGACTTCGAAGTGGCCGTCGAGCGGGATGCCGACCTCGCCTCCCTCGACCGGCACGAGACGCACCGGCAGACGGAATTCGTGGTCGGCGGCAACCTGTTCGGGGTTGGATCCTTCATCGGCGGAGGGGCCCTCCATCACCTGCGTCGGCCGCACGGCCCCGTCGCTCGAAGAGACGCTGGTGGTCAGCGTGTGCGAATCGGTGGAAAGCTCGACCGACTCGAGACCCTGCAGATGGAGTCGCAGGGTCACCCGCTGCGACCAGGCCTCGCCGAGACGGCTCAGGACGAGGTCACCAATGCCGGTCGCCGATTGGATATCGAACTCGACCGACTCCTCCGACCCGCGAGCCGCGAAGGCCGTCGATTCGCCGCGCTCGGTCTGCATGAGGAAGTAGCGCCAGTCGAGACTGGGCCGTGGCTTCTGGTCGCGCGACTGGCCGGGATCGCTCCGTGCGTCCGCATCTCGCGGCTCGCCGCCCGGCGCGACGTCGCCGCGGCTCGCATCGACCGGCGCCTCGCGATGTGCTGGCCCCTCGTCGTCGCCTGGTTGGCCGACGGTCTCGCCGGTACAGCCGATCAACACGACAGCAGCGACTGCTAACACGACTCGCATCATGCCACACTCCGCAGGTGTCACCAAAGCCAGACCCGACCGCGCCGCGGACGGGGCGAGCCGCTCGCCCACGAGCATGACGACTTCGACGGTCGTCGTCAACGAACGGAGACACGACGCCGCGTCACCGGATCGGAAGGCGTGGCGCGGCACGAGGGCGTGCCGGGCTCAGTCGGCCAGGGCCGCGACGGCTTCGGCGGGCGTTGGGTACACGTCCCAGATTGTGTCGAGCTTCAAGACCCGAATCACGTCGCTGCAGTTCGCGCTCAGCCCGGCCAGCACCATCTGTCCCCCCCGGGCACCGATCCGCTTCCAGACACGGACCATCACCTCGACGAACTGCGAGTCAAAGTACTCGGTTGCAGACAGATCGAGGACCAGGCGGGGCGGATCCGCCTCGTCGGCAACCCGCAGCATCTCCGCCATCAGGTCGGTGGGATCGTCCAGCCCGCTGTAGTGGGAGGCGAGATGGACGACGGTCACTTCGCGGTCTTTGCTGGTGGGGGGCATAGGCCGACTCGGGGCAACAAGCTGCGACGCGTCTCCGCGACCGAGATGCGGTGAACGTCCTGGTGGCACGCCGCAAACGTGAGTCTAGCGCAGGTGTCCAACCGCGACAAGTCGCCGCGGTCGTTGGCTTTGCCGCTGGTCGTGCCGCCCGGGCACAAATTCGGGGCGACGCGCAGGACCGTTGTGGAATACAATTGCGATCCTGTCGAACGGAGGCGGTCGGAGTCGACACGCGGATCGAGCACGCCGCGGCTTCGCCGATAAGCGTTCGACCGGTGAGCTGCGAGAACGAACATCGTGACGGACCAGGCGCCGCAAGACGCAAATTCGATCGATCAGGTAACCTCCGGCGACGGCGAGGTGGGCGAAGTTCTGCACCCGGACCCCTCGCGGCGGCGTCAGATCGGGGACTTGATCGAGCGGATCAAGGAGTCGGCCGACAAGCTCCAGCTCGACAACACGAGTCGCGGCGACCTGAAGATTCTGAGCCGCACGCTCCGCGAACTGCGTTACGCCTTCAAAGTCTTCTCGCCCTATCGCGGGCGTCGCAAGGTGACGGTGTTCGGCTCCGCGCGGACGCGACCCGACGAGCCCGCCTACCAGCAGGCGGTCCGCTTCGGCGAGAAGATCGTGCAGCATGAGTGGTTTGTCGTGACCGGGGCCGCCAGCGGCATCATGGAAGCGGGGCATCGCGGGGCCGGTCGCGAGAACTCGATGGGCCTGAACATCATGCTCCCCTTCGAGCAGGATGCGAACCCGATCATTCGCGGCGACGAGAAGCTGGTCCACATGAAGTACTTCTTCACGCGAAAGCTGATGTTCGTGAAGGAGTGTCATGCGGTCTGCTGCCTGCCAGGCGGCTTCGGCACGCTCGACGAAGGGCTCGAAGTCCTCACGCTCTTGCAGACCGGCAAACGCGACATCATTCCCTGTGTGTTTCTCGATGCCCCGGGCCAGACTTTCTGGCAGGACTTCCTGAACTTCGTCGAGAACCGCTTGCTCGACGATCGCATGATCTCGCCGGAAGATCTGTCGCTGTACAAGTACACGGACGATGTCGACGAGGCGGTCGAGGAAATCTTGAACTTCTACCGCGTGTACCACAGCATGCGCTATGCCCGCGACAAACTCGTGCTGCGGCTGAACGAGCCGATTAGCGACGAGTTGCTCGACGAGCTGAACGCGAACTTTGGCGACATTCTCTCCAGCGGTCGGATCGACCGCAGCGAGATGCTTTCGGCGGAAAAGGACGAAGCCGATCTGGCCGACCTGCCGCGCCTGGTGCTCAAGTTCAATCGTCGCAGTCTAGGCCGACTCCGTGAACTGGTCGACTCGCTGAACTTGGGGCGCATCGCGCCGAGCAACGCGTAGTCGCCAAGTTGGTGTGCAGCGAATCTCGTACAGCAGCCGCCGCGGCCGGCTACCTGGCGCTTAGTTCGCGGACGGCGTGCACCAGGGCGATCGCACTGTCGACCGGCGTTTGCGGAATCACGCCGTGGCCCAGGTTGAAGATGTGCCCGGGGCGATTGTCGGCCTGGGCCAGGATGTCGCCCGCGGCGCGGCGAATATCGGCCGGATCGGCCAGCAGCATGAGCGGATCAAGATTGCCCATGATGCCGCGATCGGGGCCGATCGCTTGCCAGGCGTCGTCGAGCCGCATTCGCCAATCGACCCCCACCACGTCGCCGCCCGCTTCGGCCAGCAGCGGCACCAGGGCCGGATTCCCCGTGGCAAAGTGAATGACGGGCACCCCGCGGGCCACGCTTTCGATGAGCCGGCGGGTGTACGGCATGACGTAACGGCGATAGTCGGCCGGCGAGAGGCAGCCGACCCAGGAATCGAAGATCTGGACCGCCTGGACCCCGGCCGCCACCTGGGCATTGAGGTAGCGGGCGATGCCGCGGACCAAGCGTTCCATCAGCGCGGCCCAGGCCCCTTCGTCGCGATACATCAGCGTCTTGGTAAATACGAAACTCCGCGAGCCGCCCCCTTCGATGGCGTAGCTGGCCAACGTGAAGGGAGCCCCGGCAAAGCCAAGCAGGGGAATCTGCGGATCGAGCTGTTCGCGGGTCAACCGGCAGGTTTCCATCACGTAGTGCAGGGCGTCGACATTCGACAACTCGACCATGCGGTCGACGTCCTCGTTCGCGCGAATCGGATTGTGGATGATCGGACCTTCGCCCTGCGCGTACTCGAGCTCGAAGCCCATCGGTTCGAGAATCGGCAGCAGGTCGGAGAAGATGATCGCCGCATCGACGTCGAGGCGATCGCGGGCCGTGATGGCCACCTCGGCGCAGAGCTCGGGATTCTTGCAGAGCTCGAGAAACGTGGTCTTTTCGCGCACCTCGCGATACTCGCGCATGTAGCGGCCCGCCTGCCGCATCAGCCAGATCGGCGTGCGCTCGACGACTTCGCGGCGGCAAGCCCGCAGGAAAAGGCTGTCGTGCCAGGGGGCCTGGGAACGGGTCGCCGGGGCGGAGGAGAGCATCTCGACGGTCAAACGCTGTTTGCGTTCGCGCAGCTCTCCGGCCCGTTCAGCGGCGGCAACAACGAGTTGGCCCATCTTGGGATGTTCCGGCTCCAGATCGACCGGCAATTCCTCCTCCCGCAAGCGGGCACTGGTGACCGGACCGATCGAGGCGACCACGGACTTGGAGAGCCCCGCACGAACCGCATCGACCAGGTCCAACTCGTCAGCCAGACGGAGCAAGTTCGTCACCTGGTTCGCCGAAGTGAACAGGGCAACGTCGATCTTTCCTTCGGCCAGCGCCCGCGCGGTGGCCTCCAACGGGCCGGTGTCTTCGGGCAGTTCCCAATCGTAGACCTTCACCGGTTCGACCGTCGCGCCGCGGGCTTCCAGCCCGGCGATCAAACTCGGGTTGGGCACGCCATATTCCTGAACCGCCACCGTCTGCCCAGCGACGGGCACCTCGGCGTCGATCGTCTGGAGCAATTCTCGCCAGGTGTTTGGCTCCGGCACGCGATGGGTCGGTGCGATGCCGAGTTCCTTCATGGCCGCGACCGGCTTCGGTCCGCGAGCGATCGTGATCGTGTCGGCCAGCGCCGAGATGAATCGTTCGCGATCGACATGGCGCTCGATCGCCTGGACGAGATGCCGTGTGCCGACGCCGGTGAGCAGCACCACGATGTCAATCTGCGCCGTGATCAGCCGATTGGCAAAGTCGATTACCGCGCGGTTCGTCTCCAGCGGCACTTCGCGCATCGAGGGGCTCACGTGAGCCACGCCCCCTTGGCGCTCGATCAGTTGCCGCATGTCCGCGGCGCGGCGGCTCTCGAAAGCAGCAACTTGAAGTCCGTCGAAACCGGCCATGGAAAGGCGTCCGTCTGCCACGGCGACGCATTCGTCGCCGGCGTAAGAGATGTCGCTGCGGTCCGCGCGACCGTCACGCCATGCTAAACCAGCCCCGGGCGCCGCGATAGTGGTCGGACCGTGGTCGCCAGTGCCAACCGATCGAGGAAACAACCGCAGCTACGACGCGCGACGACGCAGCACCGCCAACCAGGCCAGTGGCAAGACTTCCTCGCCGTCGGGCGTCTCGATCGGCAGCCCGTGAAATCGACATTCCCGCAGCTCGATCAATTCGAACAAAGGATCGAGCTCCGCCGTTAGCTCGTGGGCGTGTACCTGGGGAGGACCGATCTCGCGCTCGCACGGGTCGTTGGCGTTGCCGGCCAATAGTGCGTAGATGCCCCCGGCAGCGATCAAGTCGCGCAGGTTCTCCAGGAAGGGCCCAACGCCGTCGCGGCGCAGGCAATGATAGACACCGCGATCGAAGACAAACGGAAAGGGCTCACCGCCGGCGATCTCGCGACCACAACCGGACTGCAGGAGATCGGCCACGCGAAAGTCGATCTCGAGTCCCGCCTCGCGCGCCTTCTGGCGGGCGAGTTCGATCGCATGCGGGGCCACGTCGACCGCCGTGACCGTGAAACCGAGGCGGGCCAACAACAGCGCGTTGTTGCCCGAGCCGCAACCGATCTCCAAGGCCCGCCCGGGGGCGATCGCATGTCGGGTCAGCAACTCTTCGAGATGAGGCGAAGGCCCGCCGCTGTCCCAGGGCGTGTCAGCATCGAGGTAGTTCTGATTCCAGTCGCGCTGAGTCTCGGTCATGGTCCGGCCGACTAGGTGTAGAGGTGCGGGCAAAGAAACGGACAGGCGAAGGAGCGACGGGCGAAGAAGGTGAAGCTCCCATCGCGTTGTCACGACGTACGCGGCCGCCTGCCCGGAATTTACCCCAGCGGCGCGCGGGGCCACAAGCGAGCCGGCCCCACGCGTGAGCCCAGCTCACGGGCCGGAAAACCGGGGCGGAGCGGCTCATTGGGCAGGGTGCTTTCGGAGTTGCGTAACCCGCGAATCTGTAAGCACCTAGAGACTTCCGGGCGGTCGAGTCGTATAATACGGGGACAGCTTCAACTGGGCAGGGTGACGCGACCTCGGGCAAGACGTCATCCCCACGAATTTCGCTGGGAGCCGATTCAATGGAAGAGCTGCAAGGTCAAGTTTGCAAGGTTCGTCGCCGGCTCAATCTGCAAGCCTTCTTGGTCAAACTCCCCTGGTGCCTGCTGGTGGGCCTGTCGCTGGCCGTCGTCGCAATCACGCTAGGCAAGTGGTTTCCGGTAACCGACCCCACCTGGATCTGGAATGCCAGCTGGCTGGGGGGCGCTGCCGTGGCGGGCTTTCTGGCCGCCGTGACGTGGTCATGGCTTACCCGGCTCGACGATCTCTCCGCGGCGATTGAGGTCGACCATCGCTACGGTCTCAAGGAACGCGTCTCCAGCAGCCTGGCCCTCGGCCCGCAGGAGTGCGACACCGAAGCGGGGCGGGCACTGATTTCCGATGCCCATGCCCGCGTCCGCAAGATCGACGTCGACGATCGCTTTCACGTGCGACCGAGTCGTCGATCGCTGTTGCCGGTCATTCCTGTCGTGCTGGCCGGCGCGATCATTTTCTTCGTCGACGACGCGGACCCGACGTTGGCCAACACGGCCGAGTCACCCGAGCAAATAGCGCAGCAGTCCAAGCAGCGATACGCGGCACTCCGCAAACAGATGCGCGAGCGTCGCCAGCGGACCAAGGAGAAGGGCTTGGAGATGGCCGACGATCTGCTCCGCAAGCTCGAGAGCGAGTTGGACGAGCTCGCCGAGAAGGGGACCAGCGACCGCAAGCAAGCGCTCGTGAAGCTGAACAATCTGGCCGACGAGATCAAGAAGCGTCAGGATCAATTGGGCGACAAGAACGCCTTGAAAGAGAAGCTGGCCCGCATGAAACGGCTCAACGACGGGCCGGGCGAGAAGCTGGCCCAGGCGATGAAGCAGGCCAAGTTCGACAAGGCCCTGGAGCAAATTCAAACGCTGCAGGAGAAGCTCGACCAGCAGAACCTCACGCCGGAAGAGCGCGAACAGTTGGCCGAGCAGCTCAATGGCATGCGCGATCAGATGCAGCGAGCCGTCGACGACTTCAAGAAGAAGCAGCGCGATCTTCAGGACCAGATCGACAAGGCGCGTGAGGCTGGCGCTCAGCAGGAGGCCAATCAACTTCAGCAACAGCTCGACGAACACAATCGCCAAGCCCCGGACATGAACCGCCTGGAAGATCTGGCCAACAAGCTCGGCCAATGTGCCGAGTGTGCCCGCAACGGCAACATGGACCAGGCCAGACAGGCGCTCGGCGACATGGCCGACGAGCTCCAAGAACTGCAGAACGAGATGGCCGAGCTGGAAGAGTTGGAAATGGCCATGGATGAGATTCAGCAGTGCAAGAACGGCATGTGCCAAGGCGGTGGCGAAGGCGGCGGCAAAGACGAGCAAGGCGACGGCGACAAACAGATGGCCGGCATGAAGCCCGGAAGAGGCAACGGCAAGGGCGATCAGCCCGGAGAAGGGCTCGGTGCCGGACGTGGCCGTGGCGATCGCCCGATTGCCGAAGACGACACGGCCGCCTTCGACACGCAAGTCCGCCAGAAGCTCGGTCCGGGCAAGGCCGTCGTGGCCGGCCAGGCCGATGGCCCCAATGCGAAGAGCCATGTCCGCGACGAGATCAAGGCGGCCTACGAGAGCGACACGGCAGCCTCGGCCGATCCGCTCAGCGGGCAACGATTGCCTAAAGGCTATCGCAAATTCGTCGAAGAGTATTTCGACGACCTGCGAACCGACGGAGAATAGACGCGGCGCGTAGTGTGCTTCCGGGCACAACCGTGGCAGTCAGGGAGGCCGGTCGGGCAGACGACTTGCTGGAAACAATCGATCGACCCATGAGCGGGACCCCATTCTTCCGACTGACCGCCGCGGTGCTCGCGGTTCTTGCCCTGGCCGCGCCGCTGGGGGCCTGTCCCTTCTGCGAAACCGTGCGCGAGACGCTGACGCAGCAAACCGACGCGGCCGACGCCGCCGTGATTGCGGTGCCGCTGCCGCCGGGTGAATCCGGTCCGCCGCGCATCGGTCGCAACGCGGTGTTTCGCATCGTGAAGATTCTCAACGGAGCCGAGGCGATTGGCGAAGAGCGTCAAATTCCCGTGCTTTACTTTGGCGATGCGGCGGCGAACCAGAAGTTCCTGGTGCTGGGCAATCGGGTGCCGCAGCTGCGCTGGCACTCGCCCATTCCGCTCTCCGACGCGTCGTTCGCCTATCTCAATCGGCAATTGGCGCTCCCCCGCGACTCCGCGGACCGGATCGCCGAGGCACTCACGCATCTCGACTCGGACGAGAAGGTGCTGCGACAAGACGCCTACGACGAGTTTGCCCGCGCTCCCTACGACCACCTGCTGGAAATCAAATCGCAACTCGACCCGGCCGAACTGCTCACTCGCATCCGCGACGAGGAGGTGCCGTGGGAAATGCGGCGTCTGTACCTGACGCTGCTCGGGGTCTGTGGACAGTCGGAGCATGTCGCCGACGTCGAGCAGATGCTTCGCGAACAGCGCCATAAGGGCCCCAGCATGCTCGATGCCCTGGCGGCCTGCTACTTGACACTGCACGGCCCCGCGGGACTACCCCTGTTGGAAGAGCTGTACTTGTCGAGCGAAGCGGCCGACGAAATGGCGCGGGCTGCGGCCGTGATTTCGGCCCTGCGTTTTCATGGCGAACGCGATCGGGAAGTGCCACGGGCGGAAATTCTTCAGGTGCTGCGTCGCACGCTCGCGCGACCTCAGCTGGCCGGCAAGACGCTTGTCGACTTGGCTCGCTGGGAAGACTGGTCGATCGTCGATCAGGTGGCCGAGTTGTACGATCAGTGTGGTGGCGAATCGGCATGGGTCCGTTCGCACGCCTTTCGTTACCTGCAGCAATGCCCCCTGCCCGTGGCTGCGGGCCACCTCGACGCGATCCTCGCGGAGGATCCCGAAGCCGCTCAGCGTCACCGTTCCTACTTCCCGATCGAGACCGTCTCGACCACTGACACGGCAAGAGCCGCTGGCGAAACGCCGCACGAGCTGGCGACGGCCCCGTCGGCGGCGGGGAATCCGCAGGTCGAGGCCGGCGAGGCCACCCAACCCCGACCTGCCGAATCCGCGGTCCGCCGGGTCGCCTGGCTGGCCATCTTTCCCGTCGCCGCGGGATGTCTGGCCGTGCTATTATTCTGGGTCTGGCGCTCACGACCCGCGGCGGGACCCGAGGACCCCGACGTTGACGGCACGAAAGCCGCGACGCCGAAAGAACTGAATGAAACAGAACGGAACGAAGCACAAGCGGAGCCGACGAGTGAGGCAAGCTGAAGCAGGCAACGTGATGGATTGGTTCAAGACGCGGATGGTGTCAACCTTCTCGGTCATCGCGCTCGCGATGTCGAGCGGCGTGGCCGCCGCCTGTCCCTTCTGCCCGACGATGGTGTCGCAGACGCTCACCCAGCAGATCGACACCAGCGACGTCGCGGTGCTGGCCGAGTTGATCGACGTGCCTCCCAAACTCGACGACAGCGCCGAAGCACCGCTGTTTGACGAAGCGATCGAGGCGTCCAAAGCGGTCTTTCGCGTCGTCAAGGTTTATCGTGGCGAGGAAGCGCTGGGCGAGACGCGCGAGTTCAAGGCTCTCTACCTCAGCGATCGCCAGCCAGGCGAGAAGTTTCTGATTCTCGGTCGCAAGATGCCGGAAATCGAGTGGGGACCGCCGATTTGGCTCGGCTTAGCCGCGCAGGAGTACCTCGAGAAGCTGATGGCGCTGCCCTCTGGCGAGGACCAGGCCCACGAGCGACTCGACTTTTTCGAAGACTACCTGCAGCACGAGGATACTCTGCTGCGTGCCGACGCCTTCGACGAGTTTGCCCGGGCCGATTACGACACGCTCAAGAAGATCAAAGATCGGATCGATCGCCCGCGGCTGTTGCGGTGGATTGCCGATCCCGAGGTGACGCGGCTGCATCGCCGGCTCTATTTCACGATGCTGGGGGTCTGCGGTACGCCCGAGGACGCCAAGCTGCTCGAAGGGATGCTCCGCGAGGGAACCGAACTGCACTGGCAGGCGCTCGACGCCCTGGTGGCCTGTTACCTGACGCTGATGGGCGAGGCCGGCATGCCGCTGATCGAGGAGCTGTTTCTCAAGAAGCCGGATCTCGAATACGTGAAACTATTCGCGGTGACGATGGCGCTCCGCTTTCACGGTGAGGAAGGCGGCGTGATTCCGCGTCCTCGGGTTGTGGAGGCCATGCGTCACGTGCTCGAGCGTAGCGACCTGGCCGATTTGGTCATCACCGATCTCGCTCGCTGGGAAGACTGGGAGAGTACACGGCGCCTCGTTCGCTTGTTCTACGAAGCCGATGAAGACGCCTTCTTCATCCGCATGGCGGTCGTTCGCTTCATGCGTGTTTGTCCGCTGCCCGAGGCGAAGACCCACATGGAGGCCTTCGCGGCTTACGATCCCGACGTGGTCAAGAAAGCGACGATGACCTGGCCCGGCCTGGTGCCGTCGAAGGCGGTCGCGGAGAACGAGTCCGCGGGCGCCGGCGAGAAGGCCAGTGGCGCCGACGCCGCGACAAGGGACGGAGACGGCACCTCGCCCGACGACGCGGCAGGTCAGGTTTCCGTCCCGCCTGACGCGGACTCGGATAGGCCGCTTGGTGAGTCAAGCGCGGCGGCCGGCGGTTCGGTCGCGGACGCCGGCGACGGGTTGTCACGGCTGATCATCCTGGCCACCGCGGCCGGATGTACCGTATTGCTGATGCTGTCTTTCTGGGTGATTTTGCGGGTACGCAGCGAACCGGCACGCTAGCCGAACCGGCACGCTCGTGCCCACGTAGAATGTGTTTGGCCGCGGCGTTGAACCGCGACCCAGGGCGTTGAAACGAAACCGAGGATGCTGCAACAAGACGAAGTCGATCGATGAGCACCACGCAAACCATCGCCGAAGAGCGCACGACGGCAGACGTCGTGAGCGAGTATCGCGCCCTGTCGACACTGGCGGTGACGGCGTTCCTTCTGGGGGTGCTGTCGATCACCGCCTTCGTGGGTTGGGTGTTCTGGTTCTTGGCTTTGCTGGCTCTGCTGGTGGGTCTATACGCCGTGATGACGATTCGCACGCGTCCGGAGGAACTCACCGGCGAGGGCCTGGCCATCGCTGGCATGGCCCTGGCGGCGATCTGTCTGGTCGGCAGCGTGGGCCTGTTCCTCTACGAATTCAAGACCGAGTTGCCGCCGGGTCACCAGCGACTCTACTACGCGTTTCTGGAGCCCGACGCGGGCGTGCCTGGTCAGGTAACACCGGACTTCGCCGACAAGATTGACGGCCACCGAGTTTTCATTAAAGGATATATTTATCCGGGTCTGAAGAAGGAAGGGATACGGCGTTTCTTGCTCGTGCGTGACAAGGGAGACTGCTGCTTCGGTGGCAACCCGATCGTTACCGAGCGAATTCAAGTCACGCTGGCCGAACCGCATCGTTTGCAGTTCACCGATCGGAAGATCAAAGTGGCGGGCAAGTTCCGCTTGGAGCAAGCCGGCGGCGCCGTCGACGCGGGTGGCGGGCTTTACTATCACATCGACGACGCCAGTTGGAGTCGCTAGGTCGGATACCCCATGCATCGCACCGCAAGCAAACTGACGTTTCGTCTCGCGATGGTCTGCGGCGGCCTGCTGCTGGGAGCTCTTGCGTTGTCCTTCAGCGGTTGCGAGTCGACGACCAACGCGACGTCGTCCGACGGGGCGGCCAGCAATGGCGACGCTCAAGTCGTGCTCACGTCGCGCCAGCCCGACGCGCCGCAAGCGACCAACGAGCCGGTGTTGAACATCACCTTCGACGATCTCAAATTTCCGCACACGCCAGACGAACCGTATGACAGCGCCCTCTTGACCGAGCAGGTGCTCGGCTACGTCGGGAAGAAGATCCGCGTGCGAGGGTACATCCTGCCCACGATGCAGAAGGACGGCATCCGACAGTTCGTCCTGGTCCGCGACAACCAGGAGTGCTGCTTCGGTCCGGGAGCGGCCCTGTTCGACTGCGTTCGCGTGCAGATGAACGGCGGCCAGTCGGTTCGCTACACGACGCGCCCCATTTCCGTCGAAGGGCGATTTACGATCGATCCGGTTCGCGACTATGCTGATGTCACGCGGGCCGTCTTCTTCATGCACGCTGACGAAGTCGAGTAACTTCGCCTCGCGTGCGGTGCTTGTAGGCCTACGGCGTGGCAAGTGCCAGCGCACGTCCGTCGGCACGGCCTTGCGGGAATTCGGCTGCGTGGGAACTCGGCTACGCAATGGCGGCGCTGGCCTTTCATTCGATCGATGACCGCCCTCGAGTCGTGCGACGATGGATCACCCAGCCTCTTCCCGCGCCGGCGTGATCGTCTCAGCCCCGGGGCGTCGCGCGTCGCTGCGGCTGAGCTATGCCAATGCGGCGGCTTGGGGCCTGGGTAATGGGCTGGTCAGCTCCACGCTGGTGATCTACCTCGGTCTGGAACTGGGCGCGAAGAACACCGCCCTGGCCGCCGCCCTGATCCTCTCCGCGCCGCAATTCCTGGGATTGCTCCGCTTCTCCGCGCCCGCTTTGATCGATCGACTCGCCGACCGCAAGACGTTCTGCGTCGGCTGCTACGCGGCGAGCGCCCTGCTGCTGTTGCTGCTTCCCTGGGCGGCCGCCCCGGGACGACTCGCCACGCCCGAGCGATCGCTCGTCGCGATGGTCGCGATCTGGAGTCTCTACCACCTGCTGGAATACCTGGGCACGGTCACCCTTTGGTCGTGGCTGGCGGACCTGGTGCCGGGGCGCATTCGTGGCGCGTTCATCGGCCATCGCGAGCGGTGGCTGCTCGTCGGCACCATCGTCGGCATGGTCGCCACCGGGATCGGCACGTACCTTTGGCGAAGCCATATCGAGAATTCGGCGACGTGGAACCCAGGTGACCGCTGGCTCGGTTACGCGGCGTATGCCCTGCTCGGGGCCCTGGCCATGCTGGCCGCCACAATACCGTTGATGCGCATGGCGACCGTGACGACCACGGCAAGCCGGCCCGCCGACCACGTGCGACGACGACTGGCTGAGCTTTTGGCACCGCTGGGCGACGCGCGCTATTGGCATCTGTTGCTGTTCGGCTGCACGATCGCTTTCTTCAACGGCCTGACGCAGTCGATTCAGTTCCTCTATCCGGCGGCGGTGTTGGGCCTGTCGCTGTTCGCGATGCTCACCCTGCGGAGCACCATGCGTCTGGGACAAATCGCGATCAGCCCGACGATGGGTCGCCTGGCCGATCGCTTCGGCAATCGCCCCGTGATGATCGCTTGCCAGGCGATCGTGGCCACCGGTCCGGCGTTCTACTTGCTGGCCACGTCCCAGGCGCCGTGGTTCGTGGCGGGAGCCTGGCTGGCCTGGATCGCCTATGCCGGGCTGAATGTCTGCCTGCCGAACTTGATGATCAAACTGGCTACGCCGCACCTGCGAGCCGCCTATATCGCGGCCTACTTCGCCATCACCGGACTGACCTACGGGCTGGCGACCGTGGTGGGTGGTTGGCTGGTCGACACGTTTCGCGACGAACGCTTCTATGCGTTTGGCACCACGCAGATCTGGGGCATCTACGATCTGATGTTCTTCCTCGGCTGGATCGGACGCACCGGTTCGGTCGTGCTCCTGTTCATGGTCATCGAACCGGGTGCCAAGCCGCTCTCGCAACTGCTGCGAGGCGAACCGCAGGACGCGACCAAGTAGGCGACGCCGCCAAGAAACGAGGTCCGCGGGGGCCGCGATCCGCTACGCGGTCCAGCCCGGCACGGGCGCCGGATGGATCTGCGGCTTGCCCCCGGCCTGCAGTTTGGCAATCGCGGCGCGGGCGGCAACCAGGGCCGCTTCGTCGGGATGGAACTCGAGTGCCAGCGAAAACCCGCGCGACTCGCCCGGGGCAAGCTCCACCACGCGTCCGTGCGCGTCCTCGTGGCTGCGGGGGTTCGGATAGTTCGTGCCCGGCTCCAGTCCGGTCACGTAGCCGTCGACCACCGCCTGCGTGTTCTTCCAGAGCGAGAAGCACGGTAGCTGCCGCGTGTTGAAGTGCAGACTCGCCCCGATCGCCGCCTCGTTGTTCTCCAGCAATGCCTGCGTATGGCCGTCGGCATCGGCGTGCAAATCGAAGAAGTAGACCTGCTCGCTCATGCCCGGCGAAGGCCCGGCGTAGGTGTCCCAGGCGGTTAGTCCCGTCGCCGCGTGGTCATCGCGCGGCGTCATCTCGGCCACCGGCAACACGACTTGCGAACCGTCGCTCAGCAGCGGCGGACCAAAATTGCAGTGATAGAGCAACTGCATGCCGGCCGGGTCGGCGGAGAGATTCTCCACGCGATCTTCGATCGCGAAACCGCACCGCTCGGGCGAGACGACAACGGTCGTGGTCAGCCGCAGTTTCTGAAACAGAAAGCGCACCTCGTCGACCACGCCGGTCACGGTCACTTCGCCGCTCTCGCCGTCGACGCTGAGCTCGACACGCCGAGCCGGCAGATTGGCGATTCGCCCGTGCAGCGGATAGACAAGTCGCCCGGCCTCATCGAACTCGGGCGCGCCGTTGCTTTCGAGACCGCAGCGGACGATGAGCTCGTCGAACCCGTCGAGCCAGCCGAGGCCACTCGGATCGCGAAGCGGGACGAACTTCGGATGCACCGGTCCGCGGACCGGCGATCGCCACCCCAGCTCGACTTCGCCGTGCCAGGCCTTCCAGACGCCCATGCCTCGCGTGGGCAGCAGCGCCACGCGCACCTCGCCGCTTTCGACCAGGAGCACGTCGACGCCGTCGCGCAGCCCGCCGCGCAACGTGCGCAGACTAACGCGGAAGTCGGCCGTCGAACCTTCGATATCGGCCGGCACGATGTCCAGTGGACCCGCGTAGGTGTCGTCGCTCGTGTCGAGCAGGGTCCAGCGCTTGGTAACCATATGTTGGGACTCTCGGTAAGCTTGACTGCAGGGCTCGTACATTCGCCGGACAGGCACGAACGCGCCCGATCAGCGTCACTCTAGCGAAACGGCGGTGTGGTTTTCCAGCAGCTGACGGCGAATTTTCGGCGTGTGCCGCTTGTCAGCCGCTAGCCGAATCCCGTAAAAATGGGGTTCGCAAGGCGGTGGTGCACGGCAGCCCTTCGAGCCAAACCGTTAGGAACCGTCTTCTGACGAGCGAGTCTCTTCGCACGTCATATCCGGCTCGCTCCGCCCACGAGTCCGCGCAAAGCGGTGGTCCGAGATGTCGATCGGACGACCATTCGCGCCACCATCGTCCGACGAACCGTCCCGCAGCATCTCGCCACAGGACGCGACGAGTGTGGGCAGCAAGAAACGTCTCACAATTGAAAAGGTCGACCGAGATGGTCGACCACGCAGGATCACGAATGAGCAAACGCACCAGCATCGGAACGTGGGCATTTCTGTTCAATCAGAAGGAACCGGTCCAGTTCGAGGAGATCGTCACCGGCCTGGCCCGACTCGGCTTCGACGGACTCGAGCTGGGCGGTTTCGACATTCACCCGAACCCCGACAACAAACCGACCGCGGAGGACCGCGCCGCCGTGAAACAGCTGATGGCCGATCATGGACTGGGCTGCAGCGGGCTGGCCGCCGATCTGTGGAGCGAGCAACTGATCACGGCCGAGAACGACGAGTCGTACATGGCCGCGTTTCGCAAGAACTTGCAGTTCTGCAACGATCTGGGCATCGACGTGATTCGCGTCGACACGACCGAAGATCCCTGGACCCTGGGCGACGTGCCAGGCGAGACCCGGCCGGAAAAGGTGACCACCCAGGTCGATTACGATACGGCCCTCGGGCGGGTTACCTCGACCTGGAAGAAATGCGCCCAAGAGGCGGCCGATGCCGGCATTCGCGTCGTGTGGGAGTTCGAGCCCGGCTTTGCCTTCAACAAACCGAGCGACATCCAGCGGGTGCTCGACGGCGTCGATCACGACAACTTCAGCACGATGTTCGATACCTGCCACGCCGACAATGTCGCCCAGCAAGGGGCACGTCAGCCGGGCGAGAAAGAAACGTTGCCCGGCGGGATTCGCGAGCTGGCCGAACGGCTCAAGGGGCGCATCGGTCGCGTTCACCTGATCGACTCCGACGGCACACTGAACGAACACATGACGAGCACGCATCCTCCGTTCGGCGAAGGCAATCTCGACTTCGACGACTTTATGCCGGCGATCGCCGCGGCCGGTTGCCCCGACGACTGGTGGACGATCGACCTCTGCTTCTGGCCCAACGCCTGGGATGCCACGGAGAAGTGCAAGAAGGCCCTCGACGAATTGATCGCCAAGTACGGCTAACGCCGCGGCAGTGGCCCACGAGGGCTTCAACAGCGGCGAAAGAACTCAGTAACGGCACAGCGAAACGAGCGACCCAACATGGCGAAACCCCTGAATATCGGAATGATCGGCTACGGCTTCATGGGCCGGGCCCACTCGAACGCCTATCGCAAGGTGAGCAACTTCTTCGATCTGGAATACCAGCCCGTGCTCAAGGCGGTCTGTGCCCGCAACGAGGATCGGGCCCGCGCCTTCGCCAAGAACTGGGGCTACGAGTCGGTCGAGACCGATTGGCAGAAGCTGCTCGCCCGCGATGACATCGACGCGGTCGACATTTGCACGCCCAACAATTTGCACCGCGACATCGCCATCGCGGCTGCCGCGGCCGGCAAGATGATCCTCTGCGAGAAGCCGTTGGCAATGAACGTCGCCGAAGGCGAAGAGATGTGCGAGGCGGTCGAGAAGGCCGGCGTTGCCAACATCGTCTGGTACAACTATCGCCGCATTCCGGCGGTGACGCTGGCCAAGCAACTCATCGACGAAGGCCGACTGGGACGTATCTTTCACTATCGAGCCCAGTTTCTGCAGGACTGGACAATCTCGACCGATCTGCCCCAGGGAGGCGAGGCCCTCTGGCGACTCGACGTCGACGCGGCCGGAAGCGGGGTGACGGGCGACCTGCTGGCCCACTGCATCGATACGGCCATCTGGCTCAACGGCGGCATCGACCGCGTCACGGCGATGACCGAGACGTTCATCAAGGAGCGACAGCACAATCTGACCGGCAAGATGGAGCCGGTCGGCATCGACGATGCCTGCGCCTTTCTGGCCCGCTTTGAGAACGGCTCGCTCGCCACCTTCGAGTCGACCCGCTACGCCCGCGGTCACAAAGCCCTCTATACCTTCGAAATCAACGGCGAGCACGCCTCGATCGCCTGGGACCTGCACGACCTGCACCGGCTCAGTTACTTCGATCATCGCGACGACTCGGTGGTCCGCGGTTGGCGATCGATCCACGTTACCGACGGCGATCAGCCGTATATGGATCATTGGTGGGTGCCGGGACTGCAAATCGGCTACGAGCACAGCTTTGTCCACCAGGTGGCCGACTTTCTCGAAGGCGCCGCCGCGGGCAAGGAAGTCGGACCCACGTTCCGCGACGCTTTGGAAACGCAGAAGGTGTGCGAGGCGGTCCTCAGCAGCGCCCGTGAGGGAAGCTGGGTCAACGTATAGGGGCTTGGCGAGGGTCGTCGTCGCGATCCGGCTGCCGCGGGCCAATCAACACAAGGAGCCAAGAAGACCATGAAGTTCGGCATGAACCTATTGTTGTGGACCGGCGACATCGAAGATTCGCACTGGTCGGTAATCGAGTCGCTCAAGGAAATGGGCTACGACGGCGTCGAACTGCCGATGTTTGGCCCCGACGACGCCAAGTTTGCAAAGATCGGTCAGCGGCTCGACGATCTCGGTCTCGGCCGCACCGCGGTAACAATTCGCGGCGCCGAGGACAATCCGATCAGCCCCGACGCCAAGGTGCGGACCGCGGGCGTGGAAGCGACGAAGGCGGTCTTGGACAGTTGCCAGGCGGCCGGCGTAACGCACCTGGTCGGTCCCTATCACTCGGCGTTGGGCGTCTTTAGTGGTGCCGGGCCGACCGACGACGAATGGAAGTGGGGCGTCGAGTCGATGCGGCAGGTCGCCGAACATGCCGAGAAGGTCGGCGTGACGTTGTGCGTCGAGTGCCTGAACCGCTTCGAGACCTATCTGCTCAATTCGCACGCCGATGCGGCCCGCTTCGCCCGCGAAGTCGATCATCCGCACTGCCGCATCATGTACGACACGTTTCACGCGAACATCGAGGAAAAGAACGTCACGCAGGCGGTCAAGGATTGTGGCGACTTTCTTGAGCACGTGCATATCTCGGAGAACGACCGCAGCACGCCGGGTGCCGGCGACGTGAAGTGGGACGAGACGTTCGACGCCCTCAAGGCGGTCGATTACGACGGTTGGTTGATGATCGAGGCCTTTGGCCTGGCCCTGCCCGAGATCGCCGCGGCGACCAAAATCTGGCGTCGCATGTACGAGACCGAAGAGAAGCTAGCTCGCGACGGCCTGGCCTTTATGAAGCAGGAAGTGGCCAAACGCTGGTAGACGGGTGGGTCGGCGACGGCTCAACTCGCCATTGCCCACACGATTCGCCACGGACCCGTCATTCGCCGTTGTCTGCCCTCGAGCGCTGCGCGTATAGTAAATCGTGCTATGGCCGCGCCCGACCGTGAAGAATCGAACGACGCCGATGGTGGCACCTCGCCGCCCCAGGGAGACGTCTCGCTCGAACAACTCAGCGACGCCTTTGCGCAGATGCTCGATCCCGAGGACCGCCCGAGCGGGCCGTCAGATCCACCCGGCGACGGCAGCGAGACGACGGCGACCGCTGCCCCCGAGTCCGACGAAGATGCGATCGCTCCCCGCGGTGGGGACGACCCCTGCCCCGTTTCACCGCACACCATCCTCGAGGCGATGCTGTTCATCGGGCACCCGGAGAACGAGCCGCTGTCGGCCGAACGGGTCGCGGAACTGATTCGCGGCGTGGAAGCCGAAGACGTCGAAACACTCGTCGACGAGTTGAACACCGACTATGCCGCGGAGGGGCATCCTTACGAGATTTGCCGCGATGCCGGCGGCTATCGGCTGGCGCTGCGGGACGAGTATCGTCGGGTGGGCGAGAAGTTCTACGGCCGCATCCGCGAAGCCCGCTTGTCCCAGGCGGCGATCGAGGTTTTGGCCCTGGTGGCCTACAACCAACCGATGACCAGCCAACGCGTCAGCCAGCTGCGTGGACATCCGAGTGGGGCCATTCTCTCGCAACTGGTCCGTCGCGAGCTGCTCCGACTCGAACGGCCCGAGGTGAAACCGCGGACACCGGTCTACCATACGACGCCGCGGTTCTTGCAATTGTTCGGGCTCGCCACGCTCGAAGAGTTGCCACGAACCGAAGAACTCGATCGCTAGCGAACTGCCGCGGTGCGGTTGGGGGAGCCCTTGCGTCGTCCCTCCAGCGCCTCGCTCGCCGGGTGCCGCGGCGGCTCGACCACCTCTGCTGTAAACCATTCCCGTTAAGCCACTTAGCGATTTGCGCGGGGGCTGCGCAGGCGCCCCGACGGGGCACTGGTAAAATTTTCCCTTATCGCATCGCGGCACTTGTGTCGACCGCATGGGAAGCGTCGCCGACGGAGAGTTGACCGCGTCTCTCTAGAACGCGTTTCGTTTATCTCTAGCGTCTTGGCTAGCTGCGGCTGTGCTTGGCGACGTCGACCTGCATCGACGAATCTCCTGGATTCGCCTGCTTCGGTCTCCTTGCCAAACTTGCCTCGCCCACGCCAACGACGCGACACCTATCCCAAACACGCTCTAGTAGCCTGCCAGTTGCCCGTGAATCTATTGCCCGTCCTCGATCAATCGTCGGCGCAGCCTTCGCCTTGATCGACGCCGTCGCAGGTTCTCTCAATTTTTCCCCTTTGGCAATCATCCGTGAGCCCCTTGGTCACGACTATGCCTGAGCACGATGCGTTGGCCGCTTTGCGCGGGACGTCGGCGATTTTGCCGTCGATGTTGATGTGTGACTTCGGCCATCTGGCTCGCGAGGTCGAACGGCTGGAAGCCGCCGGCACGGTCGGGCTGCATCTGGACGTGATGGACGGTCATTTCGTGCCCAATACGAGTTACGGTTTGGTGCTTGTCGAGACGTTTCGCCGTTTGACAAAGCTGCCGCTCGATGTGCACCTGATGATTTCCAATCCGGCGGAATATGTCGAACGCTATGTCGAGGCCGGCGCGGATGTCGTGTCGGTACATGTCGAAGCCGACTCCAAGCCGGTCACCACGCTCGAGAAGATCCGTTCCGCGGGAGCAGCGGCTGGATTGGCGATAAACCCACCCACGTCGGTCGATGTGGTCGAGCCGCTGCTCGACGCCTGCGACGTTGTGGTCGTGATGGGGGTCATGCCCGGCTTTGGCGGACAGACGTTTGACCCGGTGGCGCTGGAGAAGCTCCGGCAACTGCGGGATTTAGGCGGCGAGGAGCTGATTCTGGAAGTCGATGGCGGCGTGAACCAAGATACGATCGCCGAGTGCGCCGCGGCGGGCGCGAACTGGTACGTCACGGGATCCGCGATCTTTCGCAGCGACGACTACGGCAGCAGCCTGGCCGCCTTGTCCGCACTGGTAGAGAACAAGTAGGAACGTAGGAACAACGTACGAAGTGAGAATGAAGGTGGACGAACCAACTCTCAGCGTAGTCCTGATTCGCCCCGGTCAGACCCAGTTTGACGAGGAAGGCCGGATCCAGGGAACGCTCGACTTGCCGCTCTCGCGTTGTGGGGCGGACGAGTCTGCAGAAACTGCGCAAAGTTTGCGTGAGACCGGCCTGGAGGCCGTTTATTGCTCGCCCTGTGCCTCGGCGACGGAAACGGCCGCCAGGGTGGCCGAGGCCCTTGGCGTGAAGTTCAAATCGCTCGATAAGTTGCAGAACATCGACTACGGTCTGTGGCAGGGACTGCTCGTCGACGAGGTAAAACGGAAGCAACCACGAGTCTACAAGCAGTGGCTGGAGCATCCCGAGACCATCTGTCCGCCCCAGGGCGAAACGATCTCGGCCGCCCGAGAGCGGGTGGCGACGACGCTGGGAAAGCTCCTCAAGAAACACAAGCAGGGGACGATCGGACTTGTCTGCCCCGAACCCCTGGCTGCCCTAATCCGCAGCCACCTGATGGGCATCACGCTGTCTCAGGTTTGGCAGCACGACGCCGACGGACGGAGCTGGCAGGCGATTGGTGTGGAGCCGGAACTGTTGACGTCGGCCATCTAACACCGCACTATTGAAGATTGCATGGGCGGCACCCTTACGGACCAAACGCATCGCGACATGGCTGCTAGCGAAATCGAATCTTCGGCTGCGCGAACCGGACCTCGGCGGGAAAAGCGCGGAGTTCCCGAGGGACTCTGGCTTCGCTGTGCCGATTGCCATCAAACGGTGTTTCGCAAACAGGTCGACGAGTTGCTGGGCACCTGTCCCGAGTGTGGTCACCACTTCTACGTCTCGGCGGCCGAGCGAATTCGCCAGCTGCTCGACGAAGGCACCTTCGAAGAGTGGTTCGACGAACTCGAACCGGCCGACCCGCTCGAGTTCAAGGACAAGAAGGCCTACAAGGATCGACTGGTAGCCGAGCAAGAGCGAACCGGACTCAAGGACGCGGCCATCGTCGGCACCGGCATGATCCGTGCCCGACGTGTCGCGGTCGGCGTCACCGATTCGGCCTTCATCATGGGCAGCATGGGTGCCGTGGTAGGCGAGAAGCTGGCCCGACTCACCGAGCGCGCCACCGAGCAGAATCTGCCCCTGATCATCGTCAGTGGTAGCGGCGGGGGTGCCCGCATGCACGAGGGCATTCTCTCGCTGATGCAGATGGCCAAGGTTTCCGCGGCCCTCGGACGTTACGACACGGCCGGCGGCTTGTTCATTAGCGTGCTCACCAATCCGACCATGGGAGGCGTGGCCGCCAGCTTCGCCTCGCTCGGCGATGTCGTCTTTGCCGAACCCAAGGCCCTGATCGGATTCGCCGGGCCCCGCACGATCAAGGCGACGATCAAGATCGAGCTGCCTGAAGGCTTTCAGACGAGCGAGTTTCTGCTGCAGCACGGCTTCGTCGACCGCATCGTCGAGCGGAAGAACCTCAAGAGCGAAATCGCCCGGGTCATCGACTACTGCGGCAAGTAAGCCGGTTTCCACGATCGGCAAGCCACGCGACACCAGCGATTCTCGAGTTCCAGCCGGCGACGCTCGCGGGTTGGTCCGTGGCGACTTCTGCCGGCGAAGGCGACAATCGCGGTCGATCGCGTCCCCGACGGGACGGCCGACTCGGCTCCTGCGTACAATCTTGAGGACTCTGGAAGAAGAAGAGGATGGCACGAAGCATGGGACTGTTGGCGCGCGTCAAGTCGATGTTCAGCGACGATCGGCTCGACGTGCGGGCTCGCTTCGAGCTGGGTCGCGAGGCGGTCAACGGGACGATGTCGAAGTTCTATCAGGCCCGCGAGCGCGAGAGCGGGCGAATCCTGGGACTGAAAATCCTGGACGTCGGCAAACACCGGGCTTTCGAGAATCGCTTTCCGGGCCTCGACAAGCCGAGCGAAGGAGAAGTCGCCCGCCGGCTTTCCCACCCGCACCTGGTCGAGACGTACGAGTTCGGGGAGACGACGCTCGGTGAACCATACTTGTTGATGGAGTATCTCGAGGGCCAAGGACTCGCCTCGTTGATTCAGGCTCAGGACGCCCGCCTGGACGGCAAGCGATTCTCGATTCTGCGTCAGGCGGCCGAGGCGATCGCCGCGGTTCACGAGGCGGGCTTTATCCACCGCGATGTCTGCCCGAGAAATTTCATCGTTTCGTCCGATATGCGACTGACGAAGTTGATCGACTTCGGGCTGACGGTTCCCGACACGCCGCCCTTTCACCGCCCCGGCAACCGCACCGGGACGCCGCGCTATATGGCCCCCGAGATCGTGAAGCGCCGCGCGACGGACCGCCGGGTCGATATCTTTTCGTTCGGGGTCACAGCCTTTGAAACGTTCGCAGGCACCCCGCCCTGGCCCGGCGTCGTAACGGGCCAGGACGCCGTGATCCACGACTCGCAGCCGCCCGCGAAGTTGAGCGAGCTTTGCCCGCAGCTCGACGACCAGGTCGCCAAGTTGGTGCAGAGTTGTCTGGCCGTCGACCCAGGCCGCCGACCGGAGAGCATGCGGAACGTGGCGGCCGAGATTGCCGCGGCAGAGCGGCGGAGCACGGCTTGATGCCAGCGTAGGGCCGGGACCAGCGGCGAATTGGCGGAGCGATCCGCGCGACGCCGGTCCGCTTGTCGCATCGGCGACCATTTGCCTATACTGGTCGATTCGCAGTCGCCCGCCCGAGATGGATGTGCTTGTCCCGGGCGCCAGGCGGCTGAGATACAAACAGGCGGCTGAGATACAAAATCGACGAACGAATTCGACAAGGCCGTCGAAAGGAACGCCGTGGTCCGGAGCGAAGAGATCCAACGGGGACTGCGACCGGGTGAACACGGCACGAGGCGTACGGAACGTGGTTCGCGGACTTCACGTGTGGCCTGGATCGCCGTGGCGTTGGCGGCGGTGGCCCTGGGCTTCAGCCTGGGACGCCATTTTCCCGTACCGCCGGCCGGCGGAGCGACGTCCACCGTCGACGAACACGAACCCTTGGCCGAAAAGACACTCGAGAAGATCAAAAACCTGACCCCACTGTCCTACGAGCGTGTCGCGCTTGATCGGGGTGGGTCGGAAACTCGACGAGACGAAATCGCCCGGCAGGCGAATCGAGGAGCGACGGATGACAATCGATAAGAGCCTCAAGATTCAACGCGGCTTGATCCGCAATCGCAGTGTGCTGACGCGAGGCGAACGCCTCCAAAAGTTGTCGGAAAGCGATCGCTGGTCGGAAGGCGACAGTCCGTTTGGACTGCCCAAGGTCCGTGTGGTTCGCCTGGCCATGAAAAAGAAAAAGAAGAAGGCCAAGGAAGACGAGACGGACGCCGATGCCGAAGGCGGTAGCGACGACAAGTCGTAAGCGTTCGGTCGCGACACCGCTTCGCATTCTACGACGGCCACGTCCGCGCAGGGCGTGCTTGATTCGCTTGGACGGCGCCGCGTTCCTCTGCCCGACGCGCAGCCGTCTGGTCGTTCTCTGCGACACTTGCCGCGGCGATCAGCTGCCGCATTTCCGCGGCGATGAAGAACGATCCGGTGACGCAAACCAGGTGGTCCGGAGTGAGATCCTCCTGTACCGCCTGCCACGCGGACGCCGGGTCGGGACAGAGTCGCACCCGCGTGGATCCCAATTCGCGGGCCAATTCGCCAAGTTCTTCCGGCGACACCGCCCGCGGGTTGTTGAGATAGCGCGTCAGGATCACCTCGTCGAAGCGTGGCAGCAGGCAACGCAGCATCCCGCGGACGTCCTTCTCAAGGGTCGTTGCCAGGACCAGACGTCGCGGCCCGGCCGGGAAACTCTCCTCGAGAACCGCCAGAAGCGACTCGATCGAGGCCACGTTGTGGGCCGCATCGACGACGATCGTCGGTCGTCGCGACAGCACCTCGACCCGCGCGCGACAACGGACTTCGCTGAGACCGGACGCGATCGCCCGGTCATCGATCCGCCAGCCGTCACGACGCAGATAGCCTATGATGGCCAGGGCCACCGCCGCGTTGCGGGCTTGATGGGCTCCCAACAGCCGCAGCGGCAGGTCGCGATAGTCCTGGTCCTCGCAACCACCGCGAAAGTCGATGCTTCCGCAAAGGCCCGCTTCGTCATCCACGGGGGGGCGATAGGTGACGTGAAAGTCGCGGTTGAGCTCGCAGAGTTCGGCTCCTTGCGCCGCGGCCACTTCACGTATGACCGACCGCGGCTCGGTGGCGGTCACGCCGCTGACGACCGGGACGCCGGGCTTGATGATGCCGGCCTTTTCGCGCGCGATCTTCGCCAGCGTGTTGCCGAGCTGCCGCATGTGATCGTAGCTGATGCTCGTGATCGCCGCGCAGATCGGGGTGCAGACGTTGGTCGAATCGAGTCGACCTCCGAGTCCCACCTCCAGCAGCGCGATGTCCACGACGCTGGCGGCGAAGTGCATCAAAGCCAGGGCGGTCGTGATCTCGAAGTAAGTCGGACCGATTTCGCGAGGATCGCGCTCGCGGGCCTCGGCGTCCATCGCGGCCACGACGGGCCGCAGCTGTTCGATCAGGGCGACCAAGGTCGGCGTGTCGCAGGGGACGGTGTCGATGGCCAGCCGCTCTTCGACCCGCTCGAGATGCGGCGAACTGAAGGTTCCGACCCGATAGCCCGCGGCGGCGAGAATGGTCCCCAAAATGGCACAGGTCGAGCCTTTGCCCTTGGTGCCGGCGACATGCACGATGGGAAGCCGCTGTTGCGGATCGCCCAGGCGGGTGAGCAGTTCGCGCATCCGATCGAGCTTGTACTCACGAGCGCGATAGGGAACCGCGGCCGTACGCTCGTAGTTGATTCGCGAGAACAGGAAGTCGTAGGCGGCTTGCTCCGCGGCCGCCGGAGAACGTTCGGACATCGTACGCTTCCGATAGATCGACGATCTCGGTCTGGCTCGATCCGGCGATCGCAGCGCGGCCGATGCCGCAGCCGTGCTCGCCTGGCGAGAAGGCTGAAGTTTATCGATCTGGGGCCACTTTGTCGTGGGGGGCGTGCCGAATCGCCAATCCCTCGCGACGCACATCCGGCGCAAAATAGGGGCCATGTGGCGGACTGTTGTCAGTCGGAATGCCCCTGTCTTATAGTGAGTCGATCGCGGCGCCGGCCGATCGCGGCACGCCAGGCGTTCCCCCCGCGAGGTGCCGCCGGCGGCGATCGCGACCGCCCTTTGTCCGCCGTTTGTCCTCGGTGGTGGCGAACTCTTGGCAAACGGCCGCGTAATAGAGCCTAGAGCGGTATGCGCCGCCGTCGCCGGCCTCAGCCCGTCGGCGACGCAAGACAACCACCCACGCCCCTGGAAACTACGCAACCCATGCAGGCGGTCGACTCCCATCCCGGAACAGGTGGCGCGGAGACGAGCACGAACTCGGCCGCGGTCGTGGCACGCAACTTGACCAAGGTCTATCGCGATTTCTGGGGGCGACAGAAGGTTCGTGCCCTCAACGCCCTCGACCTGGAAATTCGCGAGGGCGAGGTCTTCGGACTCCTGGGTCCCAACGGTTCGGGCAAGAGCACGACAATCAAGATCCTGCTGGGACTGCTCTTCCCGACCAGCGGCGAAGCAACGGTCCTTGGCAAGGAGGCGACCGAGGTCTCGAAGAACGAACGGATCGGCTACCTGCCCGAAGAGAGCTACCTGTATCGCTTTCTCAATGCGCGGGAGACGCTCGACTTCTACGGCCGCTTGTTCGACATGTCGGCGGCGGAGCGAAAGCGGCGCAGCGAGGAGCTGATTGCGATGGTGGGCCTGGAATGGGCAGCGCGACGTCCGTTGAAGGAATACTCAAAGGGGATGACACGGCGAATCGGCCTGGCCCAAGCGCTGATCAACGATCCCGATCTGATTCTCCTCGACGAGCCGACCACCGGTCTCGATCCGAGCGGCACGCGGGACATGAAGGACCTGATCCTTCGCCTGAAGGCGGAAGGCAAGACCGTCATCCTCTGCAGTCACCTCTTGGCCGACGTGCAGGACGTCTGCGATCGCATCGCGATTCTCTATCAGGGCGAGCTCAAGGAACTGGGCCGGGTCGACCACCTGCTTAAGGTGCGCGACGTCACGCAAATCCAAGGCAAGAACCTGAGTGACGAGGCGATCGCGGAGATTCGCGAAGTGATTGCCCGGCACGGCGGCGAATTGCTCAGCGTCCAGAATCCTACGACCACGCTGGAAGAGCTCTTTCTTTCGATCGTGCGGGAAAGCCAGGCCCGCCCCGGCAAGCGCATTACCGCGGCGGACGCGGAACAGTCGTAAACAAGCGGTGACGCGAGGCGATGGTTGTAGAGCACGACGTCCCGACGTTTTGGACCTGGCTGTTTGGCGGGGCGGCGACCGACGGCTCGGTCCGCGCGACCCCTTCGGCCTTGGTCACGTTCGCGCTGACACTGCTGACCCTGGTCACCTTGGCGTTGTTGTTCGGAAGCCTGGTGGCCGTTGCGCGTTTCGGCTGGGGGCGTGGCTTGGCCCTGGTCGGTTCGACGCTGCGGACCGGCCTGGTCGATCTGGTGTGGATCTCGCCCCGGCGCGTCCTCGGGTTGTCCACGCTCGCCTTTCGCGAGGCGATGCGGATGCACATCTGGGTGATCGCTGTGCTGTTCGTCATCGCGCTGATGTTCGCCGCCTGGGCACTCGGCTCCGACAGCCCGAATCCGGCCAAGCTGTACCTCACCTTCGTTTCCCAGACCACCTCGTTCCTGCTGATGTTCATGGCAATCTTCCTCGGCGCGCTCAGCCTGCCGATGGACATCTTCAACCGCACGATCTACACCGTGGTCACGAAGCCGGTCCGGGCCAGCGAATTGCTGCTGGGACGCTTTCTCGGCTTCACGTTCGTCGGTACGGTGTTCCTCGTCTTGATGGGCGTGGCCAGCTATGTGTTCGTCTCGCGGATGGTCGTCCACGAACATGAATTGACCGCGGAGGCAATGGCTCCGGTTCGCGAGGAGGGTGCGATCATCGCCTACGAGGGCACGACCTCGCGCGCCAATGGACACGTTCATACCGTGCGGTTGGACGCCGACGCCTTTCGGCCGCCGCTGGCGGTTCGCACCGATGGCGATGGCCGGGCCGTGGTCAGCTTCGTGACCGACGAAGCCCGCGAAGCAGGAATTGGCGTCGGTGACCGGATCGTCGCCATCGACGGCGAACCGCTGTCGAGCGGTTCGCCGCGCACACCGAGCCAGCGACTTCGTGGCCCTGCCGGCAGCGCGGTGCAGGTGACCACCGAGCCAGCCGCAGCCGCCGAAGGCGATCGCTCCGGACAAAAGAAGCACGAGTTTCGACGTACCCGCGCCCGCACGGAAACGAACATCGTCCGCGGACACACGCATCCGGTCCAAGCTCGCTTCGCGAACGGCGTGGTGAGCTACGCGGTCGGACCACCCGAGGGCGACCTGACCGCCCGGGTGCCGAAGTATGGCACGCTGCGTTTCCGCGATCGCAACGGCATCGATACGCGGCGGGGCATCAGTGTCGGAGACATCGACAAACGCCGCTCCTTCATCCGCGGTGGCCGACTCGACGCGGCGATCTGGTCGTTCTCCGGACTCGACGCCGAAGATCTACAGGACGGCTTGCCGCTCGACCTCTCGATTGGAGTCTATCGATCTCACAAGGGTGACGTGGAACAGGGGGTGCGCGGCAGTTTGGTGGTACGGAATCCCGCCACCGGTCAGCAGAGCCAGGAGCTTGTGTTTACCGCGCTCGAGAATAAGCTCGACCAGATCGACCTTCCCCGCCGGATGATCGATCAGACGGGGCAACCGCTCGATTTACCGTCCGATCTGGTCCACGAAGGCGAGGTCGAAGTCTGGATACGATGTATCGATCCCGGTCAGTACTTCGGGATGGCCCCGGCCGACCTGTACGTGCGGGCCGCGGAAAGCTCCTACGCCGCCAATTTTGCTAAGCGGTACTTTCAGATCTGGTTGCAGATGATCTTGGTCATCGCCGTGGCTCTGCTTTGCAGCACGTTCCTCAGCGGTCCGGTGGCGATCATGCTCACAGGCTTCGTGGCGATCTTGGGGTACGCGACCGGATATCTCTACAACCTCACGCAGTGTGTCATTTTTCGGCACGAGCTGGCCGTCTTCGACGCCTTTCGACTCCGCCGCATGCCGCTCGACGAAGCCGGCTTGCGCGAGTTTCAACGTTTGCACGAAATGAACGACGGGAACAATCCCCCCTTCTCCGAAACGAGCATCGACAGTTTGCGCTATGCCCAGTCGATCGGCATCGACCAGCTGGAAGTGCTCGACCGCGTATACGGCGGAGGGCCGCTCGAGGCTGGATTCCGCATCTTTACGCAGAACAACCTACTCAGTCCGCTGCCCGACGAACCTGTCTTCTGGCTAATGCAATGGGTCGACGGCGTGCTGATGCGGGTGGTCCGAACGCTGCTGAACGTGATGCCCGACTTTGAGCGATTTGCGACCGACAGCTACCTGGCCGGCGGATACAATATCAACAGCAGCCTGATCGCCCAACAAGTCTGCACGACGCTGGCGTTCGTGCTGGCCACGATCGTGGCGGGCTATTTCTTCTTGAAGACACGCGAGATCGCCCGATGAGCGCGCAACGACGATTCATCCGCAAGATCGCCTATCTATTGGCGATCGGCGTCCTGCTGTTGCCGCTGTCGCTGTTGAGCCAGCCGGGCACGCTCCGCGACGGCGATACGCAGATCGGGGCCCTCGCCCGCCTGCGATCGGAGCATCGGATGACGCAGGCCAACCTGGGCAACATCGATCCGACCAGCGCGACAATGCGGTTTGCCACCTTCGGACTGCACGGCGTGGCGGCCAGTCGCCTTTGGATTCAGGCGATCGACGCCAAGAACCGCGAGGACTGGACACGCTTCGACGCCAAGCTCGATCAGATCGCCAACTTTCAGCCCAACTTCGTCAAGGTTTGGAGCTTTCAAGCCTGGAACGTCTCCTACAATCTCTCGGTGCGATTCGACGACTACCACGACCGCTACGAGTATGTGACGCGGGGAATGCGCTTTTTGGAACGCGGCATCGGCCATAACGATCGGGAGACCAGTCTGCCCTGGGACCTGGGAATGTTCATCGGCAGCAAGATTGGTCGATCGGACGAGCGGAGGGCCTTCCGCCGGCTGTTCCGCGAAGACGACTATTATCACGATCCGCCCCGAGACGAAGACTGGCTCGTGGGCACGGCCTATGAGGGCGTGCGGCGGGTCGACCTCCGCGACAACTGGCAACTCAGCAACTGGTGGTACGAACGCCTGGCCGAGCGCAAGGATGCCGGCGAAGTCGAGCAACCGAGCCGGGTCGATGCGCTCTTCTATCGCGAAGCACCGCACGCCTTGATCGAATATGCCGAGGCCCTGACGGAAGAAGGCGTGTTCGGGCCGCAGGCGCAACGGGCCTGGCTCCGCGCTGCCGAGTCGTGGCGCCGCTACGGCGATCGCGAAATGCGGATGCAGCGCGGCTATCGGCTGCGGATGCTCGATTACGACGTCTATCGTCGCCGGGCGGTTCAGCTCCTCGCGCAGCTCGACCGGTTGGAACCTTCCTGGCGAGACCGATTGCTTGGAGAACTCGAACAGGCGGCGGCCGAGGAGCAGCTCTCCCTGATCGACAAAGCCTGGGACGAGTGCACGGCCGACGAAAAAGACGCCAAGTACAACTTCCTCATCCGGCTTTGGGCCGAGCCCCGCGCGCTGGCTCGCGAGCTGGACCCGCCGAACCGGGCGGAGGCGTTGCGTCTGGTCGATCGGCTGGAACTGGCCACCGACCGCGTCACCATCGTCAAGAACGCCCGTGAGTTGGTCTCCTACGAGTCGTGGCGGGCGCGGTGCGAAATCGAGCGCAAAGCCGAGACGATTGCCGCCCGTCAGGCCATTTACGAAGGCGAGCAGGCCTTTGCGGCAGCCAAGCTTGGCGAGGCCCTGAAGCGTTACAACGACGGCATCGCCCGCTGGAAACAGATCTTCGATGCCAACCCCTTACTGATCGACGACTTCTTGATCACCGACGAGTTGTACCGCATGATCGACGATTATCGTGAGGTCTTGCGGCAGAACGACCAAGAACTTCCTGACCCGTTTCCGCTCCAGATCATTCTCGACGAGTTTGAAGCGGAGGTCGAACAAGAGGGAGAAGAAGACGGGGCGGAGTCCGATCCGACATGACGCTGCTGCTACGTTGTCCGCACTGCGAAGCAGAAAACACCGTCGACGCGACGCGAGCCGGCCAGCTCTCGAGCTGTGGTGCCTGTGGCAAGGCGTTTACCATCCCCCGATCGCAACTTGTTGTCGCGCCGCTGGTGGCTCAGACGGTCGAGGCGGTGCCGATCCGCCGCCGCTCGGGCTGGTCGGGAATGGCGATCGTGTTGGCCGGCGTCGGCGGTCTTTGTCTGGTGGGATTCGTCGTGGTCGGGATCATCGCCGCCCTGCTGCCGTCGCTCGCCAACGTGCGCGATACGCAGCGGACGATCATGTGCGAGTTCAATCTGATCACGCTCAATGACGCAATTGAGAGCTACGTCGACGAGAACGGAAACCTGCCGGCGGCCTACACGGTCGACCCCCAGGGCGCACCCGCCTGCTCGTGGCGGGGCACGCTGCTGGAGAAGCTTGGTTTCGCTTCCATCTACGAGCAGATCGACTTTGGGCAGCCGTGGAACCACGCCGCCAATGAAGGCCTTCGCGATTCGGTCGTGGCCAGCTATCGTTGCCCCAGTGACCTGACCGAACCGCAGATGACCAGTTACGCGGGCATCGTGGGCGAAACGCTCGTGCTGCGCCCTGGAGGCGAATCGACCACGATGGCGGTGGCCAAGAAAGACGGTGCGCAGAACACGCTGTTGCTGGTGGAGCTTCGCGACTCGGACATTGTCTGGCTAGCGCCGCGGGATCTGGATCTGACGGCCGCCAAGGAGTCGCTCAACACGAGCGGGCAGCTGGGCGTCGGATCGTCCCACGTGGACGGCTTTCACGTGCTCTTTCTCGACGGTCGCACCGATATGCTCGCCCGCGATGTCGACCCCGACACCTTCGAGGCCTTGATCACGCCCGCGGGCGGCGAGTTGGTCGACGCCTATGAAGTCGGCCTCGATGTCGAAGAGGTCGAGAACTTTGAGGTGATCGAGTGATTGCCGGCAGGCACGATTCTTTTCCGCGCCGCCCGGGGCCATTACAATGGCCTCCGCAGACGATTGGCTCGCTCGCGATGGCTACCCCGCGACGGCGTGCCCGCCAGACTGTGCCCAGATGGAGTCAAGGAGGAGGTCTCTTATGAATCGCTACCTGTTCGGATCCCTCGTGGTGATCCTCGGTTTGTCGGTCCTCGCGGTAATCTTCTGGGGTGACCTTTCCCGGCCCGGTAATATCAAAGTCCTGATCATCGACGGACAGAACAACCACGACTGGAAGGCGACGACGCCCGTGCTAAAGCGGGCTCTGTTGGACGCGGGTCGTTTTGACGTCGACGTGGCGACCTCGCCGCCACACAAGGCCGACATGAGCTCCTTCAAGCCGAACTTCTCGGCTTACGACGTTGTGCTTTCGAACTACAACGGGGATCCCTGGCCCGAGGAAACCAAGAAAGCCTTTGTCGAATACGTCAAGCAGGGCGGAGGATTCGTGTGTGTACACGCGGCGAACAACGCCTTCGGCAACTGGCGGGAGTACAACGAGATCATCGGACTTGGCGGCTGGGGCGGGCGCAGCGAGAAATCAGGACCGTACATCTACTACACCGAGAAAGGCGAACTGACGCGTGACGAAGCGCCGGGTCCGGGAGGCGGTCATGGGCCGCAGCACGACTTTCTCATCGCGATTCGCGATCAGGAACACCCCATCACTCGCGACATGCCGCTGAGCTGGATGCACGCCAAAGATGAGTTGTACGACAAACTTCGCGGACCGGCTCTGAACATGCGCGTGCTGGCGACCGCCTACGCCCCCAAGACCAAGGCGGGCCGTGACCTGCACGAGCCGATGATGATGACCATCCAGTATGGCAAGGGACGCGTCTTTCACACGCCCATGGGGCACGCCGACTATTCGATGAAGTGCGTCGGCTTCGTGACGGCCCTGCGTCGCGGCTGCGAATGGGCGGCTCGAGGCGAGGTGACCATCCCCATCCCCGAGAATTTCCCCACGCCCACCGAGACCAGCTCGTACGACTACTAAAGATGCGACAACGAATCACTTACCCTGTCACTCACGTGGTGCGATTCATCGTGGTTTTGGCGATAGGTTTCGCCGTGGCCGCCACTTCCTCGTCGCGGGCCGACGAGTGTCCGAGCGTTCCGCATGTCGTCTTTGTCACCGGTGACGAAGAGTATCGCAGCGAAGAATCGATGCCGATGCTGGCGCAGATCCTGCAGCGGGACTACGGATTTCGCACGACCGTCTGTTTTTCACTCGATAGTGACGGGTTCATCGATCCGAACAATACGAAATCGATCAGCGGACTTGAGGAACTCGCCGAGGCCGACCTGATGGTGCTGTTCACGCGGTTTCGCGATCTGCCGCCGGAGCAGATGGAACACTTCCTGGCCTACGTCGAGACGGGCAAGCCGATTGTCGGCTTTCGCACCGCGACCCACGCCTTCAAGTTTCCCGCCGACAGCCCCTATCGAGAATGGAACCTGGAGAAGATCGCCGAGCTGGTGGGCCAGCACTGGATTACCCACCATGGGCATCACGGGGATGACCCGCTGACGGCCGTCTCTCTAATTGAAGACCAGCGGCAACATCCGGTGCTGCGCGGCGTCGAGCCGTTTGAATGCTACTCCTGGCTTTACCACGTCGATGGCGGCAAGCACTCGCTGCGCGGCGATTCGCAACCGCTGCTAATGGGCCGGACCCTCAAGTCTTCGCACGAGGACAATCCCGATTATCCGCCGACGACACCCGTGGCCTGGACCAAGACCTATCAGGCCGCGAGCGGCCAGTCGGGCCGCGTCTTCTTCACCACGCTCGGTCATCCGTACGACTTCAAGCATCCGTCGATGCGCCGTCTGGGTCTGCAGGGCATTCTCTGGGCGCTCGGTCGCGAAGACGACATTCCGTACGAGGGGGTCTCCGTGGACACGGTCGGCGAGTTCGATCCGAACAACGCCGGCTTCGGTCGTCAATTCAAACAGGGCGTGACACCGGCCGAGCGGACTTTGGGTAGGACGCAGCCACAGGCAACCTCGACCTTCCGTTCCGTGACGCGGCGCGAGGCGCGCCGGAACCGTCGCCGCGCCCGAAGCACTCGCCGCGCCCGATTCGTCGACTAGCCATCGTCCCACTGCGGTCCACGCGGCCACAGGTCGTCGTGGGTCGGATCGAGCGGAACGGGTGTTCCCACCAGCGGCGGCGGGGCCTCGGCCTGGGGCGGCCGGCGGAAGCCGTCGGTGGCGGGCGACACGTCGGGGCTGCTGAACTCGGGCGATCCGTCCGCAACGGTGTCCGCCTGGGCAGCCGCTTCGGCACGTGCCGCGGCTCGCTCGCTGCGAACCTCGTCCTGCAAGTTGCGAATCAGACGAGCGATGTAGGGATCGGCCCACGGCAACAAGTCGCGAGCACGAGCGCGACGGACGACGACGTCCTCTTCTTGATTGGCGGGAACTTCAACCACGATGCAACGAAGATTGCTGGCAACCATTTTCGATTCCTCCATGAAATCAGTTGTCGAGTGCGATGAAATGACATTTTCGCAGCGGCCGTGCACGGCTCAGCCATGCCTTGGCTCACTGATTCGTCGCAAGGGAGGCGAACGCTCCTGATGAATGCGACATGCCAGGACGTATATGCAGGTTCGGGGCCAAACGCGCAAAAAAATTCTGAGAAGCCGTCGAACGCGACACTAGATGCCCATCAGCTAAGCACTTAGCAGCTCCGCGCGGAAGAGCTTGTCTAACCCGTCGCGCGATCGCAATCGGACGGGCTTCGCTGCAGATATTGCAAACGCGTTTGCAAGGTGAAGTGAGACGGCGCAGAGAAGGTAAGGCGCGGGCTGCCGATTCGACAAAATTTCGCTTAGCGCGGTTTTTTCTCAAGTTGCTCGACGAGATGGTCGACAGCCCGTTGCAATTGCGGATCGAAGATCTCCGGATCGAACGTGGCGGGCTGCTCGTGCTGAGCGACGTCTCGGGCGCGACGCTCGTCGCGACGCCGTTCTTCTTCGTCCTCACTCAACTCGACCGCAAACCCGTCATCGGGGCGGACTCCCCAGGCATCTTCGTCCGTGGCGTCGTCCATCTTGTGAATCTGCTGGTCACTCGGTCGCCAGAACGTGTTTGTGGTGATCTTCAACAGACTGCGACCACGCTCGAGCGGCACGACCTTCTGAACCGATCCCTTGCCGAAGGTACGACTCCCGCACACCACTGCGCGGCCGTAATCTTGCAGACAAGCGGCGAAGATCTCGCTGGCGCTGGCGCTTTGCCCATTGACCAACACCACAATCGGCACGCCCGGCAGCACGTCGCCGTTACGGGCGCGGTGAACCTCGTGGTCCTTGCCGAATCGATCGCGCGTGGAGACGATTCGCCGGTCGAGATTGATGTCGGTCTGGTCCGCGTCGATAAACAGATCGCACAGTTCCACCGCCGCCCGCAGATAGCCGCCCGGATTGTCGCGCAGGTCGAGAAGCAAGGCCTGCATCTCGTCCCCCTTGGCCAACTGATCGAGGGCCAGCCGTAGCTGCGGCAACGTGTTGTCGCTGAATGAGTCGATACGGATGTAGCCGATTCGCGGGTCGCCGGCCAGACGATAGATCCACTCGCCCGCCCCATTCCGCGTGTCGCCCAGAATCGAATCGACCTCGATCTCCTGGCGGGTCACGGCAAAATCGAGGAGCTCTCCGTCACGTTCAACGGTCAACGTCACATCGGTTCCGGCCGGCCCGGTGATGAACTTGGTGGCATCTTCCGGCGGAATCTCGTCGTCGCCGGCCGTTGCACTTGTCGCCAGTCGGCGGCCGTTAACCGCCACCAGGCGGTCGCCGCTGCGCAATCCCGCATCGTGTGCTGGTTGTGGCGTGCCGATGACCGTGTCTTCGACGACGAGTTCGATCTTCTCGGTCTCCTCGTCCTTGCGAATTCGAATACGGATACCGATACCGGGAAAATGATTGTCGAGCTGCTGTCGAAAACGCTCGCTCTCGTCGCGTGGAATGAACCGTGAGAAACGGTCGAGTTCGGAAGTCATGCCGTGCATCGCGGCATCGAAGAGTTGCTGACGCGACACTTCGACCAGGCTCTCGTCGCCGATGGTCTCCATCGCTTCGGCCAGGAACACGGCCTCGCGAACTTGTCCCACCCGCTGATAGCAAAACAGGGACACGAAGGCGACGACCCAAATTGCGAGCATATTCAGCCGGGGCATGGATAACTACCTGTGGATCGAGACCAGTGAACGAACGGCCGCGTCGACGTGGATGCTGTCGACGTTGATATTATCTTCGCTGATGTTATCGTAGGCGCCTCACGCGGCGACGGCCAAGTCGAGCTTGCTTTCGCCGCGAGAGAAGATGTGGACTCAGGGCGCCGAGCATCGCCGGAACGGCCAGCCGGCAGCGAGTGGCTTGGCGGCCCAGGGCGCATCATAGCCGACCCTGGTTCGCTTTGCTAAGCTGAGCTGCCGTCGCACGCGATTGTCAGACGCAGCGACGACGATTTCGATTCAATGTGCGATCGGGTGTCGCTTGTGTGACCCGGCAAAATGAGACGCGAGCCATGGCGTGGATTCGAACGACATCGATTGGACCCAGCCGAGCGCGACTCGCGGTGAGTCTGGTGATCTTGGTGACGGGAGCTTGGGGGTGCGATGCGTCGCCGCCCGTGCAGCCGCAGAAACCAGCCTCCGGCACGGTTCAGTTGTCCGTTGAATTTGGGGGTGCCGGCAACGACCGCCGCCTGGAACTGCCCTGGAAAAGCGAAATGACGGTCTTCGGCGTGCTCGAGAGCGCGGCAGCGCTGCCGGACGGGATTCGGTTCGAGCATCGGGGTCACGGCGAGACCGTCTTTGTGTCGGCGATCGACGGGGTGGCCAATCAGGGCGGTGGCGAGAACGCGCGGAATTGGATCTTCAAGGTCAATGACACGAAGTCGAACGTGTCGGCCGGCGTGGCCAAAGTCGCGGCCGACGACCACGTCTTGTGGAAGTTCACCTCGGAAGTAGAATGAGGCACCGGGTCGGCCCCGTCGCGATCGTTACGTCGCGGCGATCGTTGTGTCGCGACCGTTATCGCGAGTGCCGCGTTCGTGCCTGCAGCAAGTTCGGGAGTGAGCGATGATTTCGGCGAGTCGAGTTCAGGCGTGCTTGGCGTTTCTGCTTCTCGTGGGTCTGGGTACCGCGGGAAGGCTGTACTTCGAAACGCCCAACTTCACGCCGCTGGCTGCGGTCGCCTTGTTTGCCGGCTATTATTTCCGCCACCGCCTGATTGCCGTGGCGGTGCCGCTGTTCACGTTGGCCTTGAGTGACCTGTTCATGAGCCGCCACGCCAGCTGGGGCGTGATGGTCACGGTCTATCTGGCACTTTGCTTTCCCGTGTTACTGGGGTGCTGGTTGCGAGCACCTCGTTCGACCTTTGCCCAACTCCCCTTGCGAACAGCGGCCGCCCTGTTGCTGCCTTCGCTCGTATTCTATCTGAGCACGAACCTGGCGGTGTGGTTCTTCGACACGCTCTACCCGACAACAGCTGCGGGGCTGGCAGCCTGCTACGTCCAGGCGCTGCCGTTCTACCGCTGGTTTCTGCAGGGAGACTTGCTGTTCATCCCGCTGGTGTTCGGGGCCTATCTGGCCAGCAGTCGCCTGGTCGCGGCAACGAAAGTACGTTGGCTCGAAGAACTGTCTGCGCCTTGGCAGACCGTGGCGAGCAAGGTATCGAGCTGAGCCTCGTGCCGAGAGTCGCGTCGACCAGACGCCACCTACTCGCGTGGCATCTCCGACTGGACCTTTTGGATGAAGGTCTCCAGCAGTCGCAGAGACCTGTCCGATCCGGACGTCTGCTCGATCTGCATCGCGATCTTGATGGCCAGTTCGACTCTCTGCTGTAGGTCGAGAAGCTCATCCTTTTCATTACCGGCGACCCACAGCACGAGTCCCCCGGTCGGCTCCGGATCGGCGTCCGCCTCGCGGCGATCGTCGTCATCCGGTTCCGGGGGCGGCACGTACTCGCCACGGAGGCCGATCAGGATCTGCTCGATCGACATCATCAACTGACGAGTCGCCATCGGCTGAGCGGGATAATCGGACTGAGCCAGTTCCTCGGCACAGACTTCGGCCGCCAGGCGGACCATGTTGGCGGCGACGTCCAGCGGCTTGGCCGACGTCGCTGAGCTTTGTCGGGGAATCCGCCCGATCGCTTCGGCTGCTGCACAACGCACGGCAACGGGAATCTCGGGATCCGCGACGATCGCCGCCAGACGCGCGACCGCCTCGCCCGAGGATCCGCCATACTGCAAGCCACCGACGACTTCGAGGGCCAAACGCCGGTACCAGGTCGCGGCCTCCGGGAAGTTTCCGTCCGGCTTCTTCTGCGCCAGGTCGAGCATCTCTTGCAGGATCAATTCCTTCTCGGGCTCGTTCCGTTCGCGATCGACGGAGACGTGTCGCCTCAGGCCCAACAGGGCCGCAATCCGCACGGGATCGGGTGCCGGTTGGGACTCGGTGGGCAAAAACTTCTCGATCGTGGGCTGATACGGTTTGCCGATGGCGACATCGAGCAGCGGAATCAGCGCCGCGGCATACGGGTCGGGCGGCTCGCGAACGATCATCTGGCGATCGCTGGTACGCCCAAACTTGGCAACTTTCGAGTCGAGATTTCCCACGATCAGCATCGCGTTGTACCGGACCGCTGGGTGAAAGTCCTTGGGCGGATGCCGTAGTGCCTGGACCTCCGAGGTGACATCCTGATGATCGAGCGTGACGAGACGGCGACCCAACCAGAACACATACACGATCGAGCCGTCTCGCAGGCGGGCTTGTCGGGCACCCCGCGCCACGCCGTACATGAACTCGAACACGACCTGATTGCCGAATTCGAGCGACTCGGGGTTACCCGGTTCTTTTTGCAGGAAGTCGTCGTTCAGCTCATCTCGAAAGCCCGGCAAGCCGGCCCGCGCAGCTTCTTGAGTCAGGGCGGGCAAATAGCGCTGCTGCAAGAATTCCTTGAACTTCGCGGTGTCGAGCTGTGAAGACCCCCGCCAGGCGGCCTTGAACTGCCGCGACTCAGCGGTCCCGTACTTGCCGCTGATTTCCAGGAATTTGGAAGGCGGCTTGGTTTCGTCCTCCCCGTCCTGGGCGAGAGACGGCGCCGCCGACGCGAACCATGCCACCACGATCAGCCACATCCACCCAAGACGAACGAAGCTGCGTTCGTCATGCTCGTTCCGCGCCATGGATTGTGCCTCCTCCAGCCTGTTCCCACCAAGAATCGCTGCGCGAATCCGATTCCGCGCTCACCATTTCGCTGCTATCCATTATACAAAAAGCAGGCGAGAGGGTCCTTCCCCGGTCAAGCAACCACCTGACATCCGCGTGTCCGACAAGCGCGGAGCCACCTACAATGGCGGTCGATGACGCTGCTCTACCACAGCCCCGATTTCCTCGCGCACGACACGGGTCGCCATCCCGAGCGGGCGGAACGCCTGGTGCAAGTCGTCCGGCACCTGGAGCGGACCCGACTCGTCGAGCGTTGCCATTGCCCGCGGTGGAAGCCGCTGGGCGAGGCCGAGATGGCCGGCAGCCATGACGCCGATTACCTGGCCGAGCTGCAGGCGTTCGTGCGTCGTGGCGGGGGCCGCATCGAGCAGGACACCGTCGTCTCCGACGCTTCGTTCGACGTGGCTGCCCTGGCCGCCGGCGCCGTTTGCGACGCCGTTGATCGTCTGCTCGCGGGAGACACCGAGCGAACGGCACTCTGCCTGGCGCGGCCGCCGGGCCATCACGCCCTGCGCGACGGAGCCATGGGATTTTGTCTGCTCAATCATATTGCCCTGGGTGCCCGTCGGGCGACCGACCAGCACGAGCTGGACCGCGTGCTGATCGTCGATTGGGACGTGCACCACGGCAACGGCACGCAAGACGCCTTTTGGGAAGACGGCAGAGTCGGATTCCTGTCGATTCACCGCTGGCCCTTCTATCCCGGAAGCGGAGCCGACGACGAAACCGGCGGCGGAGCAGGGCAGGGCACGACGCTCAACTTGCCGATCGAGTTCGGCACGTCGCGGCGCGAATATCTCGATTGCTTTACGACACGTCTGCACGACTTTGCCGATCGCATTCGTCCCCAGCTGGTGCTGCTCAGCGCCGGCTTCGATAGTCATCGCGACGATCCCATCGGCTCGTTGGGACTGGAAACGGAGGACTTCATTCCGCTCACCGAGGCGGTGCTAGCCGTCGCCGACCAGTTCGCCGAGGGTCGACTGGTCAGCCTGCTCGAAGGTGGCTACAACCCCGGCGTGCTGGCCGGCTGCATTGAGCAACACCTGACCACGCTGCTCGACCACGACTCGTAACGGGACCCCGCCGCAGGCGTGTCGCTACTCCTTCGAGGCGAGCTGAATCACCCCGTCCCAACCGCTTGGCGCGGTGCGATCGTGCTGGGCGATCAGCACGGTCAGAAAGTCCTTGGCCAGATCGTCGGCAGGCACGCGATGCAGCCGATCGAAGGCCTCGGCCCAATCGCCACGGATGAGGGCGGCCAGGGCGTTTTCGTAATCGCCGATGTTCGCGTCCGAGAGCTGAGGGTAGTCGACCTCGGGCGGTAACAGCTCGCTGACTTCGACCGCCGTCTTCAGTCCGTAGGGACGAACCACGGCGAGCCGCCGCACGCGTGCTTCTTCGGGACCGAGCTGGCTGCGGACCTGCGCTGTGGTTGCCTGGTCCATCAGGATGGGCGCCCGGATGATCTTGGTCATTCCCTCGAGACGCGCTGCCAGATTGGGCACAGGCCCGAACACCGTTACTTTGACGACTTCCTCCGTACCGATCTTGCCGGCCACGGCGCGCCCCGAAGCGAGCCCAATGCCCACCTCAAAGCCGGCCAGCGCCCGCTCGGTTTGGGCCGAGGCGCGTTGAAACTCCAAGCGAATCGCCAAAGCCGCGCGCGCGGCCAGCGCGGCGGCGTTTTCCTGCGCCAGTGGCCAACCCCAGAAGCCCATCACGGCGTCGCCCTGCAGGTCGCCGACCACGCCCCCGTGCGCCAAGATATGCTGCGTCGTTACACCCAAGGCCTCGCTGACGCGATCGAGGAGTCCGAGGAGATCGTCGGCCTGACGCTCGCTCTGGCGGGCAAACCCGCGAAGGTCGCAAAAGAGAACCGACACCTCGGTCTCGCGCGGGGCGAGCACCGCATCCGGAGATTCACGCGTCAGCGCGTCGAGCACGACCGGCGAGAAGAACTGACGTAGTCCCGCCTGGCGCTGCTGCAAATGCCGGTTTTCCAGGGCACTGGCCAGCGAGGCTGCCACGACCTCGGTGAACTTCAAATCGTCCTGCAAGTCGCTCGAGTAATCGGCCGATGGATCGCTGGTCTTGTCGGCGTTGGCCCTGAACTGACCACTCATGTAGATTGCCAGCCGCTGCGACGAATCGTGCGGCAACGGAGTACAAAAGGCCCAGTCGGCTTCTTCCGCGGCCGTGAACTGCGGGTTCCCGGCCGCGCTCCACATATGGACCACGGCCGTCGCGCTACGGAGCGACTCACGAATCAAGCGCTCGCTGGGACGGAAGTCCTGCTCCGCGACGCGGCGACGGTCCCAATGCAAGATCTCCAGTGGCACGTCCTCAGCCAATTCGTCCTTCCGCAATTCCACGGAACGCCCGGACTCGTCTGTGTCGAGATCGACCTCGCCCGTATCCGCCACAAAGGCCACTGCCGTGGCACGCGGCACGCCCGCAAGCAATAGATTGGCCAGATTCGAGAAGAGCTGGCGATCGTCGCGGGCGCCGGCAATCAGCTCGGCCAGCCGACTGAGCAGGGTGATCCGCTGGTCGGCATCGCGGAAGCGATGCTTCTTGAGGTCGTCGATGCGAAACGTCTTGGCCTGCTGCGGCGGCGGCAATTCGAGCGTCACATTGGCACGCTCATCGGAAAGCAGGAACGTCGTATCGCCGATCACGAAGTGGTCGCCGACGGCAATGTGAAACGAGTCGTTCGCCTCGCCACGCAGGAAGACTGGATTGCGGGCAAACGGCAGACAGCGCACCTTCAGCAGCCCGGCGTCGAGTTCGATCTCCGCATGTTGCCGCGAAACGCTTGTATCCCAAGGCACTGCCCAATCGCCTCGGCGACCAATCACCAGCCTCTGGCCCGGCGGCAGCGCGCGCCTCCAGCGATCGGTCGGTTTCGTTCCCTGGGCGATGAGGTCGGCCATGAGCATGCCAGTAATGCGTGACGAATTGGAGAGCGCCTCGGCTCGATCGAGCAGCGGTTAGGTCTGTTTCTGCTTGCGCATTTGCTCCACGTCGGGCAGCGTGACCATCGACTCGGTCGGCACCAGCGAGTTCCCGCTGCCGGTGCGTGCCGCCCGCGCCGCCGCCGTCCTGTTGAACCGGCGCACGACGTAGCCCCACAACAACATCAGCACCGCGGTGATGACGACCAGGGCGAGTAGGCTGATGGTCGTCAGCGAACGGCGTAAATCGATCAGAGCGTTTCCGATCGCCAGGTCGTACGGCTGTTGCACGATGACTAATAGGCCGGTGTCTTCGGCCTCGCGACTGCCGGCCCCCTGTACGAGAACCGGCACGGCGTCCGCCAGCCAGCGGCGGTTGTATTCGCCGCCGGCGACGTCTTGGGCGAGCGGGTCTCGATAATTCCGCCGTGTCTTGTCGTCGTCCGGAACGCCCGCTGCGGTGAGACGAATTTCGCTGAGCCGCTCGGGGATTTCGCCGTCACGCCGCAGCTTGTCGAGCAACGGATGCTGCAAGATGAGCCACTGTTTCTCGCCCGGCCGTCGGTCGACCAGCACCAGATGATCGAAGCGTTCCGCTCCATCTCCAGTTCCGCGCAATTCGTCGAAGGCGCCTAACTCGACCGTGAGGGCCACGATCCCCAGGAACCTGGCAGGCTTGTCGAGCCCGAAGACGGGTGTCGAGATGGTCACGACCCAGTGACCGGTCGCCTGCGAGAGAAACGGCGCCGAGATATGAGTCGTGGTCAGGTGAACGCTCGGCGGCGGTCGCCAGGTGCGCGGACGATCGTCCGGTTCGCCCGTAAAGTAGGTACGCCAGGCATAGTTCCTTCCCAGGGTCGCACTGAGTGGGTCACGAGCGACCTGCAGACCACCGGGACCGTCGACAAACCAGCTGGCCGACTCACGCGGACCTTCACTGTTGCGCTCCTTGACGAGGCGGGCCTGAAGTTTCTTCTGCAGCGGGTGCTCAAGAAGTTGTTTGCGGAGCGCGGCCATCTCGTCGGCGCGCTGAGGATCGTCCGCGTTGGGATCGTTCAGCCTTGCCGCGATGGCCTGAAACTCTGGATCGGCGACGATCTCTGCCAACAGTCGGCGAAACTCCTCGTCTTTGGCCAAACGCTCCACGGCCGCAAACCGCTGATCCATCTGAAAGCCGGCCCAGTCGGCCGCGCGGAGAGCTGTGCCACGGGTTTCGTTCAAGCGGCTGATCGTTTGTTGTGCCTCGAAATGTCGGATCGAGGTGTCGATCAGCCGCCAGGCCAGAAACGCCACCACCAGCACCAAGACGGCCGGGCCGATGGTTCCCAGCACAACCAGTGGCCAGCGCTGTCGCCGCACCTCGCGAACCTGAAGTTCGTCGAGCACGGACTGCACGTTCGGACAGCGGCGCTGCGGATCGGCATCGATGCAGCGGTCAACGATGTCGGCCAGGGCTTTGTCGACGCCCGGCACGTCGCGATGGGCCGTCGGCGGGGGCGCCTGACGTATCGCCCGGCGATAGATGGCCAGTCGGTCCTCGAGGCTACTTGCCGCGTCGAGCTCGGCCAACACCGCTTCATCACGATACGGGGGAGACCCCGTGAGCATCGTGTAGAGCAAGGCACCGAGGGCATAGACGTCCCACTTGGCATCGGGCATCGCTTCCATGTCCGCCTGCTCGGGGGCCATGTAGAAGAGCGTGCCGAGGGCCGGTGTCTGCTCGTGAGAAAGCCGAGACTGACCGAAGTCGGCCAACCGCGGCTTGGCATCCTGGTCCAGCAGCACGTTGGCCGGTTTCAAGTCGCAATGCAGCACGCCACGACCGTGGGCATGCATCAAGCCGACCGCCACTTCGCGAAACATTTCGACCGCCTCGGCCACCGGCAGCGGGCCCTCGCGGGCCAGGTGATCTTCGAGCGAACCTTGCTCGACGTACTCCATCACGTAGAACGGAGGCGTCGCGTCCCAGCCGACATCGAGCAGCTGCACCACATAGCGATCGGCCGACAAGAAGGCCAGCTTCTCGACCTCGCGCGAGAGCAGCGTCCAGTCGAGTCCACCGCGATGCGTATAGAATTTGATGGCCACACGACGCTGGGTATTGCGATCGACGGCCACCCACACCTCGCCGTAGGCGCCCGAGCCCAGGAATCGCTGCATCTGGTAGCCGGGAATCTCGGCGGGAGCCCTGGTTCCCTGCAGGCTCAACTCGCGCGACCGCTCGAGTTGTTTTCGCGATTGAAATTCAGTGCGCTCGGTCATCGTTTCCGGCTTGCCGCGATGTCTGGCCTCGCGAACGAGAACGCTAGCGTTATAGTAGCAGAATGAGAAACTGTGCAAACGCGAATACGGCTCGCCGCGCGCCATCGCATCTGCCTTCGCCACCGGGTTCAATGCTCTTATTCTACGCCGCGCGCGGTGCCGCGCTGGTCGGGCTGCTGTTGCCGCTCGGCTGCGTGAACTCCGCCGGGCCCATGGATGCCGAGGGCGAAGCGTCGCCGCGAGCTGAATCCCCCAGCGGGACACCGGCGACATCGGACGCGACGTCAAGCGACAAGGGCACCACCGCCAACTCGCCCGCGACCACGGCGGCTTCGACGGACGGGCCACGTGCCGAACTCCCCCTCGACGGACGCGAAGGGCGCAACCTGGCCCTGGGACGATTTCGACCAGAGTCCAAGCTCAAAGTAACTCAGCGGCTGATCCGCCGGGCGAAGTTCCCGGTGGTCGACGTCCACGTCCATCCGCGCATTCGCCGCTTCGAGTATCGTCTGGAGGAGATGATTCGTTTGATGGACCAGCAGAACGTGGCGGTCGCGGTCAGTCTCGACGGCGGGCTCGGCGATCGCTTCGTGGCCCATCGTGACCGACTCTGGGAGAAGTACCGCGATCGCTTCGTCATCTACGCCAACATCGATTGGCGCGGCAAAGGCGCCGAGGACGATCCGGCCAGCTGGGATTGCCATCGCGACGACTTTGTCGCCCGCACCGTGCGGCGACTCCGCGAAGCCCACGAGAACGGAGCGAGTGGACTGAAGCTGTTCAAGAATTTCGGCTTGCAGTATCGCAATCCCGACGGTTCGCTGATCGCCATCGACGATCCGCGTTGGGATCCGATTTGGCAAACCTGCGGCGAGCTGGGGTTGGTCGTGATCATGCACACCGCCGATCCGGCCGCCTTCTTCGAACCGATCGACGAGAAGAACGAACGTTGGGAGGAGCTGAGCCGGCATCCCGAATGGAGCTTTCACGGCCCGCAGTGGCCCCGCCGTGAAGATCTGCTGGCAGCCCGCAACCGCGTAATCGCCCGACATCCGAAGACGACCTTCATCGGGGCCCACATGGCCAACAACGCCGAAGACCTGGCCACGGTGGGCCAATGGCTCGACGCGTATCCCAATCTCTACGTGGAGATTGCCGCCCGCATCGCCGAGCTCGGTCGCCAACCCTACACGGCCCGCGACTTCTTCATCAAATATGCCGAGCGGATCTTCTTCGGCTCCGATGGTCCGCGGGCTCCGGAGCGGATGTGGCTGCACTACCGCTTCTTGGAAACCCGCGACGAGTACTTTCCCTACGCCGAGAACGCGTTTCCGCCACAGGGATTCTGGCGCATCTACGGCCTGCATCTGCCCGACGACGTGCTCCGCAAGGTGTATTACGAGAATGCCGCACGGATCATCCCCGGCGTCGCCCCTCGGGTGGAGCGATATCGGACGCGCGACGCCGAGGGGAGCTAGCTGTTCGCCGCAGATGGGCGAGGACGCGATCGCACTCCCAGGGCGCCGCGAACAGGGGAGCAAGCCGCGCGGTGATGGCACCGGGGCCGCCACGCTTCTGTCTTTTTGGCCTCGGGAAATCGCGGTATCATGGGCGAGCGCGGCGCCTTCGCCTGGGAGGCGTCTCTAGCTACGAGAAGACAGGAACCGCACTCCGATGACGGAATTTCGCATCGAACACGACTCGATGGGGGACGTAAAGGTACCGGCCGCCGCCTACTATGGTGCGCAGACCCAGCGAGCCGTCGAGAACTTCCCCATCTCGGGACAGTCGCTGCATCCGGCGCTCGTTCACGCCATGGGTCGCGTCAAACACGCCGCGGCGGTGGCCAATCGCGACCTGGGCAAGCTGACCGGCTCGGGCAAGAATCCGCTCGACGACCAGCAGGTCGATGCCCTGCTCCGCGCCGCCGGTGAAGTCGCCGAGGGAAAGTTTGACGACGAGTTTCCCATCGACGTCTATCAGACCGGCAGCGGCACTTCGAGCAACATGAACGTCAACGAGGTGATCAGCAATCGGGCGATCGAGCTGATCGAGGGCGACCGCTTTGCCGTCGAGAAGCCGATCCATCCGAACGACCACGTCAACATGGGGCAGAGCACGAACGATACGTTTCCCACAGCGATCCACGTGGCCGTGGCGTGCCAGATTCGCGAGCGTCTCGTGCCCGCGCTGAAGCGGTTCGAACAAGCCCTGGCCGACAAGGCCCGCGCGTGGGACAAGATCATCAAGATTGGCCGCACCCACCTGGCCGACGCCACGCCGTTGCGACTCGGTCAGGAAGTGGGTGGCTTTGCCCGTCAACTCGGGCTGTCGGTCGAGCGCGCGGAGCGGGCACTCGAGGCGGTGCTGGAACTTCCCGTGGGCGGCACCGCCGTGGGCAGCGGAATCAACACGCACCCCGAGTTCGGCCGCCGCGTGGCCGCCGTCCTGGCCGAGCAAACCGATATCCCGTTCGTCGAGGCGGTCGACCACTTCGAGGCCAACGCCCAGCGCGACGGGTTGGTCGAGTGCCACGGCCAGTTGCGCACCATCGCCAACACGCTGTTCAACGTGGCCAACAACATCCGCTGGCTCGGCTCCGGTCCGCGATGCGGTTTCTATGAATTGAAACTGCCCGACCGACAGCCTGGCAGCTCGATCATGCCGGGCAAGGTCAATCCGGTAATGTGCGAGAGCATGATGCAGGTGGCCGCGCGGGTGATGGGCCACGATCAGACGATCGCCTTTAGCGGCGCCTCGGGCGGACAGTTTCAATTGAACATCATGATGCCGGTGATGGGGCAGACGACCCTGGAGAGCATCAGTCTGTTGGCCGGGGTGACGGAGGCCTTCGTCGATTTCTGCGCCCTGGACATGGAAGCCAACGTCGAGGCGGCCGAGGCGGCGGTCGAGCGCAGCCTTTCGATGGTGACCAGCCTGAACCCGTATATCGGCTACGAAAAGGCGGCCGCCCTGGCCAAGGAAGCGTTCAAGACCGGCAAGACGATTCGTGAGCTGTGTCAGGAGCAGGGGGTGCTGCCCGACGAACAACTGGCCGAGGCACTCGATCCGATGCGAATGACCGAGCCGCAAGAGTAGAACTTCCGTTTCGCTTCAACAACTCGCCGTTGGAGAATTCGACCATGGCCTTTCGCACCATCGCAGCCGTTATTTTGCTGGGAGCCTTCTGCCTCGCAGATACAGCGTCGGGCCAGCCGGGAACGCCCGGTGAGTCACCAGCCGAAGCAGCTTCGACGGCCGGGTCGGCAACCCCGCAACAGCGCATCCGCCAGACCATTCGCGAAGCCTATCGCCTCTCGCAGCAGGCCGAAGCGGAAGGCCAGTACGTCGAGATCATCGAACTCCTGGAAACGGCGCTCGCAGACGATGCGATCGACGCGCGGTCGCGTTCCGACGCCCAGCGACTCAAGGGCTGGGCCCACAATCGCCGCGGTGAGATTCTGGCCCGCGAGGGCAAGGAAAATGTCGCCCTGATTCAGTTCGAGCAGGCGGTAACACTGAACCCCGATCATTGGAAGGCTCGCTACAACCGTGGCGTCAGCTATTCGTTGGCCGGGAAGATCGACGAGGCGATCGACGAGTTGAACCGGGCCATCGAACTGAAACGCAACTATGCCTGGAGTTGGTTCAATCGGGGCGAGGCCTTCTATGCGCTCGGCCAGCTGAGAGAATCGATCCGCGACTACTCGGAGGCGATCCGGCTCGATCCCGAGACCGCCCGCTTTCATTACCATCGCGGACATTCCTATTACCGTTTGCGGGAGTATCAACGGGCGATCGACGATTTCGATGCCAGTATCGAACTCGACGCGGATGACGCGGTCCCCTACGTCTATCGCGGCGATGCCTACTTCGAGACGGGCCGGTACGCCGAGGCGCTGCAAAACTATCGGCGCGCCCTGGCGCTGGAGAAGGACCTGGGGCGGGCCTACATGAGCGTGGCCTGGCTGCTGTCCACCTGCCCCGACGAAGACATGCGCAATGACGAGAAGGCCATCGCGGCCGCCCGGCGAGCCATCCAGCTCGACGGCGAGCAGGACCATCGCTACCTGGAAACGCTCGCCGCGGCGTATGCCAACGCGGGCGACTTCGCCGCCGCCGAGGAGGCTCAAACGAAGGCCACGGAATTGGCGCCGGAGTTCGCTCAGTCGGAATGTCAGGCACGGCTCGAGCTATATGCCGCGGGCCAGCCCTATCGTCAGCAACCGATCGCCCCGGCCGGCGAGTGGCGATCGCCCCGCGAACGATAGTTTCTGAAACTGCGCCGACGGTAGACTATGATGGTACCGCGCGATGGGCGTGGTTTGTCGCGGCGCGCCGCTCCGGCAGGCGTCTCGAGCTGCCCCCGTCGCATTGCCTTGCGCCGTGATGGCGATGTGGCGGGCCCTCGCGTCCGGGACAGCATCCGTAAAGACGGCGTGCTCCAACAATTCATCAAGATCGACATCGTAGAGGTGGCACCACCGTGTTCGACAGCCCTTGGATCGTCTTGGCCGCCGTCGTTGCCGCAGCGTTCGCCTTTCGACTGTGGCTGAAAGACTATCAAGCGCAGGCCGGCGGCGAGACGCTCACCGCGGCGCTGCCTGGGGCGACGCCTGTGGCGAACTGGGTCACCCTTCTGGCGGTTGGCGGCGTGCTCGTCCTGCTGGCCATCGAGACGGCCGGCGAATATGCGCTTGGGGTCGTCGACGAGCAGAGCACGATGACGTTGGCGTTATGCGTCTACTCGGTGTTGGTCGCGCCGCTGATCGAAGAGATCATCTTTCGCGGCTTCCTTTATTACGACAAGACTCGGGCCACGCTGATCGCCAGCATCGTGGGCATGTCGCTGCTGTTTGCAGTTCTGCACGGCCACATCTGGAGCTATGAGTTACCCGAGGAGTCGGCGAGTTGGGCCCTGTGGGAGGCGGCCTGGACGGCCGATTACGGCACGAAGGCGTTCTTCTCGACCGGCATCCTGTTCGTCCGCTCGCTCTGGCTGTACTATGCCCGCTTCATGCCGGCGAACGTCCGCCGCTCGCTGATTCCCTGCGTCGTGGCCCACATGGTTGGCAATCTGGGTGTCGTGATCATCAAGGCGATCCAGGGCAAGGTCGAGCTGATGTGAGGTGCAAGTGCTGTCATGAGCGGTGGCGGGCCCTGACTTAGCAGGCGGGCGGCGCATGAACGGCCCTCTGGGCACCAAGCTAGCCTGGATGTCTCACCAGGTTGTTAATCTCGGGTCGCGTGGGCGGTGAGTCGGGCCGTGCCCTTCTCAGGCGGCGAGGGTGGCCTGTTGGCAATGTCGCCGAGGGCGGCTCTCACATGGCGGCTCTCACATGGCGATGGTGTCGCGGTGGGCTCTCGGACCCGGGTCGGCACCCGCGGCGGGCTGGTTCAGACCCCGTTAAATTTGGCGTTTGGCTCAATTGCGCCTGGTCTTGTCGTCGAAAACCAGTTAGAATTTGGTCTTTGTGTCCCACCTTCCGCCTCCCTCTCCTGGGAGCGGACACGAAACGTGGCGAAGCAGGACGTCGTGACGTTTTCCATACAGGGATTCTGCCCCTGGCGTGTCGCCCCAAGCGGCATTCTGTCGCCTTGTGCGGACTATGGAACAGGTGAATTGATCCCGGGCTTTCCTTGTAGACCCCGTGCATTGCCATGAACATTGCCAAGCTCCGTAACATCGGAATTTCCGCTCACATCGACTCGGGCAAGACCACGCTCAGCGAGCGCATCCTGTTCTACGCCGGTCGCATTCACCGCATGCAGGAAGTCCGCGGCGAAGGGGACGGGGCCACGATGGACCACATGGAGCTAGAGCGGGAACGCGGGATCACGATTACCAGCGCTGCTACCACCGTCGAGTGGCAGGGACACACGATCAACCTGATCGACACTCCGGGTCACGTCGACTTCACCGTCGAGGTGGAGCGCAGTCTCCGCGTGCTCGACGGGGCCGTTCTCGTGCTCTGTTCGGTCGGCGGCGTGCAGTCGCAGTCGCTGACGGTCGATCGCCAGATGAAACGCTACCACGTCCCGCGCGTCGCCTTCATCAACAAGATGGACCGTATCGGGGCGAACCCGTTCAGCGTGGTCGAACAGGTGCGCAACAAGATGAAGGCCGACGCGGTGCTGATGCAGCTGCCGATCGGCAAGGAAGAAGACTTCGAAGGCGTCGTCGACCTGGTGAAGATGAAGGCCATCTACTTCGACGGCAAAGCGGGCGAGCAAGTCCGCGAAGATGAAATTCCCGCCGGCATGGCGGACGAAGCCGTCGAGGCGCGGCAAGCGATGCTCGAATCGCTCTCCATGTACAGCGACGAGTTGATGGAAACACTACTGGCCGAGGACGAAGTCGGCGAAGAGCTCATCCACAAAGTCCTCAAAGAGGCCGTGCAAGGTCAGGACTTCACGCCTGTCTACCTCGGCACCGCCGTGAAGAATAAGGGGGTGCAGCCGTTGCTCGACGCGATTACGCGTTACCTCCCCTCGCCCGACGAGCGGGACAAAACGGCCATGAAGTTCGACGACCCCGAAGCGCGGATGCCGCTGGTGCCCAAGCCCTCGGAACCGCTGGTGGCAATGGCCTTCAAGATCGTCGACGATCCGTATGGCCAGCTCACCTTCACGCGGATCTACCAAGGCTCCCTGAAAAAGGGCGAGATGTACTTCAATCAGCGCACGGGCCAAAAGCAGCGGATCAGCCGAATTCTGCGCATGCACGCCGACGATCGCGAGGAGATCGACGAGGCCCAGCCGGGCGATATCGTGGCGGTGATGGGCATCGACGCGGCCAGCGGCGACACGTACGCCGCGACGTCGGGCTTCTGCACGCTTGAGAACATCTACGTGCCCGAGCCGGTCATCAAGATGGCCATCAACCCACTGAGCCGCGAAGGGGCCGACAAGCTCGGCAAGGCTCTGGCCCGCTTCCGCAAGGAAGACCCCACGTTCCACGTCTCGACCGACGAGGAGACGGCCGAAACGGTCATCGCCGGGATGGGCGAGTTGCACCTGGAGATCTACGTCGAGCGCATTCAACGCGAGTACAAGGTGGCGGTCGAGGTCGGGGCTCCCAAGGTTAGCTATCGCGAAGCGGCCACGCGGAAGGTCGAGTTCAATTACAAACACAAAAAGCAGACGGGCGGCTCCGGTCAGTTCGCCCATATCGTCGGCTACATCGAACCACTCGAGGAAGACGCCGAGGAGAACTACATCTTCGAAGAGCAAATCACCGGTGGACGCATTCCCAAGGAGTACATCCCCAGTGTCGACAAGGGCTTCCAGCAGTCGCTGGCCAAGGGACCCCTGGCCGAGTTTCCCATCGTCGGCTTGCGGGCCGTGCTCGAAGACGGCTCCTACCACGAGGTCGACAGTAGCGACATGGCCTTCCAACTGGCTGCACGTGGCTGTCTGCGCGAAACGTTTCTCAAGGCAAAGCCGGTTCTGCTCGAGCCGGTGATGAAGGTCGAAGTCGAGGTGCCGCCCGACTTCCAGGGTCCTGTGGCGGGAGAAATCAGCAGCCGCCGCGGCATTATTCAGTCGACCGAGATGCAGGGCGACGCGGCCGTCATTCTGGCCGAGATTCCGCTCGCCGAAACGTTCGGTTACTCGACCGACCTGCGGAGCATGACGCAGGGCCAAGGCACATTCAGTATGGAGTTCGCCCGTTACCGTCAGGTGCCCGCGAGCATCCAGGAAACCGTCATCGCCGAGCGCAAGGCCGAGAAGGAAGGCAAGCAGCTCGTCGGGGCGAAGTAGCGCCTCCGGCGGACTTCGCGAGCTTCTTCTCTGGGTTCACGCTGCCTGCGACGTGGCCGCGCTCTAGTGGCGCCCGTCTGCCTGGTCCACCGCTTCGGCCAGTGGGGTCACGGGCATCGCTTGGCTGGCATCCGGGGTCGGTTTCAACGGCGCGGTGCCGGTCTCGAGCGTCTTCTCCACTGTCGGCCAGTCGAGGCAGTCGCGCAATACCGGCCAGAACAAGGCAAAGCGGCGATTGATCACGAAGCCCAGTGCGGCGTAGCCCAGCAAGAACCCGGCCATGAAGTAGTAAAGGACCTGCGGCGCATTCAAGTCCAGGACGGTCGCGACGACAAGCACCGCGACCAGCAGGACGGCCCCCAGCAGCATCAGCTGAGGCAACATCTGCAGCATGACGGAGGTCACGCTAATCGGCCGGTCGCGATACCGCAGATACATCTCGAGCGCCGCCCGCTCCCACTTCCGCAGTGCGGCCGGTCGCTCCAGGGCCTGCTCGGCGGCCTGCGAGGGCGGACGAAAGGGGTCGGACGATTCAGGCGGATCGGTGGTCATCGAAATGGCGCTCCCAGAGAGTCTGCCGACATGCAGCCGGACCCGGTGAATCCGACTGCGACGGCGTGCGTTGTCGGACCCGAGCAACTTCGGGCCCCAGTCTACCGCCCCAAAGGCGAGCTAATTCTGCGGCGAGTCAATTCTGCGACGACCTAATTTTGCGACGGATCGTCGGGTATGTGCTTGATGTTCAAGGTCGACTTGAACAGATCGGTGGTGAACTCCTGACCCACCGCCTCCCAGAGATTCTCGTCGCGACTGAACACGACCGCGTCACGGGCGGGTCGAATCAACCAGCCACCGGCGTCCAGCTCGCTTTCCAGCTGCCCGGCTGCCCAACCGGCATAACCGCTGAAGATGAGGAACTTCGTTTGCGATTGCCGCACCAGCTGATCGAGCGTCTCCTTCTCCGTCGCCATGTAGACGCCCGGCAGAATGTCCGATTCGGAAAGTCCCGAGTCGCCGTGCAAGGCGATCAGCGGGCCAGCCACCGGGCCGCCCAGATTGACCGGCAGCTGGCAGTCACACGGCTCCTCGCAAACCTGCTCCCAGAGATCGGCGATCGAGGTATTGCTGGGCCGATTGAGCACCACGCCGAGGGCCCCTTCCTCGTCGTGTTCGAGCATCAGCACCACGGTGCGGGTGAAGTTCGAGTCGCCGAGCCGAGGGACCGCGATCAGCAGTTGACCCTTGAGTGTTTCCTCCGTCATATTGCGCTGCTCCTTCTCGCTTCGTCGTTCTCGCATCCTGGCAACGGGTTGTGATCGCCCCTCTCGCCGCAACCGTGCACGGGAGGGGCCGCACTAGCTACCTCTATTTTCGCCCAACGGTCCGTGCGCTTCCAGGGTCGCACTGCGACGGTCGACCGAATCGTCGACACTTGCGCGACGCTCGGCTTCTGAGTGACGGCCGAATCGTCTATAACTTCCGCCGCGACACGGGATTCCGCTGGCCAGCCGTGGGCAAGGATATCGACCATTGGACACCGCGGCCGAAGCCACTGCAAAACCACGTTCTGGACGACGACTCGTCCTCCCGATGGCGATGGCGGTCCTTCTGCTGGCGGGACTGACGTTCGTGCTGCTCTTTCCCCTGCCGCAGCTTAGCCGTGGCTGGACAAGCCTGCTCGACCTGGCACACGCGCCGGCTTTCGCCCTCGTAACGGTGTTCTTGGTGCGGGGAGTCGAACACGTGCTCGGCTCGCACTCCTGGCGGTGGGCGCTGCTCGTCGGATTCTGCATGCTCGCGGTCGGCATGGGTACGGAGTTATTGCAAGCCGCGACCGGACGCAGCGTTACCTTGCACGACGCGGTCGCCAACACCCTGGGCGTGCTCGCCGGCGTTGCCTGGTGCGTCGCCACCAGCATCGCGACACGCAGCGCGAACCTACTGCTCCGAGGAGCCGCCGGCTTGCTTCTGCTCTTCGCCTCGCTTCCGCCGCTGGGCATCATGCTGGATATCGCCCGGGCACACTACGAAATGCCGCTCCTCTCTTCGTTCGAGAATCAACTCGAGTTGACGCGCTGGGTGGAACGCAATTGCCGGATGGCTCGAACGGAGGAGGGCGTCACCGACGGCCGCTGGGCCCTCGAAGTCGATCTCTCCACCGCCAAATACTCGGGCGTCACGATGCACTCGCCGCGGTGCGATTGGGTCGCCTACGAAGACTTCGTGTTCGATCTGACGCTGCCTGAGGGTGCGGAGCCTCTCGAGTTGATCGTTAAGATCGAAGACTTCTGGCACACGGGCGAGTGGCACGATCGCTTTCACGAGGCGATTCAACTGACGCCCGGTACCCACGAGATTCGCATCCCGCTTGCGCGAATAGAGCAGGCACCGCGGGGTCGTCAGATGAAGCTGCAAGGCATTGCCCGTATACAGTGGTTTGCCATCGAGCTACCCCGCGAGCGTCGCATCTATCTGGACAACGTGCGGTTGGAATGAGCCGCCCGGGCCTCATCGGCGGCAGCGGCAGCGGCCGCAAGGGCAACAAGATTCACCCGGCGTCCCGTCAACCGTGCTGTCCGCGGGCCTCGACCAGGCGTTCGACCAGATCGTTGCGCCACGATTGCGAGAGTGCCTCCACGGCAATGGCCCGCTCGTAGGTCGCGAGGCGGTCGACGCCGTTGTAATAGGCGTCGAGTAGCTGGCGAATCGTCGGGACGTCGTCGACCCGGCGCACGCGAGTGATGGCGTCTCCTTTTGCCACGGGCCCTTCCCGCAGCACCCGCAGGTAGAATCCGCTCCGGCCTGCTTTGATGAACCGCTTGACTATGTCGGGCCGCTCCATGCGAATCGCCAGCTTGAAACACGGCGAACGCGGCTGGGTGACTTCGACCTCCGCCTCGCCAATCTGCAACACGTCGCCGATGGCGACGTCATCCTCGGTGAGCCCCTGGGTGGTGAGATTCTCACCGAATTGGCCGAATGTGAAATCGTCGCGCTCCAGCTCCCCTTTCCAGAAAGCATAGTGCTCGTAGGGATACGCATAGACTGCCTTGTCGAGCCCGCCGTGTACGCGGAGGTCGGCCTGGCCGTCGCCGTCGAGTCCAAGCTCGTGCATCATCACCGAGCCTTCAACCGGGTTCTTGAAGATGCCCGTGTCGACCAGACGGCCTTGATAGTTGACGCGCCGAGGCTTGCCGCAGTTGACCGATACCAGTTCCATGGCGTGCGAATTCTCCGACGAGCGGTCCACGATTCAAAGCACCCCGATCCCGGGCGGCAACGCGAACGCGCTCTGCGAAGCAAACTAGCGGACGTGGCACGACGCCTGACCGCGCTTTTCCAGGTACCGCTGATGGTACTCTTCGGCACGGTAAAACGTCGACGTCGGCGTGATTTCCGTGACGATCTTGCTGGGGAATCGCCCGCTCGCATCCTGCCGTTCCTTCGACGCGACGGCCGCAGCTTGCTGTTCTGGCGAATGGAAGAAGATCGCCGAACGATACTGCGTTCCCACGTCCGGACCCTGCCGGTTCAGTGTGGTCGGATCGTGGCAGTCCCAGAAGACGTCGAGCAGCTTGTCGTAGCTCACCTTGTCGGGATCGAATTCGACTTCGACCACCTCGGCGTGGCCGGTAGTCTGGGTGCAGACGTCTTCGTAAGTCGGATTCTCGGTTGATCCGCCGAGGTAGCCGACGGCCGCGTCGACGACGCCCTCGACGTTGCGAAAGGTGACTTCAACACCCCAAAAACAGCCCGCTCCAAACGTTGCCTTTTCCATGAAGATCCTCGCTTGAAATTCGCGTCGGCCATCCGAAATCCCATCGGTCCCGACATTGGCAACTCATTATAGCGCGCGGGGGCCTCGATCGTACCGCCCGGCGTCGTGTGGGCCGCAGCTCCGTTCTTCAGCCGAGGACCGTCGCTTAGCCTTTGCTCCGCCTCTCAGCCCCGCTGAAATGTCCACGGAGCGGGCACATCCGCGGAACCCGGCCGCCGCGGCGGGGTATAAATGCTTGGCGAACGTCGCACGACGCATGCCGATTCAATGGACAGCCGGTCCGGCCAACGGGTCGCGCGCTGGTTGCATCTCTAGAGCGTGTCTAGGATAGGTGTAGCGTCATTGGCGCAGGCGAGGCAAGTTTGGCCACCAGACCGAAGCAGACGAATTGGTAAAT
>ERZ869936.115-NODE-115-length-108858-cov-9.031938_pt1 | contig 108858 bp, 85 predicted proteins | sample MGYA00520876_ERZ869936 | MGnify/ENA primary metagenome ERZ869936 (study PRJEB32218, sample SAMN09650985) | biofilter metagenome | isolation source: enrty point of leading RO module | place: Saudi Arabia: Thuwal, RO plant located on Red Sea | collected 2016-02-17 ...
TCATTGGACATTGGTCATTGGACATTGGTCATTGGACATTGGTCATTGGACATTACTTATTGGGCCTTCTTCATCTTCGAGAAGCAGTTTATAGAATTCCACCCTACAGCCCACCCCCAATCAGTTCCATCTGATAGATCGGCAGATGCCGGTAGTAGACCTCCAGCATGTAGGTCGAGAGGCAGGTCACAAACAGCCGTCCCCCTTCTGTGTTCCAGCGGAAACCCTGCGGATCCCAGCTGCCGCGCTCCCGACCTTCCTGCACCTGGTGCTGTGGGATCACGGTTTTCATCACATCGTTCCAGGTCCGCCAATGCCGGCCTTCCATGTGGTGGCAGACCTGGGTGGCATAATACCAGGTGTAAACGTCACGATTCCTGCCCCACTTAGGCAGATGTTCCAACAGCAGGTCTGCCCCCAAGGTCAGTCGCTCGTCGTCGTGCTGCCAGCCCAAGTATTGTCGGCAGAGCAATCCCTCGGCCGTCATGCTCACGGTCGGCCCACTTTCAGGCTGATACCCATACTGACTACCATACTCATGGCTCACCGAGTCGAGGAACTTCTCGATGCGATCCAGGCAGGGTGTGGGGACATTGATTCCCGCCATCCGTGCGCTCTGCAGGGCCATTACAAACCAGCCCGTCACCGAGAGGTCGCTTCCCGTGCCGGGAAAATACTTCCAACCCCCCTCGGGTGCCTGCACACTCACGCAATAGTCGACCGCTCGCTGGGCCGGCTCGCGCAGGCTCTCATCGCGGGTCATGCCATAGAGTTCACATAACGCGATCGTGCAGAGCGCCTGGGTGTAAAGCTGTTGGTTTCCCTGTCCAGACTTGAAAAAATTCCCATGCTCATCCTGTCTGTCCAGCAGCCGCGCCCATGCCCGAGTTACGACGTCGGTGAACGGCTCATGCTTGTCGCCCTGGGTCGTGTAGCCTGCCCCTTGAAAGGCAATCAGCGCCATCGCAGTAGCCGCTTCGACATTCTCATCTCTCGCGCCGTCATCGTAGGGTCCCTGCAGACTCCACGTACCGTTCTTGCTGCGATTCCGCGACAACCAACGCAGGGCCTCCATCACGGCATGTTGCGTCTCGGCGGTTCCTCCATAGGCATCCAGCAAGGCACCCTGCATCCCCTTTTCTCGACCGGAGAGAGCCATTTGAATTGGGTCCGTGGTTATCGGCATGGCACGATCCAATAGTGGAGAGTCGTCGGCCGTCGGAGAGAGTGCCACCGGCTCGGCAATCTGCGGGATTGGCTCGGCTACCAGGGCATCTTCGATCATTTTTTCGGGTGAATCCAAGGGGATTTCAAAATCACCCCCCTCCGACAGAGGATCTTCGTTGTCATAGTAGTCGAACAACAGAACCAGATCATCGCGGGTGGGGGGCGTGATGAAGATCAATCCCAAGATGATCACCACCAGCCTGGGCAGTGCGATACTGAATGGCCGGTGTGGGTATTCTGTAAGCAAATGGATCGGCAGCCTCAAGGGTGGCAGCGGATTCTTCTCGGGCCGCTTTCGCTTCTTCTGCGCAGCGGGGTTTTTGTTTTTGTCCGCCAGAGGTGGGGGCGCTGGTGGCGGGACAACCACAGCGGGGAGATCGTCGCCAATAACAGGGCGAGGCTCCGATGCAGGCATAAACTTATCTCCGTTCCCAGGCGACACAACGCGCCTACTTTAAGTCTAATCCTGCCTTCGATTACCGGCAAGTTTGCCCACCCCGCCTCAGGAATTCCCAATGTCCAATGACCAATGACCAATGACCAATTTCGGTGGAAAACGAAGGATTTGGTCATTGGTCATTGAAAATTGGTCATTCACTTCTTTAGCACTATCCCTGAGCCGCAGGCGCTAGTCTCGGTTTTTCCTCCCCCGCCACGCGCCACCTCACCCTCGTCATCACCATTCATCGGAATCCCCGCATTGTCAGTCCCTCGACTTCCCGCGAGTTGCTGCTTTCCAGCAAGTCACGCCCTGCCGATCCTGCGGATTGGGAAAGCTGCTCGGGGCAGGCTCGCCCGCATGCAGGTCTGAAAAAAATCTTCAAGTTCACAATCGAGCTGGTCCGAAAATGGGGCAATATTCATCGTCGCAGTGCAGCGAGTGGGTGAACCCTTTCGATAAATTGCCACTTGTCGAGCGGTCGAGTTCGAGTGTAGAATAGTTGATTCCAAATGACGCGGGGTGGAGCAGCCAGGTAGCTCGCGAGGCTCATAACCTCGAGGTCGTCGGTTCGAATCCGGCCCCCGCCACTTTTTGCCTCTGCGGCAAGCCTAAAATCTCAGGGTCATTTCGGTTGAGATTGTACCGAGGTGACCCTTTTTCGTGCGCTGGTGGTCTGTGGAAAACCCTGTGGATTGAATGTTTTACCTGCTTTGCGTGCATTCGCATCAGTCACTAAAATCTTTAGCACTAGTCACTTGCGACCACTGTTAAGATCAAGTGACCAAGTAGCTGGTATAGAGCGAGGCGAAGTAATCACACATTTCCAGATAATGATTAGAATATCGCTGACCGTTTTGGACTCTGCAATCGGTTGTAGGTGCTTGACACGCTTTCCTAAATCCGCATAATACGTCCATGAACTGCCCGGATGGGTGGTGGTTGAGGAAATGTCAGCATTCTGACGTTGGTTGACTTGCAAGATTTTTGCGATCTTCTAATGCAGGTGTGTATTTTGTTTTTGCGGCGTGTTGTCGCAGGCCTCGCACCATTTCTTTCCGGCACCTTATTCATTCAGAAAGGTGTTGAAATGTCCCCACTTAGCAATTCGAAGGTAATTGTACGTATTGGTCACAAGTGCACTGAGAAATCTGCTCCGATATCCCGAGTAAAAGGGTATTTGGCCGCAACCGAATTGGTAAAACTGTACAATTCATGTACTCTCGCGGCCGATCCGCGTTTGCCGTCATTAAATCCCCAAGTACGCGACATGCTGCAATGCTTGGAAACTGATCCCGATAAATTTCGATACCAGAATAATGGAGTGCTTGTTGCTGCATCATCTGTAGATTTATCACTGGACAGGGATCGCGCGGAAATAGTCTTTGATCCAGTTGACAGCAAGGACAGTCCTCGTGGAATTCTTAACGGTGGCCATACCGCATTTTCCTGTCTGTTATTTTTGATGATGCGTGCAGCAGAGATGCACGATCAGGTTCTCACCAAGATAAAAAATTGGGACGATCTAACAATAGCATGGAATCATTGGCGAGATGAAGCAATAGAAGTTGCGCAGAACCTGGATATCACATTTCACGTACCAATTGAAATTCTTTATCCAGGAGATGGTACGAGTGCAAACGAATACGATTCAATGATTCATTCGATTGCCGACGCTCGTAACAACAATTGCCAATTGACTGATGAAACTAAGTCAAACTTCGTTGGAATGTACGAGGAATTGAAAGAAGCGATGCCAACTGATCGAATTCGTGAGTTAATCGAATGGCGAACCAATACTCCTGGTACTTGCATCAGGGTGAAAGATGTGGTCGCGCTCGCGTGCATTCCTGTATATGAAGCTGCAAAACCACTTCATGACGATGAGAGCCTTCATGATTTTCCCAACCGCTTAGACCTTAAGCAGGTTTACAATAGTACTGCCAAATGCACAGACTATTTCCATCGAGTATACCGTGCAGTTGCAAAACCTGAAGGGAATTTATATAAGCTTTGTGGAGCAAATGGCAGACTTATTGCGTCTGCAATTAGATGCACAGCAGAAATTATTGAATGCTATGATTGGCTCGAGCAGAATTTTCCAACTGCCTACAACGATGCAAATGGAAGGTTCAATTCGTTGGAGAACGTAGGTCGAAAATGCTCGACTGATAGTCGTCAGTATTTTACTAAATACTTTGAAGTGCCAATCGATACCAAATTTTCGGATGCGCTTTTTATACCGATTCTCGTCGGCCTCAGACGACTACTGGAAATTAATGATGAGGGATGCTTGTTCTGGAAGATTGATCCAATCGATTTTCTTAAGCGTAATCTGCCCTTGCTTATGAGAACTTATAAGGGCACTTTAAAAGACAATGGGAACGATTCCCGATTGCTTGCGCGTTCTGAGACGGCATACAGCCTTGTGTATGAAACTTTCGGAATGATCCTTGAATTGGAAGCATTGAAAGTCTCTTCTTGATCATTTATGATGTCAGCCAGAGCGTGAAATACTTCACGCTCTGGCATTTTCGCACTGCTACCATTTAGGAGACTGATTCAATCCAATCAGTCAATTGTATGGATTTGCTATTGATCTTGGACTCATCAATTGGTCAAAAAGGATCGAGTACGATTTTGATTTTGAAGGTCTTGCTTGCCTTGATTCTGTCACCTGCTTTGGCAACCAGTAACGAATCGGTTTACAAAATGGGGATTCCTCTCTTTGCAACCTGCCGGAGAAAAGTCTGGGAGCAATAACACATTAGGGACGTTTGCGATGAGATCTTCTCATTTCCATTTCTTCCCAATTCGTTACTTCTACTTCTGGCACACACTCTGGTATTAGTCTCCTCTCAATCAGTTCGTCTTCGCTCAGAGGAACACTCACAAGTATAGTAGTTGATTCATATTCCCTGGGAGTATGCGAGAAATCGGTGAATTCAGCCACTGCAGTTGAGTCGTTCGTAACGTAGGGATCCCATTTCCGAGTATCTATCCAGGCTATAACTCGGCTTGCATCGACCTCGATCTCGTATTCTATGTCCTTGCCGTACTCTTTTCCTTCAAACCCCTTTTCTCGTGCAACAGCCCAGAGGCCAGATTCCACTTCGAGCTGTCGGTAGAAGGAAATGACTTTTGGTGCGTATAACTCAAATTCCTCGGCATAGCTCGATCTTTTGGGGTCGACGAACGGAGCGAATATAAAGAAGTTTTTATTGTGCCGTGTTAAGAGTCGAAGTTTCATAGCCTCTACTTTAGCTCAAAGGTGGTAGATTGGTTTTGGTGCTGGAAGTCAACCTAGTGGTTTGAACAGATTCGATTGGCGGCGAACCAAAGTCAAGCTGGCCATGGCAAGCCCGGCAAGTGTCAGGCTTGCAGGCTCGGGCTCATAGATCCATTGGGAGCTAAAAGTACCACTTAGTCGAGTAGTGATCTCTAGATCGATTATCGTAATAGGCTTAGTGACGATATAAGCCAATTGAACTGTATTGCTCTGCAGTGAGCCCGGGATGCCCCAAGCACCTCTGAGGAAGGTTCCAAGCCCGTAATAAAAGTATCCGGTATTAGGGATTGGACTGCCAGCGCCACTATTGTCTTCTGTAGGAGCAGAGCCAATCAAGGCTCCGGCGAGGGGAGTTAAATGGCTATCGCCGCGACCATTCGCAGGAGCACCAACTGGAGTTGGATCAGGAAATCCGTCAAAGCTAATATCAGCCCAACGTTGGTGGAGTGGCCCAGTAATACTAATTTCAACAGCAGTAATTACATCTTGTGGATCGCTTGTAATAGCAGAAATCTGGAAGGCGCTAAAATTTGTACCTGTCAACGCTTCATCCGGAGTACTAAAACCAGGGACATATTCGGATATAATAAACACTTCCGCATTAGCTGTGGAAGATAGTGAGAATGCAACGAGTGCCGCGGTAATATAAAATCGCTTCATTAAATTTACTCCATCTCAAACTGGACTTGCCTTAGGGTTGAGCCAGGAACCGATCCCAACTCGTAACGTCGCCAATTTTATCAAGCTGCTTGTTTCAGTGGCAAGTATATGCAGTTACCTATAACTGAGTTAGTCTTTGGCCTTTCCAAATATGCCAACTAGTCGTCTTTAAGCTGGAGTTCGACCCAGTAAGCTAGAAAGAGGTATCGCAAGAGACGGTTTCATCTCGAGGCCCAGAAGCTTTCCACTTTGGCGATAGACACTCACCATCGAAAGCTCATTAAAGGTGATGCTCAGGATAGATTGGCCGTGCTACTCACTGTCTACACAAATCTACCGGCCGCGGATTCTCCCCCCGCAGCCAGAGGCCGCAACCAAAATAGTCTCGCGCAGAGACGCTAAGACGCAGAGCTTCTTTAGACGGCCTTTAATGCCGTCTCTGTGATTCTGAGATATATATCTCTAAGAGTTAACCCCATTAAAAAGAAGCACCGAGTTCCTTGATGCTTATTCTTTCTTCTAATTGGTAAGGAAGCTAAACTGCCGCCGGGTACCTGCTGGGTGGGCTACCATCGGGTAAACGTGTGTTAGGGCTAAGAATAGAAGTCACTCGCGGCTACCGTCTACAGCTCACAATAGCTGAAATCAAATTCAGAAACCGCTACTAGTGCCTTCGCCAACCATTTCGTCTGAGCCCTAGCAATGCAGTGGACGTAAGCATCAAGAGCATGCAACTCGGCTCGGGTACTGCTGACGTAGCCCCGACCAGCGGATTTGGGCCGTAGTTGTTTTGCCAGTCCGCAAGTTCAGCTGATGTGCCTCCGAGGGGAGATTCTCCGCGTTGCCAAATCAAGAAGTCCGCTCCATCCACATCACCGTCGACGTCAAAATCGCCGGGAGTCCCACTGGCTAACTCGCCGAGACTCCAGTTATCGATCGCGGCAACAGTTTGGGTAGGCGTACTGTTACCAAACTTGAATACCAAAACCTCCACAGAGCTTGTGATCACATCACCAAATTGGCCGTCGATACCGGTACCAGAATAGACGGAAACTGGCGTTCCACCATTAAGAGCATACGTTACGTCAATGGTATCCGTTCCACCGTGGTAGTCGACTCTGAGTTTCAGGGTATCTCCATCGGTATACCCGATAGTGATGTTGTTGGGGGAACCTCCTGCGATGTGGTCGCTGCTGCCTGTGTTAAAATCAGCGTGGTTGACTCTCAGATGTCCGAAGCTATTGTACACAACGTCTAGGACCCCATCGGCGCCAGAGGATCTGAACTTGAAATCACTCTGGGTACCTCCCGATCCCATAAGGAGATGGGGGTTGAGAACGAGTTCGATCTCGTGGGTGAATGAGCTGACTGTGCCCCCCGTGGAGCGTCTGAGGCTCGTGCCGGGTTGTCCATGAGCATCTGTAATATCGTACGAACCGGCAATGACTGTGGGATGACCAGCGGGATCGCCAAGTTGGGTCCAGGCCGGGTCCAAAACAGGCCCTGTAAAGTTTTCCACGAAAGCTGTTGGTTGTCCGTTAGCAGCACACGCCACAGCAGCTATCACAATCGGAATCAGAACCTGACTGAAAATGAAAGTCCGGAAGATACTCCCATGGACATGCAATTTCATAGTATATTCGACCTTACTCCTAATACCATTCAGTCGCTTTATTTGATTTGCTGAATCTGGCAATCCGCTATCGCCTGCGATAGCCGAGCAAGGATAGGCTTGCGATTCCCAAGAGAACTGCTGAAGCTGGTTCCGGGATAACATTGAGATTCCAACTGTCAATCGCGATAACCGGTACATTCTGCACCGATCCCCACTTGAATAGCTCGACCTCAACGAAATTACCTATGGTGTCGCCGATAGGACCATTGATTCCGCCACCCGAGTAGAAGGGAGCATCGCCCCCGCCGTTGAGCGAATACGTGACGTTGATGGTGTCCGTGCCAGAGTCGTAGACGGTCTTCAGGCGGAGAACATCGCCTTCGACAATGCCGAGGTTGGTGTTGGGCTGGATGTTTCCGCCGCTGACACCATCATTGTGGAAGAGCCGCATGTTTCCGAAGCTGTTCAACACGAATTCCATGAATCCGTTCGGCCCAAAGCTCTTCCACTTAAAATCGGACTGCGTTCCTCCCGATCCCGTCAGGAAAAACGGATCGAGGGTCACCGTGATCTCATGTGTGTAAGTATTGAGCGGACCCGCTGTAATTTCGGGTTCCCGCCACCACCTTGAATGGCCGTCATTTCGTAGGATCCGCCACTGATCCCAAGATGTCCGGCACCATAACCCGCCTGTACCCAGGCAGGGTCCAAAGTGGGGCCGGTGAAGTCTTCGACGAAACCTGTTTGGCCATAGACAATACATTGAATGAAAGAAATCGCCAGCAATGAGAGAGCCTGCTTGGCAATCCAGAAGGGACGTGTGAATGTGCTTGTGTTCATTAGACCTCCCCCACATCGAACCGACGCAGCCGTTGTTTTTCTCAGAGTAGTCAAATTGGAACAGAATGGGGCCTGGGAATCAGAAACAACCCAATAAAAACCACTGCCCACCTGCAAATATATGCAGAAAGACTACAGCTTTTCTCAAACTTCCCGCAGACCAGTAATAATGCGATTCAGACTTGAACACGCTTGTCAAAGCCTCGGCACTATTGAAGGCACTGGCCCCCGTATATTGGTGACAGCCGATTAACCCATAAATTGGACATTATTTTTGGCTGAAATCGTAGAAACATGATATATTTCCGATCAAATGCGATAACACACCGCTGAAAAGGCAGCCTTCAACAAGGTACTTCCTTCGGTAATATACCCAGCATCAAAAGGCCTTGTTTTGCGGCGATGGCGTGTCGAATGGTCAATTTCATCTGGTCCCCAGGCACCTCCAATTGAACAAGATGCCCGACAGAATCAGCACGAATGCACAGGGTTCAGGAATAACGAAGAAGACATTGTCTTGCACCGACATGCCGGTGTTAAGCCGGATTATTTGGCTGAGGGTGTGGTTCTGGAGATCCACTAGCGATGCGATCAATGGGTCGTCGAAGAACTGGTCACCTGTATAGAAGAAACGATCACCATCGCGAAGCCGGCGGAATTGCGAATTGAGGATAGAGGTGCCCAGCTCGCCCATGCTCGATCCAGGCAAGTGGTTTTCTGAAATGATCCCGACCCACATATCGAGGTTGTCGACAGTTCCGTATACATTCATAAGCTGAGCTTGGAGCACAGGATCAGAAGTCAGGCCTGCAAACGAAGCCAGGGGGGGAAGGCCGTAGGAGATCCGCGCTCGATTGTAGCTGTTCAATAGACCGTGATCGCGTCCCCGTTGGATATCCAGTGCGGCAAGGTCAAGTGGGATGCTCGAACCAGGGGGTCTCAATAACATATTTCGAAGCTCGTCGACCATCCTGGCGTCGTTTTCTTGGGCCGTTTGGCTTGCCAAACCTTTGAGGAGTTTATTTGCGAGTTCAGGGTCGTTGGACAAAAGGCTTGGATTCATCGACGCTTGAACCAAGTCGAGTGATCCGGCACTCGTCCCATCGGAATTCACGACTGCCAACTGAGGAGATTGCATGCTATGGCCAAATCGAAAAGCCGCTGTTGAAAAGGCGAGAGTGATAGATGCATCATTAAAAGCATCGTAGGCGAAGTCGTGCGCAAGAGGAGCCGCTCCGCCTATCAAGGCAGGTAGAAACTCGTTGTAGGTGATCGCCTGCATCTCTGCACCCACAATCTTTCGAGCGCGTTGATAGATCTCTTCATCCGATAACGCTCCATCTTGTGCCGCGATTAACTCCGCCAGACGGTTATGCTCACGGATAAACAAAGCGTGGATCGAAGTAAGCCCAACGTTCTCATTTGCACGCTCGTCACCCGCCAAAAAAAATCCGCGTGCGTCGGTTTCGGGCAGCAGGCCACCGGCCGAGGTAATCAACTTGCCTCCAGACAAAGTTCTCAGTGAAAGAGCCGTTGATATATCGCTACCATACACGTTTGAAGCATCAATGTAGGAGGAATTACTGTTGATCTGCCAACGTGGCACAAACTCAAACCCATTCCGCGTAAGCTCCATGCTGCCATCGCCCGTAGTCGGGTCAAACTCCGACCGATTGAACTTTATAGGTCCTGGACCGAGCGGATCATTCGGGTCTGTAATCGGGATGTTGAAATCCCCCACGGATCCAGTCGACAGTTTGTTGAATGCCGCCCCGGTGCGAATGAGTGTCATGTCATGCGTCAGAAACTGTCCCCAATGGACAACCCAGTCCGATAGCCCACGTGTATTGAGAATACTTTCCGACTGAGCCAGCACCGCATTACTCACGTCCCGCGGGTTTGGCTTGCCGACCCGCGTGATCACATCGCCAATTTGGTCCGGGTAGTCGTCATCGTAGCCAAAACGAACTACCCGCTCGCCAGCCACGCCTGCCAGAGGAAAAACCGTGTTGTTCCCCGATCCGTCAAATGTGCGGAACTCTATGGCACTCGTATTAGAATCGCTTAAAAAAGCTGTTAAGTAGATAATGACCAGAAAACAGTCCCAGCGCAATTCGGTTTTGTAAGTCCTTGAAGAAAGAATCACTTCGGTCGCGCCTGAATCGAGGTCAAGAGTGAGAGTTCATGCGGCAAGCAAACCACAGATCCCCTAGCATGCTACTACTTAAGCACAGAAGAATTGGACGAAAATTTTCAGAATAATTTTTATGATTGGATGCACTAGGGGAAATTGCTTTGTACGTCGATCAACGATATAATAATGTGCCTGATGTCCTCACGAGTACTAGTGTGGCTAGTCTCTGCTCAAGATCTTGGAAAGTTGCTCTTTTCTTTAACACTACTCGACCGTTCGAGAAGGCAATAGTTCCGTCACATGTTGTCAATACGCATTGAATTGTATCTGACTATTGCTCTGCTTGGAATTCTGATGAGTGGGCCCAGAGTCCAAGCTCAACCCTCGGTAGAAGGCCAATGGAGTAATGTACTTGATTGGCCACTTGAGGCGATCCATTCAATCTTGCTACCGACAGGCAAGGTCATGGTTTGGCAGTCATGGCGAACTAGTTCTGCTATATGGGACCCTGTTACTGGCTCTTTCGAAGATACGGCCTTTCCATCAGTTAACATTTTTTGCTCAGCTCACACCTGGCTGCCTGATGGCAGACTGTTTGTCGTAGGAGGACAAAGACCTGAGGGGAGTCTATGGGGGGAGCCTACTGCTGATATTTACGATCCCTGGACTGGTAAGTGGGCTTCGCAGGACCCAAATGTTCCCAATGTTCCTGCCATGAATCAAGGTCGTTGGTATCCAAGTGCCACAACGCTTGGCAACGGCGACATACTCGTTACTTCAGGATACTATTCTCCCTCTCCACCTTTCCCGACAAGACTCAATCCGCTGCCCCAAGTTTATGAGCATGAGACCAACACTTGGCGCAACCTTACTAATGCAACTCAATATATCCCGGAATACCCGAGAATGATGCTTGCGCCTGACGGAAGCGCAGTGATGCTAGCTGACTTCGCTAGCGATTCACAAAGGCTGGATGTGACGGGGACTGGTCAGTGGTCGTTCCTCAATGATAATCTCGCCAGCGGACTGCGTGACTATGGTCCTGCCGTGATGTACGACGTTGGCAAGGTCGCGTATCTCGGCGGTGGCGGTAACCCAACTCAAAAAGTCCACCTCCTTGATCTCAACGACGCCAATCCGCAGTGGACCTTTGGAGCTAACAACATGGCCCAGCCACGTCGACAGAACAATGCCACGATTCTCGCCGATGGCACCGTGTTAATCACTGGTGGCACTAGCTTGAAAAACAACGATCCGGCTGGTTCTGTTACAACAGCTGAGATTTTTGATCCGGTAACACAACAAGTCACACAAGTCGCTGCAGCGAGCAATATATACCGCGGCTATCACTCGACTGCGATTTTACTCCCCGATGGTAGCGTACTGGTTGCCGGGGGAGATCACGATCACAACAATCAGGGACCGTTTGTCCAGAACTATAATGCGGAAATCTATCAGCCCCCATATATGCACAACGGTTCGCGTCCAACCATTTCATCTGCTCCAGACGCCGTTAGCTACGGTGAGACCTTCTTCGTAGGAACACCTGATAGCTCAAATATCGCGAGGGCATTGATAGTTGTGCCGGGCGCAGCAACGCACGCACAAAACTGGAGCCAACGGGCTAACCGATTGGATGTCACTCAGGTTGTAGGCGGAGTCGAAATCACATTGACCAGCAACTCAAATGAGGCGCCTCCTGGAGACTACATGCTTTTCCTCATTGACAACAACGGGATTCCCTCAGTTGCCGAATTTATAAGAGCGAAGTTTGGACAACCGGGTGACTTTGACTTTGACGGCGACGTCGATGGACAAGATTTTCTGGCTTGGCAACGCGACCCTAATCTAGGCAGTTTATCCGATTGGATGACGAACTACGGGTATCCAGCCTTAGCTCCCAGCTCTACCATACCAGAGCCATCGACTGTGGTGATTCTATTGGGGGCTTTCTCTACTTTGGGTATTTTCTCGGCACGCCAACCACGCTAAGTGATTAACCTTTAAAGTTATAGCCCTGGTAATACAGAGAATGTTGCTCTGCAGTAGTCATGAGACTCACGATTGTCCTTCTCGCTCTATGTTTCCTGTCCACTGTGCCCTCACGAGCGATGGGGCAGACGAAGTTTGTTTCAATCCTTGATTCATCACAGGTTATGAACAATCCTTCTGACTCATCAGCAACAGGATTCGCCAGGCTCACCCTCAATGCTGAACAGTCAGAGCTCGCTTACTCGGTTCGGTTGTTTGGTCTTGATCTCAAGCCCGACGCTGAAAATAGGATCGATCCAAACGACGTCGTTGCGATCCACATTCATCTCCATGTTCAAGATGTCATTGGACCACATATCCTTAATATCTTTGGCATACCTGCTTTTGATGACGATGACCTGATGATTGACTATGAGAACGAATCGTTTTCTGGCGTATATGACGCTAGCGACGCGTCGCGTAATCCCGTCACCGGTGAAGTACTCCCCCAAGCGTTCCCACTCACCACAAAACTCTTCCCGACCTCATTCCGACTGGAAGAACTGCTCAATAACGAGTGGTACTTCGCCGTTCACACCGTTGGCACGCCCGGCGTCACTATCCGGGGAGCGATACTTGTTGTTCCGGAGCCCTCATCTGCAATGCTTGCGATATTCGGATTGAATTACTGCTGGCTGCAGCGTTTCCGATTGATACGCCGCATGGAATGACTGACATAGTATCAGGCAGCCATCTGGATCAGGGCATATCCACATCTCGGCATGGTGCGTCCCGCTCAGATAAGACGACAGAAGCTAACTTGATCATATTCCGATTATCTTAATTGAGGAGTATGTGCTATCACAAGTGATGGCACGATCTTTCCCAAGTCGTTATGCTATTAAAGCGGCCAGCGGTCCATCGTTCTTCTCAAGGTTAATCATATGTCGGAAATCTCTACTTCATCTTTTCGGACCTTTGCCGATGGATTGGATCATCCGGAAGGTGTCTCGCGTGGGCCGGATGGGTTGGTCTATGCCGGCGGGGAAGCGGGGCAGATTTATCGCATTCAATTGGATGGAACGCTCGAAACGGTTGCCTCCACCGGTGGGTTTATTCTAGGTCTCTGTCTCGACGCGCACCGTAATGTCTACGCCTGCGATATCAAGAACAAAGCGGTGATGAGGATCACTGCCGACGGCTCCGTGGATGTCTATTCTGATGGTTCCTCCGAACGGAAAATGATTACTCCCAATTACCCGGTCTTTGATGCTTCAGGGAATTTGTATGTGGCCGATTCCGGAAGTTGGCATCAGGGGGATGGGGTCATCTACTGCATTCGACCGGGGGGAGAGACTGAAATCGCAAGCAGCGACTTCGCGGAGTTTCCCAATGGGCTAGCCATCAGCCCGGAGGGGAAAGAAATGTTTGTAGCGTTGTCCAATGTGCCCAGCGTGGCGAAGGGAGCAATTCTCTCCGACGGAAAGCTAGGCGCTCCGGAGACGGTTGTCGAGATGCCTCGCATTATTCCGGACGGATTGGCGTTCGACTCCGAAAACAATCTTTACATTGCCTGCTATACCCCAGACATCATCTATCGCTATTCACCGGAGGGAAAACTCACGGTTTTCGCTGAGGACTGGGAGAGCACCACAATCTCCTCGCCAACGAACGTGACTTTCATCGGCGACCAATTAAAAACAATGGTGGTTGCCAGTCTTTCGCGCTGGCACCTGGCTTGCGTCGATGTCGAGACTCCTGGCAGCCCGTTGTATTATCCAGCGATTAGCAGATCTTAAGGTTCTTCAGGGAATTTATGCGATAGACTAAGTTATGTCATTCCGAACGGAGCCGCGCGACTTGAAGAATCTGGGTTCTACCATCACTCACTGTCAAAACGAGTTGGTAACGCAGCCCAGATCCCTCTGGTCGTTGAACTCCCATCGGGATGACAAGAGGAACTAAGTTTCGCTAGATACAACAACCTCCGTCGATGATGTGGACTCCGCCGGTAGTAAAAGCCGACTCGTCCGAGGCGAGGTAAACGGCCAGCTCTGCGACTTCCTCGGGTTTTCCCAGCCGCCCCATCGGTTGCCGTTCGACAAATCCTGCAAGCGCCTTTTCGAAATTGCCCTGTTTGGCGATTCTCTCATTAAGAGACGGACTGTGAATCGTTCCTGGGCAAATGGCATTGCAGCGAATGCCTCGCTTGACAAAATCAATGGCAAGCGATTTGGTTAGACCAATCACGGCCGCCTTGCTGGCACTGTAAGCGAAACGATTGGGGAAGCCTTTAACGCTGGATGCGGCACTGGAAATATTGATTATGTTCCCATGGCCGGCCGAGAGCATCGCAGGGAGGACGCATTTGATCAATCGGTAAAAAGAGGTCACGTTGATATCCAGCGACTGGGCCCAATCTTCTTCGTTGCATTCGAGTATTGTCCCTTCGTGGACGTAGCCCACACAATTAAAAAGGATATCGACAGTTCCCACTTGGGCAGCGATCCCGGCGATGGCATCTTTGTCTCGCACGTCCAGTTGACGGCACTCGATGCTCGGTGCTTCTTGTTTCAAAGCGTCAAGCGACTGCTGGTTAATGTCTGTTGCCACCACCGCGGCCCCTTCGCGATGGAAGGCCAATGCCGTCGCTTTGCCAATTCCCTGGCCGGCTGCCGTGATCAAGGCTTTTTTACCCTCGAGTCGCTTCATAATAATGGCCTGACTTGTTTCTCTTTAAGAGCTTAGCGAAGCTGGTTTGCCATACACGGATTCCATCAAACCCTTCAAATAGCCAATAGCAAAGGTGTGGCCAATCATTCCATAGCCATCATAATCACCAGACTCTACGGCAAGGAGGGGAACATGGTCTACCCGGATGAATCCCTGATAATTGATGTCGCGATAGGTCTTGATGACCTTGAGCATATCATTGACGCCGTTGTCGGGAAAAGTCTCGTAGAAATCCGTCGGTGTGCCCACGATATCACGGAAGTGAACGAAATGAATACGATCCTTAAAATGGCGGATTGATTCAGTGAGGTCGCATCCCATTTCCGCGAAGCACCCTTGGCATAGGGTCAGGCCATTCACGGGAGAGTCGACGAGTTCCAGCAGGCGATCAAAGTGCTCCACACTCCGCATGATCCGCGACAAATTACAAAGAGGCGATAAGGGAGGATCGTCGGGATGCATCGCGAGCAAGACTTCCTCTTGTTCTGCAACGGGTACAATACGTTTTAAAAAGTACTCCAGGTTGTCCCACATCTCGTCGTCAGTCGTAGGCCGTTCATTGTGAACAACGGTTTCGTCTCGAAAATCGGCTTCTCGATACTGGCTGGTTAGGGCACCACCTCGTTCAGCGAATGTACTGGAGGTGCGTACAACCATCGCAGCACTGGTGACTTGGGGCATGAAGTTGTAACACAACACCCGAATTCCCAGTCGCCCCATGTTTCTTAGCGATTGGATATATGCGTCGATCTGCCGATCGCGTCCCTCCTTGGCCAGCACGATTTGGTCGATGGCTGGTCCCCCTTCAATCACCGAGAGACGCAGGTCATTGTTTTCAACCACCTGCTTGACGGCGGTAAGTTCTTCGAGAGAGCTTGGCATTCCCTGCATGCTGTAGTATACGAAGTCATCAACCCCTAGCTGCTTGATCAGCTTCAGGTTTGTGTCGTTGAACTGTTTAGCTACACCGGCAATGCGCATAGTTTATTTCGAAGTATCTGCGAAGTTAGTCTTTTACACTCCCGCCGATTTCCAACCCGATTCCACCGTCGATCCGAATCGACTGACCAGTAATGAATGAAGAGAGATCACTCAATAGATAAGCAACCAGATGTGCGACTTCCATGGGCTCGGCAATTCTTTTCATGAGATACATCTCACGACATTCCTGGAGAATGGCCTGCTGATCGGGTACGTCGGCAATGGCAGCGGCTAACATCGGAGTATCGACCGTGCCTGGGCAAACTGCGTTGCAACGAATCTTGGGGGCATGGTCTACGGCGATGGCCCGCGAGAGCCCAAGGATGCCGGCTTTACTGGCGCAATATGCTGGAACTCGCTGCTGGCTCATGAAACTCTGCACACTTGCAACGTTCACGATTGCTCCTGTTCCCGCAGACTGCATATGGGGAATTACTTCACGTGCACAATAAAAATAGGATTTTAGATTCACATTCAGCACGCGATCTAATTGCTCGTCCGTGGTTTCAACCACTGTTCCATAGTGGCCAATACCGGCATTATTGACAAGCAAGGTTGGTGAACCAAGTTCCTTGGTAAGCTTTGCTACCGTCTCCCGGACCGAGGAAGAATTGCTAACATCCAATTCATAGGCAATACAGTTTCCATCAACCTCGCTAGCCAAAACCTTTCCCGACGCGTAATCGAGATCGAGGATGGCTACTATTGTTCCTTGTTTAGCGAGCAGTTCAACACAGGCAGCCCCGATACCTTTTGCACCTCCTGTTACGATCGCAGTTCTACCTTGAAGGCCGGGATAGGTTGGGCTTTCCATTCTGTTATTCCTGGTGGGTGAAACTTACCCCTTCGCTGTTGCTGGTAATATCTAGCAGTTTATTATCATAGCGAACATTGAGAAGTTTGCCTTCGAAACCTCGGTCGACGTCAGCTTCATAGAGCTTCAATTCCTGATTTGGTTGGGGTTGAAAGCCAAACAGGGTGCCGATGATCATCTCGGCAAAGGCCCCTCCACCTACGCTTTCACGCATACAGGCTCCACGCATGGCTATCCGGACCGGCGCATCGCGATCGCCCCGGTTGTCTCCGTAGAATTCTCGAGATTGACCATAAATGCCTTCATACAACACTTCTTGCGTGTCGCAGAAGAAATCGAGGGCGGAATCCCACGCACCCAGGAAGCACATCGATTCAGCAGTCAGCGCTGGCCAAGCATCGTAGGCTCCCATCGGTCCGTGATCGGGGCGGTCAGACTCAGCGGCAGCCTTGTCACGCGGAGACATGGCACGCATCCAGTGATCCGTGATAAGTTCCCGTTCGACAAAATTGACCATTTCTTCTTTCATCTGGGGCGTCAGGTCTTCGGGCATGAATCGGCCGATACAAACAAAGTCGTAACAATGCCGAAGCTCGACACGGTCTCCATCACGATGCAATGCATACCACACGCCGTCCCCTGGTTTATACAGTTTAAGCACCGCCTGCGCAAACTCATCAGCCCACTCGCGCAGCTGAGCAGCTCGCTTCGTATTTCCGCGTTTCTCATAAAAGTCCGCCGTGGTACGCATCATCCACACATTGGCTGCATTGAAGGACGGCACACGATGGATATAGGCCGGCGCACATTCTAATAAATTTCGGTTTTCACCATAATCCGCCAGCATAACACCTTTGTCACGCTGCAACTTCTGCCAATTTGTTGCCAAGGAATCCAGGTGCTGTAGGACCGTTTTATCGCCAACTTTTTCGTCAAGAAATGCCAAATCACCTGTGACATTCAGATACTCATTTACAAAAGTAAAAATCGTGGAATCGTTTGCGGCATACCAGCCTTCCCACTGATGTCCATCATCCATGCTATAGACGGGGCCTTTGTGAGGATCACAAGAGAGGAATATCTTTACATGCTCCTTCATAGCTTCAGGTTCAAGCAGCGCGAAAACTTTGGACCACATGGAAGTGTCCCAGAAAAATACAACTCCCTTGTCACGTTCGCCGCTCGTGACGAACACCCGGTCGCACATCGCCATATTGGTGCGGTGAAGGACCAATAGCGTGAGAATGCTCCGATAATAGATATCGCTAAGCCGTTCATTCGATGTGATGAGTGTTGGGAGGTGTCCCGAGAAGTGGTCATTTCCAGGAGAAAATACGTCATCCCAGCGTTCCTCCCAGCGAGATTTTATCGATTTCCAATTTTCCTGGAAATTTGCAGCCCAGTCAGATGCTTGATCAATCGTCATTTGTGAGGGGAACTGCTCCGTGTTTTGTCCGTGAGACATCACAAACCTGATGGTCTCAGACTCGCCCGGCTTGAGTTCGCGCTTCCACTGTGCCGCCACCGTATCGGGCATTTCTTCAATCTGGTCAGGCTGGTCGACGAAGGCATGCACCATCTCTAGTTTCGAGTCTGCTCCTTCGGACTCTGGAGTGGAATCACCAAATGCATGCGCAGTTTCCAGCTTCGGATCGTTCGACTCATAGGCTACGATTAGTTTCTCAGTGTCAGGAACTTCTATTCCCGGCACCTCCAGAGCAAGATCGACCGACTGCTCTTTGTCGGTGCTGTTCGTCACCCGTATTTCATAAAACAGCCCGGGGCCCTCGAATTCCATGCGAACCGTGGTTTCCAGATCGAGACCCTCAATGTTTCGTTTTCTCACGGCTTGATGAGGATACCAACGGCACGTTGTCGTTTCGTACTCATTGCCGTTCACTCTGAGTTTTAACAGAGGCAAGGTCAGATAGCGAAACCAACGGGGCCCCGTGGGCCAATCGAATAATTGTCCGTCGGGATTGTAGTTCACGCCCACCAGGTCAGGTGCACAGGCGGCCATGTCGTGAAAATTGTGCAAGGAAGGCATGTGGGCAAGTTCATCTACCTCTAGCCACTCGCTGGCCATCTCGTCGATACTTGGAATTGCTGGCCTGCTGTTCGTGTCTTCAGCTACTACAGGTAAGTACATTTGAGTGACAAGTGCGATGCAAAGAGTAAGGGACGATCGAAGCAATCGTTTCTGATAGGGAAGAGTCATATGCATTATTCACTTTCTGCGGAACTTTTGATGAATGCCTTGATTACCTTGGCAGGTCCATGGCCGAGATTGACGAGTTTATAGGACTGAGCAGCAGCTGGCACGACAAAGGTCTCCGCATAATGAAACTGTTCGACCATGCCTTGCTGTGTGGAAATTTCAATAGTCGATCCCTCAACTAGCATGAGGACATGCGGTGAACCGTTTGTGGAGCCGTCGACTTCTGTTTCAAATTCGTAGCGATGGACGTCGTAGAACTGGTCTGCATGGGTTGGCAAATGAACGATACACCAGTCTTCGCCCTCGTTGATCACCTTGGCTCGGCTTATCAATTGCTTTCTTGCTGCTTCACCCTTACGACTAAAATTCAAGTTTTCAAAAGCACGTTCAATATTCAAAGGGCGAGCAACACCGTCGAGGCCTAATCTTAACCAATCATACATTTTGAACGTGAAAATATAGGGTGTCGCACTGATTTCCAGCACCAGGATATTCTCGCCTGAACAATGGATAGTACCGTGGGGAATCAAGAGAAGATCATGCTTGCGGGCAGGAACGGTGTTGACGAATTGTTTCACATCAACCGGAGTAGAATTTCTAAAACTGCTCTCTAGTTGTTTGCGAAACTCACCAGGTTCGATCGAGGATTGGAAACCAAGGAAAACTTCAGCTCCTGGCTTGCAGTCGAGAATGTAGTAAGTCTCATCCTGTGTAAATGGCTCACCGAATTCTTCTTTGATGTAATCTGGCCTGGGATGGCACTGCAATGAAAGATTACCACCGTCGAAGGTATCCAGAAAATCAAATCGAATCGGAAAGTCGTAGCCGAAACTATCTGCACAGTTGCCAAGTATCTCTCTGTGGCTGTGGTACATCAACCAATCGAAGGAGACTTCAACCAAGTACTCTCCATCGGTCACTGCCAGCCCATTTTCGGGGGAGATCAATTCGAACGACCACGCGTAATTTGGTTCGTGTTGAGGTAATTGCGGGACGATTTTCTTGAGCAACTGTCCGCCCCAAGGGCCAGGCTCAAACCACGGTCTGACTCGGAAAACATTCTCGCTCATGCGATCGAATGCATCTCGCAAAACTGATCCGGCTACAAAAGTTGGCTCTGCAGGTCGCTGACCATCGATAAACCAATCTACTTTCTCGACGAAGGCAAGTTTGTGTCGATTGAGCACCTGCCAATCGACAAAGTAAAATTGCTTGTATTGCTCTTTGGGAGGAGTGGGAAATGTCGCGCCCAAATTGCATACTTTTCCAGCGCGGGAACGATATTGAAGTTCATTCTTGGGAAGATCGACATAAAGCATAGGTCCGTCCCATTGGGCTAAAAAAGCCCCGCAACCATACAATATCGACAGAGCACTCTCTGAATCAGCTTTCAGGGACTCAAGTTGATCCTGAGCAAAATAATCGCTAAGACAACCGGGAAACCTCTTGCCGAAAAGTGGGTCGTCTCCACCCAGGTAGGGGGTGACCATGGCCTCAATTACTTGCGGCGGCTTAAGGGCCTTGGAAACATCGATCCAGGTGGTCGAGATGTTTTTAGAGTTCAATGCTGTTTGGAGCTGTTCTCGAAAAGTCTCCCAGAACACGCCAATATAGCCGTCTATGCAGATCTGTCTGTAAGAGGTCAATAGGTCGGCTAAGGACTCAAAGCCAAAGCCCAAACAGCCGTCCTTCACGGGAAAGGCTGGGAACAGTTGATAAGTCTCAGACCAACCATCAGGTGGGTTTGCGGGAGCAAGAAGTTGCTCGGTCTTACGAAACGAGCCTGATTTCGCAATTGCCGATGAGTTTGACACGATGATTCGATTTCTTGATTTGCCCAAGTTAGGGGGCCATGTAGGGCATAGAAGACTTCTTATAAGATAACAAGTAGCCGTCTTGGCACAATGCATTTGGTAATAGAAAAAGATGCCAATTGGCATAAAATGATTTGCAATATGCTAGTGCATATTGTACCATAAGGCTATTGTTTTACGCCTCTTCGGTCCTTTGGTTTTTGTTCTCGGACTTATGAGTGAGAAGCCCATGATCACCTGGCTCGACAGCATTGATCCCAAGAAGCCTCGCTCAAAGCAAGTTTATGAGGCGATTCGCGAACGAATTGAGGTGGGGCAACTCGCTCCTGGCGCCAAGCTTCCCACAGAGCTTGAGTTGATGCATCATTTCAATGTCTCGCGGACTACCATTTCGCGTGCTTTGCGGGATCTGGAGCTACAAGGCTTTATTCGACGCAGACGCGGATCGGGCACCTATGTCAAAGAAATGGCTGACACTGTCGAGCAATATGACCTGGCTTTTTTCGTGCCGTGGATGGAATCGGGCATGACATTGCCTTATGTAGAGGGCCTGATTCATCAAGGCCTTGCAGATCTGGCGTCTCGAAGGCACTCCACTTTGCTGCTTAAGTGTTTATCTGGCGAGGGAACTTTCAAAGAGCGTGTTTTGAACACGACACAATCACTGATCGACCTGAGAGTTGATGGAGTCTTCTACTATCCGGCTGAACTTCCCGGCGATCAAATTCAATTGAACCGAATCGTCGTAGACAAGTTGGCTGATGCAGGCATCAGTGTCATCCTTATCGACCGAGATATCGCTTCATTCCCTAACCGGAGTGAATTCACACGTATTGGTTACGACAATCGTCGGGCTGGCGTAGTACTAACTGAGCATTTGATTCAGAAGGGCTGCCAGAGAATCGCATTTGTGGGGATCCCCGAGATTTCTACTGCAGTTGCCGATCGACTTGCTGGATACTTTGAAGCACATCGGATGCATGAACTGAATGTAGACGATGGGCTTGTGCATATGGTTGATGAGCACGAGCTTACAAGTTCGTTCTGCGAAGATTTTATGCAAAACGCAAAACCAGATGCTATCATAAGTAAGATGGATCGTTTTGCAGCTCTGATCGGTCGTCACTTGATCGCTCAAGGACTCCAGATTGGCAAGGATGTGAAAATGGCGGGATTCGATGATGATCCAATCGCTGAACTTTTGCCGGTATCGCTGACTACGATTCGATTGCCAATTCGTCCATTTGTAAAAGCAGCGTATGAAGCTATGTTGGACAATGTGAGTGGTTCCGATAAGAGTGCCAGGCAAATTATTGTGGACACCGAACTGATAGTTCGCAGTTCGACAGATTTCAAATCTGAACGAACACTTGAGTTATCCCATTCAACCTTTTCTGATTAATGCCATCCGGCAACGCTTCGAACGATATTAATTGGACTATCTCTTATGAGCGAGCAAGTAGTTATCGGCATAGATGGAGGTGGTACACGTTTGCGTGCAGCACTGGTCTCTCTCGAAGGCGAGTTGCTCGGAATTGGGGAAGCGGGGTCCGGAAATTATCATGATGTTGGCACGGAAGAAGTGCGGCAGAATATTGAAAGAGCCATCAAAAGTGCCTGGTCAGACTCACAATGGACTCCACGCCAAGCCGAGGCGGTATTCTTAGGCCTGGGCAGCATTGTCACGAAAAAGGACCGTGAGACGATCCAAAAGATTGTTGGAGAGCTGGCAATCGTACCGGATGGTGCCATTGGGGTCGATCACGACCTGCGAGTAGCCTTGATGGGAGGACTTGCAGGTGAAGCTGGAATTGTGCTCATCGCTGGAACGGGATCGTCGAGTTACGGTCGAGATCAAGATGGAAATAGTTGGCAGGCAGGTGGCTGGGGACCTCTTTTGGATGATCCTGGTAGTAGCTACTGGCTGGGCCGGCAGGCGATGATTGCCGCTGTTCGCGACTACGATGGTCGGGGAGAACCGACTTGCTTGCGTGAGCTTGTCATGAAAGAACTCGGACTCTCAGCAATGCATCATATCCTTCGCAAAGTAGAGCTGGAGGGTATGAAGCGTACCGAGATCGCAGCTTTGGCGCGGCTGGTAACTACTTCAGCGGCCGCGGGAGATGAAGTCGCTTGCAACATTCTCCGAAAAGGGGCGGATGAATTGGCCATGATGGTGGCGTCTGTTGCATCCAAGCTCGAAAAACTACGAACCTTGTCACAGATTCCAGTCGTTGTAACCGGTGGACTCACAAACGCTGGCGAGGTCTTCCTCGAGCCTCTTGCCAAAGCTTTGTCTCGCAGACTTCCTCAAGCATATCTGAAGGAGCCCTTGATGCCTCCCGTTCTGGGAGCGGCTCTTTTAGCCATTGAACTAAACAATAACTCATCGATGTCTGGCGCGTCGAAATGTCTTTTGGCAGCATATTCTGCCAACAAAGAAACATGCACGGTCAACTGAGTGCTATGTCGCCTGGTCCTGAGACAACTATTCGCACTGCAAGGGGCGACGACGTCAAAGCCGTCAGAATGTTGCTTTCTGCGCCTGTCGACCACTTTGGGTATCTCTTGATTGCCGAGCGGGGCAATCCTGCCCGAGTCGTGGCGGCAGCGGGTATGACTAAAAGTGAGCGGCCCAAACCTTTGGTTGGCCCTGGTGTAGCTCTCCATGTGATCGAACCTGCTCGTAGACAGGGAGTCGGAAGAGAGTTGATGAAGTGTTTGGTACTTCATGCCGAGAATCGCGGTGCCGAGGCAATCTATGCCACCCAGAAAGTGGCAAGTGACAGCCAGGAAAAGTCGGCCTGGGAAGCCCTCGGATTTTCCGTATGCGAGACCGTAGAATATCACGAATTGTCACTTGACCAATTTGAGCCTCAGCTGTCACCACTCTATCGCAGGCTCAAGGAACGTGGCAAAATACCAAAGTCTGCCAGAATCATTCCGCTATTTGAGGCGGATCTGGAAGACGTTTTGAAGATGCATTTGACGACAATGGGGGGCGATCCCAAGTCCCTAATGCAAAAACTTAAGGGCGAGGTGTCAAAATCCTTTTCACCTCGCTATTCACGTGTCCTGCTCGTCGACGGCAAAGTCATGGGAGTAATTCTTGGACACCGGGTGTCGCAAGAAATAGTTCATGTCGATGCAAATATCATTTCACCGGATATTCGCGGTGGATGGGCAAATGTGTGGCTTAAACTAGAAGCGACCCAAGGGGCTCTCAAGTGGGGCATTAAAAAGTTTGTCTTCTCCACGTTTGACCATTATGCAGACACGCGAAGCTTTACCAACCGGCTTCAAGGTCAGACGGTTCAGAAATTCGTATTGATGTTCCTTCCCCTTCCACGTTCACAGCCGCCTGCCTCCGAAGTCGAATGATTTCTCTTCCCCGCCGAAGGCACACCTTTGCTTGGTCAGGACCATGGAGGTAACGCTGAAAGACATATGCCATCCAGCGATATGGAGCAGCAGCTCGAGGTTCCACTGCTCCCCATGAGCGGAAAGCTCCTATCGCTTCCTCAGGCCTATTGAGCATTACTAAAGCGACTCCCAGGTGATAGTGTGCCCTACCGAAACTATTTGACAACTCAATGGCATCCAGAGCATGCATGGCGGCTGCTTCAGGATCGCCCAGATGAATCTTGGCGGCAGAGAGTCCATCAAGGGCCGTAGCCGAAGGGCCTTCCGTATTAATCGACACTTCAAAGGCTGCCTGCGCTGCAGGAAAATCTTGTCTTCGTAGATGGATGTTTCCTTCCAAAACCGCAGCACCTGGAAAAGGCTTCTTGCCGCGTTGAGTACAAGCCAACTCCTCAAGGGCCATCTTAAAATCTCGCTTAGCGAACTCAATTGCCGCGGTCAGTAAGTACAGCTGTGGATGCTCATATCCGTTCCACTTAAGAGAGTCGATTTCTTGGCAAGCTGCCAAAAACCTTCGTGTTCGATAGAGCGACTCTGCAAGAAGAAAGCGTGACTGGTAAAAGTCTTCGTGCTGCTCTTTCAAAGCCGTGAGGACATCTATAGCCTGGGTCACGAGTCCTGCGTCAAGAAGTGATGTCGCCCGATTAAATTCGGATTCCCGATAACAACGGCGTACTGATTCTTTGGCTGCGAGCTCAACGGGATCCACGTATCCTAGTTCAAACAAATGTTCCACTGATGAACTACCAGTTGGTTCAATAAATTCTGATTCAGGAGAGGGATTAGTTTCAGTGGGCGCCTGAAAGTCTGAACTCTGCAACAAGGTATCCCAAGATTTCACTGGCCTGGAAGTCAGTTCAATTTCAAAAAGTTCCTGTATTGGTTGGCCACTCATGTCCTCCGCCGTCGGCAACCCAAACATGGCAAGAATGGTTGGAGCTATGTCAAGTACAGATCGCTGCAGTAGGTTAGGTGAGTGTTTTACATTTGGTCCGGCAAACACGGCCAGGCCAGTGGCGCGAGCTCTGGAATCGGTTTCCGTGCGATTATGCTGTTCTTCAAGTTTCGTTGAACTTGCTTCCTGTGCTCCTGTAGGAGAGATCATGACCACGTGAGTTGACTCATCTACTTGCGACAAGATTTGGCCGAGAAGAAGGTCGTGTTGTTCGTAACAGCCAGCGATCACGTGCTTGCCCAATTCACGTGCAGCAGGTGACATGCCCGCTAGCCCAGCTGCCAGTTCATGGGCACGGCGAATTCCCGGAAAAACACAAGCTGCAAAGTTCCAAGGCTGAGCTTCGAGGCACCATCGCGAAGCGCGAAATAGCGTGGCAGTTTGAGCAAGAATGTCCCGACAAGCAATCTCTAACCAAGCATTTTCACGAAGTCCGATTGCATGGGCGGGCAAAAGTTGCGCGAGGGAGATTTCTTCGGCTTCTGCCGGTGAAACGCGTCGCTCGATCAATGGGAAGAGAGCTTCAATTGGCAATACCACCAATTCATCCAAGGAATCAGAAGAAGATTGAGAAAGTGGTTGCAGAAAGCGATCAGAAACTGAAATGCCTGGAAGTGATTCCGCGGGGTGTGAGACTGGCCAACCAATGTTGTGGGTTACCAGCCCTTGGCTTCCCAAGATGTTCCAGATAGCGCTGCACTTTCGACTACGCCTCGTGATCGGACAAAGATTGAAGTGCGCGGTATTTGGTATGAACTCGTGAAGGATTCCGTGCTCATGGGGACGTTTACCCGTGGCCAGCGAAGTCCATGCCGCTTGTAAAAAAACAGGTCGAGGCGCCGTTAGTTGGAGTATGCTTCCACTTTCGACGAGTGAACCAAGATTTGGCAGACGTCCATCAGCCAATAATGAGCGCAGTGTGGCGAGTTCCACGCCGTCCCAACCAACGACTAACAAGCGATTTGTCAGCCGGGGTGCGTCGTTCGAGACGCCGATGTCTTTCAGTGCTGATGTCTTTGGTTGGTCCACGCAAGAGATCTTCTCAGGATCTGAACCCGGGGACTAACGACTAGCTTTACTTCCGGAAAACAGTCTACGTGCGGCAAAGCCAGTGAGCAAGCAAAAGCCTCCCACGGCAGACATTACCAGCGAACCAGGTTCAGGGATAGCCGCTGTATTGGCTACTAAAGGTGTGCCGTAATTTGATTGCCATTGGGACAGAGCTGTAGCATCAAGAGGAGGATTCGTATTGCCTTTTTGCCAGACAAGAAAATCTGCTCCATCCACGTCGTTATCGCCGTCAAAATCACCCGGCTGCCCGATTGGGGTCCCGACATCGCCAGCTTCGATCGGCATGCCTCTGGTTGTTTCATAGGCCCAACCGGTAACGGTACCTGTGGCGTCAGCATCATTGTCAATTTGAATGCCGATCCAGCCGTACCACCATTGATTTGGCATGTTGCCATCGTTCAACCCGAATTTGCCCATATCATTCAGGTCGACGCGTACCCCAACGTACCGAGTTTCCCCGTTGTTGCCGAGAAAGTCGTCGAGTGCCGGAAATTCTGGTTGTGGACCAAAGGGGACCGTTACCGCTTTGCCATCGGCAGTGTCAAACTGTCCAGCATCTTCGTCGATAAGCCTGTTGGCGCGGATGGTTGTCATACCACCCAGAAAATTGTTCCCTTCCTGAAAATCCCAGAGCGTTCCTGGAACGAGGCCATCGGACGAAGCGGCGGATGCACCGATCATATCCCCTGCCTTTAGCGCGACGGCGTATCCTCCCTGGTCCCCGAAACTATTCGTAAATGACAAGTACTGGGCGTCGCCGTTCGCTTGAGTTCCATTAAGTGGAAAGGTCCCGAAATTATCAATCGGCCTCGGGTTGGCGGCACTGGAGGCATCGTTTTTATCTACCTGCAGGTAGTCCAAGGTAGATCCGCCCACGTTAATCCGGTCATGATCAATCTGGAAGTCAATCTGGCCATCCAAATTGAAGTCAATATTCACTTCCTGATTGATGCCGAAGGATTGTGGAGTGGTATTGGACACCACGGCAGCTTCTGCAGGTGAAGCAATCATGCCACCAATCCCACCGGCCGTAGCCAGATAGGCTTGAATACGAGTATCCAGCCTGCGAATCGACCGGCTGGTTTTTGTTTGGTTGATACTAATTTCCATATTGGTAACCTGCTGGGTCTCCATGAATGGCGAATGTTCCGGGGTAGAAGAGTAGCAAATATGCGGCAGAACGGACAAAGCAGTTGCCGTCCTGCCGCGTGTACCTCTGTCAATGAAACTTGCAAAAGACTCTTGGTAATTTACTTTTTCCAGCCTCGCTTAATCCGGCCGAATAAGCGACCACCGAATAGAGCCGCAGCGGCAAAGCCCGCCGTCATAATAGTTGCCGGTTCTGGGATTTGCCCAGCGATGATTCCTTGACCAGGATTCGTCTCATAGGCATATCCAACAACTGCACCAGTGGCATCTGCCTCATTGTCGATACGAATGCCGATCCAACCATAATTGATTAGGCCGGTGCTATTGAGATCCATCTTGACTCCAAGATAACGAACTTGGCCAGCCAATCCCAAAAAATTAGGACCGTTGGTTGGAATCGAGATGTCGGCAGCGGCAGTGCCACCAAGTATCATATCAACTTGACCGGCATCCTCATCAATAAGTCGGTTTGCCCGGATAATGTTTGTATTTGGTCCGAAGCCATTTCCCTCTTGGAAGTCAAAGAAAGAACCCGGACCAATTGGGGTACCTGCTGTGAGGGCAGCAGGATAATCCCCCAGTGTGCTGGTTGGAGTAACATGGGCAGCGTTGGTCGGGTTATTAACCGTTGTTGCATTCGGTGGGAAAGTATCGAAGAGACCAGGTATAGCCAGCGGATTTGTGGCGCTCGTGCTGTCATTCTTATCGATCTGCAGATAATCGACATTATTGCCGCCGCCAAGATCCACACGATCATGATCGATTTGAAAATCAATCTGGCCATCACCATTGAAATCGATGTTGACATCACCATTAATGCCAAACGGTTGTACGGTGGTATTGCCAACAATCACTGCCTGCGCTTGCGAAGAGATGGCAGTTGCCATCGCACCACCAGTTGCAAAGTAAGCGGCCAGTTTGCCGTTGAGTCGCGATTTCGTATCGCCATCAGCGGTAGTGGTTCGATCAACATCAAAAGTCAGATTCATTAGAGCACCTCCCAAGAAGATTGATTATTTTCGAGAGCACATCAAAAGGACTCTGGGGCGAACTCACAGATCATTTGAAATAGTTTATAAGTAGCGCGCCAGCAATCTTTAGTATCAATGCGAACTTCATAAGCGTCAAGCAATTTCAGGGATATTTTAGTAGTTGAGGCTTGATTTGTTATATCATTTGGAAGGCTCGCTTTTGGTGCCAGGTTGAGAACACAGATATCCCGCCACGGTTTTGGTACAATAGCCTTAGAAATCAATTGTTTTTTCTGCTGAATCTATTGGCTTCAGGGACGCTCTAAGGCATGCAAAATCGAATTCTGTTGGTCCTCTGTTGCTTGCTAACCGTGGCTGTAGACCACGTTGCTGTGGCTCAGGTATATCATGAGATCCAGGTAGTTGACTCACAATCTGGACGTGGGGTGCCGCTAGTGAAACTTCAAGCTAACGGGCAGGACTACTACACCGATAGCAACGGCTTGCTGGCATTCGGTACGCCTGGAGAACTAGACCAAAGCATCACTTTTTCTCTCTCCAGTTATGGGTACTCTAGCAGCGTTCTGCCCGTGCAAACTACTTCTGGAGGTACGACTCAACTTACTCTTCAGCGAGAGCAGTTAGCCGAGCGACTCTATAGAGTGACGGGCAAAGGAATTTATCAGGATACTGTTCTGCTCGGACAGACGGCTCCGATTCAGCATCCCCTTATCAATGCCAACGTAAAGGGCCAGGATTCCGTTCAGTCAGTGATTTACAATGGTCAACTGCATTGGTTTTGGGGCGACACGCTTTACGATGTCGGATTTGGCAACTTTCGCACTTCGGGGGCAACCTCACAATTGCCGGGGCAGGGCGGGCTCGATCCGGCGGTGGGAGTCAATCTCACCTACTACGTCAATGGCTCGGGATCGTCCAAACAGATGATGCCACTTACGCAACCCGGGCCTGTATGGATCGATGGCTTGTTTACTGTCAACGATCTCAGTGGTCGAGAACAAATGTTGACTCATTACTCGCGCCGTGATCCGAACAATGCACTGGGAGCACAAGTTGAGCATGGCTTGGCCAGATTTAATGACTCACAGGCAATCTTTCAACGCCATCAGGTTTATCCGCTCGATGCCCCCATTGTGGCGGCCGGTCATTCGTTTCAGCACACAGTTGGTGGGCAGGAATATCTATATTTCGCAGAGTCCTATCCAAACATTCGCGTGAGAAAGAATTGGTCCGACGTGAATGATCCCACTCAATGGGAAGCTTTTACCCCGTTGGCCGAGGGTTCGCTCTACGACCCAGCAAACCCAAATCTGGAACTCGACTCCCAGGGAAAGCCAGTATATGGCTGGAAAAAAAACACTCAGCCAATGAATACCGATATGATGGAAGAACTGGCACAGAATGGCCGTATTCTGCGCGAAGAGTCACCTTTTCGGCTCAGAGATATCCAAACGGGAAATGATGTTCGCTTGCATCGCGCATCGGTGTACTGGAATGAGTATCGCCAGAATTGGATCATGGTCGGAAATGAGGCCTTCGGAGATAGTTTCCTGGGAGAGGTATGGTTTGCAGAAGCACCGACACCTGAAGGCCCTTGGGAGAATGCAGTAAAAGTGGTCACCCACCATAGTGCTGCCGAAAACTATACGTTTTACAATCCCAAACAACACCCCTACTTTAGCGAGGATGGAGGGAGGTTTATCTTCTTCGAAGGGACATATGCCCAGACCTTTTCGGGCAATCCTAACCCAACGCCCTTATACGACTATAACCAGGTCATGTATCGCCTGGATTTGTCATTGATAGAACCACTTGCTTCCGCAGCAATTCCAGGAGACTTTAATCACAATGGTTTTGTTGACGGTGCCGACTTAGTTCTCTGGCAAAAAGGATATGGCGAAATCGGAGCGGCTGATGCGGATGGCGATGGAGATACAGATGGTGCAGATTATCTCCTTTGGCAACGCAATTACTCGGAAATTCCGCAAGCAGAATTCAAACTACTGCCAGAGTCGTCGAGCGCGATGCTCTTGGTAAATCTGCTGGCGGCATTGACGCTGGCCACGTCTTTCCGATCAACTCGAAATATGACACTAAGCGTATTTACGAATTAATTCAGCGACTCTTGAGGTCAACTACAAAGCTCGGGTTGCCCTTTTCGGTTTCATAACCAAGCGTCGTTTGCGTGTTGTACTTTTCGGGGATAGAGACTTCTGGGTGAGTCACTTCCACTTTGTATGTGCCATAATGGACCCCGAGAAGCCCTTGTTCTGAGGAAAGTGAATCTTCGTCCCGGATATCCATTGTGGCAGTGCCCCTGGGATTTGTCGTTCCGTAAGCGGGCTTCACGTCGTCCCCTAAATAACCTTCCGGGACAATCTTGACCTGGGCGCCTGGCAGAGGGCGTCTGTCCATGCGTACGTCGATGCGAAGAGTAGTTACCCCTACACGTGAAGAAAGCAGTTGCGTGAGTTGCTCTTCGATTTCCTCTCGCGAGACAGCTCCATTGCCATCTTTGTCATACTGGCTCAAGTGACCAAGAATTCCCGGGCAAGCAACTAATTCAGTCTCTGATAAGGAACCATCTTTGTCCTTGTCGTAGAGTTCAAGCGCCCGCTCACTGGCTGTGGCAGGATCCACTTCCGGCACATAAACAGCCGTGGGCCCGCGGCTGCAGCCACCCAAGGGGATGATAAAAGGTACTGCTACTAAAGACAAAAGAGTCCATCTGCGATTCTTGTAGCTTGGAAGATCCTCAACGAGAGCGCGATGTTTCATGGGAACTAATCACATTTGAATCAGTAAAGGCCTCAAGGGAAACAACCCGACAGTTACTAATTATAGTTAGAGGATCACGGAGGCGTAACAGGAGTTTGAACAGGGAGAATTCCGCCTCCATCGCTTCGATGGCTGGCGCGTCGATGTACTTCGGGGTCGATGTCGTAAGAGACGATTTGCACTGACCCATCACAGTTGGCCATATTGAACCCTCCAGGATGCGCACTGCCAAAGCTGCCATAGGATTCTTGTCCAAGCCGATCTTGAAGTGGCGGGTCATTCACGCTGGTCCACCGATTTACGTCCCAGTCGAATCCCTGATACATACTGTGGTTGTCACCACCATCGTTGGTGCCGTCAGATTCATAGTACAAAGGATTAAGATACTTCTCGCCGACTGCATATGTATTTGAAGATCCATCAGTAATGTCACTAAATCCGATCTCAGCTCCCTGATAGTTGATGCCGGTTTGACCATCGAAGGGAGGCCAGTTTTTTTCTCCTAGAGTCTTGTAATCGAAAAAAAGCCATTCAAGTTTGGTTTCATATCTTTGCTCATCTTCTAGCCAGAATTGCATTCCATTCTCTCCATCCCCTGCATTGGCTGCATAGTCACTGCGAGCCACCACGGGGGCACGATCGCCATTACGGGGCGTCCAGGAATTATTTAAGCGGTAAGGCTGAGGTTGTGCTTGACGCCGCGAAGGGCAATTGAACATGGGAATTGCCTTAGCCTGCAAGTCGATGGATTGTTGCCGCTGGGCAGGCGTGATGTTTAGTCTGTCACCATCGTCCGTGATATCATAAACCGCCTGCTGCTCGACATAGGGCAGAATCTGGTAGATCCACCCACCAGGTTGTTCACGTCCTGTGCCCATCAACGGATCACCGAGATACACCGCGGTCCATCCAGAGCAGGGAAGCATTTTGTGGGTCGATTCGTGATTTAGAAAGCCAATTCCCATCTGTTTTAAGTTGTTTACGCACTGCATACGGCGCGCTGCCTCACGCGCCGCTTGAACCGCTGGCAAAAGTAAACCGACAAGGACTCCAATGATTGCAATGACAACCAAGAGTTCAACAAGCGTAAAACCGGGCGAACGTCGTAAACGGTTCACAATAAGAACTCCGATTTAAACAAGACGGAAATAGAAGCTATACGATTATGATTGAGAGAATGAGCGAATAAACTCGCGGGTCGAATCTGAAAAAGAGGATGCCTCTGCATTGCTAATTTAGATTATTGCCAATTCCTTTCCTAAGGTCAAACCAATTGTGAATGTGCTGGTCATAAGCAGTAACAAATAGGATTCAGCCGAAATGATATAACAATTGATTGTTGACCGTTTTAATCTAAGACCGAGCAAGCGGCTGACGAATACTTGTGTTGTGAAGCCAAGCTGGCGGTTTGATCAGGTTCTATTACAATGAGCCTTCAAAAGATTGATCTGAAAGTGAATCGTGTGCCTAGCGGTATGCCGTGCAGAACCTGAGCTCGATCGGCTTCTTTGTAGTGTAATTTTTCAACCATCATTTTGCTTTAACAATAGGATGCTTCGATAAATGTTGCCAAAATATATTGGCGCAGTGATGGTTGCACTAATCTGGATGTTTGCCTCTTCGCAGGCGTGGGCCGATGTCACTATTCGCTCCAAGCGCAGTCCACTATCAATCACAAGTGACCACTACGAAGCAACGATCGCACCGGATGGGTGTTTGACAAACTTGCGGATTGCTGGTCACGAATTCCTGGCTCCAGGTGTGTCGATCTCTCGTGGATCCTACTTTTTTGCTGGTGGCCCACTCAAGCTTAATAAAGTCGAACAAACTACAGACAGTGCCGTGGCCGCCAGCAATAAGACTGCGTCAATTCGCTATGATTTCGGCGAACAGGAGATGTCTTGGCACCTTACCAACAAGTCGGATACTCCCCTGGTATTTTTCCTGGTGCTTTCCAGAGACGTGCAGACTGCTTTTAACCAAGCCGATGAGGCAGTCGCACTTCCCATCAACGAATCGTGGTCTAGCATCACCGTGGTAGCTGGAGACACACAGCTAAGCATCGAGGGCTGCGACAAACTCTGGGGCCCGTGGCAAGGTCCACATCAGGTATGCCAGGTTTCTCTGCAGCCGAAGGAAGAAAGGTCCCTTAAATTGACCGTAGGGAATGTATCTTCCCGACGACTCGCAGAAATCGTCGCACTTCTTCCCAGAATATCGGAATCTCAGCTCCAGTTGTATTCACCTCAAGAATATCAAGTCTTCCAGCGAAAAAGTGCTTCAGAGGGGGTTGTCCTTTTAAGTGGGCATACGACTACCGACGCAGATGCTATACGCTATCGCATTTCAGGATCATCACTGGAGGGCCCCCTGTCGGCAGAGTGGCAATCCTTGCGTGTTGTGCCTGTTACGCGCAGTTTCTCCTCCGAGAGTTCTCTTCCCGCCGGTGGCTGGTATGCCCTGGAGATCGAAGCACTCAAACAGGGTGAAGTATTGGCGTCCAAAAAGATTAATGCATTCGGGCTTGGGGAAGTGTTTGTCGGTGCGGGTCAGTCGAATTCTACCAATAGTGGTGAGACTCGTACCAGGCAAAAATCAGGCATGGTTGCTTCCTTTAGTGGCACCTCTTGGCAAATAGCGGATGACCCGCAGCCCGGCGTCGCTGACAGAAGTCAGGGAGGAAGCTTTTGGCCTGCCTTTGGTGATGCTATGGCTGAAAGGTTTGGGGTCCCCATCGGTGTGGCAGCCACTGGCTACGGTGGCACAAGCATCAATCAGTGGCAACCAGAAGGCGATCTGTTTCCTTGGATGATGACGCGCATCAATCAATTGGGACCACTTGGGTTTCGTGCGTTGCTTTGGCATCAAGGAGAGAGTGACGTCGGTATGCCATCCGATGAGTATTACGAGAAGCTCAGGCATGTAATTCTCGCTTCCCGAGCGGAGTCGGGTTGGTATCTCCCGTGGTTTGTTGCGCAGGCTTCCTACCACAATCCAGAGAAGCCGAGTTTCGATAGCGTACGCAAAGCCCAAGCCAAACTCTGGCAAGATGGCATCGCTCTCCAGGGTCCTGATACTGATACGCTCATAGGAGATCGGCGTGATATGGGGGGAGCCGGCATCCATTTCAGTCCCAAAGGGCTTTTTGAACATGGCCAAATTTGGGCCGATCTGGTTGGCGATTACATCGATGATGTGCTCGAGATAGACACGCGACTAAAACTTACAGCTAGAGCCTGGCCCGAGGCGGATGCATTGTTCCATCGTGATCCGAACTGGCTGGGAGGCGATGACGCCTATTCTCTGGATTTGGGAGAAGGTCGCGTTGCCTGGTTCTTTGGCGATAGTTTCGTTGCTCCGACTGTGCAGGGTGATCGGCGAGGCACCACCATGGTACGCAATAGCGTCGGCATCCAAACAGGCTACGACCCTACAACGGCCAATTTCAAAGCCTATTGGCAACAGAGCGCTGACAAGCCGCGGTCTTTTATCGCCGACGAAGGAGCGGAATTCTTATGGCCAGGGGGCTCGGTGATCGTCGATGGCAAGATTCTGATGCTTATGATGCGCGCTCGCAATGCGAAGAGAAAGCTGTCCTTTGAGACGACAGGCTGGGGCGCAGTGTTGATCGACAGCATCGAGAAGAATCCTGATGAGTGGCACATCCGCAAACTCGAAGCCCCTCAGAACAAATTCAACGTATTAGTTGGCTCTGCTTCTCTTATCATTGACGGCGATCACCTTGTCGCTTTTAGCGTGGGAGGCGATTCGCATGATGTCTTCCTGGTCCGTTGGCGGTTAGAAGACGCAGCACAAGGTAATCTTTCTGCCCCACAGTGGTGGTCGGGATCTGAAAGTGGCTGGGTTATGCAGGAACAGCTCTCTCAATTACCTGAACCCATCTTCACTCAAGGACAAACTGAATTTACAGTGCATTTTTCTCAGGAGGAGAACTGTTACGTCCAAGTTCAGTTTTCTGGATTTCCCTTGTCACCTATTGGTCTGCGGACTTCGCCGGCATTGACGGGGCCGTGGTCGACAATCAGGGAGTTTTTCAGCCCCGAAGAAACTCAAGCGAGCCAGAACGCAGATGAAGAGCGGATGTTGTATGCTGCAAAGGCACATCCTGAGTTGGCATCCACCGGGTTGGCCTTGACTTATTGCTCCAATACTTTTGACATTAAGCATCTCATGGACGGTCTCGACTTATACTTCCCCCGATTTCTCCAAGTGAATTTTAAAAGAAACAAAAAGTAAATTCTTCAACCTCCTTTTCCCCACAGGACCAATCTCCGTGTCTACACTCGATGCCGTCATTATCTTTTTGTTTTTTGCCGCGTTAATCGGAATTGGTGTTTGGCAGCAACGTCGTGCAGCCAAAAGCCTGGACAACTATTTCCTGGGGGGGCATCGAATCCATTGGCTGGCATTGGCCATGTCAGGATCGGTTTCTACGTTCGACATCAGTGGCACCATGTGGATGGTCACACTGATCTATCTGTTTGGAATGAAGTCGGTCTGGAACCACTGGATGTGGGGCTTCATGATGGCGGCCTTTTTTATGTCCTACATGGGTAAGTGGGTCCGGCGGTCGCGAGTGATGACCGGCGCCGAGTGGATGATTACTCGTTTCGGGGACAAAGCTGGTGGGCGGGCGGCGCGTTACGCTTATGCACTCATGGCCGTGATCACGCTCGTGGGGCTTACCGGATACGGCTTCGAGGGGATCGGCAAATTCTCGGCCGAGTATGTGCAGACGGGCCTAGATCCGGAGGATAATATTCGACTGTGTGCTTTCGTCGTCTTCGGCATTACGACAATCTATACGCTCTTGGGTGGTTTAGAGGCGGTCGTCATCACCAATGTGTTACAGACCTGCATCCTGGTGATTGCAAGTCTTGTGATTGCAGCGATTGCGTATTTTGAATTGACACCAGAGGTTCTGGCGGCGCTTACCCCGGTTGATGGCGACAGCTTTACCAGTCTGTGGCCGAAATGGGAATTGGAGAATGTCGACGCTCTGCCAGCGGGATATCAGGGCTATCATATGTTCGGCCTCTTAGTGGTCGCTTGGGTTGCGAAAGGATTTCTGCTGAACCTTGGGGGACCAGGGCAGATGTTCGACTTCCAGATGTTTCTCTCGACGCGTGATCCTCGCGATGCCGCCAAAGTGGGAGCCGCCTGGAGCGCATTCCTTGTCGTCCGCTGGGCGATGGTGATGGGGATCGCCTTGCTGGCGATAGCCGCAGGACTGGAAATCGTCGACGGCAGGGGAGCAGTCGATGCCGAGATTGTGATGCCTCGTGTGTTGGCAACCTACTTGGGACCTGGCGTGCTGGGATTGGTGTTGGCGGGTCTGCTGGCTGCCTTCATGTCGACCTTTGCCGCTACCGTAAACTCGGGGGCATCTTATCTCGTGCGAGATCTATGGCAGCCACTTTTCCGCCCTCAAGCCGACGAGAAGCACTTGGTTCGCGCCAGTTATGTTGCCACGATTTCGATCGTCACCGCGGGAACGCTAATTGGCCTGTATGCCAGCTCGATCCGTCAGGTGTGGGATTGGATCATGATGGCATTGGGAGCAGCGTTTGTGATTCCCAACGTCTTCCGATGGTACTGGTGGCGGTTTAATGGAACTGGCTACGCTGCGGGTACGCTGGTCGGCCTCGCCGGGGCGATGCCATTATTATTCATGTCACTCAGGGGAATTGAGCCACCCATCTATATCACCTTCCCGGCATTGTGTGGAATTTCACTCATCGCTTCGATCGCGGGAACTTATTTGTCGCGTCCCACTGAAGAGTCTACTCTGATCAACTTCTATCGCAACGTCCGTCCCTTTGGATGGTGGGGGCCTATTCGGAGCCGCTCCGGGCTTTCGCCAGAAGAGTTGCAAAGCCCTGGCGAGAGTGCGTGGTATGCTGGTCTCAATGTAACGCTCGCGTGCCTGGCGATTTTCGGTGCCTATGTGGCTCCCATGTATCTCGTGGGCCACTGGCATTGGCAGGCACTCTGCTGGGGAAGTGTGTCCGTGGCGGCAATCATCGTACTGAAATTCACCTGGTACGAACATCTCCCGCAGCCAGAGCAGCCTGGCAAGATAAACTAAATTCCCCTAGGAGAACTATTTAAACGTCACCTCAATCATCTGAGGCACATACGTGGCCGAGTTCACGAAAGTGACGTAAATGACCTGCCCATTGTCACGTGCTAATTCCGGATGCTCCTTGGCAGCATAGACGAGATCATCCTCACCAATCATCTCAGGGCGGTAGATGATTTCGGCTTCGCTCCACGGCCCTGTAATCTCGGGGGCCGTTCGCATGACGATCTTGTTCTCACGTAAATGGGAGTGAATAGCCAGGTATCGACCGAGATGTTGATTGAAGGACGCCGACATCTCATTCGGGACCGAGTCGAACAGCGAAGCCGTCGGTTCGAAAACTCGCGACCAGTTCGGCTCTGCTTCAGGATGGTTCGCTGTGGGAGCACTCACCAGGTACTCATAACTCGACATATCAGTAAGCTTGTCAGGGCGCGTACGGGCTAAAAACATGCCGGTTATCAGACTCCCCCAGACGTACACGTATTCGCCCTGCTGCTCCACGAAAACGCCGAAGCTGGGTTGATCGCCTTTCCAGAAGAAATCCGTTCGGTCAGGAGCCGACAGCCGTTTGAACTTCCATTCACCGACCTTAGCCTCAGCGATGCCCATGCCATCCAGTTCAAAATTATCAAACACGTCGACGCCAGGAATTAGCGAGATACGATGGTAGAACAAGTAGATCTTCGATCCGAGACAGATACCGTGGATTGGCCAGATACGTTCCAGACCAGGATCCTCGTCTGCAGCAAAGGGCACGAGTTGCAATGGTCGCTTGCCATTTGGCTGGGTAAGAAACTTGAACTCTTTGATCCCCTCAGAAGCATTCTGCTTAGGAACAAAGGCAGCCGTATTGGAGAGTTTGTCTTCGAGCGGCAATCCACGAATCGATTCAAATGGCCCCTCGATGGTATCGCCAAATACCCACAGCGAATCTCCCGACGGCAAGACAATGCTCGACGCACAATCCAACCCCGTGACTTTCAGCGGATTATTCTGAAATTGATCACCGAGATTCCGCACCCCAGCAATTTGATCTGACTCATGGGTTTCGCCCCGTGCCGATGGTGATCGCCACCAGGTGCCAGCGGCCAATAGTCCCCCGGCTGAACGGGTAATCATCTGACGCCGAGACATTAAAAGAGATCGAGATTTTGTTGTCATCATGAGATTCCACTTCGAAGAGAAGAAGTAGTCTATTTTGCTGCAACAGTCTGCTGTTCTTGCTCACCGAGCCCTTCGATACCCAATCGCACAGTCTGACCCGGCCTGAGAAAAACCTGGGGCTTCTGACCCATTCCCACGCCGGGAGGCGTACCTGTACTGATAACGTCGCCGGGCATGAGGGTCATGAACTGGCTGATGTAACTTATCAGATGCGCGACACCATAAACCATCGTGCGGGTGTGACCGTCCTGATAGCGATGCCCATTCACTTCCAGCCACAGGCTGAGATTCTGGGGATCAGCAACTTCATCCCGCGTAACCAACCAGGGACCCAGTGGAGAGAAGGTATCACAGCCCTTTCCTTTATCCCACAATCCACAGCGTTCCAGTTGAAATGCACGTTCCGACACGTCGTTCACCACACAGTAGCCAGCGATGTGAGAGAACGAATCCTGCTCGGTAACATACTTCGCACGTTTGCCGATCACCACGCCGAGTTCGACTTCCCAATCGGTTTTCTCGGAACCACGCGGAATTTCGATGTTGTCATTCGGCCCTGTGATCGATGAGGTGGCTTTCATGAAGATCACAGGCTCTTTGGGAACCTCAGCCCCAGTCTCGGCCGCATGGTCCGCATAGTTGAGCCCAATGCCGATGACCTTGCTCGTCCCGGCCACGCACGGACCCAAGCGAACTCCCGCCTCGACTTCCGGAAGCGTACTAAGATCAAGCCGGCGGATCTTTTCCATCGACTCGTCGGAAAGCGACTCTCCAGCCAAATCGGGAATCACTTCCGACAAAGAGCGAATCTGGCCCTTGTTGTCGAGCACCCCGGGAAGTTCACAACCTGGCTCACCGTAGCGTAGTAATTTCACAATGGTTCCCTCTCGTTAGCGGTTGAATTCTGACAATTTGCAACTTGTTCCCTCTCAAAATGGCCCCATTATAGCCGCCTAAGATGGACCCGAAAAGTTGCGATTAGGCGTTAGGTACTTTGGCCCTGAAGAAACTCCACCTGTTTCAGGTAACAACTGTGCTCCGGCAACGCTTAGTGATGCGGCGAGCCAAGTGTTCAACCGTTTCTTCAGCCCATTAACTAGGAGTTTTTGTCATGCCTACGTTTTCAAATGTCACGGGTCGTTTTTCCCACACCGCTACTCTGTGCATCGTCCTATTGATCTTGATCTTGGGTTTGATCCTTTCCCAACCCAAAGCCGAAGCCGCCACTTTTTCTTGGATTAAGTTCGGCAGCGGCAACTATAATGATCCCAACAACTGGTTCCCAGGTGGCACCCCCGGCACGAACGACTTCGTTGGATTCTCGGTCGGCTCGGGAACACCGTACACGGTCACCTTTCCTGGTGCCTCCCTAAGTAGTACTACCGGCGGGGGAGGAAGCCAATCTCCTCCGGTCTACGCCTCACGACACTTGCATGTCCGTGACAATGGAGTCACGTTCTCTGGCTCGACTCAGCCACTACGAACCACGTCTTCGTACAACGTTACCAGCACCTCAGAAACGGAATCGGGACGCGGAGTCATCGTCGGAGTCCTCTCCGGCGACAACGCCAAACTGAGTCTCAGCCACTCCGGCTTCACAGGTGGACCCCTCACAAGCATGAATGCCGCAGCCGCCACGCTCGGCGACGCGGCCGGTTCTACAGGCACGCTCAATGTCGGCGTCGGTGCCTTCAACGTGAGCGGTTCCGATTTTACCCAAACCCAGCTCATTGTCGGCAATCGCGGCAATGGCACGTTGAACCTGAACAATGGCTCAAAAGTCAATGTCACCGGCTTCAACAGCCGAACTTCGCTCGGCCACTATGCCAGCAGCAACGGCGTGGTCAACATCAGCGGTGTTGGCTCCACCTGGACCAGCGCTAACCAGCTCTGGATCGGCCATAACGGCGAAGGATCGCTCACCGTGCAAAATGGCGGTACCCTGGTGACTACCGGCACAGGAGGCACTGCTTCCACCATTCTGGGGACTTTTGCTGGCTCCCGCGGTGATGTGACCGTTACAGGAGTGGGATCAACCTGGACCTCCAGCAGTGAGCTTCGCGTAGGCAATACTGGTGATGGAACACTCACCATTACAAACGGCGGCAAACTGAACAACGTTGGCACCACTTTCAACAAAACTCTCACTACCATTGGCGGTAGCGGCGGTGCCAGCGGAGTCGCCACCGTCACCGGCACCGGGTCGAGCTGGACCACTCCGGGGGCAATTTATGTCCAAGGTACCGGCAGCGGAAGTAGCGGTGCCTTGGCAGTTCTCAACGGCGGCAGCCTCACCTCAGCCAGAGCTGTCATCCGCGGTCTCAACGCCGGTTCCGGATCGGTGCTCGTCTCAGGACTCGGCTCCACGTGGAATGTCACCTCGGGCCCAATAACCATCGGCCTACCTGAAGCAGGATTCACCACCGGCCCGACCTCGCTTACGATCAATCCCGGTGCCCATGTCAATGTCGCTAACGATATTGAGCTGAATAACAATGGGACCTTGAATCTGCAGGGAGGAACGCTCTCCACAAAGTCGATTCGCTCGAATATCGTTTCAGACCCTGAATACAGAGGCTTCTTCAATTGGGATGCCGGCACGCTCCATGTCGACGAAGTGTATGGCACCGTTATCAATGAGGGGGGGCGTATGGCTCCGGGACGTGTCGCTGCTGGCCGGACTGAAATTTTTGGCAACTACTCACAAGAAGCTGCCGCCACGCTCGACATCGAACTGGGGGGCACACTGGCGACCGTTCAGCACGACTACCTGGCCGTGAGCGGTTTCACCTTCCTCGGTGGCGAATTGAATCTTTCCTTGATCAACAGCTTCACACCCACCTCCGATCAAGTGTTTACCATCCTCGACAGTTTGGGTCCGATCACGGGCGACTTCATCAATGTCGCCAACGGCCAGCGGCTCGCCACCTCCGATGGACTCGGCTCGTTCCTGGTGAACTATGGATCGACCAGTGCGTTCGACCCATTCCAGGTCGTGCTCTCCGACTTTGCCGCAAATACCATCCCCGGCGACTTCAACGGTGACGGACGGGTCGATGGCAATGACCTCACGAAATGGCAGCAGTCTTACGGCCAGAACAACAATGCCGCATTCGGTGGCGGTGTAGTCAACGGCCGCAGCTTCCTCGACTGGCAGCGCAACTTCGGCGCCGGTGGTGCGGCTTCCCCAGCACTCTCCAACGTCCCCGAGCCCAACACGATCCTGCTCGCCTTAGTAGCCACCATCGGCCTGCTGACCGCCAGAAAATTCCAAAGTGAGTCGAGCGGCGCTAGCCGCGGGTAATTTTCCCCGTCCCCGTGAGCCCTCGGTTTCTTCCTTACTGACTAGCGCCTCGCGTCTGGTGCCTGGCGCCTAGTCTTCATAATTCATCAATCATAATTCAGAATTCTCTTCCCTCCCCAAGGAGCCCAGCCTATGAACAAATAAATTTCAACAAGGTAAAATCAAAACGCACGGACTGGGAGTTTTTTCCCAGTCCGTGCGCATTCACCCTCCACTCGCCACTTATCACCAACCACTCTTCTCTGACCAGCGCCTAACAAATAGCGCCTATTCCTCATCATTCATAAATCATAAATCTTACTATATACCCGTCCCCCGCTCCGCTCGATTCCTCGCGACCCTCCCGGGGGGAGGAGTGAGGAAGAAATTCGGAATGCGGAATGGGAAGGGGAAAGAATTATGAGTGATGACTCGCCAATCACCATTCAGCAGTCATCAATCCTAATTCATAAATCTCTTCCGTCCCCTGTCCTCTCAGCGAACTCCGCGTCTGAGCGGTGAAAACTCTTTCTTCATCTCCCGTCTGACTAGCACCTAGCAAACAGCGCCAAGCGCCTAAAAAACTGGCCAAAAATTCTTGTAGCGAGGAGCTACTCAAATCGCGATAATGACCTTCGCACGGCACAGGTGTTTTCCCTGGCTATTGGGCCGAGAAGTTCGTACCGGTCTTGTTAAGCGGACCAATCGACGGCTGCGTGATTTGACCAGGGGACTTTTGCGCTGCGCAAGACGGTTTGACTGCATGCACTGTCGAACTCCGGGGCGCCCCGATTTTTTTAGTCGTTAGTCGTTAGTCGTTAGTCTTTAGTTGTTGGTGGTCAGAGATTTGAATGCAGAGTTCGGATTGCGGAGTGCGGAGTTTCCTCTAACTAGCGCCTTGCGACTAGCGCCTGGCGCCTAGCCTTCATCAATCATCAATCCTAATTCATAAATCTCTTCCGTTCCCCGTTCCGGTCACTCACGTTCGCGGCTAGCCAATCGTCGCTGCGCAGCTGTCTCTTCCTGTCCCACGTCCCTGTCCCCAGTCCCCCTTTTTCTGACCACCAATCGACTTTTGTTTACAAAAGTCTCCGACAGACTCTATAAAACAAGCGGTAAATGAGTTTTGTTTTGTAAAAAAAGTTTTTGACAAAAGTCTTGAGGCCGAAAAACTCCGCTCAACGCTTCAACCGGATGAAGCGGAAGGAGACGACTCCTGCTGAGTCTCGCTGATTGCCTGACAATAAATATCCCGCAACAACGTGTAGTTGCGGTCGGCGGTGTAGAGCTGTTCAAACTGCTGGCGGACATTGGTGCGCATTGCGCGAACCTGTTCCGGAGAATCTTTCATCCAAGAGAGCGATTCCAGGAGTTTGTCCGCCTGTCCTGGCGGGAAGAGCAATCCCGTTTTGCCCGGAGTGACGACTTCAGACATGGCTCCCAAGTCGGAACCAATGATTGGTGTCCCGACCGAGAAGGCTTCCATGATTGTTTTTGGCAAACCCTCGTACCAGATTGACGGAACCAGCAGAGCGGTTGCTGCGGCGACCTCCTGCCGCACAACCTCAGCAGGCTGATGCCCCAACCATTGCACATGCTCGTGTTGCGTGGCGAACCTGGCGACTTTGTCTGCCAGTGGTCCGTCGCCGAGGATTTTGAGTGTTCCAGTGAACTTCGTCCACGCCGCGAGCAGCGTATCGATGCCTTTCTCTGGAGCAAGACGACCGACGAACACGAAATGCTCTCCCGTCCCGCTTCCGCATGGGGGAATAGGGTCGACGAAATTCGGTTTCACCGCGATTTGTTCGGGACGAAATCCAGCTTCGATGAACTTCTGACGTCCGAATTCGGTCGCCACCACGTAGCGCGAAACCAATTTTCTCCAGGTTCCCATTGCCTGGTGTGTGGCCAGCATCGTGCTGACGCACGCCGATGCCAAGCGATTGCCCCGATAACAGCCGTGCAGCACAGCGGGCCATTTGATCCTCTTAGAGAGGCAATCTTCACAGATCTGGCCGTCGCGCATCAGCAGCGAACCTGGGCAGATCAAGCGGTAGTTTTGCAAGGTTTGGACGACCGGCACACGCTCTTTACGGGCTGCGTAATAGGCAGCCGGGGATATTAGGGGAAACGTGTTGGTAAAATGCACCACCGCCGGCCGCTCTTTGCGCAGGAGCGTTCTCAGTTCGGAGTACGTTCTTCGATTCCAAATCGTGCGCACGGCAGCCGACAACGGATTCATCGAGTCAATCTCGTCGTTCGACACCGTATAGCGAATCACCTCATGCCCGTGTTGCTCCAGCAGCTTGGCTTCGTCTTCAAAAACCCGATCCTCTCCGCCCGGCAACTTGTAATAGTTGTGACAAACGAGGACCTTGGACAAATCTGGTGAGTTGGCAGATGGTGTGTTCATGAGAAGACCGATTGCCACGGCACGCTGTCAAATAAGCATCACTCTGGCAAAGAAGTGGAGAGCTGAGTCGCTCGCGCTTGTGCGACCAGATACAACAAATATGGCAAGAAGATACCCTGAGGAAATTCGATGTAGTTTTCAATGATGCAACACAGCAGAAAGAACAACAGGCCGGTGCAGCTCACCAATCCAATGCGGGCTATCTTGGGATTCGAAGAAAGCATCCAGCGAAGATTCCTACGTAAATGCACAACCATCACTCCCAGGCAGATAAGAGCGAGTGGAGGTCCCAATTCCATGACCACCGACAGCGCGGAGAAATAGGGTTTCGGTATGGCACTTCCCTCCCCAACTTCGTCGAATCGGCGCATGGCAGGGATCATCGAATCAACAAAATAGGTGGACTGACCCGAGAGTGGGCCTGGCAACTCCATATTCAAATAAATGTTCGAAGAGATCAAAGCCGCTCGACTGGAGTACTGTCCCAAGCCTACACCCAAGAGCGCATTTTTCGGATCGGAGAGATACTCGGCACTATCGTCAAGCACCATACGTTTGGACGAACGAGGATCCTGAACGACCTTTTTGTACCACTCCTTCGTGAGCACCAAGGTATCGGGATAGAGTTGAACCACGATGAACGTCAGGCAACCGACCAGCGCAATGCCTCCCAGAGCCGTCCCGACTCGACGAAATTGAAGCATGCAGCAAAGCGCAAGACAGGCAGCGAAGAAGATCGTTTGATGTCCTGATTGTGCGACGGCACAAGTCAACAAACCGGCCACAATCGCAATACGAGGGAGCATGCGTTGGGAATCCAGCATTAAGAAAAGAAGCATCCCAAACAGTGTAAAAGTGAAATACACCTGGGTGATCGAAATGGTGTTTAGATGAAAATCGAGTAGTCCAAACGTTCCCGTGACCGCATCACCGTTGCCGCTGAGTGCAAATTGTACTGCCCCCACTAAGGACTGCACGATTACAAACCAGGCCGTCAGGTCAATGAACTTTGGAAATAGTGAAGCATCGATTTCGCGGTCTGCGCGCGATGCGAGAAACAAGAACATTGGCAGGTAGGTGAGCAGCGCGAAGAGCAGACCTGGCACATTGATAGCCTGGCCACGCATCGCGTCGAAGATCATCGAGGCGCCTGACAAAACCGTGAACAACGCCATCCAAAGCACGGTCCGCCAGGCTGAGCGTTCTCCAGCAATCAACTCAAAGAAAAGAAAAATGGGCGGGACGATGTAGGCCAGATTTTTCACCGGAATGGAGATCAAAACCAGGCACAAAACAAACAACAAATAGAATCTTTGTCCCGGAACTGCTTCACTGGCAGCTGTGAGGTTCCATCCTGGAACCAATGGGCGACCGTTCGCGGTGGCTTGATCGATACTGGCCATACTGTTTACGACTTCCATTGGTTAGGGAGGATGCCCAATAACTCGACTTTCAGCTGCTTAAACAAGTGCTTGATTGGGTCGGCAAACTTCAGCTGAGCCAACCGGGGAGTCAGCACCAGAAGCACCCCGTCCAAATGAGGAAAAATCGCTAGGTTATGGTCTGAATTATCGATAACCGGCAGGTCGACGATCACCAGATCTGCATGTTCGCTGAGGCCTTCAAATACATCCGAAAGGGATTGTTCGCCATAGTCGACATTGGCCCATACTGGTTTCCCCAAGGTTACCACGGATAGGCCAGAAATCGTCGTGCTGTGGATACAATCGGCAATTTCTACATCGCCAGAAAGTGCAGAGAGAAAACCTGGACCGTTTCCAGGAAATTCTCGGTCGAACCAAGAGTACTTCCGGTTGGCGTCAACAAGGATGACCGAATGATTGCCGGAATTACTTATGGCAGCGGCCAATTGCATTGCTACAGAGGTAGTGCCAGCCTGCCGGGCAAGGCTAGTAACCCCTAAACGCCGAATCGGTGTGCCTTGGTATGTGGTCACACGCAGAATCTGCATAGCAAGCCGCTGGAAATCCTGGGCGAGCATAGTCCAGCGTTTCAGCTCGGGATTCAAGTCAAACGACGCGGTCGAAGCAGTGGGCTGCGGCATGTAGATCTAGCGAGGCAGGGAACTTATTTCGCAGATATCCCGGCACTTTGCATCTTTGCGGAAGGAATGGGATCAAACACGGGAGCACTATAGGCTTTTTCCAAATCAGCTGGAGACTTCATTGTCTCACGCTGCCAGTTCTCGCACACAAATGCCAGAGCAATCGCTCCAGAAACTGCGATCAGAAATCCTAGCACCATGATCATAGCTTTGGGCGGGCTCACCGGCTTTTCCACATAAGATGGGGGTTGAACCACATTGACGTTCGAAATGCTTTCGGCTTCCAATGCCAGATTGATGCGAGCCAACTCCGTGTTTTGCATATAGGTCATGTATTCATTTCTCAGCAGCGATACTTCGCGTTCGAGTTCACCTATTTCGATTTCGTGTTGATTGAGACGCTTCAGGTCAGCAAGCAATTCTTCGCGTTGTTCTTTAATCGCTGAGTATCTCGCTTCAAGCCCTGAGAGCGACGCCAATTCAGCGAATAATGCCAACTTTTGTTGTTGGTTGGCGGGATTCAGACTGCTGGTTGGCTGAACTCTGCGCTTTTCTTCCTCGTTAAGTAGCCTTTGGGCTTCAGCCGCTTGCTGTCGGATAGCCAACACCAGCGGATGCTGATCGGTGTGTTTGGCAGAAAGCTCCTGTTCCCTGATTTGCAGATCATATAATGTGTTTCGCATGGTGTCGGCGGCCTGGCTGGCCTCAGTCGTTTCCTCGGTAACAAGCCGCTCAGGGATTTCTGAGAGCGACTTTCGCAGGGCTTCAATCTTGGCATTCGAGCCCGCGATGGCAGAAGCCGATGAAAGCATATCAATTTCGACCTGTTCAATTTGCTTACTGAGCGTGAGCTGGCGTGCGCCGATGGTGACAATTCCATACTCATTCTTCAGGTCGCGTAATTCCTGTTCCGCGGCAGCAAGGGCTGCGGCACGTTCCTGAGATTGTTCAATAAAAAAGTCTTGAGAGCCTTCCGTCCTATGGGCTCGGCTGTGTTGTTCATGGTACGCGGAGAGGAATACCTCACCAACGCGTTGTGCGAACTCTGGCGTCTCAGAGCGAAACGCTACAAGAATGACATTGGAATCAGGTTCAGACTTTACCTTGAGGTCGCTGGCAAGCTGGAGAGCCGCTCGTTCGTTATCTCCGACAGGATCCGCAAGGTTGATAGCTAGCATCAACTTGTAGATTGATCCAGTCAGCGAGAAGCCTCCCGTGTCATCCGCTTGCTCTGGATTGCTGTATCGCTCTGGATTCAAAATATTCTCCGCGCCGAGCTCGGAGACGACTTTGTCGAGAACTGTTCGACTTTGCAGAAGATCTTTGACCGTATTGATTTCCTGTTCTCGAGTTTCCATCATGGTTATTGTGGGACCCGTCACAGTAGGGTCGATTGAAACGTTCTCGCGTCCAAGAAGCACGTGCAACATGGCCTGTGATTCGTATGTCCGGGGACAGAATATGATGCCGAGTGTGACGAGCACCATCGTGCTCAAAAAGAACAGGGCCATCTTGCGGCGATGTCGATAGAATACAGACAGTTGCTCTCGAAGCGATCCTGATGAGTCTGGCATTTTTACTGTTTCGCTATGTTGGGAGGGCAGTAGAGTATGGAGAGATGAGCGACGAATGGCAAGGCAAAAAGCAAAAGACTTTCACTGCCGGTATCGACGCTATTTCTTCGTCAGCTTTCATCTTAACTGGATCAGGTATTATTTCAACGAACCAAACCCAGGAGTGCCTGACACCTTAGAATCACAGGGCTAATATGGGGATTATACCAATTACGCCGAATGCGAGAGCATTCAGTAAAATGGTTGGAAACTTCTCTCAGAGCTACGCATCTTGGAAGCCATACAAATTCTTGCGTTCTGAGCTCGCTTGGGTTGATTCGAGGGGTGCCAAGCAGAAACAAGAAACTTGTCAGAAGTCTTTTATGTACGGATGAAATCCATGATTCGCTCTTAGAATTAATGAATCAATTGGGCACCTTTCCCGACCTCCAGTCTCACTCGATAGATATCATGTAGGCAATCTTGGATTATAATTTGAATGGAACTAAGCGGCCGTCTAGCGCGCACATACCAATGATTTTTGTTCCGTATTGACGCCCCCCCTTCGATTAGAGATCGACCAGCAATACTGGAAAATGTTTTGGACGAGAATCACCAACTATCGCCACAGGCCACAACGCTTGTGTATGCTGTCGATCAACGCAACTCCTATGCAATGCTGGTATCCCTGAGTTCTGCCTTGGAAAAGTCAAGCGGACTGGCAGATGTCTGCGTTCTCTATTCCGGCCAAGACCAAGATCGCGTGAAGTGTTATCTGGAACGAATCTGTGTAGGGATTCCTTTCCGGCTCATCAACGCGATCGAAGCGCTTCGAGGTCTCAAAGGTAAAACTTTACCGCTTGGCACGATAGGCGATGTTGCATACCTGAAATTTCTTGTTCCTGAGTTTGTCCAAACTCCAAGGGCACTGTTTCTAGATGCCGACACGATCGTTCTTTCCGATCTTCGCAGCCTGTACCAGCAAGATCTACATGAAAAACCAGTTGCAGCCGTTCAGGACTGGCTCGTACCGACTGTATTGTGTCCGAACTCGCCTATACGAGATTATCTCGAATTAAGTGAAGACCAACCCTATTTGAATTCAGGTGTGATGGTCATGGATGCTGCGCGGCTGCGGTCAATGAATTTATTGGAAATGGCACGCGAGTACCAGGGTATCAAAGTGCGCTATTCCGATCAGGACCTGTTCAATTTGCTCTTAGTAGGGAACTGGACGATAGTGGATCCAGTATGGAATTATCCGATAGACGACACACTTGTCGAGGTGTCGCTGAGAGAAATGCACCGGCGATTATGGTCTGAGAGAAAAATCAGTCACTATATGGGTACGAAGAAACCCTGGATATTTCCATTCAACATTTTCGAAGCAAATCGAGATTTTATAGCATGCCGACAGCGGTCCCGACTCCGATATTGGATACCCACACCACTGAGTCCATCAAGCTTACGTTATTATGCCGGTTACTTGCGACGCAAGTTAGGCACAGAGTATTGATTCGAAAGAAGCAAATACGAATTCTAGTTATTGTAAAAAACGGTTTCTAGCGTATGCCTTTCTTTAGCACTAACGAGGGAAGCGTAAGCAAGACCAACTTGATGTCGCTCCACAGTGAGACTTTCATTCCGTATTGCAAGTCCATACGCATCCATTCGTCGAAGGAGACGTCTCCCCGAGCAAAAACTTGCCAGGTACAAGTCATTCCAGGCAGCACTGAGAGCCGTCGTCGCTGCCAATTTAAGCAGGCCTCGGATTCAATGGTTGGTAAAGGTCGCGGACCCACAAGCGACATATCACCTTTGAGCACATTCCACAATTGGGGAAGTTCGTCGATGCTGGTCCAACGAAGCACTCGTCCCACGGAAGTGGTCCGTGGGTCGGTTCTCATTTTGAAAGCAGGTCCATCTTGGTGGCTATGATGGCGGAGCGTCTGTTTTAACACATCGGCACCGTCAATCATGGTACGTAACTTCCAAATCTGAAACCTTTTTCCTCCCAAACCTTCCCGTTCTTGACGAAAGAAAATGGGGCCAGGTGAATTGAGCTTGATTGCGACACCAGCAAGAGCAACGATCGGTGCCGCTGCAATCAGGCAGATAATACTGCCAACGATATCTAAGAAGCGTTTCCAACTTGGAAGAGTCTGACAGAAAAAAGGTTCCACGTCTGTTCCTGACGGCATGACCTCTCTGCTCTCAGACGAATCGGAGAGTTCCTTGCGACGTTTTGCCTTGACGTCTGGATATACAATGACATCGCATTCAGGACGAAGTGGTCCAGGGGGATAAACTTCGCTAATGTCGCTCGCAACCTTCCAGGCACCCTCTTCTGGTGTGTCAGGCAGCAACAGCACGACACGCCCATCGTTGAGCTTACCTGGCGTATCAGTTACGCGTAGTCTGCCCTCCAAGACGCGCTCTAGCAAAGAGAGATCGCTTGCAATATCCCCCTCATCTGCCAATTTGATGATCAGAATTGATAGTATCGATCCGTTGCGATCGACTCGCATGCGTTCGCACTCTGCTGCAAAGCGAATGTCTTTCTCACTTAGTAATAAAGTGGTGCTTTGAGTTTTTGATTTGCGCAGAATGTGAGCATGTATTTTACGGACATTGAGAATACCAGATTTCATGGTTGCCTTACGTCACAATGATGTTGTACTTTGATGCTATGACCGACGCGCAAACCGAACCTAGCGTAGAGTGGCGTATTCTGCAGTCACTGGATGCAGCCCTGTAGCCATTCAAGCGAGTTCAGCAAACCATGCGTAATAGGTAGGTTATCTCGCCCATTCAAGTTGAACTTTGAGAAACCCCTCGTGTCGACTCCATGCCTTACGGCGGAAAACACGCAATATATCAACTGTCCTGATGATTTGGTTTACTGTAGCGATTATAATTACAAACAGCCATAGGATCGAATAGGTTCCACCCTTTTTTTTGTGGTGCTTCTGAAAATCTGAAGAATTCTCAAATTTCTACAGGCTGAAAAAAGTTTCCCACGTGAAAATAAGCTCATTTCAACACTATCCGATTAAATGCATTTACAACTTGCAAGTAAAAGGCTGGTGAATTCTAGAACGTCTAAAAGCTTAATGTGACAAGACTTTGAGCAGTACCATTACAGAGAAAATGCCCCAAATGGGAGAACTTTTGAACTCGTTGAATGTCCATTCACTTGGGGATCAAACCGCATCATGGGGAGCTTGTCTGGTAGATTTCTCCCAAGACTGCGTACTAGCCGCAAACCACCAGATTCGCCAATGGATTGGGACAACGAAAAGTGCGATCTCAATGAATGAACTTTCCACATTGCTGCCAGTGCGTGACATCTACAATGCGGCCATGTCGGATGAGGATTTTGGTCGTGGTAAGTGTATCTATTCCTGCCAGATCGAGCTGCAATTAGTTGGGAATCCACCATCTCCGGCGACGATAAGTCTTCAATCCATGGCGAGCAAAGAGAATTCTTGGCATCTGCTACTAATTTATCCGAGTCTCCCGTCAACTCAAGAGAACTCACATAGCGACATTTTGACTGGTCTGCCCGATCGTCGGGCTCTAGCAGGCTGGCGACAACAGTGGCAATCTAAGAATCCTGGGAAGCCAATTCCCCATGCTTTGCTTTTTCTAGATTTGGACGACTTCAAGCAAATCAATGACCAATACGGCCATGCCTGTGGGGATCGCATCTTGTCGCAGTTGGCAGAGCGTTGGAAAAAATCTCTGCGGAGCGATGATCTTATTATTCGCTATGGCGGAGATGAGTTTGTCACTCTCCTATATGGAGTGAAATCGGCCAAAGAGGCAACGCTGGTGATCGAACGTCTCATGCACTGCGCATCAGAGCCTCTCTACGTTGAGGGGCAAGAATTTACTCTGTCGGTTTCCATCGGCCTTGCGCTGGCCGATAGTATCACTCATCCTTTAGAGGAACTGCTCGCATGTGCTGACCAAGAAATGTATGCCCAAAAACGTCTTCGCTCTCTGAAATGACCGGTGCTTGCAATTGCCCTTCTTTGCCAGAATTATTATTGTTTATTGAGGGTAGCAGCCAGAAATTAACGGAGTAATTGAATTGAAGGTTTTAGTAACTGGTGGCGCAGGATTTATTGGCTCGCATATTGCAACGGCTCTGGTCAAACGCGGTGACAATGTCCGCGTACTCGACAACTTCAGTGCAGGAAACCTTGAAAATCTTGCTCACCTAAGTGATCAACTTGAAATTATCGAGGGAGACATTGTCGACCCCAAGAGCGTGGCGGCAGCAGTTGACGGTGTCGAACTGATTTTTCATCAGGCCGCACTGGCTTCGGTGCCGCGCAGCGTAGCCGCACCGCTTGATACCAACGCAGCATGCGTCACTGGAACCGTAAACCTGCTTGACGCGGCACGCACCAGTGGTGTTCGTCGCCTGGTCTATGCCGGGTCGAGTAGTGCCTACGGTAATTCCCCTAATAGTGCCAAAAGCGAGCATGACTTACCGGCTCCCCTGTCGCCCTACGCTGCCGCAAAACTGGCTGCCGAATACTATTGCCAGGCCTTCACGGAAACTTACGGCTTCGAAACCGTCACCATTCGTTATTTCAATGTGTTCGGTCCCCGCCAGGATCCAACCAGCGAATACTCGGCAGTGATTCCCATCTTCGTATCGCTGATGCTTCAAGGGAAGCGGCCCACAATCTACGGCGACGGCAAACAGTCTCGTGACTTTACCTATGTGGATGATATCGTACGCGGCAATCTCTTGGCCGCTGAATCTCCCGGTGCTATGGGAAAATGTATCAACGTTGCCACAGGCAAACAATTTACGCTGCTGGACCTGGTGGCTGCGATCAATCGAGTGCTGGGGACCTCGATCGAGCCGGTGTTTGCAGAGCCCCGCCCAGGGGATGTCCGCGAGAGTCTGGCCGACATCTCGCTGGCTCGAAAACTGCTGGATTTCGAGCCTCAAGTTTCTTTCGACCAGGGACTGGAACTCTCGATTGACTATTATCGTAGTCTGGCCAAGGCATAATCGGCTCGCGGCTTGTTTTTTGCTTTAAATTGGCATACCGTAGTCCATGTTGGGAAATCCAATTGGTCGTCAATTTCAGGGTGATTTATGGGTTCTTCGCGTCGTGATTTTCTGATCCGTTCCTCGGTGTTTGCTGCTGGCTTTAGTGCGTTGCGCTATTCTCTCCAGGATTTGGCCTGGGCCAATGAGGCGACCAGTACTTCTGGTTATGGACCTCTGGTGGACGACCTTAATGGGGTTCTCGATCTTCCCGCTGGGTTTCAGTACCGTGTGATCTCCACGAGCGGGTTGCCGATGAGCGACGGATTCATCACGCCTGGCAAGCCCGATGGCATGGCCACTTTCGCAGGTCCCAAAGGTTTGACTCTTATCGTTCGCAACCACGAGCTCATGCCCTTCGAAGGGCCCGGCGCCTTTGGCAAGACCAACGAGTTGTTCGGGAAGATCGACCGCGAAAAGGTGTACGATCGCGGTGGAGATAAATTGCCCCATCGTGGCGGTACCACCACGTTGGTCTATGACACCCGCGAGCAGAAAGTCGTCCGCGAGTTCTTGAGCCTGGCAGGGACGACCCGCAACTGTGCCGGTGGCCCCACTCCCTGGAATAGTTGGATTACTTGCGAAGAGACGGTCATTCGCCCGGGTGAGAAAACCGAGGGGGAGTGTCTCATTGAGAAGGACCATGGCTATTGCTTTGAAGTGCCTGCCACGGTCAATGCCTCGCTGGCCGCTCCGATTCCTTTGACCGACATGGGTCGGTTTAATCACGAAGCAATCGCCATCGATCCGGAGACAGGGATCGTCTATCTGACCGAAGATCGCGAAGATGGTCTGCTCTACCGCTTCCTGCCCAATAAGCCTGGAAAGCTGGCCGATGGAGGACAATTGCAGGCGTTGCGGCTGAGAGACTTTTCCTCGATGGACACCCGCAATTGGGACCAACAAACCATTGACGTCGGCAAGCAGAATTCCGTTGACTGGATTGACATGTCCGACGTGACTGCCCCGGCTGACGATTTGCGGTCGCGAGGCTTCGCGGATGGAGCAGCCCGGTTCGCCCGTGGTGAGGGCATGTGGTACACCGAGGGCCAGATCTACTTCGCGTGCACCAACGGCGGCAAGAACCGGACGGGCCAGATCTGGCGACTCACACCCGGCGAGCAAGGCGAGTCGTTGGAACTGTTTATCGAACCCAACGATTCGGCCCTGCTGGAATCCGCCGACAATCTCACGGTCGCTCCCTGGGGGGACCTGATGGTGTGCGAGGATCATCCGGGCAGAGAGATCCGCATCGTGGGAGTCACCCCCGAAGGCAAACTCTACACCTTCGCCTGCAATCATCTGGAAACCGAGTTTGCAGGGATCACGTTCTCTCCAGATGGCAGCACGCTCTTCGTCAACCTGCAACACAGCGGCATGACCGTAGCGATCACAGGCCCGTGGCAGGGACGGGTAGACGCTAGTCGTTAAGCGCTGGGCGCTAGTCAGAGGGTCTGAGGGTTTAGCGACACCAGCGAAATCTGGCCCCAAGACTTTTGTCAAAAACTTTTTTTACAAAACAAAACTTATTTACCCCTTGTTTTATAGAGTCTGTCGGAGACTTTTGTTTACAAAAGTCGTTAGTCGTTAGCCATTAGTCATTAGTGAGTGGCCAGCCGCGAACGTGAGTGACCGGAACGGGGGACGGGAGAGATTTATGAATTAGGATTTATGATTGCTGACTCACAACTCGCTACTGACTACTAACCACTGACTACTAACCACTGACTCCTAACTACTAACAACTAACAACTAACGACTAACAACTAACAACTAACGACTAAAAAATCGGGGCGCCCCGGAGTTCGACAGTGCATGCAGTCGAACCGTCTCGCGCAGCATAGTCCCCTGGCCAAATCACGCAGCCGTCGATTGGTCCGTTCAACAAAAGACCGGTACGAACTTCTCGGCCAAGAGCCAGGGAGAAAACCTGTGCCGTGCGACGCCCATTATCGCGATATGAGTGGCCAATTTCTACAAGAATTTTTGGGCCAATTTTTAGGCGCCAGCCGCTGGTTGCTGGGCGCTAGTCAAACGAAATTCCGCACTCCGCAATCCGCACTCCGCATTCGAATCTCTGACCACTGACTACTGACTACTCCCCCCCGATCGTCATGGCGCTAGCCACCGGTTCTTCCCTTCTAACTCGCGCCTAGCGCCTAACTGGAAGCGCCTTCTTTTCCCATTCCGCACTCCGCAATCCGCATTCCGAATTTCTTCCCCACTCTCCCCCCGGGAGGGTCGCGAGGAATCGAGCGGGGAGGGGCCTACGCCTTAGTATCTCTGACTGGCCTTGCCCTGGGAATGGTTGGATTGAAAATCGGCGAAGCCCTGAAGGGCGAACTAATACCTAACGACTAACAGCTTCCCCCTGATCGGCATGGCGCTAGCCGCCGGTATTTTCCGTTTGAAGGGCCTGCTTCACTGGGGCTAGCCCATCGGGTACGATAGGCGACAATGATACTTCGTCCTCTTTAGCAACATGCATGGATCGCTATGGCCTACACTTATCACTTCAAGCCGACGCATAAGGAAATCAAGCAGTACTACGAAGAATTGAGCGGCTATGCATCGCATGAGGTCTCGCACGAAACGGCGGTTCGCAGCGCGTTTCAGAATCTGATCGCCACAACCTGTAAGAAAGCCGACTGGCATCTGGTGCCGGAACTTCCGGTCAAGGTGCGGGGCAAACAGGTCCGACCAGATGGCACGCTGCGCGATGAGTTCAATCTGCATCGTGGCTATTGGGAAGCGAAGGACACGAGCGACAAGCTCGACGCCGAAATCCGCAAGAAGATTGCCCTTGGCTATCCCCTCTCTAATACGATCTACGAAGATACGCAAATCGCTGTGCTCTTTCAGAATGGCAAGGAGGTCGAGCCCCGGTTCGATCTGACCGAGCCGCAGCAATTGTGCGATCTGTTGAATCTGTTCTACAGCTACACCGAACCCGACATCCAGGGTTTTGAGCAGGCGGTGGAGGAATTCAAGGAGCGCGTGCCGGAGCTTTCGCTGGCGCTCAAGGAGAAGATCGAGGCAGCCCACAAGGACAATAAGAAGTTTCGTGAGGCGTTTGAGCAGTTTTTCGAGATGTGCCAGCACTCGCTCAATCCCAACTTGAGCGAGGCCGCAGTCGATGAGATGCTGATCCAGCATCTTCTCACGATTCGGCTGTTTGACACGATTTTCAACAATCCCGACTTTGTCCGCCGCAACGTGATCGCAGCAGAAGTGGAAAAGGTGATTGACGCGCTCACGTCGAAATCATTCAGTCGTGAGTCGTTCCTTAAATCGCTCGACAGGTTTTACGTGGCCATCGAAGCTGCCGCACGTGTACTGGGTGAAGACTTCACCGAGAAGCAGCACTTTCTCAATACGGTCTACGAACGGTTCTTCCAAGGGTACTCGGTGAAGGTAGCCGACACTCACGGCATCGTCTACACCCCGCAGGAGATTGTGGACTTCATGTGCGCGAGCGTGGCCGAGGTGCTAGAAACTGAATTTGGCAAGACACTCGGCTCGAAGGACGTGAACATCCTCGATCCCTGCACGGGGACCGGCAACTTTATTGTGAACCTGATCTCTCGCGTGCCGAAGAAGGACCTCGCTCGGGTGTACCGAGAACAGTTATTTGCCAATGAAGTGATGCTGCTGCCGTACTACATCGCGGCACTCAACATAGAGCACGCGTACTTTGAACTTACCAGAGAATACGAGGCTTTTGAAGGTTTGTGCTTTGTTGATACGCTCGATCTAGCCGAGAAGAAGCAGACCGAATTTGGGTTCATGACAGAAAAGAATACGGAGCGGGTCGAGCGGCAGAAGAACACTCCGATTACTGTGATTATTGGAAATCCTCCATATAACATGAATCAACAGAATGAGAATGATAATAACAAGAATCGCAAATATGATATTGTAGATGAGCGAATAAGCTCAACGTACGCGAGGGATTCTATCGCAATAAATCGAACGGCCTTGTCAGATGCTTATGTCAAATTTTTTCGCTGGGCCGTAGATCGCCTCGGACCTCGTGATGGCATCGTGTGTTTTGTGACAAATAACAGCTTTGTTGATCAACACGCATTCGATGGAATGAGATTTCATTTAGCCAGAGACTTCTCAATGCTATTCCATATAGATCTACACGGAAACGTACGTCGTAATCCAAAATTAAGTGGTACGACACACAATGTCTTTGGAATTCAAGTTGGTGTTGGGATCACCGTTGCTATCAGACTCAGTGAGTCCAAAGGCAAACAACAGCTTTATCACCGCGTTCCAGAAAACTGGCGAAAAGAAGAGAAGTTATCATGGCTAAGTAGTCGGCGCCACATCAGCGGGATCGAATGGACAGTTCTAAAACCTGACAATCACAATAATTGGATTGTGTCACAGCATGCCGACGAGTTTTCAACGTTTTACCGGCTTGGTACGCAGCTTGTCAAATCTTCGGTTAAACAACCTGAGAACGTGATATTCAAAGTATTTTCCGTTGGGACAAAAACCAATCGGGATGACGTAATGTACGACTTTAGTGCCAAGCACCTAATTGGGAGAGTGAGAAACTTTATTGAGGCCTACAATGCCGAAGTTGACCGATACAAACGTAGCAAACGCCCAATAAGTGTGGATGATTTTGTCTCGTACGACATTATCAAATGGAGCCGCGATTTGAAGCAGGATCTGGAACGCGGCAACTATGCTGAGTTTGACTTAGCCAAAGTCCGTCACTCCCTTTATCGTCCGTTCACTAGACGTGTGCTCTTCTTTGATCGGATTCTAAACGAGGAAGTGTATGTTCTGCCCGAAATTCTACCGACAGAGGAAGTAACCGAAACCAACCGACTTATTTGCTGTACAAATCACTCTCAGATGCCATTTGTTGCCCAGATCACAAACTTATTGCCGAACGAAGCAGTAGGGGGAAGAAATGGCAAATGCTTCCCTTTTTATGTTTATGACAAGGATGGCACCAACCGACGCGAGAATATCACCGATTGGGCTCTCGCGCACTTTCGTGACCACTACGGCGATAGGAAGATCAGCAAATGGGACATCTTTTACTATGTCTACGGCGTGCTGCATCATCCGGGGTATCGCACGAAGTTCGCCGACAATCTCAAGCGAGAGTTGCCGCGGATACCGCTGGCACCCGATTTCAAAGCATTTGCCAGGGCAGGGAAACAACTCGCTGAATTGCACTTGGGTTATGAGCAGCTAGAGCCGTGGCCTCTGGAATGGATCGAGACCGAGGGGGTGCCGCTGAGTTACCGCGTCGAGAAGATGCGACTCTCGAAGGACAAGACCGAAGTGAAGGTGAACGAATCGCTCACACTGGGGAATATTCCGCCGGAGGTGTTTGACTATCGACTGGGCAACCGCAGCGCGCTTGATTGGGTCATCGATCAGTACCGTATCAAGACCGATAAGCGAAGCGGCATCACGAGCGACCCCAACAATCCGGACGACGAGGAATACATCGTACGGCTCGTGGGTCAGGTCGTCCGGGTGAGTGTCGAGACGGTGAAGATCATCAAAGGCTTGCCGAAGGATTATGCACCGGTGGAGAAGAAGGTGAAGAAGAAACGAAAAGCAGCGGGGAAAAAGTAGAAAACTCTATGGGCCAAGCTTTCAGACCACTATCAAACAAAAAGGACATCCATGCTATCTGAGCAGACAACTATGTGGGGTATCCACGCAGGTAGTCAAGGAGAAGCCGACTCCCTTTTCCTGGAAGGGAATTGCATCGCAATTGGCTGGAAGAAATGCGGTGACCTAAGCAATCTACCTGCAGAGCGAGAAGCCTTCAAGAAAAAAGTTGCTGAGGGCTATCCAGAGTGCAAGCCGGGCGCAATTCCCGTCTATGGGGGATTGCTCTTCAGATTCTGTCACGAGATGCAAGTCGGTGATCTCGTGGCCTACCCGAGCAAGATCGACAAGCAAATCCATCTGGGCCGTGTCACTGGTGAGTACAAGTATGATTCTTCTCACACCCACCCAAACATTCGTTCCGTCGAATGGGTCCGCTCCGTACCACGGACTACCTTTAGTCAAGGTGCCTTGTATGAAATTGGTTCTGCGGTCACCTTGTTTCAATTGAAGAACTATTTAGAAGAGTATCTCGCTGCATACGAAGGACGCGCAGTAACGAACACGACGGAGACTACTGGCGCTGACGTTACCGTTGGACTCGTTGCCGAAGAAGTCGAGCAGACTACGCGAGATTTTATAGTCAAACAGTTGTTGAAGGAATTGAAGGGACATCCTTTTGCTCAATTCGTAGCCTCTCTCCTAAATCTGATGGGCTACCATACACGCGTTTCCCCGCCGGGTCCTGATAAAGGCGTCGATATCATAGCGCATAAAGATGAGTTGGGTTTTCAACCCCCGATTATCAAGGTTCAAGTAAAAAGCACGGAAGGAAGCGTAGGCGATCCAGAAACATCCGCCTTATATGGAAAAGTAGCCCAGGGCGAATTTGGGCTTTTGGTGACATTGGGCAGCTTCACGAAAGCAGCGACCCAATTTGCAGAGACCAAATCCAATCTGCGCCTTATGGACGGCGAAGAAGTGGTAAGTTTAACTCTTCGATATTACGAGCAAATCGATTCGAAATACAAAGGCATTCTGCCTCTCAAGTTGGTGTACATTCCGCAAACCATTGAGGAAGGCTCTGATGAGGAATAGGAATGTACAACTCTTTCAGGGTTGGTGCATGATGTGTGGGATTGGCTTCCTAGGGTGGTGGTAGGGTGCGCTAAGTTGAAGAGAATGCGGAATGAAAGAGTCCCTCCCCGCTCGATAGCTCGCGACCCTCCCGGGGGAGGGTTTTGATTTATGAAGTGATAGAAGAGGCACTAGGCGCTGGTTGCGAGGCGCTAGTCAGAAAAAGAGGGGACGGGGGCGGTTTACTCGTAGACGCGCGTTTCGGGTATAGGTACTACGAACTTGCCGCCCCAGTGGCGGATGTAAGCGAGCTGCTCCATGATTTCTGCGCGAAGGTTCCAGGGCAGGATCAGCACATAATCGGGCTGGGTTTCTGCGATTCGCTCGGGGGCATACACGGGGATGCGCGATCCGGGCAGGAAGGTGTTCTGCTTGACCGGGTTGCGGTCGACGGTGTAGAGGATCGAATCGGCTCGAATGCCGCAGTAGTTCAAGAGCGTGTTGCCTTTGCCGGGCGCGCCGTAGCCGACGACTGTCTTACCCTCTCGGCTGGCCTGCATGAGGAAATCGAGCAGTTTCCACTTGGCCAGAACCACCCTGTGGGCGAACGCCGCGTAGGTGGCCAGTGTGTTGTAACCTTTCTCGATCTCCTCGTCGAGCAAGTCTGGCACACTCTTGAGCACGGGCTTGCTGGAATCCTCCGAGTGGCGGGCATAGATTCGCAGCGAACCGCCGTGGGTGGGGAGCCGCTCGACGTCGAAGATGGTCAGCCCGTGGTGCAGAAAAATCTTCTCGATAGCCAGCAGCGAGAAGTAGCAATAGTGTTCCTGGTAGATCGTGTCGAATTGATTTTCTTCGATCAGGCACATCAGGTGGGGGAACTCGAAGGTGATCACACCATCATGCTTGAGCAGGATCTTGAGCCCCGCCACAAAGTCGTTCAAGTCAGGGACGTGGGCCAGCACGTTGTTCCCCAGCAGCAGGTCGGGACGGATGTTCTGATCGACCAACTTCTGGGCCGTTGCCGTGCCAAAGAACTCGTTGATGGACTGGACGCCCTTGGCACGAGCAGCTTCGGCAACATTGGTAGCGGGCTCCACGCCCAGGGCAGGAATTCCCTTCTGCACGAAATATTGAAGCAGGTAGCCATCGTTGCTGGCCACCTCGACGACCTGACTCTGCGGGCCAAGTTGCAGTCGGTCGATCATCTGCAGAACATACTGCCGACAATGCTCCAGCCAGGAATCGGAATAGGAAGAAAAATAGGCGTAGTCGCTCTTGAAAATATCCTCGCCCATCACATGCGCATGCACCTGCACGAGCCAGCAATTTGTGCAGATCCTGGCCCGTAGCGGGTAGAACAATTCCGGTTGGTCTGCCTGCTCGGGAGTGACCCGGTTTTGACACAGGGGGGACAGACCCAGATCAACTACCGTATGTTCCAACGGTTGATTGCAGAAGCGGCAATGCTCGACGGCCTTGCCGCTGGTCACTGGTGCGTCGGAAGCAGAACTCATTGGGCGGCGACTACTTCTGCAGGGATGGGTGAAAGATCTCCGACCTGCATGTATTCACCCAGTGTGGTGCCCACGGCCCGGTTGTCGACGTTGGGAGCCGCGTTGCCAGCCACGACATCGTCCAGGTTGACCGTGCGGAAATCGACGCTGAAACGTGAATGGCCCGATGTGTTGGGACTGGTCGAGTGCAGGTGTGAGGCCGAGAACAGGATTAAACCTCCCTCTTCACATTGGAGGACAAGATCGGAACTGTGGTCGATATCCTGGGTGATCTCGGGAAGGTTGCGGGTGTCTTTTTTCACTTGCTTAACGGCCGCACCCCGGGCGTTGGCCAGCCACTCGGTGTGGTTGTAGCGATCCGAGATGTTAGCTACCGCACGATTGAAGTACCCCGGGTGGAGAATCATGGTGTTATCTGGTTGAACGCCTTTCATGGGGAACCACCAGTTGAGCTGTGACTGGTGGCCTGCGAACCAGGTGTCGCGGTGGGGTGGCACCGCCAGGGCAATGCCGGTGCGGAGATAGTCCCCGTGGGTCATCGTGCGCATGCGGGGCACATCGAAGTAGGTTGAATTAAGATCAGCTCCAAAGTCCTCTAACAGAGCCCGCATGAGGTCTTTCACCTCGGGATGGTGCATGAACTGAGGTTTCAGCTTGCCCAGTATCTCCGCAAACTGCTCGGGGGGCATGTGATGCTGCGCCTCGCACGGGTCGTGAGGGGCGAATGCCTCGACCGCCATCTGGCAGGCGAAATCGATGAGCGCGCGGGTGGAAGGACGCGGAGAGAATACATAGATATCGCCCTTCATCACGTTGCCGCGACGCACGGGTTCAGGATGTTTTGAATCAAAGTAGATTGTTGTCATGGTGCAACCTCAAGATAGCAAAATTATTTACATGGTCGACGCGGGAGATGAAACCGATGCACCGCACAGTCGGTACAGGACGTCCGAAACTCTCACCACGTCCTCATGAGTCATTCGTAAATTGCTGGGAAGATTAAAACCGTAGGGACTCTCGTCGTAGGCAACCTGATTGGATTTGCGAGCTGAGAGTCCACTCGGTGTGTCGGAGTAAGGCGGAAGGGAGCTGAGTGGGTAATAGAGCGGGCGAATGTCGATATTGTGGTCCTCGAGTTCCCGCATCACACGGAGTTTGTCGAGTTGCCGACCTCGCTCAATCGAGACGGCGGGGAGCCAATACGAGTTTGTGAGGCCCTCTCGCTCGGTGTGAATCTTGAAGGCGGGTAGCTCGCCGAGTTGTGCACAATACCACTGGTGCAACTGACGCTTGTGGGCAACCAACTCTTCAACCCGCTCGACCTGAGCCAATGCTAGGGCTGCCTGCAAGCTGCTCATTTTGAACTTGTTGCCGAGTTCGAAGTGGTAGTAGTAGCGGTCAAAATCCTCGTAAAAGCGAGTGCCATCCAACTGGCGGCCATGGTCCCGCAGCGACTGAGCGCGTTCATAGAGATCCTGCCGGTCGGTAACGAACAAACCTCCCTCACCAGAGGTGACGGTCTTGGAGCCATGCAGACTGAAGATGCCGATATCGCCAAAGGTTCCTGCTTTGCGACCTTGCCAACTGGACCCAAAGGCCTGGGCGGCGTCCTCGACCATAGCGATTGCGTGCCGGTCTGCAAGCTTGCGAAGCTGTTCGTAATGCGGCATGTCGCCATAGAGATCGACGACAATGACGGCTCGCGTGCGGGAAGTGATTTTCGCTTCGAGAGATTCAGCTGAGAGACACCAATGGTCGCGGTCGATGTCGGCGAACACGGGTGTAGCCCCGACATAACTGACGGGCGCTGCGCTGCCAATCCAGGTCAGTTCGGGTACGATCACCTCGTCCCCTGGTCCAATGCCAAGCGCCATCAACGCCAGATGAATGGCCGAGGTTCCGGTGGGAGTGGGGATTACATACTTGATGCCCAGGTAGTCGGCGACCGCTGCTTCCAGCCGTTGATGGTAGATACCGGCATTGGAATACCAACAATTGGTCACTGCATCGGTGACGTAGGCGATCTCTCGCTCGGTTATGGAAGGACCGGCACAGGGAATGCGTGGTTGTTGGGAGTCGGCCATTTTTGGTTCAGTGATTTTAATGCATTGAAGACTGCTTTTGGGACCGGGGCGACAAGCGCCCCGGCTCGCTTTGTAAGTTCAGCGGATTCGCTTGAGCCACCCACCTGGAGCATAAGTAATCGGTTCGTTCAAAGGGGATTCATTGAATTCAAACGCGGGAGTCTCGAGGACGAAATCGGGGTGTTTTTCGGCAAAACTCCTGGCGGCTGCCTGGGGATTGTTGGTGTGCCAGTCGTCATTCGGACGATCGTCCTCGAATCGCTGTAAGCCGGCCAACTCCTGCATCAGCCCGTCTGCCGCCACGATGTACGAGCCAACTGTCACCAGTGGAGAGTAATTTTCGAGTTCTTGCGCCACGTGGTCTCGAGTATGGCAACCATCGAGCATGACTAACACGGTTTCGCCTGGACGAATCAACGATTTTACAAGTTCCACGGTATTCGGAGCATTTGAATCCCCTTCGATAAGCGTGATGCGTTCGAATAGCTCGTGGCTTTCCAAAGCGCTGCGGTTATGGGGACGAATCTCGATGTCGATGCCGATCACGCGGCCCTTGCCAAACAGCTTGCAGAGGCTTGCGTAATAGATGAGTGACCCGCCATGAGCGATGCCCGTCTCGACAATCACGTCAGGCTGAAGGCGATACAGCACTTCCTGAGTGCGGATCATATCCTCGGGCAACTGAATGATGGGCCGTCCCATCCAGGTGAATGTATAGACGTGTTTGTTCTGCCAGCCACATTTGAGCCATGCTTCAGATAGAGCCCGAAAAGTTTCCGGCGATCCAATCGGATGACGAGTCTCACCGTTAGTTGAGGAAATGCACGCCTCTCCCGACTGCCAATTAATTTCTAGTTTATCCACCATAGCGGTCTTCTGATTTGCTGAAGAAGATTACTGAACTCAAAGCTGGCTATCGTGGATGCGATGTGGACAGCGAATGATGCTTTCCATAGGGGTTCTTCCAATGAAGGAACTTCTGTGGATCATCTTGTCCCCGATCCCACACTTCCCAAGGGGTTTCCCCGCGCGAATACATTTCGTCGAATCGCTGCTTGTCCTTATGGGTATCCATGCAGCCCCAGAAACCATCGTATTTGAAGGCATGCAGGCGCTCGACGGCGATCAATTTCGAGAAACACTCATGCACCAGATCATCGCCGTCTTCCAGATAGTCAAAGATTTCGTTGCGAAAGAGAAAGTATCCGCCATCGATCCAGGTGTCAGAAGTGCTGATGGGTTCGATTGCACGGACCTGTCCCTGCTCACCAATCACCACAGTATGAAATGTCTGGTTAGGTTGCACTGCCAAAAATGTTCCGATGGAATCGTGCTCATGAGCAAATTCGACCAGATGAGGCAGCTGAAAATCGGTCAGCCCGTCGGAGTAATTGGCAAAGAACATTTCCTCGCCTGCGAGATGTTTTTTAACCTGCAGCAGTCGCTGTCCGACATTCGCTTTGGTGCCGGTGTCGACAAATGTAATGTTCCAGTCCTGGATGTCGTTGTCGAGAAGTTTTATATCTCTACCACCGTCCGACAGCACAAAGTCATTCGACAAACATTCATCATAGTTCAGAAAATATTCTTTGATCGCATCCGCTTTCCAACCCAAGCACAGGATGAAGTCCTTGTGTCCAAAATGGGCGTAATAGCGCATCACATGCCACAAGATTGGCCGATACCCAAGCTTTACCATCGGTTTGGGGATCGACTCAGAGTAATCACGCAGCCGCGTGCCAAAACCACCACAAAAAAGTACGACTTTCATTTTATTGTCTCGCCAGAAGGTGAGTATTCGTGTGCTTCCGAGGTTGCCAGTTCCGTCCAACGCAATTCTTCGTCAATCAAACCTTGGGCTCCGAGTTGATTGAGCCTTGCCAGCCGGCGGAAATTGGGGCCGGTCATATCTTCAGTAGTCAAAGGCCGGGCTCGGTAGGCGGCGAGTAATTGCTCGACACCCCGGCGCACAGTCCATTGTGGAGCGAACCCAGGTAGTTTGCGTTCTGCTTTGCTAAAATCCACTCGATAGCAGCGCAGATCGGGACCGGCGTTCGCTGCATATTCAATTGTAGCGTCTGGTACTGCCTGGCGTATGAAATCAGCCAATTCTGAAATCCGGTAGTTTTCGCTTGTTGACCCAATATTAAAGGCTTCATTGTGGACGGCTTCTCGTGGAGCTTGCAAAGCGGCAATAAATGCGCTCGAAATATCCTCGATATGGACCAATGGTCGCCAGGGGGTGCCATCGCTAAGCATCAAAATCTTGCCCGTCAAAACGGCAGATGCTACCAGATCATTCAGTACTAAATCCAGCCGCAAGCGGGGTGACACACCGTAGGCGGTCGCATGACGCAAAAACACAGGAGTGAACGACTCATCTGCCATGTGGCTCACGTCGCGGTCGATAAGTGCCTTACTCTTACCATAGGCAGTTACGGGGTTGAGCTGGGCAGTTTCATCGATCAGGTTGTCGCCCGCCTTGCCGTAGATACTGCAAGAGGAAGAAACAATAAACCGGCGTACACCAGCCTGTTTCGCAAGTTTGGCAAATCGAATCGTTCCCTCATGATTAAGTTTCATGGTGAGTTCAGGATTGAGATTGCCTAATGGATCATTTGACAATGCGGCCAGATGGAGAATCGCGTCAAAACCGTCCAGTTCTTCCAATGTCACATCGCGAATATCTTGGTTTCGATAAACAAACCCATTCTGCGGTTGTTGAAAGAGGCAATCGTTAAACCATCCTGTATCGAGACCAACCACCTCGATTCCGGCTTCGATTAGCCGAGAGGTGAGGACACTACCAATATATCCCTGGGATCCCGTAACTAAGACTCGCATTGAACTTTTTCCGCTTTCTGGTCATCCATCTTCACTGATGTCGTGCTAGAGTTGTCAGTTGCAGTTGCGCTGCATTCGCCAGAAGGTTTTTGATGAGATTCTTTTTCGATCTCAGATAAATATGCATGATAGCCACCACCCGTGCCTTGATTGCGGAAAGTGGCCTTAAGAACTTTCTTCCATTTGGAAACTTGTAAAAGGTATCGTAGCAGAACCAGATAGCAGCGAATCCGATCAGTTGTTCTGAGATCGAACCGATGAATGGCTTGCCAATGAGCCCGCAATAGTCGCCAGCGCATGAATGTGAATCGAGTCTTTATGCGGGGATCAATGTAGTGCTGCAATTCCCGCTCGGTCTTCAGCGAGCCGGAAGCTTTTGGATGCACTCGCAGGAGGAATAGCGTTTCAGGAATTTCATAGTATTTTCCCAGAAGCGCCAATTCGCCGAGAAACACTTTCTCGGATCCATAGTGCGGTTGGTACACACCTGTCTTGGCCACAACTTCTCGACGATGCAATGCATAGATATCCAGGCCAGTATGGGCTAATAGAACAGATTGAAATCGTTGATGAAGTTTCGATGAAGACCGGTCCCAACCGTCCTTGCTGAGCAAACTGGCGTCGCGTCCTTCTGCGACGTTCAGCAACTGACCATCCGGACCAATATGACTGTGTCGACAAAAACACCAGAGGACCTCAGGATGGTGGTCCATTACTTCGACGGCCTTCTCCAGGAATGTCGGCAAATGAATGTCGTCATCGGCTGCCCACTTGAAATACTCCGATTGTGACAGTTCAAACACTCGATTGTAATTCCAGGCGCAGCCTAAGTTTTCTTCCACTCGGTGGTACGAGATGCGGCTATCAAGCTTGGCATAATGAACACAAATATCTTGGGTTCCGTCAGTAGAACCATTGTCGGAAATGATTAACTCAAAATCTCCATACGTCTGCCCCAACAACGACTCGATAGACTCTTCCAAGTAAGTCTCGCCATTGTAAACGGGTAGACCAATGCTGACACGAGGTTTTGTGTTTGCCATTTCAGGTTTTAAGCTCTTCGCTTGTGTAGAAACTATCTGCTATTGGCAACGCAATAAAACGCATCAAATGCGTTTATTGATATGGACCAGGCCAAGGTAAGTGGAACAACATCAATGACCGATTCACAAAGTGTTCAGAAACTGCTGGTCGACTATCGCTTATAAGGGGACTAACAACCGCATCTCAATAGGTGTTAAAAGTCCTCTTGCGACGATGAAAAGGCCCTATATTTACGATAAATACGCCATCCCCGCATGTCAACTTGTCGGGACGTCGACTGATGCGTTTAGAGAGCAGTTCATTTCATTTCGTTGCCGTACACGGTTGAGACGAGGGCTTCATCGGCAGTACTGCTCCTAGCAGCAATATTCGGATTACACGGATTATTGGAACCCGTCTCAAACGAAGCCCTTCGTTCGGTAATCAATCGTAGGTAGCAATAGATTGCGATACCCGAGCCGAGGCTGATTCCCAACAGTCGAGCTACGGCCGCACCTATCAAGCCATATCTGCCCACTAGAGGTATAGCCAGAGAGAAAGTCGTCAAGATACTGGCAAGATTGGATCGGAACAGCAGGTCCGTTCTTTCCAGCACGGTTAGGACAGAAGTTGCCCCAATCCCTAGAGCAAAGGCGAATTCGCCAAGCGCCAACAGGACCAGGAGAGTCCGATGTCCCGTGTACTCGCTCCCGTAGGTCACATGAATAAATAAATCTCCCGCTACAAATAGCACCACTGGCAGCAGTCCCATCCCTAAAGCGAGAACAAGTGTTGTCTTGCTTGCGACACGTTGTAATCCAGCAACTCCCTTTTCCGCATAGGCCGACGCAGTTTGAGGACCAAGCACATTTTGAACAGCGACCATCAGTGGCGCCGAAAGCCCCACCAATGTAGCACAAGCGGAGTATACCCCTGTTTGCGCTTCCCCCAAGAAGGCGGCAATAATCCACGGCAATGATTGAGCCGCAGCAATGGTTGTACATTGACTTGCAGCCAGCCAGCGTCCCAAGGTCCAATTCATCAAAGAATGCGAGATGAACCGCTGGGTATCAAGCGAAAACTTTACATGCTGTTGCAACCACCAACAGAAACTGATCAGGGCATAAGTACCGGTGACCACCACAAAGCTCAACGCGGCAGTCAGCACTTCAAAGTAATACAATGTAGCCATTAGAGAAAGCTGCAGAAGCGCAATTAGAAGATCGACTACGAGTGCACGCTCCAGATGCATGAATGTGTAATCAAATCGTCGCGCGAATTGACGAACCATGCGAAAAGGGACTGAGACAATCATCGCCGCAAATACAACGGCTAACTGCGTGAAACCTGCTGCATAGATTCCTGTCGTAACCATGAGTAGTATTGCACTGGCGATTGTGGCAAGCGCCAGGACCTGCGCCATGGCGCTGCCTGCGTAGACTGAACGCTCTTTTTCTGGCATGCGGTGCACGAATACCGTAAAAGGAGAAGTAACCAATGCTTCGAGTACTGCCAGAATCAAGTACCATGCGGTTAACGCCAGCGCGAAATAACCCATCTCCGTGGGGCCGCACTGCCGACCGACAAGTACGGCAGTCAGGAAATTGGTTCCCCCCACCACTGCCTGATCCAACATGGCCAAAGCATTTGTTCGGATGTTGCGACCCTGGCTCATCCATTTAGGACTTCGCATGCGAGACTCATATGTTTCGGTGCGGCCCAAATGGCAGCAAAACCTAGGAGGAATAATCTATTGACGTTTTACCTGAATGTCGCAGGTGTTGTGATCTCTCAGCCTTTGTAGGACATATCACCATGCGAGTTTTATATTCACTGAGAATATCACATGGTTTCACTGAAAGCGACTTCCTTGGGAAATGAAGAGGATTGGCTGGGGACTTCGATCCTGATTTGATCAGCCGATTTGCCATGATTCTCCAACACCTGGGAATAAATCTCCGCCATTCGTTCCCCCTGTCGGTCCCACAAAAAATGCTTTGCTCGCTCCAAAGCTGCCTCACTCTTGCGATCCACCATTTCTCGATCCTGCGAACATGCGGCGATAGCATGAGAAAGAGCTTCAATTACTCCTTGAGGAGTGCTCACAGGAATCTTTATACCGGATTCTTCCGTAACAATATCATGGGCACCCTGATGATCCAGACATATCACTGGAAGTCCATGTGCAAACGCCTCCAACATGACCGTGCCGGTGGTATCCCGCAAACTACTAAAAACCAATAGATCAGCCCAGTGGTACTGTTGGAGTGCTTCTTCGTGAGGTAGACGCCCCAGCCATTCGACGTTTTCTGCAATTCCTAATTCGACCGCCAGCTTTTGCAACCTTCGGCGAAGCTTTCCGTCTCCCACCACGCGGAACTGAAACTGTACATCACTCGGGAGTTGCGACAAGGCATTCAACACTAGATCGAGTGCCTTGGTCAAATTGAGGTTCCCAATCCACAGCAGTCGCAAGGGCTCACTAGGGTCATGCGGCTTTTGATTTTTCCCCACGATTCTCTTGATCCCGTTTTCGTGTAGAAGAATTGCTGGGTAACCAAGTATCTGTTCCACGTACTGTTTGGCGGTGGAATTCGCGGTCAAGCACACGGCGGCTCGCGCTGCCGCATGGCGAACACGGAGGCTGGTTCGCAGTTGGATCGTGTTGCAAATAGTGCGGAGTGTCTCCTTGATCTTGGACAACCTCCACCCGAGCGAGAATCGCCAGGGACAATTTTGCACACCTCCGATAGGGCCCCACACAAAGGGAACACCTAGTTTCCAAAGGTATCCCGGTTCTCGATATCCGATAAAGTTGACATGATGCACAAGATCAAAATCAATTTCAGCGTGCAATTTTTTTGCGAGCAGATATGCCTGAAAATGCCACCTCTGAAAAGCATAATAGCTAAGAAATGGCAACCATCTGCTGAGTTTGTGAATAGCGTGTTGAATGTGAGTTTTGGGGAGGAAGACGAAGTTTACATTTGCGATCTCGCCGTTCTCTGTCAAGTAATGTTCTATCACCCTTTGACAATCATCAGCGCAACATATGACCCACACATCACAGAACCGTCCTGCCTGATTGGCCCAGTTCCAGCCGACGGCCTGTTCCGAACCATAGTACGGTTCGCAGGCATAGGCAACTTGCAGTACTCGAGGACGACGTGGTGTTTGAAATGTAGTTTTCACAGGGAGTTCATCTAAATCGAGATTACCGGCTGTCAGGCTTCACGTTTCTAAAGAATAAAATCCCACGCAGGCAGGACATAACCCTTGCCGGGGCATGAAGACATTGTCTCTATCACCAGCAAGGGAAAGGCTTCACACTTGTGCGAAATGCTAATCTAGCGCAACTTTCAGTGTAATTAGACCGACGCAAAAAGTCAGGCAATTCTTGCCAGCCATGCAGTCTAAAGCCCGAGGAAAATCCATTTTTTAGAGGGGATTTATGAGTCCCGACAATTAGAAAAATTAGTGAGCGTTTTCCTCCAAGGGTTCGCCCTGACACTCTGGCGATGGGTTCGAGCAGGCCTCGCACATAATGTTTCCTTGAGTGTCGCGCATATTCGCCAGCCCGCCGCAACTCCCCTTGATGCGGCGATTGGAGACGATCACTCCCACCGCCATCGCGGCTAAAGCTACGCCGAAAACAACAATAGTTATCAGAATCGTGGTACCTGTCACTTTGAAATACTTTCTGTAGTGTTCATTCGACGAGTGAAAGCAGGGGTCGCATGTTCCTCGATTGCGTCGTCGGCCGTGCGAGTAAGAAACAGAGCTGCAACTTCGTGCTCCCCACACCAATCATATCCCTTTTCCTCTCCCATGACCAACAGGGCCGTTGCCAAGGCATCGGCTTCCATACAGGTGTCTGCCAGGACAGACACGGTGGTCACTTGATGCTGAACAGGCCGGCCAGTTTTTGGGTCAATCGTGTGAGAATAGCGGACACCATCCTGCTCGAAGAAATTGCGATAGTCTCCCGAAGTGGCCAGTGCGGCGTCTTCCATTTCCAACACTTGGCGGACCACTCGTCCAGATTCATCTGGTTGCTCGATGCCAATCTTCCAATGGTTTCCACCCGGTTTCTCTCCTTGGGTGCGAACCTCGCCGCCGATTTCGACCATGGAGGATTTGATCCCTTCTTCCGCAAGCAACTCGGTAACTGCATCCACAGCATACCCTTTGGCCACCGCCGAGAGATCGAGATAGACATCAGGAATATCTTTCCGCAGGGCAGGGGGGTCCAACCGGGCCTCGACATGCTGATAACCAATCCGCTTGAGTGCCGTCTCGATTTCCTCCTCGGAAGGCGATTTTCGGCGACGCCCCTCAGGTCCGAAGCCCCAGAGATTCACGGCAGGACCAACTGTCGGATCGAACGCGCCATCCGTCTCATTTGCGACTTTTAATGCGTAGTCGACAACTCTTGCAGTTTCAGGCGAGACGGCGAACCAGTCGACTCCGCCGTATTGATTAAACCTGGAAAGTTCTGAATCAGGGTCGTAAGTCGACATTTGTCGATTGATATCCTTCAGGAGTTCTGTAATCTGTGGCCCAATTTCACTCTGAAGGGGCTTGTTGAAAACGCTCACGAATTTCACAGAAAACTGCGTTCCCATCGTTGGGCCGTCGATCGAGAGGATATCATGCCTTGCCATCTCAATGCCAAACATGATAAACGGAGAAAGGAGCGCGCAAATAATTAGAAGGAGCAAGAAGACCCGAAGTGCCGCTCGCCACGAAGTCTGCCTATCCTCCGAAGTCGTCATACGCGATGTTTTCTTTCTCGACGCCCAGGTCGTCGAGCATCTTGAAGACGGCAGCGTTCATCATCGGAGGGCCGCAGATGTAGTACTCGATGTCCTCAGGGGCCGGATGGTCCTTCAGGTAGTTGTCCAACAACACCTGGTGGATGAAGCCCGTATAGCCGTCCCAGTTGTCCTCGGGCTGCGGTTCGGAGAGGGCGATGTTGAACTTGAAATTAGGGAACTCTTTCTCGATCTCGCGGAAGTGGTCGACATAGAAAAGCTCTCGCAGGCTGCGGCCACCGTACCAGTATGAGACCTTGCGGTTGGTCTTGCGATTGCGAAACAGCTCGAAGATGTGGCTTCGCAGCGGTGCCATACCGGCACCACCACCGATGTAGACCATCTCAGCGTCAGTGTCTTTGATGAAGAACTCCCCATAAGGGCCAGAGATCGTCACTTCGTCTCCCGGCTTGCGGCTGAAGATGTAGGACGACATCTTCCCAGGAGGGGTGCCTTCTGGTGCACGTGGCGGAGGACTCGCCACGCGGACATTGAGCATAATGATCCCCTTTTCGCCGGGGTAGTTGGCCATCGAATAGGCTCGGGTGACGGGTTCATCCACCTTGGAGACATAGCGCCACACATTGTACTTGTCCCAATCACCGTGGAATCGTTCGTCGATATCGAAATCTTTATAGGCAACCTCATGTGGTGGACATTCGATCTGGATATAGCCACCGGCCTTAAAATCGACCTGCTCACCTTCGGGGAGTTCCAAGAGAAATTCCTTGATGAAGGTTGCGACATTTCGATTGGAGCGAACCTTGCACTTCCATTTTTTAGTTTCAAAGGCCTCGGGAGGTACTTCGACGTCCATGTCCTGTTTGACGGCAACCTGGCAGGAAAGTCGCATCCCTTCACGGGCCTCACGACGATTGATGTGCGCCTTTTCCGTGGGCAGGATGTCACCCCCTCCTGAGTGGATGTGCACCTTGCACTGCGCGCACGTGCCGCCACCGCCACAAGCCGACGAGACGAATACGCCCGCGTCGGCCAGTGCCCCCAGCAACTTGCCTCCAGCAGGGACCGAAATATTTTTCTGCTCGTTGATCCGGATCTTGACATTTCCTGTGGCCACTAGTTTGGCTTTTGCCGCAAGAATCACCAGCACCAAGGCCAAAACGACCACAGTAAACATCAACATGCCAATTAAGACTTCAAACATGGGGTTGTCCTTAGTGGTTGGTGGCTTGTGGCTGGTGGTTTGTGGTTTATTCTGAAACCACTCACCACCAGCCACCAGCCACTATTCTCACATTCCTCCAAACGACATGAATGCCAGAGCCATCAAGCCGGCGGTCATGAAGGTGATGCCAAGTCCTTTGAGGCCATCGGGGACGTCACTGTATTTCATTTTTTCTCGAATGCCAGCCAAGGCAACAATGGCCAGTGCCCAGCCCAAACCAGCACCGAAGCCAAACACACAGCTCTCTGCGAAGTTGTAGTCGCGTTCCTGCATGAAGAGCGAGCCAGCCAGAATTGCACAATTCACGGTGATTAGCGGTAAGAATATTCCCAATGCGTTGTAAAGCGGTGGAAAATAGCGATCCAGCGTCATCTCCAATATCTGCACCATTGCGGCGATCGTACCAATGAACGTGATCAAGGAGAGAAACGTCAGGTCCATGTCGCTCCACTCGGAGTTGATCCAACTCAATGCGCCAGGCTTGAGCAAATAGGTAAGCAAAAGATTGTTGGCCGGCACAGTGATCGTGAGAATTACGATCACAGCGATCCCCAGACCAATGGCTGTCTTAACCGACTTTGACACGGCAATGAACGTACACATCCCCAGGAAAAAGGCTAAGGCCATGTTTTCGACAAACACTGCCTTCATGAAGATCGAAAGATAATGTTCCATGGCACTAGGCTCCGTGTTCCACTTGTTCCGGCTTCCAGGTTCGCTGGGCCCAAATCAAGAGTCCAATGAGAAAAAATGCACTCGGTGGTAAGAGAAGCAGTCCATTTGGGATATACCAGCCGCCGTCATTGACCGATGGCAGGATCGTGTATCCCCAGAGCTTGCCGGCTCCTATCAATTCCCGACAAAAGCCGACGATAATCAGGACCAGACTATAACCCAAACCTGCACCAATCCCGTCTGCTGCACTTAAAAGCGGAGGGCTTTTCATGGCAAAAGCTTCTGCCCGGCCCATCACGATGCAATTGGTGATAATTAGTCCTACGAACACGGACAACTGCTTGCTGATATCAAAAAAGAAGGCCTTCAAGAACTGATCGACAATAATCACCAGCGACGCGATGATGGTCATCTGCACAATAATGCGGATGCTGCTGGGGATGTAATTGCGTATTAAGCTGACAGCAGCGTTGGAACACCCGGTCACAAGAACCACCGATATCGCCATCACAGTCGCGGTTTGCAGCTTGCTCGTTACCGCCAGGGCTGAGCAAATGCCCAGCACACCCACAGTGATCTGATTCTTGTCCACCAGCGAACTAAGAATCGCATCTCTATATTTTTTGTCAGCCACGAGTATTACTCTCCTTTTCTGAGGTGAGTTTTTCCAAGTAGGGGCCGAATCCATCTGGGCCGAGCCAGTACTGTACGGTTTGTGTCACACCATTACTTGTCAGTGTTGCGCCAGAAAGTCCGTCGATCTTGTACTCAGCTTGAGGGTCGTCCGAGGAGACACTTCCCTTGATAACATGAAGGTCGACTTGCTCATCGTCCTGTTCAGCATAAAGTTTCTTGCCGGGCCACTGTCCGGTCCACTGCGGGTTTTCGATCTCGCCTCCCAGGCCAGGGGTCTCTCCATGTTCGTAAAAAGTAATACCCCGAATCGTGTTGCCATCGGCGTCAACGGAGATAAACCCATACATGGTCGACCAAAGTCCTTTGCCATGCACCGGGAGCACCACTTGCTCGAGCTTTCCTTCGCTGTCCTTCACCTGGTATGCGAATGCATATTTGGCTCGCTGCTTGATCCCCCCCAGGGCATTGGAGGGTTCAACCGGAACACTCATTTTCGGGTCACGAGTCGCCTCACGCTGGTTGTAGTTAGCTGCATCAATCTCATCACTGCTAACCGGTTCGCCTGTTTCCAGATTCACCAGCACTGATTCAATCTTGTCAGCAAAGATGTCATCAATCTCGGCAGGACGATTCTCTCCCTCTTTGTATAGCTCAGCGGCCAAAAGCACATTTTTCTTCTGGTCGAGCTGTTTGTTGAATTCTTGTCTACTACGCAAACCTACCGCAGCACTGGCAACCAGCACCGAACAGACCACGCAAAGCACCGTGGCGACAAGCAGTGTGTAAGGAACGCTATCACGACGCATAACGAGCCTCCCTTCGCTTGATGTTCGCCTGCACCACAAAATAATCAATCAGCGGAGCAAAGGTGTTGCCGAAGAGAATGGCCAGCATGATTCCTTCAGGAAAAGCAGGATTGATCACACGGATCAATATCGTCAACACGCCGATCAAGATGCCATAGCACCAGCGCCCGGTGTCGGTCATCGCCGCCGAGACGGGGTCAGTAGCCATGTAGACCGTGCCGAAGGCAAATCCCCCGATCACCAAGTGCCACCAAGGAGGGAGAGTAACCATCGCGTTCTGAGTAGCACTACCGCTAAATATCCAGAACAGAGCAGACGTGAAGATGGCTCCAAGCACGACGCCCGCCATGATCCTCCACGAGCCGATTCCCACAGCAATCAGCAGGATCGCTCCAAGCAAGCAAGCCAATGTGGAAGTTTCGCCCATCGAACCTTGGATGTACCCGAAGAAGCAATCCCACCAGGTGTAGCCCGTCAGTGCTGGAATAGTGTCAGTGACCTGGGCAGATGCCATGGCTCCGAGTGGTGTAGCGGCTGAGAAACCATCGGCGGCCGTCCAAATCGTCATTCCCGTGAGTTGCGAAGGATATGCAAAATACAAAAACGCTCGACCGGTGAGTGCTGGATTCAGAAAGTTCTTACCAATGCCCCCATAAATCTCTTTGCCGATTACAACACCAAACGATATTCCCAGAGCGACTTGCCAGAGCGGGATCGTGGGTGGAAGGGTAAGTGGGAACAGGGCGCTGGTGACCAGAAACCCTTCGTTGATTTCGTGGTTGCGCACACTGGCAAACAGTCCTTCCCAAGCTCCGCCCACGGCCACGGTCACAAAGTAGACGGGAATGAAATAGAGTGCTCCCAACACCATGTTGTCCAGGAAGCTCTCTGGATCATGCCCCAGTCCCAAACCGGTCAACACATCTTCCCGCCAGCCTTCGATAGGGGTTCCCAGCCCGTTAGCAATCGCCAGATTCGCCTGATAGCCGGTGTTGTCCAGGGCCATGAAGAAGCAGGGCAATAGTGCCACCACCACCAATGACATCATTCGCTTGAGGTTCATCCCATCACGAACATGGGAAGCCCCTTTGGTCGTATCGCTAGGCGTGTATAGAAACGTATCGATTGCTTCATACAAAGGATATAACTTTTCCAGCTTGCTCCCTTTGCTGAATACCGGGTGTAGTCGATTTAAAAGTTTCCGCAACACAAATGTTTCCTCAAAAAAAGCTATTAGCTTTTAGTAGTTAGTCGTTAGCCATTTCATTTATTACTAACTACTTACTATCAACAGCTGGCTACTTGCACTTATCCTTCCACTTCAATCTTCGTAAGTGCATCGCGCAACATTGGACCAAATTCATGCTTGCCGGGGTCAACGTACGTGCATAATGCCAGATCTTCTTCGTCGAGTTCCAAGACACCCAATTGCTGAGCATACTCGGTATCGCCCACAGTCAGTGACTTGAGTAGCGGTGTGGCAATGATGTCCAACGGCATGACTTGTTCGTACATGCCGATCGGCACGATCGCGCGAGGACTTCCCTCGGTACTGGTATCGAATTTGAAGCGAGACGTATCGCCCATGACACTTCGCCACGCCGATGCAAAGACTCGCCTGACTGAAAACTTGTCGGCCCCCGGTGCCATCCAACCGAGAAAATCACGATCCCCTCCTTCAGCCAACAGGGTCACCTGATTGTGGAACCGCCCAAGATATCCTGTAGGTTCCACACTACGCCTGCCTGAAAAAACCGAGCCCGATATGACCCGGACTCCGTGTCGCGACGGGGTCGTGAATTGCCAGGCAGTGAGTTCATCGAGCGAGGCCCCGATTCGCGTGCGCACCAATCGCGGAGTATTCACCACGGGACCCGCCAGGGAAACGATCCGTTCGGTGAGCAGATTGCCGGTCAGGAACAAATGCCCGACGGCAATCACATCCTGATAGCCAATGTGCCAAACAGCCCGATTGCGATTAACTGGCATGAGCGTGTGAATATGCGTACCGACGAGTCCCGCAGGATGAGGACCATCAAATGCGTGGAACTCGACGGGTGCTTTTCCCTCACCAGGTATCTCGGCTCCCGCTCGCCGGCAGACATAAGTTGGACCGTCACTCAAGCGGCTCAACACTTCCAGGCCAGCGACAAACGCAGCAGGCTGCTGGGCGATTACCACACTCGGATCGGGTGCCAAGGGATTAGTATCCACCGCTGTGATGAACAATGCATGAGGCACAGCATCAATGGCGGGGACCTTGCTAAAAGGTCTTGTCCGCAAAGCGGTCCACATGCCTGAGGCAACCAATTGTTCGCAGATCTGTTTGCGATCAAGCTGGCTGAGATTCTGATCCGGAAAAGCAGCAAAGCTCTCTTGCTCTTCGCCCTCGATTTCAAACACAAGTGAGAGAAACTTTCGCTTCGCACCGCGATTTACTGCCACAACTTTCCCGGCAGCAGGGGCTGTGAACTGTACCCCTGGAGTTTTCTTGTCGGTGAACACCGCTTGTCCCAGCTTTACCCGATCCCCCTCGGCAACGAGCATGGTTGGCTTCATGCCGACGTAATCCGCTGCAACAAGGGCGACATAGCGGATCGTAGGGCTTTCGGAGATTTCCTGCGCCGGAATACCTGCGATAGGTAAATCTAAACCCTTGTCGATCTGATGAACGCTGGTCATGGCAGATTGCGGGAGAACAGGCAAAAAACCGGGGAATAACTGACATCGGGAGATTGTGAATTTTTTCACAATCGCCGAGCGGAGTCAATAACCTACTACCACCAAAGACTTTGTGCAAGACCCAATCATCCTGACAAATAGCCGCTTGCAGATTAGCGGCTCCACACCTGCCATGTCAGAACCCCTCCGAAAAAGGTCATTACCAGACCTGCAATCTGGTAGCCACGTGGCGATTTTGCAATATTCCTGGCCAGCACCCAGTCAGCAAAGCCTGGCGCAACGAGATAGAGCGAACTCTTGATGGTCATTAGCCAGCCGGCGATCGTCAAAAATACCGGCCAGTCCCACACCCAAATGTTGTGTCCCACAATCAACACCAAGCCAATCGGCAGGGTGTAAAGAGGTATAATAAGATCTGCTATTTGAGTATGTCGGACGACTTCGAAAAACCGGATCCACTGATGAGGTTGGAAGAGATGGGATAATCCCGCTAGCAGAAAACAAGGAGCAACCACAGCTTGAATGAAGGATGGATCCATATCTTAGGGTAACAAGAGGGCACTTGGTTTCCGTTAGTTCCAGAAACGCGCTTTCTTTTAACTTCAATTCACTGTAAACATCGGCTGTAGCTCCACAAGCGACGCGATAATCATCTCCACAGCCAGTCCTGCCAAAATCATACCCATTACGCGAACCACCAGACTCGAACCCGCCCTGCCTAAATAGGCATAGATTCGGTTGGCCTGTAGGAGCAATACAAGAGTGATCCCCAGCACTGCCAGGAGCAGACAACTCGTAGTGATCTGCTCGGTTAGGAAAAACTCTCGGTTATCGGTCAGCACGACCGAAGCGAGAATCGCTCCAGGACTGGCAATCGAAGGTACTGCCAGGGGAAAGACAGCCACGTCGTGGCCTTCATCACTCTTACCATTCTCCACAGCAGAACCAGACCCAAAAACCATCTGCAATCCAAACAGGAAAAAGATGATACCACCTGCAAGCTGGAACGAAGCGAGTTGGATTCCCAGCGAACCTAGAAACAATTGGCCCAAGACAATGAAGGCCAACAGGATGACAGCCGAATAGGCAATCGCCCGCCAGGCGATCCTGGTCCGGTCGGGCGGAGATGCGCTGGCAGTCAAACCAACGAACAGGGTAAGTGTTCCTATGGGGTCGACCGTTGTGAAAAACGTCAGAAAATCAGCTACATGTTTTTCCATGCGGACTAACATGGCTGGTCTACGACAAGAATGCAATACTACTGTTAACCTAGACCCTGGTGGCTGAGGCTTGCGAGCCGGAGTCGAATGCGCCGTTTTGATCGACGATTCAACCTTCGCCTCCCTTTCGGCGTCGCATGGACGCCTGAACCGACTTGTAGAATCGTCCTTGCTTCCTTGACTCCTGATGTCGCTCGTGAAGGGATTGGGCATTACGGGCTTGCTCAGCCTGAAGCTTCAGATAGTTATTCAGACGTCTGGGATCAAGGTTACCAGTTTCGATGGCTAGTTGAACTGCACAATCAGGTTCAGCTTGGTGCGAGCAATCGCGGAATCTGCAGGATTTTGCCAACACGATTATTTCATCGAAAACCTCTGCCACACCGTCCTCGCAATCTGCCAACTGCAATTCGCGCATCCCCGGTGTATCGATCAACAACCCACCGGCAGTGAGCCGATGAATCGAGCGGGCGGTGGTGGTATGCCGACCCTTGCTGTCGTCTTCGCGAATGGGTTGCGTGGAAATACTCCCTGCGCCAAGGCTCATTGCCAAGGTGGACTTACCAACGCCTGAAGAACCGACCAACGCAATTGTCTGACCTATGCCACACCAGTCAGTAAGTACTTCCATTTGATCTTTATCCCGTGCATCCAGAGTCAATACAGAGATTCCACTCTTGAGCCGCAAGGCTTCCTGCTGCAAGCTGTTGGGATCGTCACAGAGGTCCATCTTGGTGAGTACGATGACCGGAAAGACATTGGCCTCGGCAGCTAATGCCAAATAGCGCTCCAGGCGAGAGGGATTGAAATCGTGATTGCAGGAACTGACGATAAACAGCGTATCGAGATTTGCAGCTATGAGTTGCGTCTGGGCTTTCTCGCCGGCAGCTTTTCTCGTGATGAGTGATTCGCGTTCGAGCCGCCTCACACCTCTCTTTGTATTCTTATCCAAAAGCAACCAATCCCCCACGGCGACTTCGCCACAAGAATGCATCAGTGCTGTGGGCACTAAGAATTCCTCATGCGCTGTCAAACAGAGCAGCAAACTACCCAGGTGCGCTCCGACACGCACGATGGCGAGATTTAACTCGTCAGCGAGCAATTGTTGTTCAAACCAGGGCTTCCATCCCAGGGTTTGTAAACCGGTAAGATCCATCAGTTGGGTCTCCGACGAGGTGGGGGCGTTAAGGGTGGACTCGCAATAGAGTTTCTAAGTTCGCTAGGAAGTAGCTTGAGAAAAGAATTTTCAGGCGATGGATGGGCATCAATTGTGACCCTTCTCGTGACTTGGACAAGCGATAAATTGTATAACGGCTTGTGAGCAAACATGTTACAGCGAATACCCTGGTCAGTTTGCTGGACTGTGTTGTCCGCTTCTGCAAGTTCCTCGAACCAGCCTTTTTCAACACCGCATAATAAGAAAAGCTGCTGCTAGAATTTTTGAAAGATTTTTCTTGGCAAGTTGATTCGAACCGGGTAGCATCAGTTCTGAGTGGGGCGGACTTTTCATAGGACCTCGCCCTTTATCCCATCTCATAATTTGGGCTCAGGATATGCCAGAGTCCTCGGGGGAGAAACAGCTAATGCGCAAGACACATCTTGGGTTAACTTCTTTGGGTGGTGGTTTTCATTTTCTTTCCCTCTGTGGTGCTCTCTCTATCGGCACTTTATTATCTGTCTTTGTGGAAGCCGGATCCATTTCCGACGGCGCTAAGTTGCCGGTGATTGTGCGCATTGAAGGCGTGAGCCCTGAGGATGGTCGGGGACGTACCGACGAATTTCAGATCCCCGTCAATACTGATAACTCTTTTGCTCTGGATAATGTGAGCAAAGATGGCACCCTCTGGAATTTGGACAGCCTGCAAGTAAGCGGGAATATCGATCCTTTCACTAGCGTGAATTATGCCGTTACCAATAACGCTGCTGTCACAATCAACTTTACCGTGAGTGTCTTGCTGCCGATTGCCCCTCAATTACCAACGACTCTCCACGGTGGCTCCGTGGGTGGTGCACTAACCGACGCAAACAATAATGGCGTAGCGACAGTTGCTACCGTTGGCGGAGGTGTGCCGTTCTACCAAGGACAGATCGATGGATCTACTGTGCTGAGTATTTTTACCGATCCCTATTCGTTGAGTGTGGCCTTTGCCGGACAGACAATTAATTTGCCGGCAATGAACCCTGGTCTTCCTGGTCCGACATTGCCCAGTGGTCCTGCATTGGCATCGATTGGAATTATCAATCGCTTCAGCCTAACTCCGGGCGACCAGTTTTCTGGCAATAGCTTCTTCGTGATTGAGCCGATTCCTGAGCCTGGCACGCTTGTTCTTGCTGGACTGTGTCTTGCATGCCTGGGCTTTCGACGTTGCAATTAAGTGATAGCCACTCGGAAGAGTGAGTCTGAACTAAGCAAAACTCCGATCGGCTCAATCTGTCGGTCCGTGAGTATGAACTCACAGTCCCATAGTAGCGCAGCGGAATAAGATCGATCCTACATTCCTACGGACCCGTCAGTTGCTCGTCAAGCCAGGCAAATGCAGCGTCTTGCATCTCAGCATTGAACTCATGGGGAACATTCCAGAGTCGAGTTTCTAACGCCGCCTCACACCTTTGAGATTCCCACACTTCATTCAATTTTTGATAGGCCTGCTCGACCCCATCGACAGGGAAGAGCTTATCTTGCCGGCCGTTGTAGAATAGCATCGGTTTGGGACATGCCATGCTGGCCACGTCGGGGTAGTCGAGAGAATTGAATAGATTGGGATGGAGCATCGAGAACGCCGAGTGTCCTTTGGTTTGATTATTCCCAGGCTGCTGTAAAGTTTGTACGGTTCCCAGCCAACAGATGGCCACGCCTGCAGCAATGTGATCCGTCATCGCCGCCACTTGCCAGGTACGGAACGATCCCATCGAGAGTCCCATTGCAGCAATTCGTTGCGGATGCACTTCGGGGCGCAGCCGCAGGTATTCAACCGATCGCAAATCATCCCAGGCGATATTGCCCGCCAGGGACATGCCCTGATGCATTAAGTTACTGGCGAGCGCTTGTTGCCCGTCGAAACCTGCTCCACCTCGTTCCGACCAATTGAGTGCATCTATGGCAAGACACACATACCCTCGTCGGGCGAGTTCATCCCCAAGAAACCTTCCTCCGTAGTATTTTTCGACCCACTGGTTGGCAAGTTCAATTTTTTCAGCATTGTCACCCCAGGGACGAATCATTTTCTCCTTACCAATGCGAAATTCAGCACCGTGATCGTGCAGCAGAATTACTGCCGGGAAGGGGCCCTCACCATCTGGAATGGTGACATAGGCCGTCACACGGCAGTCTCGACTGAGGTTCAACTCGACCTTGTGGGCAGAGTAACCTTCGCGTTTTTCACTATCAATATTGCGATCACTAAAATCCGCCAATTCGGGCGGAGTTAAGAAACACTTCCGAAGGTATTGCCGGGCATTTCGACGCCATCGCGCGTAAGAAATCTCGTTGGAGTTTTCCCAAGCCAACGGAAACTCCATGGCAGCGAGACGGCTCGAAGAGAACGAAGGTAGAAAGCCTTCGATACCCGAGTTTGCTGCCGCGGCGCTTGCCTTATTAGACTCATCCGCATTTGAATCGTAACCGAGCCGCGCCAGCACAATCCCCAACGGACTTTCTGGCGTTGGTGGCTGCAGCAATCTTCCCACGGACCGATGCTGCAAGTAAAACTCGAGCACTTCGGGAAAATAGACGATTCCCTCGGTGGGACAGCTGCCGGTGGTCAGCCTCCCGGCGGTGTAATCGGCATCCGGTTCGCGTTCATCGGGTGTTTGGTAAAGACTGTATATCTCCATTGGCTGACTGATTTTTCCCGTGCTGATCTCCCAGCCTTCCAGATTGCTAGCGATTTGACCCGTGGTCTTCCAAATCCACAATCGCTGGCGGAGGACGCGTTCAACGGCATCTAGATAGTGTTCGCGCGGACCCACAAATTTGGCCGCCTGGACAATTTGCCAGGCGTGTTCAATCGCCTGGCTCAAGAGCAGCCGCGAGGAACGAGGGTGAGGATATCGCCAACCCCCCAGTGGATCCTGACTCTCACAAAGAAAATCGGCCACCGCTTCGATCATAGCCTCCAGGTCCCTCTCCGTGGTGCCACTCGACTTGAGAGTTGCTGCCAACTGGGGACATCCTGCTAGGGCATAGCCGATGATATACGGCTTGGCATACGGATACTTTTTGCCCATTTCGTCATCGTCAATATACGCAGGTCGATTAACAATCGCTCTGCCATCCTGGCTGAAGAGTTTTTCAGGGGTCAAAACGGTCCGCAGTTCACGAAACAACCGCACTGCGTTGTCCAGGCAGTCGCCCTCGCCAGTCATCTGGTACAATCTCAGAAAGTCTGTCACGTCGCCAATATTGCGGCACTCCCCTTGCTCGCGATCGGCGTGTACATGATGAGCGGCATAGTCGGTTTGAGCCAGGCAGGCAGCCCTCATTCGTGGATCACCGGTTTGCTCGTATGCCAACTGGAAAGCATCGTACCCTTTGGTACAGAAATTCTTTGACTTGTCTCCTCGCCAGGTGAAACGGGTATCGTCATTAGGAACGTCGTTATCACCCAGACGGAGACTGGGATAACGTGTCCCTCCGGTCTCCTCGGGACCCCACCAAACAGTGAGATCATGAAAGTTGTCGCACCAGCCCAGCGCGACCGATACCAACTCAGGGTCCGAATTGCGAAGTCCTTCAAGGAAGATGGCCGGCGCGTGATTGAGCCGATTCATTCCGAATAGGCTGCCTTGCTGTTGTCCATGAACATGCGCAGCCAAATTACCCCAATCGTGACCAACCATCACTGAATCCAGAATCGCCTGGCGATGATAGTCGAATGCCGAGGCTAAGTCTGGCACAGGATCCAATTCCGCCGGAGCTGATATGGGATAAGCCCCGCTCCAGGCTCTCCAGTCCACGGTCGACTGATGCGGTGAGACCAGCAATGGCGTCGGTGGGGGGACGTTCGCTGGAGAGACCACCAGTTCGGCGCGTCGCCACGAGTAGGGTTGCATAGGTACGCGATCGTGGGGAGTGCTGCGAAGATAGCGGTAGCTGAGCAAGTCCTCGGCAGTCTCCCGCGTGGCGACGCTGCCACATCGTTTCAGAGGAGCTGCAGGGTGATCGATCCGGTAGCTCTGGCGGCTGATTAAGTGGCTAAACGAGTGGCCGGGAGTAAAGGAATGAAGCATCTTCCAACGAGTTCTCTTGTCGTTGTCTGCTTGCGAACGAACTGCCTTGGCGTCGTCCCCTGAATTGCCTTTCATCTCGGTGACCAGCCATCCGAAGTTGGGTGCCCAATTTCTCTGCCGATCTTTGTTTTGCAAGTGGGCGACGGCAATTACCTGGCCAAGCGAATCAATGCGAAATTCCACGGTGCGCTGCCAGTCGCTCAAGTCTTGTGTCCAAGTCCGCCAGTCGTAGTAGGTATTCGTTTCGATAGTCTCTACGCTCCACGGAGTTGAAGCTTTATCGTCGGGCCAGATGGGTTGGAGCCGTAGCTGTGTACCGTCGCGGTAGGTGATCAGCCACGCTCTCTCGCGCCGCTCGATTGCAACTTCAAGATCGATTTTCGGCACTGGCATATCACCAACGTGCAAGGGCAGGGTGACCGCTCGGAGATCAGAGAACTCGTAAGGGAAGCTGACCATGGCCACCCGCACACTGTTCGCTTCTTCCGCCACATGGTGCCACCCCAATGGTCGCACTGCGGCAGAGATCTGCTTATCTCCGTCGTCAACCGTGATGCCTTGTTCTGAGTGAAATTGCCCGGCAGCAAAGGGCAATGCGACGCGCACCAACTGTTTTCCGATAGCAGCAGGAACAACTTCTAGGTTCACGAGCAGCGACTTCTCCACGGCAAGGGCCTCGCCGTTTGTCAGTGCTGTTCCCAACAGCAACGAGAGAATAAACTTTTGCAGAGGAAATCGGCTGAAGAGATCTCGCACCAATTCGAGAAACGCCTGTATCAGCATCAATAGTTGATCGTTCATTGCTTCTGCCAAGGTTCAATATCCGGAAAGTCGGCCCGGAAGCGGCGTATTAATTCTTCGGGGTCATTTTCAATCGCGTAGACGACTATTCGCCACTCCTTGCCCTGCGTATCATCCGCAGGCAGCCAGCGAGCATTATTGTGCATGCAGTCATGCCAGGCCTGACATACCATGCTCTGGGAGCCCGAGCCGATGGCGGTCAAATATTTTCGATCCCGTGAAACGGCTCCAATCACGGGAACGGTAAATCGGTCGGGACTGTAGTCAGCCCAATTGTCCGGCCCGGCTCGCTTGTCGTCTGCATCTACCGGCAAGTACATCTGCACCCAGGGAGGATTGTTCCGCTTATGGGTGACCGGCTTGACGGGAATCGGGCGCCGCTCGGTATCGAGCAGGAAAGTTTGGCCCCGTTGAGTGAACACAAAGCACCGCCGCACAAACTCCGGATAGGGTTCCGGCTCACTGGCAAATGCCGGTGCGCGGCGAAGTTGCCAACAGATATTCAGTGCCGGGTAATCCTCCTCTTCCTCGCCGTTAACTTTCGAGACAGGGTCTAACCGAGCGACTACTTCCACGGAACCAACACTTGGGGTGGCCGTAGTAACAATCGTAGCGTCATGATCGGCCCATGAATGCCGCAACCGGACGGCTCCATCCTCAAGCTGCTCGGCAGATTCAAATTCAATCCCCGGCGACTCATAGCACCACAAATCACAAGTAAAGTCAGGCACGTTCGGAAAACTCGCCGAGATGTTCGTGTACCAGGTGCCCTTCTTCTTGTTATGCTCCTGCCAGACCACCAAGGTAGGAATTTCGTCGGGCAGCTCATTCGTGGTGACTGTGAACAGCTCCCGGTCATCCGCTTTGCACATGCTCACATGGATTGAAGCAGAGCATGCCACCAGAAGCAACATCTTTGGCATGAAAGTATTGAGCATGAAACACCTGGGAGGAAAATTGTCTCGGTCTCTTCAATAGCCGAGCCGTGATACTCCTAGGTTTAGGAGATCACCGATGTAGCAGTCGTGAAGAGTGCGAGTATTTAAAACGCGTAACCACTAAGGCTTAATGCCTAACATACCAAGTTCAAGTGAGTGAATAGGGTCCCCTTCTGCATAATCCATGCAACACCTTCGCATCGCGCCAATTTGCTTTCCTAATCCTGGATTCCCCAGACAACTCTCCACGTTTTGGCATGCGATTTTTACGCCAAGCCCTTGCTAACAAGGCCGTCCCTGCATTTCGCGCCAAGCTGGCAGAAGAACCCCATGGGTGAGGCCCCAAACGACGACTTGTGCCTTTGGTTTTGACAGTCGGTTGAAGCTGCGGCAGTCGATCTACAGCCGGCTGCTCGGGCTATGAAGAGGTGAACGACGCCGAGCGGTTGTGCATCGATCTGGCCCTGCGGCATGTCGTGGGCGGAAGAGCCAGTCAGCCGGACAGGCAAGCTGCCTCAGCGAGCGAGGTGGGCCGATTTAAAACCGAGATCCTCAGCACCCAGGTCAATCTCACGAAGCAATCGAAAAACGTCGTCAAATTCTACCAGCGTCTCCAGCACGTCGATCGCGTGGTCGGCCAGCCGCGTGCCGAAGACAAACCTCTGGCTCTTGGGGAAGCTGTCGACCTTCTTCAAGATCCACCGCGTCAGGTCGTACCCCCGAGTCGGCCCGATAGGGACGCGCAGCAGTAACAGAGCACAAGCAGGACCGGGGGCTCACGTCCCGGTCCTGCCAGGTCCTTGCGTCTCATCGTGAGACTCCGTTCTCCAAAAAAATCGCGCGCCGCCTACGGCGGCAAAAGGTAAAGGGTAAGAGCCCCAAGAGTGATCCTACCCTATCCTCCGCATCAACAGCCCTACGGCTGCCAAAGCCCCCATCAGCACCGAACTGGGCTCAGGGACGGTTGCCACGCGAAAACCGACGTTGCCGTCCGCGCCCCCGGGGCGGTTGAAGTCCCGGTCGTCGGCGCGCAGGCCGTTCGAGTCGTTGCCCCACGAACCACCCCGCAAGCCGCGGAAGGAAGAACTAATGACCGCTTCGTTCCACTCCCACGCGTTGCCTCCCTGGTCGAATGTGCCGTAGGGGCTCGTCGCGAGCGAATAGGCGCCCACGTCGGTCAAGTAGTTCTGAGCGTTCACTAAACTGGTTGAACCGGTCACCGCGTATCCGTCGTCGTAGCCGTTGGCAACGAAATCGCTCTTGAAGAAGTTCGCCACGTTCGTATCGTCCGGCGTGTTTAAGCTGCTCGGGTTGTCGCTGTAGGGTACCGTGTCGGTACCCGTGGGGTAGTCGTAGTACACGCCGCTGGGGTCGTGGTAGGCAGCCTTGTACCACTCGTCCTCGCTGGGGATCCAGTACTTGGCATTGGCCGAGCGGACTTCGTTCAGGCCGCTGCCGATCGTGTAGGCGCCGCTCTCCGTGCCCCCCGAACCCTGACCGTTGTGCAGCCAGTTGGTGAAACGCATCGCGTCGAAGAACGACACGAAAACAACCGGGTTGTTGTCGCGGCCGGACTTGATTTCGTACTTTGCGCCATTGGCCGCGCCGCCATTGAAGTTGATGCCGCCCACCGCAGAGCTCGACATCAAAGAATTGTAGAGAAAGCCATCGCCACCGCCCAAGTTGGCATTCCCGCCGGTCGGGTCGACCGCGTTGAGGAACTCCGTGTACTGCGCGTTAGTGACTTCGTGCTTGCTGATGTTGTAAACGTAGTCGACGCCGCCGTAGCCGGCGCCGTGGATATCGTCGGCGTTGCCGGGATTGCCGACGGTGGCCCAGTCGAACGTGACGACTGCGTGGGCCGACTCGCAGCACAGGGCTGCCAAGAGAAGAGTGAGCATGAGGTTGCGGATCATTAGTCGGTCCTTTGTGAGAGTCTCGGAGTTGTGGGGAATGGCGTGCGAGGAAAAGCTAGATTGCTAGCATAGTAGCAAGCGCCCCTCTGTACAGAGCGTCGTGAAGATTATTTGGGAATTTTGTGGTCGCTCAGAACCACGCCGGTTTCAATTTTCGAGACGCAAGTCCTTATCGACCGATCTATTCTCTTTTCCTTCTTGCTTTGAGCCTTAGCGCCTTTGCAAGAATCAAATAAAATGGTGGCCCAATAATACTTGTAGAAGCTGGCCGGCAAAAAAGAGATAATGGGGTTCGCCACAGACTCCACGCGAACATTGCAGTAAAGGGGTATTCGATGGAACCGAGCGTCTTCAAATGGTCGTTTGGGAGAGTAAACTCGGCGAGTTTTGCACTACCCGAAGGCTGTTCTGCGCTGTAATAGCCGAAGGTTGCTGAGCACCGCGAGTGCAAAACGCCGTGAGTTTCACACCGCTAACTGGGGCCCCCGGGTTTGGAAGCAAAACTTGACCCGTCGAGCTTGAATTCTTGCGAATCCTACTACGGTTTTGCGATTTATGTCCCCGTTGACCAGCCTACACCGGCGGCGCTATACTCGCCGGACTTGCTCAACTTTACCGTTTGAAAGCCAATCCCAATGAAAATACACGAATATCAAGCCAAAGAGTTGCTCCGCCGGGCCAAAGTCGCCGTGCCCGAGAGCATTGTCGCCCGCACTCCTGCCGAGGCTGCCGCTGCTTTCAAGAAGCTCGCGGGCGAGGTGGCCGTCGTAAAGGCCCAGATTCACGCCGGTGGCCGAGGCAAGGGAACCATTAAGACCAATCCCGACCAACGCGGCGTGCAGTTGGTCAAGAGTGCCGATGAGGCTGAGAAAGTCGCCAAGAATATCCTGGGGCACGAACTGGTCACCATTCAAACCGGTCCCGACGGCAAGACGGTCAATCAGGTGCTGGTCGAAGCGGGGTGCAACATTGCACGCGAGTTGTACCTGGGCATTGTCATCGACCGAGCGGTCGGGTTGCCGGTGCTGATGGCCTCGAGCGAAGGGGGCATGAACATTGAAGACGTGGCCGCCAAGACTCCTGAACTGATATTCAAGGAGCATTTTGATCCCGACACCGGCTTGCAGGCCTATCAAGTCCGCAAGCTGTGCCACAAACTCGCGATCACCGGCAAGAGCGTTCGCAGCGCGGATGCCTTCATGCGTTCTTTGTGCAAGTTGTTCGTCGAACTCGATTGCAGTCTGGTAGAAATCAACCCGCTGGTGGTCTCTGCAGAGGGCGATCTGATCGCACTCGATGCCAAGATCACGTTCGACGATAACGCCATGATTCGTCATGCCGATTTGGCCGAACTGCGTGATATTGCCGAAGAAGACCCCGCCGAAGTGCGGGCTGGTCAGGCGGGACTCAGCTATGTGCAGCTCGAGGGTAACATCGGCTGCCTGGTCAACGGCGCCGGACTGGCGATGAGCACCATGGACCTGATTAAGCTGCACGGAGGCGAGCCGGCCAACTTCCTCGACGTGGGTGGCGGTGCGCAGGTCGATCAGGTGACCGAGGCATTTCGGATTTTGCTCGCCGACAAGAACGTGAAGGCCGTGTTGGTTAACATTTTCGGTGGCATCATGCGTTGCACCACGATCGCCAATGCCGTGGTTGAGGCGTACAAACAGGTCGGCTTCAACGTGCCGCTGGTCGTGCGCCTGGAAGGAACCGAGGTGGCCGAGGGCCGTAAGATCCTTTCGGAAAGCGACGTAGACATCATCACGGCAACGGATCTTACGGACGCGGCGAATAAAGTTGTGGCGGCAGCGGGATAGAGGAATTAGTGGTAAGTAGTTAGTCGTTAGTAGTAAGTAATAGAATGAGAAACTTTCGCAAACTGGAAGTATGGAAGAAGGCACACGAGCTTACTTTAGAAGTTTATCGGCTTACAAGCGACTTTCCTGCGACAGAACGATTTGGGTTGAGTTCACAGCTACAACCTGCTTCTGCCTCCATCGGAGCGAACCTTGCAGAAGGGTGCGGTAGACAAACTGACGCAGACTTTCGCAGGTTTGTGCAGATGGCGGCAGGCTCGGCCTGTGAGGTTGAATACCACTTGCTTCTTTCAAAAGATTTAGGATTGATATCTGAGGATGTACAATCAAAGCTCGACGCCACTATCAATGAAGTAAAGCGTATGCTAGTAGGACTAACGCGGTACCTTGATTCCGAATCTTCCCAAAAAGAGAAACAATCCCACTAACAACTAACTACTATTATCTAACGACGAAATCACATGAGCATATTGATAAACAAGAACACCCGAGTCATCTGCCAGGGGATCACGGGCAAAGTCGGCGAATTTCACACCAAGGGCTGCCTGGAGTATGGCACGAAGATGGTCGGCGGCGTGACGCCCGGCAAGGGTGGCCAGAAGGTCCTCGATTTGCCCGTCTTCGATACTGTCATTGAAGCCGTGGAGAAAGAAGGGGCCGACGCCACGATGATCTTCGTTCCCCCCGCGTTTACAGCCGACGCAATTCTCGAAGCGGTGGATGCTGGGATCAAGGTCGTGATCGCCATCACTGAGGGTGTGCCGGTACTCGACATGGTGCGTGTCTACGACGTGATCAAAGACCGCGACGACGTGCGGCTGGTGGGCCCCAACTGTCCCGGCGTTATCACACCAGACGAATGCAAAATCGGCATCATGCCGGGCTATATCCACAAGAAGGGGCCGGTAGGAGTGATGAGTCGTAGCGGCACGCTCACCTATGAGGCCGTTTGGCAGCTTTCGGAACTCGGACTCGGCCAGTCTACGTGCGTCGGCTTGGGTGGCGATCCGATCGTTGGCACCTCGTTCATAGATCTTTTAAAACTTTACGAAGCAGACGGAGAAACCGAGGCGATCATCATGATGGGTGAAATCGGTGGCACGGCCGAGGAAGAAGCCGCCGCCTTTGCCAAGGAGCACGTTACCAAACCCATGGCAGCGTTCATTGCCGGACGCACGGCACCCCCAGGAAAGCGGATGGGACACGCCGGGGCGATAATCTCCGGCGGCAAGGGAACCGCCACCGAAAAGATTGCTGCTCTGGAATATGCTGGCATCGAAGTTGCTCAAAGCCCCGCCGACATGGGTGCCGCCGTCAAGCGTGCGATGTCGCGCTGATCGCCTTTTTGGGTGAGAAGACGTACAATCGCAGGTTATGACTAACAAAGATATCGCTGCCGCTTTTGAGCAGGTTGCCGACCTGTTGGAATTTCAAGGTGCTAATCCCTTTCGTGTGCGGGCCTATCGTAATGGTGCACGCAAGATCGGAGACCTGGGTGAAAGGGTTTCCGATATTCTCGCCGACGAGTCGCGGCATCTCACCGACCTGGATGGGATCGGCAAGGACCTGGCGGAAAAGATCGAGCAGCTAGTCACTACCGGTCGGTTGACTCAACTTGAAGAGCTTCAAGCCCAAGTTCCCAGCACTGTGCTGGCGATGCTCCGTGTCCCTGGTTTGGGTCCCAAGAAGGCGGCGGTCTTATTCAAGGAATTGGGCGTCGAATCCCTTGAGCAGCTACGCCTCGCCTGCGAGAAACAGCAGGTCCGCGACTTGAAGGGCTTTGGTGCAAAGACCGAGGAGGCAATTCTCAAAGGCCTCGCTATCGCAGAGCAAGGCGACGTGCGCACCAAATGGGCCGAAGCGGATGCGATTGTGGGCGAAGTGCTCCAACATCTGAGCAACGAGAAAAATATCAAGCAAGTCGAGCCGGCAGGGAGTTACCGAAGAGGTTGCGAGACGGTGGGCGATCTCGATTTTTTAGTGGAAGCCAAGGATGTTGTGGCGGTAATGGATCATTTTGGCAAGTACCCGGGAATCGCCGAAGTGATTGCCCGTGGCGACACCAAGATGTCAGTGCGGCTTTCCAGTGGCATGCAGATGGATCTGCGTGTCGTGCCCAAGGAATCGTTTGGAGCGGCCTTGCAATATTTTACTGGCTCGAAGGCCCATAACGTCGAGTTACGCGGACGAGCAAAACAGCGAGGGCTAAAGATCAACGAATGGGGTGTGTACGAGGTCGATCAGGACGGGAACGAGAATTATGTGGCTGGAAAAACTGAAAAGGATGTCTACTCCGCCATGGATTTGCCGCTATTCCCACCAGAGATGCGTGAAGACCGCGAAGAGTTTGAGTGGGCAGAATCAGGGCAATTACCCAAGCTTGTCGAGCTCAAAGATATCTGCGCTGATTTGCATATGCATACAAACGCAACTGACGGCAAAGCGTCGCTGGTCGAGATGGTCTCGGCTGCCAAGGCACGCGGTCTGGAGTACATTGCCATCACGGATCATTCAAAGCGGGTCACGATGGCCAATGGACTGGATGCCAAAAGACTCTTGGCACAGTGGAAGGAGATCGACAAGCTGCAGGCTGAACAGGACGGCTTCAGAATTCTCAAAGGAATCGAGTGCGACATTCTTGAAAAGGGTGGCATGGATCTGCCTGATGATATACTTGCTCAGGCGGATTGGGTGATTGCCAGTGTTCACTACGGCCAGAATCAACCCATCGAACTGATTACCGAGCGGATCCTGGGAGCACTGGAGAATCCCCATGTCGACATCATCGCCCATCCCACCGGACGGTTGATCAATCGCCGCGAACCGTATGCCTTGGACATGGATAAGGTTTTCAAGGCGGCCGCTCGACATAAGAAGCTGCTTGAACTCAACGCGAATCCCGCGCGACTCGACCTCCATGACTTACATTGCGCGGTTGCACGTCGCATGGGGATCCCCATCGTCATATCAACCGACGCCCATAGTACAGATGGATTAGATGTGATGCGTTACGGTGTATTGCAGGCGCGACGTGGAGGCCTGACGGCCAAGCACGTGGCAAATACATTGCCCTGGGAAAAGTTTGCGAAGCTCTTGAATTAGCCTGGTGCTACTTGCGTATGGGCGGATCGGTTTGCTTTAAATCGCAAGCCAAACAAAGAACAGATTCTCTCTGGAATCGCATACGATACACTGTAGCAAACAGGAATTACGATCAATGTGAGAACCGTTGCGAATGCCAGACCAAAGATGATTGCAGCAGTGAGAGGCTGCCAGAATTCTGCTCCGCCGGAAATGTTCAGAAGCAGCGGCAACAATCCTCCGATCGTAGTCACGGTTGTCAAAAGTACAGGACGCAGACGGTTGATCCCGGCTTCAACAATCGCCTCTCGCAGGGGTAAACCCCGGGCGCGGGCCTGATTCGTAAAATCGACCATTACTATGGCATCGTTGACCACGATGCCTGTGAGGGCCACCAAACCAATGAATGATGCGAGGCTAAAAGGATAACCAAGAAACCACATTCCCAGAGTAACGCCAATAAAACTCAAGGGGACAGTCAACATGACGATCAAGCTTTGGCGGAAGCTGTTGAACTGGGTTACGAGAATGCCGAATATGAGCACGACCCCAAGAATCATGCTACGCACGAGATAGCCGAAATTCTTATCGCGCTCTTCATTTTCTCCAGTGAATTCGGCTTTTACTCCTTCGGCGGCGGTCGTTGGTTTTCCAAGGAATACCATTGAGTTGCCCTTGGCAGGTCGGAATCCCAATTCCGGAAGAATCTCCTCCCTCAAAACCTTGAATATGTCATCGGGGAGAGTGGGTTTTACAACATCGCATTTTGCAACTACTGCTCGATCGCGTTCGTAACGGTTGATGCTAAAAAGACTCACATCATTGCGAATATCGGCAAGTTCCGAAATTGAGGCCTGACGTCCGTCAGGAGCCGACACCATCAATCGCTTGAGGCTACTGGGATAGCGTTGATACTCAGGGGCTAACTGTAGTCTGAGGGTTACGTCTTCGTCATCGAGTGTGAGTTGAATCTGTGAGTCACCAGCAATCGCAACTTGGATGGCCTGAGCAATTTGCGCCTCGGTCAAACCATAAAGCCCCACAACCTTAGGCTTGGGTTCGATCACCAACTCAGGATGGTCGTCTCGAAAGTCGGTGGATGCATCTACAGTACCACGCATGTTCTTTAGTCGGTCTGCAAGCAGTTTTCCAAGGCTTCCTAACTGCTCGAGATTGTCGCCCGTAAGACGTATGGCTACATCAGAGCCACCAGGAGGACCATCTTCAACTTCCTTAATAGAATACTTCATGCCAGGTAACGGACGGATCTCGCGTCGAAGATCATTGATCACTTCTTGTTCGTGGATGGTGCGGTCTAGAGGCGAGAGTAGATCGACCATGACTTCGCCAAACTCTGGACCAGAAGCCGGGTCGTTTTCGATCCGCGTTGCCAAGCCACCTGAGGAGCCGACCGCAGTAACATAATGCTGCAAAATTCCTCGCTCTTCCCATTTTTCCAAGGGAGCCGTGATAACCTTCGAGGCGGCAAGGGTTTCTTCAATGCTGTAACCCAAGGGAAGTTCGTATTTAATGCCAAACTGCCCACGATCGCTGGCAGGGAAAAACTCAAAACCCAGATTGAAGAACAGATGGGTAGCGCTAAAGAGAGCAACGCCTGCGAGGAGCAAGACAGCAAAACGGTTCGCCAATGCCGTACGCAGTACTCCTGCATAAAGCCTCGTCCACAAACCCAAATTGGGCCGCACGCGCGTGACTTCCGGTTGGAAACTGGCAGATTCACCTTTCGTGATTGCTGCAAAAACGGCCGATTCGTCGCGAACGGGTTCGCGCCGCTGATACCAACGTGCCGCAAGTGTCGGCAAAATAAAATGATCCACCAAGATTGAGCCAAATAAGGCCACGCTCACCACCTTGGGCATCACTCCCATGAAGTCTCCCATAATGCCTGGCACGAGCAGCATGGGCAAAAATGCAGCGACGGTGGTTAGATCGGCGGCGATTACCGGTAGACCTACCTCGTCGATACCAGTCTTAGCAGCAGTTACAGGGTCTTCACCCCGCTCTATATGGCGATGAATATTCTCAGCAACGATAATGGCGCCATCCACGACCATTCCCAATGCCAAGATAAAACTAAAAACCACCATATTCGAGATGGGTATCCCCACAAAATAGAGGAATACAAGTCCTACCGCTGAACTGAACGGGATTGCAAGCAGCACCAGGATGGAGATTCGCAATCCCATCGACCAAGCTAGTATTACCAGGACCAACATGGCTCCAAATAGCGCGCTGGATCCAAGCACACGGAACATAATCCAGATTTCTTGAGATGTGTCTCGAGAGGTTGTAAAGGTGATATTCGGATATTGTTGTCGCAAATCCTCAACCAGGGCATTTACTGCTCGAGCAGCTCCGAGCGTGTTGATGTTCGATTCCTTGTTGACAATGATTGTGGCACAATCCTGACCATCGAGTTGCGCTACATTTAACAACCGGCGATGGGAGTCGATTACTTCCGCCACGTCGCTGACTCGGATTACGCGTCCCTCTGCACTCGAAACGATCGCTTCGCGAATGTCATCCACTCCGCGAAACTTGGACTCATTGCGGATCGTACGATCAACTTTTCCTGTATCAAACGATCCAGCAGGGATTTTTGCATTAAAATCAACCAGAGCTTGTCGCAGGGAGCCCAAGGTAAGTCCGTATTGTGTCATCAGATCAGGATTCACATTGACATGAATCTCGCGCTCCTTGCCGCCAAACAGCTGGGTGTTTGCAATCCCATCGACGGATGAGATTTGCTTTTCTACCTCTTCCGCAATCTGTTTGAGAGCCCGTTCGTCGAAACCCTTGGGACCCGCAAGAGTAACGAGCATTAGGGGAGCACTCTCAAAGTCGATCTTCCGCACGTCAGGCTGAACTTCTCGACCTAGGGGCAACTCGTTGCGAATGCGATCGATAAGATCCTTAACTTCACGCTTCGCATCGTCGGGCTCCACCCCATCTAGAAAGATCACTTGGGTGATCGAAGCTCCCCGCAAGCTGGTCGATGCAATGAAGTCGACACTTTGTAGTTCGGTAAGTGCCTCTTCAACTTTTCGGGCTATCTCGTTTTCCGATTCATTGGGTTGAGAGTCAGGATAAGGAATGGCAACCAGCACAACCGCTTTGGAGATCGCCGGAGTTCGCTGCACAGGGATCAGATAGGCTGCAAATAAAGCCAGAAGCAATACCATTGCCGTGGCTACCAATACAAAGCGGGGATGATCAACGGCTTTGGCACTGAGTTTCATGACAATGTTACCGCTCGGAAGATCCACCTATGGAAGAAGGTGGCGAAGCAGCTACTGCAGGCGAACTCTTGGGAGAATCGACAATTCGTACCAACTGGCCATCTGAAAGGCGGAACTGTCCTCGCACGATCGCATTATTTAACTCGACTGAATCAGCGGGCACGATAATATTAGGCCCTTGATCTACCCATTGAGGAAGTTCAATTTGCTGAGCGCGGTAGATCTTAGCGGAGCCCAGATTCCAATAGAGAAGTTCCATATCTGCTCGCTCTGGTTCTACAGAAAACATGTATGCACGATGGGCTCGGAACAGAACTGCTGACTCTGGGATCGAATACCCAGGAACTCGGGCAGTCACCACGTCGGCTGTGGCTACCATTCCCGGACGCAGATGACGTTCCGCGTTCGGCAATTCAATCTCTACAGGGAACAGCCCCGTTCTTGGATCTGCCACTTCTGGAATGCGATAAACTTCTCCTGAGAGTTCAGGCCAAGAATTGCCGAAACTATCGGTACCCTCGAGATGAACGCGAGCGCGAAAGACACAAGTCTCGGCATCTTCTTGAACTACGGCACTTTGGATGCAATCAGTGACTTCGCGCTGACGGTTCTCGAGTTCGCGGATTTGCGATTCAGGCACATCGACAACTAAGAGTACCTTATCATTCTGAACAAGTTCAAAAACAATCTGATTCCCTCCAACCGATTCTCCCGATTTCACCATTCTTTTTGAGATCGTGGCGTCGACGGGAGATCTAAGAGTGGCATCTTCTAAATTTTTTTCGGCTACTTGAAGTTGCGACTTTGCCATTGCAAGGTCGGTTATGAGCCGCTGAAGTTCTGCTTCGGAAAGCGCAGAAGGGCTACTTTGTCGCACCTGTCGAGCTCGCTGCAAATCCGATTCTGCCTGAGAGACTCGGGCCTCCGCCTCTTCCTTACGAGCCATGAACACACGATCGTCCATGAGTGCCAACACCTGCCCTTGAGTGACTCGATCTCCTTCGTCTAGTGGCTTTCCTGCCTCGTTTTCACCGAGCCGATAAACCCGTCCAGGAACTTCGAATCCCACCTGGTAAGTTTCCCAAGGCTGAATTTTGCCTGCAAAGGTCGAAAAAATCTCACAGGTCTGAATCTCTAAATGTTCCACAGCCACAGGTGCCTTAGGAATTGCAATCGGGGCGAGCGGACGAACCCTCCCGTCAGCATGGAATTCATTTTGATGTGACTTAGCACTGAGCTTCCACATGACGATTCCAGAAAAGATCGTCACTACAACGAGAATTGTGTAGTGGAGAATGCGTTCAGTGAGGGCCTTCATAGATGCAAATGCGTTTCGATTGAAGTGGGATAATTGGAGGTGAAGGCCGATTCTTGGCGAAGATGGGTGGAGAGAGGCGTATTTCTACATAATAGATCGAATTTGACGGGGCGGCAATCCTAACCAACCGCATGCTCTCTCATGCGATTAACTGATGCCTTCGAACAAAAGAGAACCCACACGAACCATCGTAGCTCCTGCACGGATCGCTGCCTCGAAGTCATGGCTCATACCCATGGACAGTTCTCTAAGTTGGACGTTAGGGGGACACTCTTCTTGCACAGCATCACGTAGTTCCCGCAAAGCTGCAAAATTCTCTTCCGCTACTGCAATTCCCCCCTCAAGGGCAGCCATCGTCATGAGACCAACTACGGAGACATTCTTCAACTCGACAAGCGAAGGCAACAGGCGACGCAAGTCGTCAGAACTAAGCCCATGTTTCGAGCTTTCACCAGAACAATTCACTTCCAGCAGAACGCGGGTAGTGAGGCCCAATTCCTTCGAACACTTATCAATTGCATCGAGCAACCGCCAGCTATCAACACTGTGTATCAGTGAGCCAATTGGAAGAGTTCTTCGAACTTTGTTCCTTTGTAAGTGGCCAACAAGATGCCACCGGGCGGTAGCGAGTTCTGGGTTTGATGCCTTTTCCCAGAGTTGTTGAGGACGACTCTCTCCAAGGTCGGTGCATCCAGCTGCGACTAGGGAAGCGGTCTCCGATATTCCGACATATTTGCTAACTCCGATTAGTCGAACTTCACTCGGGTCGCGATTTGCTGTCGTAGCTGCCTCGGAAATTCGCTCTCGAACCTTGGCGAGGTTGTCGGCAATGATTCTTGAGATTTGGGACATGAAACCATTCTAACTTACACAAAGGTAGAAGAACCACGTTGCACCTAATCAATGGAATCAACCTTCGACTTCTAGCAATTCCTCGACTTCGCCACTTGGAGCCAGGAAGCGGCCAACGAGACTTTCTACAGAAGTGTTTTGCCCAAGAACTGTGCGGTTGGCAGCTTTATCCAGAGAGCGATAAATGAGCCACTGTGATTTTCCACACTGCACTCGATATCCTACTGCCACATCGTGCGGTTGAATCTCAAGCGATTGAGCCACGGTAAGCTGCCTCCAAGTGCACTGCCTACCGAGACGTGCAGGATCGAGATCAATAAACAGCGGACATGCAAGACCCTTACCTGGTCGCCTCTGATCCAGTTTCAAATAACCTTCAACTTGAGTGAGTTGCCCGATGCGGGGATCACTGCGCCATTCCGGAAGTGCCAAAGGCAAGACACGCGCAATTGGCTTATCAGCAATCAATAAGCCTTCACGGGTCTCAGCTTCGTGTGCGAACTGAACTTCAGAGGCAAGTGGTAGATTGAATTCATGGTGAATCGTATCACCGGATGCATTCAATACATGATCGACCAAGAGTAGGAACAGATCTTCTCGAGCCAGGAGGATTTGTCGATCGAGACGAGCTCCATCTGAGAGATCAATCGCCAATTCTAGATAGTCCACATCTTCGTCCGAAAACCAGCAAGTTTGCTCCCAAACACCGATAGGCTCGAGGTTTTTACCAGCGGTTTCTGTCTGAGCAGACCAAACACCACTCATGAGGCGTTGAGTACCACACCACACATCAATTCTCAAATCTGGAGAAGCGTAGTCGACCGCTACGACAGGAGCGGTCCGACTAAATTCAGTCCGCAGGATTGACAGGCCTGACCATTCACATTGATAAGAAGTTTCGGGAACCTCATTGCCACTTTTGCCCGAAAGATGCTTACTGAGCTTCTTCTCATACATATCTAAAGCGGCAGTCTCATCAGCAGTGTTTCCGCCAAAATACAGAATGGCTTTCAGAAAATCAGGAGCCCAATTCCTAGCTTCCTCATTACCCAGTAGTGGCGCCCCGGTAGAGGAGGAGCAGATCACCGCCTTAGAAACTGCCCAATGGAATTGTTCCTCGGCTTTCCTGTTCCAGGGGCGCTTTTCAGACGCGCTTCCCATAGCTCGGCAACGAGTCCAACATGCAAGGAGTGCGCGAAACACACTTAGGTGACTTGATTTTGGCAATCCCTCTCCATTTGTGAGTTCGATTAATCCTTCACTCAGTGGATCGTGCGCAGACTTACGCAGTTTGGCAAGGGGACGCATTTCAGGAAACATGTAGGCAAGTGTCAGTGGCAATTCTCCCGCTAGTAGTTGATGTACCAGGCACTTCTCAGCAGGCATCTCCACGTCGATCTGCCAATCTTCTGTTCGGGAGACAATCTTCCAAAGCACGTTGATCAACGACCACCACAGGTCGTAATCGACGATGGATGCTATCCTGGGCAGCAAATGGACTACCGCAAGACATTCAATAGCGTAATCGACGCTATGCACCTGCTCCAAGTTGTGTGCTAGCCACTTTTGAAGTTCACTTCTTGTTGATTTACGATCGAGGTCGTGATTTCCGTTTGAATGGATTAGAAGCTGAAGCAAAGAATTTGAGTCAGGGGATGTATGGCAAGTTTCTAAGCCCCATGAGAGTGAAGAAGTGGTAGCACAGCAGATATGGTCAAGAGATATAGGCTTGCTTCGCTTAGCCAAATAGCGAACCCAACTATCCCAGTTATTTTCTCGTATTACCTTTTTAGGTGCAGAACCATTCCAAAAACTTGCACGCTGGGCGCGAAACGAGAATTGCTTCGTGTCTTGCTCAGTCGAGAGGGCCCCAGTTTCGGTTTCCATGGTTGTTGACATGCTATTGTCTGCCTGAATTTCTATATAGTACATGTGTCGAAAACTACCCGCTTTTGCGAGGCCATATTCTACGCTTTAGTCTCGACTCAATCACGGGGGGTTGCAAATTTTCTAACGAGAAATAGGGTTCAAGACAAGAAGCTCGCAGATCGTTAAAATATCTCGGATTTATTCAATTTCCCAAACGACTCCCGCTGCCATACGTAATTGCTTATTACCTGCGAGGAATGTGAAATGTCGATAGCCTTGAGAGTCACCATTTCTGCCTCATTTCTCACTTTAATGAGTTTGAGCTTCTGTACTTGGGAAGTGGGGGAGACGCCTGCTTTGGGAGTTGAGACCAGCGACTATATTGACCCTAAAACAGGTGAACTGCTTCCTCCTAAACTACCTCCGCCAGAGGGAGCGAAGGCTTTACCCAAACCCGACCTCGTTTGGGTCGATCCGCAGGAAAAGAAGGTTTATGTCGATGGATATGTATCACTGCGAGAGGGAATGCTGGAGATGTTTGCCTGTCCGGTAGGGACAAAAGAGCACGAGTCTGTGGTTGCCGTATTTAGTAGGGCTCAGACGATCCATGCCGCCTTGCTTGCGGTAGGAGCCGAAGTTGGCCACCCAGCTCGTTTTCGCCCCAAATTTCGTCCAGCGACAGGAACAGTGATCGAGATCGAAGTCCAGTGGCTGGATGCAAATAAGCAGTGGCAGAGTGCTCGAGCTCAAGAGTGGGTTAAGGATATTCAAACGAACAAGCCAATGACCCAGCCCTGGGTTTTCGCAGGCAGTAGTTTCTGGAAAGACGAAGAGACAGGCCGGGAGTATTACCAGGCCGAGGCAGGCGACCTGATTTGTGTTTCAAATTTCTCCACAGCCACCTTGGATATTCCCATCGAAAGCAGCCAGGGAAACGAGGCTTTGCTCTTCGAAGCCAACACCGAGAAAATTCCCCGCTTGGCCACTCCGGTACGACTAGTCCTCTCCCCGAAACTCAAGTAATTACATCACCAATTCACTTATCCCGCACATCGAAACAGAACAGTAATTCCTGATCGCGGAGATAGAGTTTTCCGTCTGCGATTACCGGATGGACCCAGATCTTCCCCTTGGGCTTGCGAAGCTTTGTTTGAGGCTCGAGTGTAAAACGGCCGTGCTCCTCCCAGCCGTCAGGACTAGCGGCAATCAGAACTAATTCCCCTTCGTCTTCGCTCAGGCAATAGAAACGGCCATCGGCATAGGCAATTGCACCTTTTCCTAAGGCTTCGCGTTCCCTCCAGACGATGTCACCTGATGAATAATCCTGGCATACCCATCCTTTTCCATCACTGTAGCCGTAGAGGTGACCGTCGAGAAGAATAACGCCTCCATGATGGTTCGTCATATTCTTATTGTCGTAAATAACTTCGGCATTGTTGCCGGAGAGTTGCACTAGAACACAGCCGGCCCCGTAGCCGGACGTTGCGTATACCTTGTTGCCGGAAACAATGGGTGTGGGAATTACTGCTACGTTACCATTCCAGGGAACAGACCACATACCTGATCCATCCTCAGGATTGACTCCTACCAATTCCTTGAAGAGCAACTGTACCAGAGTCGTTTGGCCCTCATGTTCCATAGGTACGATGGAGCTGTAATGAGCAATGTCAGGATATTTCTTCGCCTGCCACAGAAGGTCACCTGAAAATTTGTCCAATGCGGCAATCGCACCCTGTTCACCTCCAGGTGTGCAGTAGACACGATCGCCTATCACCAATGGAGATTCACTATATCCCCAAGTGGGAATCCTGCCCCCCAACTCTTGCATTGATTTTGACCATACAGTTGAACCGTCCTCAACCCGAAGGCAATTGAGAGTTCCCTGTGGAGTCATTACGTAGACCTGGTCGCCATTAACGGTGGGAGTGGACCGCGGACCATCTCCCCAATCATTCTCGAAAGTAGGCCCCAAGGCGCTCTTCCAGATCTCTTGGCCTGTTGTGGCATCAAGGCACAACATATGATCCACCCCATCGAACGCACCGAGAATGTACATTTTGTTGTCAACCACTGCAGGACCTGCATAACCAATCCCGCAATTTTCAAATAGCCAGAGACGCCTAGGTCCTTCCGCCGGAAAATCCTGGATGAGTCCCGTCTCCGTACAGATAGCATCCCGGCGGGGACCCTGCCACTGGGGCCATGGTCCCTCGGCCAATACATTCGCAACGCATGTGGACAGGACACAAATAATTGTGACTAAAGGGCAATGATGTCGGTCAAGCATGAAACCATTCCTTGGAGAAAGTGAGGCGGGCAGGATACTTGTGTATACCCTCCAAGCGACTGATTTCCAAGCCTCGAAACAACTCTCGAAAGCCCGACTACAAAATCACCCGCCTAGACGAACTACTTCTCGACGTGTAGACTAAGCGACTTCCCAGGATATTAATTTCTCTGAGCACCCGTAGCTCAATTGGATAGAGCATCGGACTACGAATCCGAAGGTTAGAGGTTCGACTCCTCTCGGGTGTACTGCTTTTTAAGGGTTTTTTGAGTTTCGGTTTCTTGGGTGTTACCTAAAGTGTTACCTAGAACCTTCCACAACTCAGCAGCAGTGCTCTCGGCACTCTGGCCGACGTAGTAAGTCATCGTTGTATTGATGTCGCTATGTCGCATCAGCTCTCTCAGCACGGTCGGCATGACGCGCCGACTCCACCTGTTACCAAACGCCCGACGAAGATCGTGAGCACTTGCTGTCTTGCCACGCTCGGAGTCAACAACGATATTCGCCTGCTGCCCGATCTTCGCTATGGTCTTGCTCGCAAGTAGCGAATCCCGACGCATCGGCTTCCCATTCTCCCGCAAGGGCTTGAACACGTACCCGCTATCCCGCTGAATTGGTGTCAGCAGTTCCACGGCTTCAGGTGCCAGCGGGACAAGTTGCACCTTGCCCGACTTCTGCGAGTCGGAGCCAAACGCCAAAACCGACTTCTCGCCGTTCAGAATGACGCATACGCCGCTCGGCTGTTTGTCCCATCTTAGAGCCATCGCTTCAGAGATTCGCAGTCCTGAAGTCCACAGACCGCGTAGGAGTAGCTTCCAGGAGTCAGCAGCCATATTGCCAACAACTTTCGGAGTCACTTCGAGCATACGCTCAAACTCTTCCAGCGTGATCGGTCGCCCCTTCATGCGTGTCGCTCCGCTCGAGCGCTTCGGCATAGAGAACGATGGAAGCTTGAGAAGCATCCCTTGCCGGTGAGCCCAGTTCGCAGCTGCTTTCAGGTGTCGCAGGTGTCGAGCTACACTAGCTTCACTCCGCTCTGCCGTGCGGCTTGTTTGATTCTTCCCCTTGCCGCGTGTGATCGTGTACGGCTTGCGAAGTTCTCGGGCAAACTGTGTCACCCGTTCGGTTGTCAGGTCTGCCAGATACTTTGGATTTATCAGAGTCTCAAAAACGTTGAATGTCGAATCATAGTTCGCAGCTGTTGTTGCCTTGATGTCATTCATCCCGTCCGCCTGAAAACACTCGCGAAACTCTTCCCACAACATGCGATTTTTTTTCTGGTATCGTCCCTCTCTCAATTCGGCTTCCCACTTGGCAGCAATCCTCTCAGCTTCACGTTGCTTAGTGGTTCCAGTGCTTCTCGCAATTTGTTTGTTCGTGAACGGGTCCGTGTAGCGCATCATCAAGTTGGTGCGACCTGGATAATTCACAACGTACACTTTGATTTCGCTTTCCATCGTCAGTTCTCCTGAATAGGTGTCTAAGATCATCCCGCCCCCTCTGCGCTCTTCAGGGCGCAAATACGGGGACCGAATTTCGTCACTTCGCTTTCTTCGGTAACATTCCCGGTTGATATACCTGGATTGTCTCGGCACGCTTCGCAATCAGCTTCGGGTCCAAGTAGCTCTTCCGCGTTATCGCATCGCTTGAGTGCGTGAGCTTCGCAGTTGCATCGCCACCCGCAAGGTGCTCATGCGTTGCCCGAGAGCTTCGCAGCAAGTGAAACTTCTTGCCGTGAGGATTCGGCACGCCTGCCCTGTCGAGTATCCTTCCCCATCTCGCATAGATTGTGCCGTGATTCGACGCAAAGCGAAAGATTCTGCTATTCGCTTGTCGCCTCGGGTAATAGCTCAACAGGTGCTCGATAGCTTCGACGGTTCGCGGTTCAATTCGCTGAAAGTTATCATGCCGCCTGCCCTTTCGGGTCTCTGCAGGGAAGCAAACGCAACCCGCTTCCAGGTCGCAATCCTCTTCTTTCAGGTCGAATACAGCGCCGAAACGCTCAGCCGTATCCCAAAACACAAAGAACAGAGGCAACCACCAATCAGGACCGGGGACAAAAGATTGCACCCCGTCGCACGTTGAAACTAGTACGGGCCGATCTTCAGTGAGCACGGCTTGATGGATTGCGTCGAGTTGTTCCTCACAGTACGCCAGGGGCGCAGGTTGTGACGCCTGGAGAGTTTTAACTGTCGGACCATACTTGACCAGCCCCACGTCTCGCGCGAATCTCCAGAGTGCTTTGATGCAGACCATATCGCGTGCCACGGTCGCAGCTTTCACTTTGGTTTCGTACAGTCGCCACTTCGCAAACTCAGCCAGCGTTTCGTCATTCAGGTCTGAGAGTCTCGCTGGTTTCCCTAGGTAGCGCTCGAGCATATCGAAAGTGACGTAATACACACGAACAGTTTTCGGGCTACCCTGGAGCAATCGTTGCGGCTTGTACTTGTCCTCAAAGAATTCCTTCAGGAGTGGCGAGCGCTTGAATGGATTGAATAACTTCATAGCGTGCCTCCAATTCCTTCCCGAGTCGGGTAGACCAGCTCGGGAGTCGCATCACACAACTCATTGAGATAGTGAATGTAGTATTCGACGCGCGACGGTCTGACCGCTTTGCAGTGTGCCAGCTTGTTTCCCACGTCAATGACCATTCGGATAGCCTCACAGTCATCGTCTCCAAGCTGGTGAGCCTCTCGCAACACGCGCAGCATGTTCGCAGGGGTCCGGTCTCGCTTTCTCGGCAAGCAATCGCCGTACTGACAAAGTGCCGTGAGATAGCGCGTCACGGCTTCACGCAACAGACAACCAGCTGCGATAGTGTCACCACGTTCAAGTGCGCTGTGTGCGCGGTAGAGATACAAACGAGACAAGCAAACGGGTCGAAACTTGAAAAGGTCCGGTGATGCAAGGGCAACCATATTCAGTGCCTTTCTGTCTGAAAACACTTCAGGAAATTTTTCCTGAAGTGATTCAGCGCAACGAAAAGCGCGACAGCGCATTGGCATTGTCAGGTGGATTTGGGCCACCCTCGGTCCTTGCGGATACCGAATACCCGTGCGCTGCCGCGCTCTTTTCTCCAAATGGATTCGACATAGAATTTCCAAATTCGCTTTTCCCGTTCAGGCAACTTTTCCTGAACGGGGATCGCTTTGACGCCCGCCATTCTCACGGAATCGGACGCCGAAAGTCAAGATAGTTTGCCCGCCGCCGCTCAATATGTCGCCTTATCCACGAATTCAAGCGTAATCTCCAGGTCTCTCGCCTCTGGAAGTGATACACTTGCCGCCTCAATTGCCCACGCACAACGTCGCAGCCGCTCGGCTTCGCTCCAGGTTTCCTGGATTCGCCAGCAAGCTTGGCGAATTTCCTCCGCTGTCGGTGTGTGTTTCTGATTGATGATCATAGATCATATTTTTAGCGGTCCTCTCTTGATGAGCAATGGAATCTCTTCCAGCTCGCGCCGACAACCCATGATCTTTCCACCTGCAGCTAGCGCCCACCATGTTTCCCGCTCTGTGAATCCACGGAAACTAATCGGGAACACTCGAGCGCCTGGACCATAGCACTGCCTTGCAAGGTGGTTCACTTCCGATCTTGTCACTGTCTGCATCATCACTCATCATCCTCAAGTGGGTCTCTGCGAGGCTTTCGTGAGCGATTCAACTTCGCTTGGCAAAGGTCGCAAGTCTGCTCATCAACTACCGCAAAACCGTCTGGAGCTGGTCCAGGTTTCCAACTCTTGCCCCATCGGTATCGACCGCACGTGCAAACCACTACACGCTTGTACTCTCGCCGTGCTTTAATATCTGCGGCCTTTTCAATTTCACGCTCTGCCCTCAGTCGAATCTCTTCAGCGCTCGGCTGATATTCTTCAAACCCTTCCGCCTCACGTTCTCGCAACTGTTCTAAAAGTATTGCAATCACTGCCGCCCAGCCCGCCGCGCCGTGTTGCTGATTGATTGATTCGATCAATTCAACAGCTGGCCCAGGTTTCGAGATAGCATAGTCACACACGTCATCGCAAAGGTGCCTCACACGCTCCAACAATCCATCGGGTAATTCGCACGGCTGAAAATCGGTAGCTAGCGCAGAGAACAGCTGTCGGGCTGAATACTTTCCCGCCTTGCGCTCGAATCGGTGTGCATTGTCCCTGACCCACGTGCCGGGCCTGCCGATCATCCATGACGCATCGGCTTGCGAGAGATTTTCGAGCACTTCTCGTGCGTCTGTTGCCGGTTTCGCTTTTGCTTTCGCCATGTTCGCCCTTTGCTACCGTCAAACCACCCCTTCCCACAACAGCGGGAGCGGGAATGCGACCTTGAGCCTTTTTGATCTAATGCGTAACTCCAGACCGATCGCCGGCTTCGCCGCCTGCAAGGGAGGGGGGGTCACAGGACCCACAAACCCGGTGGGGGGGGTCCAGGTGCGTCTGTGACGCAGCTGATGGACAACCTTGACCAAACAGACCGGCTCTTGCTTCAAGGCCGCAGGAGCATCGCTACTGAATGTTCGTCGATACTGGAAGATTCTCGTATCCTTCCGTTGGCGCACCAAACGCAGTACGCGATTCAGGATAGCGACGTTTCACAGCAAGACACGCCTCCGCCCATCGGCAACCGTGTTCCTTGCAATACTCTTCCGCCATCTGTCGAAACATCGAAAGCTTCTGCTCAGGCGTCATTGATTCGAGTTCACTTTTGCTCAGGTGTTTCATAGCTCAATTTCCTTTCGGTTTTGTTTAAAAGAGCCGTGCCAAGGAGTATCTCGGCACGGCCCCGAGCCTTCGACCACTAGCAGCCGAAGCGAGGTTAATAATTCAAGTAAATTGGTCGAGTGTTATCAGTCCTTCGTTTTCAATCCACTCGTGAATCGGTCGCATCGGGTCTGCATCATCGAGGATTGCTTGAGTCTCACTCTGTAGCCGTTCTTGCAGTTCTTTCAACTCGGGCAATTCACGTGTGCGAAGATCATTGAGATGTTCGCGTAGATCGTTCTCATCAACTTCCAAGAATTCGTAGGGTGAAGGTCGCCTAGTTCCAAGTCCAACTTGTTGCCCGTAACCCATCAGAGCCTTGCGAGTGGCTTGACGTTTCGGATCAAGAGCGCCGCCAGACTTAGTAGTTTCTAGCAGCTGCTCAATGTCGCGAATCCGATCATTGCAGTCAGCGAGTTCCTGAAAACGCGGGTCCATCTCAGCTTTCTGTCTGCGAAGCAAAACTAAGTCCTTCAATGGTTGGGGAGCGGCATTCTCCAACTTGGCTTGCATCTCTTCCAGTTTTCGGACCTGATAGGCCGCATCGCGCTCAAAACGTTGCAAACCAGAAAGTTTCTCCTGCAGCTTGGCGATTGTCCTCGCTAAAACGGGTTCGGTCGAGTTATCATCAACGGCCAAGTCCTCCATGCTCGCAATTGTTGTGCGGACGGCTTCTCGTGCTTGCTCCAGCGCGGCTCGGCTTGCATCAAGTTCCTCAAAACTAAACTCTTCGAGCATAAACCGGGTGCCGCGCACCTTGCGCAGTTGTCTGCAAAGTTCAAAGTCGTTGCTATATTCAATGCCGCCCGACGCAAGCAGTTGCCTCTCAGACGGAGTGAGTTTCAACTGCGACGGTTCCAGGTCCGTGCATCGCTGTTCAAGTTGCGACATTAGCCGCAGTGCTGAGAGTGCCAGGATGCTCTGACGCTCGCATTCCGCTTCAAGCAATGGCAACGCTGGCAAGTCCAGTTCCGGCATGTTATCGTTCGACTTCGACGGCTTCTTAGTTGCAACAACTGGCATGGTCTCTCCTATTCAAAAAGGTCAGGTGACAATCGTTTGACGGTCGCGCACAATTGCGGAAACTCTTGCTCGATTCGCTGCCGATCTTCGACACTGGCACCGTAGCCAATCAACTCAAGATACTTGTCCTCTGCAGCTTCGCCTTTGAGCTTCTCAATTGCTTGCTTGGCACTTATCGCCTTGCGAGTTTCTGCAATGCTTTCTTGGTCGCGCAGCTCGGCAACTATTTGCTCAAAACTTCCAACACGTGTTGCGAATCCTTGCTTAACTGCTTCATCGCCCAGCCACACTGAAGCATTCTCTGCCAGTGCTACAATCTTGTCCGCATCTAAGAATGGCGATTGTTTGAGTGAGAGAATGAATTGCCGTTGATAGCTATTGACCAGATCGGTTATCACTTGCACGGCATGATCATCGACCGGCACCCCTTCGAGTCCAACGGCTTTATCCTTCCCGGTTACTATCGGAATGACGCGCACGCCAAGTTGCTCCATCATCTTTGAATCGTCGATGAGCACTGACCGCGTGCCAACACTTCCAACCAAACAAGTGGGCGAGACAATCAATTCAGTCGCCATCGCTGCCAACTGATAGCCAGCGCTTGCACAATACCCTTCGGCAACACACAAGATCGGCTTGGCTTTGTTAAGCTTCGCAAGTGCTGCTGCTGTTTCGGGTCCACCTGGAGCAACTCCGCCTGGACAATTCAGATACATGAGCACTTGCTCAACGCGCGGATTCAAACGAATCGCTTCCGCCTTTGCTCGAATCATCGCATAGTCAGAAAACTCTAG
>ERZ869936.116-NODE-116-length-106638-cov-7.578591_pt1 | contig 106638 bp, 93 predicted proteins | sample MGYA00520876_ERZ869936 | MGnify/ENA primary metagenome ERZ869936 (study PRJEB32218, sample SAMN09650985) | biofilter metagenome | isolation source: enrty point of leading RO module | place: Saudi Arabia: Thuwal, RO plant located on Red Sea | collected 2016-02-17 ...
TAACGCCGGAAGGTCTCCGGTGCGTCGCTGCGGCGCTAAACGCCGCGGCCAACCCAAAAACCGAGTACGTCACAAGAACTGGCCGCGGCCCCGGGAGGGCCGCAGCGGCGCACGAATTTTTTTCGGCGACGGCCCGCATGCAATTCCGCGCGCACTTGACGCACCGCCGCGCGCCCACCGGGATCATACCAAGCGGCAGCGCCGTTGCACGCCTCGATGGCCACACGTCAAGGTTCACCGCATCGCTGTACGATCCGCCGAGTCGCCTTCCAGTCGTTCGGGCAATCGCGGTTGAGCAATTCCCGTCCTTGGGCGTTCAAAACGCACACCTGAACCTACGCGTGGTGATAGTCCAAACCGACGAAAACCGGTATCCTAGACATGTCCGTCGCTCCTGTCGCGCGGCGTGCTTAAGCTCCATGCTCGAAACTAGCAGTGTGACCCAGCAGAGCAACGGACCTTCATTCCCATCTACCAATCTGTACGATGCTAAACTATCTCAGCCGCCTGCCGTTCATCTGGCGGACGGTCGGCAGATACCAGTAGAACTTCGCGAGTTCGTGATGCGGGCCCCGAGTGGCCGATCGATGGCTGTCTAGGGCGAAACGACTGCGCTCACGCGATCGACCTTTAGCTCGTTGCCGAACATGAACTCAAACCGGCCTAGAACGGATCGCGCAAGAAGCATCGCGGCTAGTCGATGACCATGTTCGCGCCGGGCGTGTGATCGTTCGGCCAAGTTCGCCCCGGTGGTCGTTCTACGCCCCAAGCCTGATCCCCAAGGCGCGCTCGTGTCCTTATTCTCGTCACATCGCGAGCGGCGGCTTTGGATCTGGACGGCGGTGGTCGTCGTGGCCATTTTCTCCACGTTGGGACTGGCTCGAACCTTGGCCGTATCGCTGGGCGATAACAGCTTGATCGGAGCAGGGCTCTTCCTCGTCGCCTGCCTGATGGTCTTGGCAGCCGTCGTGACCCAGGGTCTAACGACGCGACCCAGTGGCCCGGAGATCGGCGTGGCGCTCGGCGTTGCCGCCGCGTATCTGCTGGTTTTCGTGCGCATGTCAGTGCCGACCGAACGCAGCCACTTGGTTGAATACGGCGTGGTTGCCGTCTTCATTTACGAAGCGCTCAAGGAGCGAGCCAGTCAAGGCCGCCGCGTGTGGTCGCCTGCGCTGCTGGCCATAGTCGCTACGTCGGCAATCGGCGTGCTCGATGAATGCGTGCAACTCCTGCTGCCGAGCCGCGTGTTTGAGTGGGTCGACATCCTGTTCAACGTCTTGGCCGCGGTCATGGCAGTGGCGACGTGTGGGGCGTTGGCTTGGGCCCGACGGCTGGCGACGCGCATCGACCAACGCAAATAGATCGCGCGCGAGGTGCGACCACCTTAGTCCGGCACGCTCGACTGCGCACCGCCCGCTCACGGCACTCCTCGCGCCGATTGTGCGACAACCGCCGTGTGCTGAACCAGTAGACTGCCCCACCGTGCGCGGCGACAATAGTCGGCGGAGGAAGACTGCGATGATCTATCGAACATTTGCGATCCTGGTCGTTGCGCTGGGCTGTTGCGCCGCTGTTGCGGCGGCCGAACCGCGACCGGCCGCGGATCTGGTCATCACCGACGCGCGGGTCTGGACCGGCAACCCAGAGCAGCCAGAGGCCGAAGCCGTTGCCGTGCTGGGCGACCGGATCGTGGCGGTCGGCACGAACGACCAGATCGACGCCTGGCGCGGTCCCCAGACGAAGACGATCGCCGGCCGCGGCCGGCGCGTTATGCCGGGCTTCAACGACTCGCACGTTCATTTTCTCGACGGCGGAAGCCAACTGGAAAACGTCGATCTGCGCGACGCACCCTCGCCCCAGGAGTTTGCCAACCGCATCGCCCAACACGCTGCCCAAGTCACCGCTGGCCAATGGGTGCTGGGCGGTCGCTGGGACGATCAACGTTGGACGCCGCACCAACTGCCCACCAGGCAACTGATCGACGCCCAAACGCCCGACGTGCCCGTATTCGTCTCGCGGCTTGACGGCCACATGGGCGTGGGCAATTCGCTGGCGCTGCGACTGGCCGGCATCACGGCCGACACACCCGAACCGGCCGGCGGCGTGATCGTTCGCGATGCCAACGGCGAGCCGACCGGCGTGCTCAAAGACGCCGCGATGTCGCTGGTGCGGCGCGTGATCCCCGCACCCTCGCGCGAAGACCGCCGCCGCTTCGCCCGCCGCGCGATGCAACATGCCGCTGAGCTTGGCGTGACTAGCGTGCAGTACATGAGCTGTTCGTACGACGCGTTGTCGGTGCTGGCCGAGTTGGCCGCCGGCGGCGAGTTGACGACGCGCATCTACGCCGCGCCGATGGAAACCGGCTGGCAGGACCAGGCCCGCATCGGCATCCGCCGCGGGTTCGGCTCGCCCTACTTGCGACTCGGCGCACTCAAGGGCTTTGCCGATGGTTCGCTGGGCGCGTCGACGGCCTACTTCTTCGAGCCCTACGCCGACGATCCCGACAACCGCGGTTTGCTCTCCGACGAGATGCAACCACGCTCGGCCATGCTGGACCGGATGACCCGGGCCGACGCGGCCGGCTTGCAACTGTGCATTCACGGGATCGGAGACCGTGCGATTTCGGAAGTGTTGGACCTGTTCGACGAGGTGGCCAAAACCAACGGCCCGCAGGACCGCCGTTTCCGGATCGAACACGCGCAGCACATTGCGCCCAAGGACTTTGCCCGCTTCGCGTCGCAGAAAGTGATCGCCTCGATGCAGCCGTATCACGCGGTCGACGACGGCCGCTGGGCCGAGTCGCGGATCGGGCCGGTGCGCGCCAAAGGCACGTACGCCTTTCGCACGCTGCTGGAACACGACGTGGCGCTGGCCCTGGGCACGGACTGGCCCGTGGCGCCGCTGGATCCCATGCTGACGGTCTATGCCGCGGTCACGCGGGCCACGATCGACGGCCGACGCAACGAAGGCTGGGTGCCGGAGCAAAAGATCACGGTCGCCGAAGCGGTGCGGGCCTATACCGCCGGCTCGGCGTACGCCGAATTTCAGGAAGACGTCAAGGGAACCCTCGCGCCGGGCAAGTTGGCCGACTTCGTGATTCTGGACCAGGACATTTTTTCAATCCCGGCCATGCAAATCCGCGATGCGAAAGTCGATGTGACGATCGTCGGCGGACGTGTCGTCTGGGATCGGGCAAGTGGCAAGTAGCGCGCCGCGCCGAAATGCCACGAGCACCGGCCGCCGCGGTCGCCGCGCTTAGTTCGCCACCGGCTGCGCCTCCATGAAGCGCCGCCAGCGGACCGGCACGTCGTTCGCCTGCGCAGCACCGGGCGTGCTGCGTCCGTCGTTGACGTAGCGCTCCATCCGGCGCGTCAAGTCGTCGACAATGTCCGACCGCTCGGCGTACAGGTTGGTTGTCTCCGCCAGGTTATCGCCCAAGTGGTACAACTGCGCCGGCTGCTCGTCCTGGCCCTTCGACCATCCGCCCGAGCCCGGCCCAAAGATCAGCTTCCACGGCCCCTTGCGCACCGCCAGCAGCCCCCGACTCGACTGGCTGACGGCCGACTCGCGAACAGGGCGGTCGTCGCCGCGCAACAGCGGCATCATGCTGAAGCTGTCTTCGCCGGCGTCGTCCGGCAGCGACGCGCCCCACAACTCGGCGCAGGTCGCCAGCAGATCGGCCTGGTGGACCAGTTGCGTACACGTGCTGCCCGGCGCGACCACGCCCGGATAGCGCACGATAAACGCGACGCGATGGCCACCTTCCCAGGCATCCGACTTGTAGCCACGGAGCGGACCGCTGGGAAAGTGTCCCTGTGCTTCCAGGTCGGCCGCGCCGATGTACGGCGCGCACCCGTTGTCGCTGGTAAACAGCACGAGCGTGCGTTCGGTCATGCCATGGGCATCCAGCGCCGCCAACACACGCCCCACGACCGCGTCGGTTTCCATGACGAAGTCGGCGTACGTGTTCAACCCGCTAACGCCTTTCCAGGGGCGGTTGACCGCCAGCGGCGTGTGCGGCGCTGTCAGCGGCAGATACAAGAACAACGGCTCGGACCGCCTGGCCGATTCGCCGATCACGGCCGCGGCCCGTTCGCCCAGCGCCGGCAGAATCGGCTCGAGCGACCAGCCGGCAAGCGCCGGCCCCTGTTGGCTGGCCAGGTTGTTTCGAAACAGCCGCGCCGGCAGAAACTCGCTGGGCACGCCCCGCGTGCGATTGTTCTCGATGAAACAGAACGGCGGCCAGTTCGGCACGTCGGTTCCGAAGTAGGAATCGAAGCCGCGCGTGGTCGGCCCGCCGGCAATCGGTTGCGAAAACGTTTCGCGCCACGCGGCCCGATGTGCGTCGGTGGCCGGTAGATCGTTCTGCCGGTCGCGCTTTGCGCGAAACAGGTCTTTCTGCCCCGCGCCGATCGGCCAATCCCAGCCCAGGTGCCACTTGCCGACGCAAGCCGTCCGATATCCCTGCTGCTGGGCCAGCGCAGCCACGGTCAAACGATCTTCCGCAATCAAAGGCTCTTCCCACAGGTTGACAATGCCCGACTGCAATCGAGTGCGCCAGTGGTAGCGGCCGCACAGCAACGTGTAGCGCGACGGCGAACAGACACCCGAGCTGGAATGCGCATCGGTAAACCGCATGCCCTGCGCGGCCAGCCGATCGATGTTCGGCGTGGGAATCTTGCCGCGATCTGGGTTGTAGCACGACACGTCGCCGTAGCCCAAGTCGTCGGCATAGATCACGACGACATTGGGCGGCATCTCGGTTGTCGCCGCGCACGCCGTCGTCGCGCGCAGCGCCGCAAAGCCGAGCGCGACAAGCACTACGCCCGGTAACCGTCGGGTCCAGAATCGTTCGCCGAGACAATGTTGCATAGCCGGCTCACTCGTCGCCATGTTCGCGGTTGGCTGCCCGTCGGTTCGATTCGCGGCGGCGCGAGCGCTTATTGTCGCGTCACCCGCGCGGAAAAAACTATTCGCGAGAATTCGCGCCGCGGCCGCGTTTCGGCCCGCAATCTTGCGGCCGGTTCTCTATCGTAGCCGCCCGCCGCAGCGCACAATAGCAGCTAACGCCCGTTTTCCGAGATGTGCCAATCGGCGGCGAAGCCTTCCGCGATCGTCGTCCGCGCGGGTCCTCGCCGCTGCCCAATCCTTCGCTCCCCACGATGAGAGTCACCATGAGATTCCGTTCCGGCCGATCCGCGCTGGTCGCGATCGCTTGTGCCGCGCTGATTTGCGTCGCGGGTGTTACACCGACCGTTCGTGCCGCCACGCCCAACATTGTGCTGATCGTCAGTGACGATCAGGGTTATCGCGACCTGGGCTGCTTCGGCAGCGACGAAGTCCTGACGCCGCACCTGGATCGTCTGGCCAGCCAAGGCGTGCGGCTGACAAACTTCTACGTCGCCTGGCCGGCGTGCACGCCCAGCCGCGGCAGCCTGCTCACCGGGCGCTATCCGCAACGCAACGGCATCTACGACATGATCCGCAACGAAGCGCCCGACTACGGCCACCGCTACTCGCCGGCGGAGTACGAGGTCACGTTCGAGCGGATCGGTGGAATGGACACCCGCGAGATCCTGCTGCCGCAATTGCTCGAGCCGGCCGGCTACGCCAGTGCTATTTTCGGAAAATGGGATCTCGGCTCGCTGCGCCGCTTTCTGCCTCTGGCGCGCGGCTTCGACGAGTTCTACGGCTTCGCCAATACGGGCATCGACTATTTCACGCACGAGCGCTACGGCGTGCCTTCGATGTTCCGCGACAATCGGCCGACCGACGCCGACCGCGGCACCTACTGCACCGATCTGTTCCGCCGCGAGGCGGTTCGTTTCGTGCGTGTGCATCGCGAGCGACCGTTCTTTCTGTATCTACCGTTCAATGCGCCGCACGGAGCATCGAACCTGGATCCGAAGATCCGCGGCGGCGCACAGGCCACCGATGCATATCGCGCCAAGTACCCCCACTTGCAGCGCAAGGCCGACTACGTGCGGCGCGACTTGCGCTACGCCAAGAACGCTCTGACACGCAACGCCGCCGCACGGCGGCTGGACTATGCCGCATCGATCACAAGCATGGACGACGCGATTGGCGAGGTGCTCGACCTGCTCGACGAGTTCCACCTGACCGACAACACGATCGTGATCTTCTTCTCTGACAACGGCGGGGCCGGTATTTCCGACAACGGTCCGCTGCGCGGCCACAAGGGACAGTTGCTGGAAGGCGGAATCCGCGTGCCGTGCATCGTGCGCTATCCACCACGCATCCCCGCAGGCACAAAGAGTGACGCGTTCTTAAGCGCCCTGGAAATCGTGCCGACGCTTTGGAGACTGTGCGGCGCGGAACCGCCGCCGGGCCTTGTTCTTGACGGCCATGACATGTTGCCCACACTGGCCGGCGAAGCACCTTCGCCACGGGAACAAATGGCCTGGCAGCGCCGCGACGACAAGGCGATCCGCGTCGGCGATTGGAAATGGGTCGATGCGGCCCGCGGCAGCGGCCTGTACGACTTGTCGGCCGACGTCGGCGAAACCAACGATCTGTCGGCCAGCCGTCCGGAGAAACTGGCCGAGCTGCAGGAGCGCTTCGACCGCTGGCGGACCGAGATGGACCAATCCGAGCCGCGCGGTCCGTTTCGCGATTACTGACGCCGGGATGGCTCGTGCATCTTCGTTCGGCCGGCTAGGGCGCGTCGGAATAACCGAAGTACTCTTCCACGATATTCCCGTCGCTCGACTCGGCATCGCTGTCTTGGAAGGCGGCCAAGCGCTCCTCGGGCGTTTTCAACGATTCCGCCGCGGCGGCGATTTCCGGATGCGCTAGAAAATCTCGTAGCGCCGCATGCACGGCCTGGTTGCCTTCGGCGCTGAACATCTGAAACTTAGTCGGCAGCGTATAGCCGGCTTCGGGCAAGACAAAGCTCTTGGAAACGGCGTCGTACATGGCTTCTCGAACCGCCGTGTCGCCCACCTCTTCGTGTTCTTCGAAAACGCGATCCAGCGCGTTCAACAACTGCTCAAGCGCTTGTTTCATTTGACGTCTTTGCTTTCGTCTCCGAGTCGCGAGTGCCTGCGTTCGACTCCGTGTTCACGACCCGGTCCAAGTCGAAGGCCACGCTCGCGACACGTATTCTCCGCGGCGTACTTATGTTGTACCACGCCGCCTGCCACCTGCGCACTCAGCTCTGCCAGAACGTCGACTCGCGCGGGGCCTGGTAGCGCACGTCCAAATGGGGCGTCTCCATCCGTTGCTGACCGTTTGCCAACGAGCGGACGCCCGCCTCGACCAGCCCCGTGGTCAACAGCGTCCGTTCGATTGGGTAGGGCGTCTTGCCGGTCAAAAACGTTTCTTCGGCTTTCGACATCAGCGCGGCCGAATAGACGACGTTCGGATTCGGCGGCAGATAGAATAATGTCGAAAGCGGTTCGGTCTCGCCCTTGATCCGCGCGGCAAACGTGAAGTCGCCCACCAGGCCGTTGAGCAGCAGCATCGTGGCCTTCACGCCGTCGGCGTATTCGATCCGGTAGGCCACCGGCTCCTTGACCCACGCGCGGATTTGTTCGTCCGTTGGGTAGCGATGGCTGAACGTCTCCGGCTGGGCCAACGTCTGGCTGCGGGCCAGGCAGGCTTCGAACAAACGTGGATTCCAACCTCCGGACTTCCAACTGCCGGCCGTCATCGCGTTCCAGACAGCCTCGCCGCGCAGGCCTTGGACCGCGACCACTCCGCTCTCGCCGCCGCGCCGCCGCTCGGCCATGCACTGAATCACCTCCAGCGCATGAAAGTCGTAGCTGTCGATGCCGCCGATCGCGACGCACATCATCTCTTCCACCTCGGCACCGTACGGCAGATCAATCGACGGCATCCGCCACGTGACCGGCAACGACGAACCGGCCAGAAACGGAAAGTCGAGCGCGCGCGACAGAGCCACCATCTCCTCGGCCCAGTCCCACTTCCACGACAAATGCTTGTCGTTGAACACCGGCAGCGCGCGGCCGTCGGCACGAAATACATCGGTCACTTGCTTGAAGAACTCGTATCGTGGGTATTTGGTTTGCCCGATGTCGCTCTTGGGATAGTTGCCGTGCTCCCCGATGATCAACACCGCGTCCACGGCCAGCTTGTCGCCGCCGCAGCGCAGCGTTTCGGCGATGGTCGGATAGAGCGGCACGTCAAACTCTCGCGAACGCTGCCGGCTCAAGTCGTTCTCAGGCGTTTGATCGACGTAGATGCCCACCACGTCCAACGGCGGTCGATACCACTGGCCGCGCAGTGGATAGCCGACCAAGAACCGCTCGCCCATGTGCCAGGCGTGGGAATGGTAGCGCCACTCGGTGGTCACGATGGCCATCCGCTTGCGCTCGGCCGTGGCTGCGTCTTTGGCAAACAGTCGCGGAGCGGCGATCACGCCCGCACCCGCGGCGCCCACGGCTCCCAGAAAGTTTCTTCGCGTCAGCATCGTCGCACCTCGTCGGAGTTCTGATGGACTGCCGTTGCAGCCCAGTCGTCGCCGGCCCCGTCGTCGTTGGCCGGTCGCACGTTTTGGGTCGTCGGTTTTCGCCATGCTCATTGGCTTGTCGCCGCGGCCGCGGCGCGCAGATCGTTTTCGCCGTCCAGCGCAACCGTCACAAACACGATCCGCCCGTAGTCATCGCGCTCGAACAGTAAACCGGCCCGACCGTCGCCCAACGGCGCCAAGCACGAATAGGCCGACGATCCGTCATATATCAATACCTTGGCCGGCCAGGTCCGCCCTTCGTCAAAGCTCGCACGCACGGTCATTCGTCGCCGCTTGCCCGCATCGGCCGGGTTGGAGAACAGCAGGACTTGGGCGTCGGTCTTATCGGGGTTTGGCATGGCGATCAGGCTGGCCTGGCAGACCGGCTCGACCAGCGTCTGGTCGAAATCAACGTCCGACCAGGTAAGCCCGCCATCGCTGCTATGCGCGATCGCGCGCATTCCACCCCGCTGGGGCCGTTGGCCGTCGCGCCCCCAGTAGTTCCGCATGTTGATCAGCAGGCGACCGTCGGACAGTTCCACGACCTGGCATTCGTCCGTATGGCGATCGGCCGATCCGCCCAGCTTCCAAGTCTGGCCATGATCGTCGCTGTAGAACACGTGCGAGAACATGGTGTCTTTGCCGTCGACCTTTTCGCGATGATCGCACGGAATAACCATCCGGCCGGCGTGCTCGCCGTGCCGCAATTGGATTCCCACGCCCGGTCCCGTGGCATACCATCCCCAGTCGGGCCGTTTGACGTCGGTTGTGATCTCGCGCGGCTTGCTCCAGGTCAGTCCGTCGTTGCTGCTGGAGGTGACCAACACGTCGTCGTTGTCGCGGCAAAACGGCAGCCAGATGGTCCCAGTCGACGCGTCGACCACCGGACACGGATTGCCAATCGTCACCTTCTCGGTGCCGCCCTCCTCGTAAACCACGGTCATCGGCCCCCACGTCTTGCCGCCGTCGGAGCTGCGCCGCAACACGAGGTCGATATCGCCGTGGTCGGACCGGCTCGTCTTGCGCCCTTCGCAAAAAGCCAGCAAGGTTCCCCTGGGCGTGGTAAGCAGCGCCGGAATGCGATACGTGTGGTAGCCGTCTTTGCCGCTGACGAATACGTCGGTCATCGCCACCGGTTCGACCGCCGGCGCCACTGCGCAGCACGGCGCCAACATGATCGCCCACGCGGCCAAGACGCTTCGAAGTTGGTTCATCCGGGTTTCGCTCGTTTTCCGGTTAGTGGACCGACTTTGGACGCACCCATGCTAACACCGGACAGGGCGCGCCGAAAGCAATGGAGCACATGCCCGCGTGGAAATGGTGGTGTGCGTGGACGGGCGTTACGCTGGCCTGCACCGGCCGCGCGATCGATTTGCGACAGACGGCAACCCGCGTGCGCCAGAGCAACGCCTATTCGTCGCTGCCGGAATCGTCGTTGTCTGGCGACGACTCGTCGCCCTTCGACGATTCGTCGGCATCCGCGCTTTGTGGGCCGTCCGCCGGACGATCGACTCTTGCCGGTTGCTCGCCGTTAGACGAAGCCTCTGCCGCGGGGTCGTTCGCGCGCGGTCGATTGGCGGCCGCCAGCGGACGCCCCTCGGCCTCGTACCACTGGTGCTCGGGCCGCGCCAGAATCTCGTCGATCACCGTCAACACTTGCTCACCCTGCTGGCCCTTGCCAACTTGGCCAGCCTGATGCGCGATCTCGCGCGCCTCGGGAATCAACTCCTGGTAAAACCGCTCGGCTACTTCGAACATCCCGTGCCAATGCGCATAGTCGGGCGCCATCATCGACGCCCCATGCCGCGCGCGTCTCCCCTCGTGATGCCACAGGTAGAACCAGGTCCACTCGATTTTTTCGTCGAACTCCGCCGGCGTGATCAGTTCCGCTTTGCGCAGTGCGCCCATGATCTGCTGACCTGGCTTGGCGAACTTCTCGTTGTAGTTGATCACGAAATCGTCGTACTGCGTGTAGAACGCGTTCACGTAGTTTGTCGTGTGGCAGTGCGTACAGACTTGCTTCATCCGGTCGCGCTTGGACTGCCAGGTGTCGACGACCAACTCGGCTCGCTTCTCGGGATCGGTCTCTTTGACCAATTCACCCTCGGCATTCGTGTCCAACAGCGCGCTAACCGGAGGACGGTTCGTCCACGAGATGCGTTCGCCCGCATTGTGCGTCACGCGGCGTCCGTTTTGCGTGTGGGCCGACATGTGGCAGGTAGCGCACGTCGGCGCCTGACTGTAGTCTTCGCCCAACACCCACCGCTCGCCGTCCAGATTCATCTGATTCAACAAATCACGAAACGCGACGCCGTGCTTTGACTCTTCGTAGATTTCCTTTTGCGGGTGGTCGGGGCCCAGGTGACATTTGCCGCAGTTCTCCGGCTGACGCGCGCGGCGTGGCGAGAAGTCGTGGCGCGAGTGACACGCCGAACACGAGCCACGCGAACCATCGAGATTGAGCCGGCCGATGCCCGTGTTGGGCCAGCTAGAGGCCGACAGCTCGGGCCGGCCCGACTCGTCGCGCTTGATCTTGGCCACGGCCTCTCGATTGGTCGGCTTGCCGTCCGGGCCGGGCTCGAGCTGCTCGAACGTGATCAGCGTGCCGTCGGTCGCTTCCAGTGCGACTTTGCTACCGTGACACTGGCGGCAGCCGACGTTCACGCTGGCCATGCCGTCGACTTTGGTCACGTTCATGCCGGGCGTGGGCGAGTGCGGATTGAACGGCTCGCGCGAGCCCTCGATCGTTTCGGCCAGCCGGTTGTCGAGCGATGCCAGGATGTTGCCGCCTTTGGCGTGGTGGCTGGCGGCGAACTCCTGCTGCTCGCGCTCGTGGCACGCGCCGCAGTCGCGCGGCGAGACGATCGTGGCAATAATTTCGCCGTAGTGCGGAAATGCGTCGGCGTCGTACTCGTCGGCCTGATGGCACTCCACACAGCCGACACCCTTCTCGGCGTGTGTGCTGCCCGTCCAATGATCGACGATCCCGCGCGACGTCTGCGTGTGGCACTCGACACACCGTTGTGACGAAGCGGGGATCGCGACCGGATGCCGGCCCAATCCCACTTCGGCCTGGCGCCGCGCCACCTCGCGCTGCTGAACCAGCAGCAACGAAGCCAAAAAGATCAAACCCAAGACGGCGATGATGACTTGTTTCGAACGCAGACTCATGTCGGATTTCCACAATGGATGAAGGTTTGCAATCCTCCGGTCGACGGAATCGCGGTGCGAACCGGCAGTACGCTAGTGCGTCACAACGGCCTCCCACGTCGTCAGTCCGATCAGCAACAGCGTGGCAACGATTCCGATATAGACGCTGATCTCTTCGCGCTTCGTAATCCGCCGCAGCGCGCTGTCAATCCAGGGCCAAACGAACATTGCCGACACGATGAACCCCATGCTCAAGACGGAGAACGTCGGCCCAAACAGTTTCAGCCAGCGAAACGTCGCGTAGAAAAACCATTCGGGCTTGATTACCTCGGGCGTGGTGAGTGGATCGGCCGGCGGCCCCATCGTTGCCGGAAATACCGTGGCCAACACGCTCAACAACACCATGAGCACCAGACCCAGAATCAGTTCGGTGGCCATGTGGTCTGGATAGAAGTTGAAGTGCGTCGGCGCTCCATCCGGCTGCTCGCCGTCGTGCAACTCCGTGACTCCGTGCAGCCGAATGAGCACAATGTGGACGAAGATCAGTCCGATGAGCGTCGCCGGCAGCACCGCCGCATGAAGAATGAAGAACCGTGACAGCGTCTGGGCGTTGTACTGGTCGCCAGCCAGCAGCAAGCGTCGCAGCATACTGCCGACCAGCGGTACGTTGTCCAGCAGGTTGCCAGCGACGGTCGCTCCCCAGTAGCTAAGCTGCTCGAACACGAGGCTGTAGCCGGTGAATCCCAGACCAAGCGTGCACAGCAACAGGCACATCCCGATCATCCAGTTCACCTCGCGCGGCCGGCGATAGGCGCCGGTGAAATAGACGCGCATCTGGTGCAGGATGACGGCGGCGACCATTAACGTGGCCGCCCACTTGTGCAGGCCGCGAAAATACCAGCCGTACGCCACTTCGTCCGTGATCGTCTTCACCGACGCGTACGCGGTCTGTTCCGATGGTTGAAAGTAGAACGCCAGCAGGATACCGGTAACGATCTGCACGACGAACAGGTAAGCAGGCGTGCCGCCTAGTGCGAACCACCACCGCTTCATGTGATACGGCACCGGTTCGTTCGTCAGCATTCGAAGCTGGTCACCGTCGATCGGAACACGCTGCCGAAACCACTGCGACGCCACGCTCATCCCCGTGCCTCCCGCGCGCCTTCGGCATGCTGTGTCATGACGCGTCCATCGTCAGCAGACCCGACGACGTGCGTCGGCATGTGGATGAACAACAGGCCGTTCTCGACCTTCAGTGGATAACGAGGCAGCGATTGGTTGGCGGCCTTCGGCGGTCCTTCGGTCGCCCGACCCGACGCGTCGAATGCCCCGTTGTGGCACGGGCAGAAGAACCGCTCGTTGTGCGCTTCCCAATGCACGCGGCAACCCAAGTGCGGGCACACGCTCGACAGCGCCGCGAAATCGTCTACCGTCGGCTCGCGATCGACAGGCGCTTCCGCGCTGCGCCGCACCACGACCCGCACGCCCTGCGGCGACTCGTACGACAACGAGCCGTCGTGCTCGATATCGGCTGTCCGACCGACGTAGTACCAAGCGCCTGGATCCGGCGACGGATACAAGTAGCGACCCGCGATAGCGAAGAATGTTCCGTATCCGGCCGCCAATCCTCCGGCCATCGCTACCGTGCTAACCGAGCCCAAGAAGTCCCGCCGAGCGATCGAATCGCCGCCTTGCGCATCGGATCGCGCTTGGGATTCGTTCGGCGGAATGGACAATGCAACGCTCCAGGCAGGCGATTAAGACGTCGCTCGGTGAGGCGCCGGTCGGCTAAACAAGAGCCGTTGCCGCGCGAGTTGTCGAATAACATAGCGCCGCGATTTCGTCTCGACAACCCATAATGCAAAAATACAAACGGTCGCGGCGCGCGAAGTGAGCGGAATTGATCCACCCTCCGGGTTGCTACGGCACGCAGCACCGAACCACGTTCACGCGCACTCCTGCATCTGGACGTCGCGCCGACTTACGCGATCTCCAGCATCGCGGGTGGCGCATCGAGCTTCACGGTCGGGAGCACCGTAAATTGGCAGTTGATTTTTCGCGGCTGGCATGACTTGGTGGACGCGTGCACGCCGATTGGCCGCACCGGCAGTACCCGCCGCACCAGCCACCGCCACAAAACTTCCATCGAAGTCACGGGATGTTCGCAATTCGGCGCGCTGCCGGCGATCGCCAGCCGCCGGCGCGGCCGAAAACGCCGTTCCCATTCGGCACGACACCGGGTACGTTGGTACACCATGGGCAAACGCCATCAGGCGGTCATCTCTCGTAGCTACACGTCATGGACCCGAAACGACACGTGATCATTACCGGATCCGCCAGCGGCCTGGGCCGCGCCCTGGCGGTCGAAATGGGGCACCGCGGCTGGCACATTGCGCTGGCCGACGTCGACGACGCCGGAAACCAGGAAACCTTGGAATTGGTGCGCTCCGCCGGCGGCAGCGGTCAGACAGAACATCTCGACGTGACCAGCGTCGACGCCTGGAAGGCACTGCACGACAAGCTCCACGCCACGTGGCCGGCACTCGACATCCTCGTAAACAACGCGGGCGTCGGCTGTGCGGGCAACGTCGGGGAGCTCCCGCTGGAAGATTGGCGGTGGATCATCGACATCAATCTCTACGGGGCCATCTATGGCTGCCACACGATGACGCCCTGGATGAAGCAGAACACGCGCGGCGCGCACATCGTCAACATTGCCTCGATGGCGGCCATTGTCTCCGTGCCGGGAATGGCGCCGTACAACGTCACGAAGGCCGGGGTGCTGTCGCTGTCTGAAACGCTCAGCGGCGAGCTGCGGCCGCACAAAATCGCCGTGACAGGCGTGTGCCCGTCGTTCTTTCAAACGAACATTCTGGAGAACGGGCGTTTCCACAAACCGGACCAACGTCAGGTTGCCAACACGATCATGAGCCACGCGCACGTGTCGGCCGACGCGATCGCCAAGAAAATCATGCGCGCCATCGATCGCAAGCGGCTCTACGTCTTTGCGCCGGCCGTCGCCGGACTGTTCTGGCGACTGAAGCGCGTGATGCCGCGCTCGATACTGCGTTTCGTGGCCCACAACTACCGCAGCCGGCTCGCCGCCGCGGAGGCCGATCTGTGATCGATCGGCACTCCAGGTTGCCCCAATCCAGTACCCTAGCGCCTTGCCTCAGCTTCCTTGCCGCACGTTCCCAGCCGAAGCGCCGCCCGCCATGCTAACGCTCAAGAGTGAGACCGAATCGCGCTGGCTCGAACAGGTGGACCGGGATCTGCCGGCGATCCTGATCGATCACGCCCACTGCGAAAAGAAGGCCGCTGGCACGGCCATGAACTTGATCTTCGCCTACGGCAGTCTCGACGCATCGATCGCGCGTCAACTGGCCGATATCGTCGTCGAGGAACTTGAGCATTTTCGACTGGTGCTCGACCTGCTGGACCGTCGCGGGATTGGTTTCACGGCGCAGCCGCCCGGCGGGTACGGGCGCAAGCTCCAAGAGTTGGTCCGCAAGGGCGAGCCGGCCCGCGCGATCGATCGCATGCTGGTGGCCAGCCTGATCGAGGCCCGCAGTTGCGAGCGGTTTGCGCGGCTCCGCGACCATGTCGACGACGCGGAATTGGCGGAGTTTTTCGGCAGCCTCTTCGAGTCGGAGGCCCGTCACCATTCGACGTACGCCAAATTGGCAACGTTTTTCGCGCCCGAGCCGGAAATCCGCGGGCGGCTCGACACACTGGCGTCGGCTGAAGCCGAGATCATCCGCGCTGGCGACCCCCTGCCCCGTATGCACAGTTGACCGCCTGTTGCGTTTCTCAACGGGCTGCCACATCGCGTAGCCGCCAATCTGTCACTTGGTCAGCGTCCAGTTCGAAAACTCGATTTGGCGTGTCGAGGTTCCGCCCGGATGAGCGCTCACTTCGAGAATGGTCTTAGGCAGATCGTAGTTGCCGACCCGGTGCCACTGGTTCCAGTAGCCCAGGCTTTGTTGTAGCGCACCCGACTTGCTGTCGTAGAAACTCATAGTGAATGCCCGGGGCAAGTACTTCTTTTCGGCGTTGCGCACGATTTCCAATACGCTGATCGTAAAGCGCGACGCGGGGCCCGCCGAGCGATTCACTTCCATGATGACGTCGTCCTTGATGCGGTACGCGCTGTCCAAGTCGGCGTCGCCCAGGTGGATCAGCCGGCCCAACGGATGCTCGGCGTCTTCATCGGCGAACGTGACGTCGCCTTCGCTTACCTCGCCGGCCGGCATGCGATGCTGCACCATCGAACTGAGTTGCTGGTCGACCCATTCGGACAACGGTGACTTCGCCATCTCGAGTTCGACGACGCCGTAGGCGTCGATCGTCGCGCGACCCGCGACCCGGTGTTTGCCGTCGCTGGCGGTTAGCTGGGCGGCGAACCCAGGAAATTCATCGTCCCATACCGCGCGGCCATCTCGCGCGCGTTGCAAGGCGTCGGCCGCCGAAAGCGCTGTGCCGGCCTCCTTCGCCGAGGGCGTTGCCACGCCCGCGTCGGCCCCAACGTCGACCAGCAACGTGCAGTAGTGCCACGTTTGGTCGTAGGCCTTGTCGCCGCGCTTGCCGGCGCGGTCCGCCTCGATGTGGGCTGCACGGACTGCATAGCGACCGGGACCGGCCAGCTCGGTTTCGGCCCGCCCCTGTGCGTCGGTCTTGAGTTCCTGCAATTCGCCCGCCGGGTCGACGATGACCACTTCGCTGCCGCCGGAAGGTTGGTCTTTGTAAAGCACCTGCAGCCGCAGTTTTCCCGCAGAGAAGTTGGGCACAACGTCCAATGCCAGCTCGGGCGATCGGGCCAGTTTGTCGCCGTGCTTCGCCCAATCGCCGCTGAGTCGTTTGGCGTAATACTGCAACAGCAACCCGGCCGGCCCTCGCTCGTACACGCCGTAGTCGCACATTGCCTCGACGCTCGCACCCGACGCCACGGGACCGGCCAGCGGCAATGCCGCAGTACCTTCGTCGGCGCTTTCCGGCTTCAGCGGGGCGCGGGTGCCGTCGGCCGTGCGCGTCCAAGCTTTCGTATGGCCAATCTTGCCAATCAGGTGCGGCTCACCCGGCTCCGGAGTTTCGGAAAAGTAGAGGACTGCCTGCGGCCGGCCACTGTCGGCCGGTACCACGTCGATCCAAACAAAGTGGGCCCGCGCCGCGGAAAGCCCCATCAGCAAGCAACACCCAAGCGTGGCAGTCACGCGAAGAATCATGGCAGTATCCTTAGAGTACGAACGGGCAAGGAAAGGGTTCTTCTAAAAAAAGCTAAGTCGGATGCGCTCCCACGGCGGACATCTCGGTGCGACAGTATACTGACGCGTCCGTTGGGAGTCGGCCTTCAGTATTCGCTCGCATCGATTGTTTCGGCTCCGTCGCGCGTCGCGAGCGCCTTGAGAACGTGATGTTGAATCTGTTCGCTGACAAACCGCACGCTGCCGTCGACGAAGGCAAAGTTCACACCGCCGGGATGGTCGCTGCGAAACGCCTCGAATTCGGTGTGGAAGATTCCGTGCTGCAGCGTGTTGAGTGTGTCGCCGTTGAGCGGCGCGGCAGCCGAAGCCCAGGTAACGCCTGGATAGCCGACGGCCCACCGCGTTTCGCCCCACTTGGGGGTTTGGCCCGTCTTGCAGCCGGACCAATAGTAGTTGGTCAGCCCGTAGTCCATCTCACCGACCATCAGCGTCTTGGAAGTGCCGTCGGCGCCGCCGACCTTGGCCATCGACGTGATGCCGAACTTCGGATGAATGATCGCCCCGTTGTGCGGCGGAATGAAGCTGAAGATGAACGACAGTTCGGATCCGGTCGACACCGCGTAGCTGCCGGGCGCTCCGGTTTCGGAGCAGGACGTATCCGAATCGGGAACTTGGCGCGGCAAGTACATCGAGGGACAGAGATAGATTGGCAGCCGGGTATTGGCAATCTCGCGATTGAACGCGGCGTCGGGCAACGTGCTGTTGTACGAAACTTTGTCATTGAACAGCTCGGCTGCGGTGCGCTCCTCGAGGTAGGGCAAGATAATCAGAAACGAGCCGTTGAACCCCGCGTCGTGCATCCGCGCGGGCGGCAGCCGACGCGTTGCGTCGTGGTACAGGTGCATCGCCACGGCGATCTGCTTCAGGTTGTTGCGGCAACTGCTGGCCCGCGAAGCCTCGCGGGCCGACTGGATGGCCGGCAACAACAATCCGGCCAACGTGCCGATGATAGCGATCACCACCAGCAGCTCGACCAGCGTAAAACCGCCCCGCGCCCGGGCGGCGCCGCGCGGTTCGGTTTCGCCAGCATGCGTCGCGCGAAGTTCTGTCATGGTGATTCGAAAAGCCCGGCGGCGGCCGTCGCGAGTCAAGTAGGTAGCCGCCGCCGGGTCGGAGAGTCCTATCCGTCTGCCAATCGGCGCCGCCGACACCGGCCGCGCAACATCCACATTGCTCCGGCCCCACCCAGCAGCGCCAGCAATACGGCCGACGGCTCTGGCACGGGCGTGATAACCAATGCCGGGGCCGCACCGGTGCCCGAAGCCGAGCTGAACGCGGCGGTGACCCAATTTGGCGACGAGCCGACCGGTGAGTCCGCCTCAAGAATCATGCCGTTGTTGGTCAGACCGCCGTCGAGCCAGAGCTTGACCAGATTGGTCACGTCGAACGAGACCGGCAGGTTGTGTCCGCTGATGACCTGCGACGTTTCCACGGCGCCTTGCGTGGGAATCGTGCTCCAGTCGACGGTCGCTTCGTCCCACGACCCCGTAAGGGGAGAAAGATTCACCGTCAACGGGCTACCGGGCGTAGGGTTTACGCCAAAGCCCGACGTCGTCGCGTCAACGACGAATAGGTCCAACGATGCGGACTGGACCTGGCTTCCGGTCAGAGACACGCTGGAAAGATCGAACTCGATGACCGACTTCGAGTCGTGACCCGTTGTCGTCCCGCCGGCGGGCAACAGGGCGCCAAACGGCGGGTTGTTCAAATTGGTGGTCGCCAAAAACTCGTATCCAAACGAATCCTTGCTGGCGGTTTCATCAGGCTGGAGGGTAATGCCGTATCCGGCGGGCGAAGCGGCCAACATGGCCGCGCAAACAATCACGGTGCAAATCACTTGGCAATACATGTCGATTCGTTCCTCGTTGTGGAAATTCAATACGGTCCCAAACGCACGCTCGTCAGTAGCTTTCTCCTTGCCAGGGGCTCAGGGTTCGGGGTGTTCGCGCGCGCCAGACGGTCCGGCACATGGAAAAGACGCGAACGTTCGCGGCCGAGCGTGGCGGGCGAATCGGCAGAATGCCGTGGCGGGCTAGCTCAAGAGGGATTGAGATCGCATCTCAATTAAGCCCTATCCTACCAAGGCGGACGGGGGCGTCAACCGGTTGGCTAGATTTCGCTCGATACCGGCAACTCGATACCATAACGATACTTAGCGGTCTCACCCTGGCTCGGATCGGTAAATGGGCCGGGGCTATTGACATTGAATCTCAACAAAGCCACCATGAGCAACGGTCCGCTTGCCGCTCCGATTGTCAGGACGTTCCGTGATTGCCGACGTACCCCAAGACGCCCCGAGAAACCAGCCGCCGCCGCGACCGAGCGATCCCCGCGAAGTCGATTCGCACGAGCTGATGCAGGGGCAACGCGAAATCGTGATCCGACACGGCGACGAGGCGTACCGCCTCAGCGTGACCCGCAGCGGCAAGCTCATTCTGCGGAAGTAGGCGGATCGGGCGCCGCGGATTGGCACCTTAGAACGTCTTGACCAGTGCGCCGCCGTCGACGACGAGCACTTCACCCGTGATGTAGCTGCCGGCGTCGCTTGCCAGCAACAGCGCGGGGCCCGCCAGTTCGCGCGGGTCGCCCCAGCGCCCCAACGCCGTGCGATCGGCCAACGCCTGCTTCTGCTCGGGCGAAAGGATCGAACCGGGCAGGTCCGTCAAGAACGGGCCGGGCGCGATGCAGTTGACCGTAATGTTGTGAGCGCCCAAATCAAGCGCGCTGGCGCGAGCCAGTCCGAGCAGTGCTGATTTGGTCGCCGAGTAGACGTTGCGCTCGTCTTTGCTGGCCAGACCCATGATCGATGAGATGTGGATGATCCGTCCCCAGCGGCGCTCCTTCATCTGCGGCACAAGCGCCCGCGACAGGGCCATGCAGGAATTGAGGTTCAACTCGATGATCCGGTCCCACGCATCGTCGGTAATCTCGTCGATCGATTGTGGAACGTTGCTGCCCGCGTTGTTGACCAGGATGTCGACATGGCCCATTTCGGCCAGCGTGTCGGCAGCCAGCTTGCGGACATCGTCGCGATTGGTCATGTCGGCAACGAAGTACACGACCTTCGCCTTGGTCCCTTCGGCGATTTCAGCGGCCGCCTGTTTAAGTTCCGCCTCGGTGCGGCTGGAGATAACGACGTCGGCACCCGCCTCGGCGAATCCGCGCGCCATCGCCTTGCCCAGCCCTTTGCTGCCGCCGGTGACCAGGGCAACGCGGCCCGAAAGATCGAACAGGGACGGAGTCGAAGATGCCATGGCCGAGTTCTCCGCTATGCTTTGTCGAACGCAAGGTTGCCGACGCGCCGCCGTGGTCGACGCCGAATCTTCGCGACAATTCTTACATCGCGACGATTGTTAGAGTGCTTCGCAGACCAGGTCGCCGACTTCGGTGGTCGAGTATCCCATCTTTCCGGCGGCTTGGCTTTTCATCTTGGTTCCGGTAACGAGCTGGATCGCTTTTTGGATTCGATCGGCGCTCTTTGCCTGGCCGGAGTGCTCCAGCAGCATGCTCATGGCGTTGATGGCGGCGATCGGATTGATCACGTTCTTGCCGGTATACTTCGGCGCGCTGCCGCCCATCGGTTCGTACATGCTGGTTCCGCCTGGCTCCGGATTGATGTTCCCGCCGGCGGCCACGCCCATGCCGCCTTGCAGGATTCCGCCCAGGTCGGTGATGATGTCGCCGAACATGTTGGTGGTCACGATCACGTCGTAATACTCGGGATTCTTGACCATCCACATGCAACAGGCATCGACGTGGTTGTAGTCGGCTTTGATGTCCGGATACTCCTTGGCGACTTCCTCGAACGTGCGCCACCAGAGATCGTGCCCGTAGGTAAGTACGTTGGTCTTGGCGACCAGCGTGAGCATTTTCTTGGGGTTGTTGCGGCGGCGCGTGTACTCGAAGGCCCAGCGGATGCATCGTTCGCAGCCCTTGCGCGTGTAGAGCGCGGTCTGGCTGGCAACCTCGTCTGCGGTGCCCTTCTTGAGAAAGCCACCTACGCCACAATACAGGTCTTCGGTGTTCTCGCGCACGACAACAAAGTCGATGTCGTCGGGCCCTTTGTCGGCCAGCGGCGTCGGAACGCCGGGATACAGCTTCACCGGCCGCAGGTTGATGTACTGGTCAAGCTGAAACCGCAGCTCCAGCAGCAGCCCCTTTTCGAGAATGCCGGGCTTCACGTCCGGATGCCCCACCGCGCCTAGGTAGATCGCGTCGAACGTGCGCAGTTCGTCCACGGCCCCCTCCGGCAGGATTTCGCCGGAACGCAGGTAGCGATCGCCGCCGTAATCCAGTTCCTCGAACTCGAACGAGAAGTTGTCCAGCGCCGCGACGGCCCGCAACACCTTCATGCCCTCGGCGGCCACTTCCGGGCCGGTGCCGTCGCCGCCGATGACGGCGATTCTCAGTGGCTTTTTCGCGTTCAACTCGGGACCTCTTGCTGCAAGTTACGCACATGGAAACCCGCGATTTTAGCAGTCGTCGCACGGGCTCACAAGTTGCGCCACGGAGCCTACAAGAACGTCTGGAAATAGACGTGGGCTTCCGGAAAGAGCCGCTCGATCTGGTCGGCCTCTTCTTTGAACACCGTGCGAGGATCGAGCGGAATCTCGCGCACGGGCCAAAACCAGGCGGCCGGCGCGCTCCAGGGAACTCGCTTCTCCGGCCGAATGAACCGCAGGGCAATTCCGGGCAAACTCGGCCGCGCGCGAACCGACTTCAGCATCTGCTCGCGCTGTCGCGCCTGCTCGAAGACCCACGCGCACACGAGCGCCGCCACCGTGACGGCAACGAACAGACTTCGTAGCGAGTAACGAACCCAGCGCCGTTTCATGGTCGGTAACGAACTCGCAAAGGTGCGGCTGGCTCCCTGCTAGCGCGCCAACCTAACCTTGCGCCCCGGCAGAGTCCATGCGGTGTTTCACTTCCTCGGGCGACAGATCTTCAATGTGCGTTGAAATCGACCACACGTGACCGAAGGGATCTTTGAAAGTGCCCATTCGGTCGCCGTAGAATTGATCGGTCACGGGCCGCAGTTCGGTCGCGCCGGCATCCACCGCCCGCTTGGCAACCGCGTCGACGTCTTCCACGTACAACATCAACGAAACGGGCGTTCCGCCGAAATGTCCAGGGCCCAAAAACTCCATCTCCGGATGTTCGTCGGCCAGCATGATGACCGAATCGCCGATCCGCATCTCGGCATGCCCAATCTTGTCGGATCCGGGGTACGACATCCGCATCGTCTCGGTGGCGCCGAACGCCTGTTTATAAAACGCCAGGGCTTTGTTCGCGCCGTCGACAATCAGGTAGGGCGTGATCGAGTGATACCCGTCGGGAATCGGCTTCACGGAACTCATGATGGCTCTCCTGCGGTTGGGCGATGGGTTGATCGAACCATTGTGGCCGTTTTATCGGTAGCTGGCCGAATAATGGGCTGGTCGTGTTGAACAAGATTGCCGCAGTCGCCGGGGCTTCCCCTGGTCGCCCCTGGCCCGTTGGCTGCCTAGCACTCAATAGGGCCGAGCGGACCATCGGCCCGATAGTATACATTCATACACATCCCGTGCAAGCGGTTCCCCAGCGCGTGCCACACCGACCCGGAGCGAGGAACTGTGGTCGCCGCACCGCCTCGGAGCTTGGCATGCCGCTCACAACGCTGGCGGGACGCATCAGCCGGTCCAACTCACGGCCCATCGTTTTCCGCTGACCAGACGCCCCGCTGGGCGTCTTGGGCTTCGCGTTGTGCCGCCTTGAATCGGCGTTTCATCGGTTCGGCGTAGTTGAACTGCGGTTCCCAGCGGGCCAGCCCAGCGCGGAGCAGCTCTTCATTAAGCAATTGGCCGTCAACCCACACATAGGCTAGATGTCGGCCAAAGCGATCGAAGCGCTCGCGGTCAAACGTCAGCCGCGCCGTCCCGTCGGCAAGAAACCGGCGGGTGAAGGCCGTCGCTTCGGGACCGAACGGCTCAACCGGATGTTCCGGGCGCACCGTCTCCGGCGTGTCGATGCCCAACAGCCGCACGCGGGTATTTGGCGCCACGATGATCGTATCGCCGTCGACCACGCGACTGATTGCGTACGAATCCTCGGCCAACGGATTCGCGGGCGTCGGCGCTGACGGCTCCGCCCAAAAGTACTGACCGGCTGCCAGCGCACACAGCACCAGCAAGATCAGGACCGGACGATACGATCGGCGACGAAATCGCCGAGTGGTTCGAGCGTGCAAGGGAAGCCGCTCTGTGGGCGCGTGGCTAGTTCTGGCTGAAGTCGAACTGCTTCGGTCGTTCACGACCGACCGGATTGCGGACGAACTTCTTGCGGCACTCCGGGCACAGGTCGAAACGCATTTGCTCGTAGACGTCCTTGCCGACCTGTTCGTCCGCCGCGTCCTCGGAGTGAGCCAGGATCTCTTGAATTTCCAGCAAGTGATCGCGGTCGTCCTCGAGTTCGTCGTCGGCACAAGGATCGAACGCGGCGTAGACTTCCATCTTCACGACGTATCGCAGACTGTCCGAACTGAGTCTTCGTTTGCAGCAATCACACGTAAAGTGGATCATCGGCTCTTTCCCCCGGGGACGGTCGGCATCTCGCGGTGCGCCGCCGGCCGTTGTCGGCGTGATAGGTTCCATCAGGATTGCGGAAGGATGTTCGACCGCGTCCGTTGCGGCCACCGACACGGGCGTGCGCCAGCGTCGTCACCTCATCCAATCCTAATGCGACGGCTCGACGCGTCGCAAGAGATCCTGCCACATTTTTTGTCTGGATGACGCGCCTAAAGCGCCGCATGCGCGGCACAACTTGCCATGCCAAACATTGCGAACCACGCAAATCGGACCGTGACGTCGTACTTTCACCGGTGATTCATCGCGCGATGCAACGCGGAGTGCGACAGCAAGGTGCCGATAGCGCCCGGTCTGGCCCGATACAGGGGCGCTGATTACAATAGAACCGGACTTGCGACAGATGTCTGTTTTCCCGCCACCTGTGCGTTGCCGGACGGCTCGAAACGTCCCAAGTCCGACCCGCAAGAGAAACGACCACGGCCATCCGGCACGACCCGACATCCTGTAGTTCGGAGCGCCCCATGACGTCCGCGGCTGCTAGTGCGAATCCTCTCGGCGCCAGCGTGCTGGTGTTGAATCGCTTCTATATGGCCGTGCACGTCGTCAATGTTCGCCGGGCGTTCGGCTTGTTGTTTCGCGAACTGGCCGAGGTCATTCACATTGATCAGGGCCAGTACGCCAACTACAGCTTCGAGTCATGGCGCGAGATTAGCGAGCTGAAATCCGCGTACAAGGAGCCGCACGAAGACTGGATCTCGGCCGTGAACTTCGAGATTCAGGTGCCCCGCGTGATCCGGCTGCTGGCGTTTGATCGCGTTCCGCGGCAGACAATTCGCTTCAACCGCCGCAACGTCTTCGCGCGCGACGGCAATCGGTGTCAGTACTGCGGACGTAGTTTTCCCACCAGCGAGTTGAGTCTCGATCATGTCGTGCCGCGCAGCCAAAACGGCACGACGTGCTGGGAAAACATGGTGTGCGCATGCGTTGCGTGCAACGTGAAGAAGGGCGGACGCACGCCGCGCCAGGCCAACATGAAGCTTATCCGTCAGCCCGCCAAGCCAAAGCGTAGCCCGCTGTTGGCCATCAAGCTCGGCAATCCCAAGTACGAGAGCTGGAAGACTTTCTTGGACAGCGCGTACTGGTCGGTTGACCTGAAGTGACCGTGTGGCCTGAAGCAACTGCAACACGCGGTGTCAGCACTCCGGTGCACGTAAACAACGACCCTTCGCCGGCGCATCCTGCGCGCGAAGAAACGCCGAGGAAGCGATCCGCGCCTCGCCCGACAACGCGCCGATTACTCGGTATCGGCCAGAGGCTCTTTCCGCTCAGTGATCACCGGACACTGCGGCGCCATCTCGGCGTTTAGCGCGGTGAACTCGGCCCATTCTTCCGGAAGGTTGTCTTCCAGGAAGATGGCTTCGACCGGGCATTCCGGAACGCATGCTTCGCAATCGATGCACTCATCCGGATGGATGTACAGCATCTTCTCGCCTTCATAGAAGCACTCCACCGGGCAAACGACGACGCAGTCGGTGTACTTGCAGGCAAAGCATGGTTCGGCAACAACGTGGGTCATCGACAATTCTCTCCGTTTGGGCGTCCGACTCGGACGCGGCTCCTAACTCGATGGATGGCTCTTACAGTTGCGTTCATGCGGGACGGTGCTGCGAACGACCGTCGGCTCTTGGGCATTGGCCGCCCCAGCCCAGCATAAACTTCGCCTCAGTTCACTTCTTTCGTACAGACGTGTCAAGTGCTTGAAACAAAAGCACTTTAGCGGCAGTTTTTCCGCCCGTTCTGCGCGCGAATTCTAGGGTTGGCCCCAAGAGGTGTCAAGCGAACGCGGGGCCCAGGCGCAAGTCAGCCTTGCCTGGCCAGGCGACGCAACTTAAAATGATTGGTACAAACGCCTTCTGAATGCGCCTCGCATCCCCGTAACGGTCGCCCGCGGGGCTCGTGCGGCGAGGCCCAGCACAAAGGTCCCTGCGGTGGCATTGTCGGAAATCGACCGCAACCTCCTTCAACGTTGCTTGGCGCGAAAACCACGCGCTTGGGAAGATTTCGTCGACCGATTCATGGGGTTGGTGGTCCACGTGGTGAGCCACGCCGCCCAGAGCCGCTCGATCCGCCTCAGCCCGGAGGACCGGGAAGACCTCGTGGCCCAGGTGTTTCTGGCAATCATCAAGAATGATCTGGCCATCTTGCGCAACTTCCGCGGTCAAAGCAGCCTGGCAACCTACCTGACCGTGATCGCCCGTCGAATCGTGGTCAGCGAGATTCTCAAACAACGCGCACCCTCGCGGTTGGCTCCGCAAACGGTCACGCCCGAGATGGCCATGGCCGTGGCCGAATCCGAACAACGTGTCGGCGATCGCGACGAAGTGGAACGGTTGCTCGCCAACTTGGACGGAGCCGAAGCCGAGGTCGTGCGCATGTACCACCTGGAAGGTAAGAGCTATCAGGAGATTAGTACGGCGGTCGGCATGCCGGAAAACAGCGTCGGGCCGACGCTCAGTCGCGCGCGAGAGAAGATGCGCCGCGACGCTCCGTAATTTCGCGCTGCCGCCGCGCGAACCAAAGTCATGGACGACAACCACGCGCTTGCCGCGCAACGCCCTTCCGCCGTCGAATGCCCGCGCTATCAATGCCCGGGTGAGAGTAAGCCGATCGACCGCGCGACGCATCTGGCGCGGTTGGCCTCGTTCTATCCGCCTTGCCGGACCTGCGACCGCCGCGACGACGTCGGGCAACTGTTTACGCTGCAAGCCGACCAGTGGGGAGAAGTCCTTCGCCGCCAGACGCAATCGCCGCGATACACGGGCGAAGGATTGGACGCCGAATCCGCCAACGCACTGGGGCCCGAGCGGGTCGCACAGTTTACAACCGCGTTGGCAACCGTCGCCTGGCGCCAGCGGGAACATTCGTCCGCGCCGCCGACTGTCGTCGTCGGATGCGATGGGCATTGGACCACGGCCGAGTTGATGTCTACGGCATGCACCGCCGCGCGGTTCGCCGGATGCAAGACGCTTGAAGCCAGCTCGCTGACGACGCCGGCGTTGGTGACCACGGCGATTCAATTCGAAGCCGACGCGGCGCTATGGATCGGCAATGCAACCGGAATGCCGCATGCCACGGCGCTGCGCGCATGGGGCCGCAAAGGCCGGCCCATGTCGTCGCCTGGCGGGCTGGATGCGGTACGCGAACTCGACTCGCCGACGTTGGTCCGACCCCGCCGTCGCGGAGGAGCGAGCCAGCGGGTAAACGCCCACGCTGCTTATCTGGCATCACTCGAGCCCCAGTTTCATGCGCTACGGCCGTTGCGTTTCGTGCTGGACACGGTGTGCCAGCCTCTGGTGCGCGATCTACAATCGCTCACGGCCCATGGCGCGTGCGAAGTGTTGCGGCCTGATGCGAGTCTCGTCGCGGCACGTCCCGGCACCGAACACGGTTCGGACTATCTGAAACGGCGGATTGCCAGCCTGGGCCGGCAGGTGGTGGCTCGGCAGGCACATTTCGGCATTTGGGTTGACGGAGCCGGCGAGGCGTGCCGCGTCGCCGACGAAACGGGACGGATCGTTTCGGCCGAATCGCTATTTGGAAAACTGGCCGACTACGTTGTCGAGCAACAGCCAACGGCCACGATCGTCGTGCAGCCGCGCGACGAAGGACTCGCAAATGATTCCACCGCCGCCGCGAACGTCCGCTTCGCGCAAAGTGTGCCGACGCGCGAGTCCATGTTCGAGTCGATGGAGTCCTCCGGCGCGGCGATGGGTAGCGCCGCAGGCGGTGCCGTTTGGTTCGCGGGCCCTCCGAGTGTGCCCGACGCGCTGTTGGCGACAAGCCTGTTATTGACGGTGCTCAGTCAAACGGACCGGTCGGCTGGTGAAATCCTCGACGCGGCCTGAGGCGCGCGGTACAAAGGATCGCTACCGGCCCCTCTCCAGCAGCCGTGCGGCTCGGCGATCAGCCAGCAGCGCGCGACAGCAACAAGCAACAACACCATGACGCATCCCTGGATCGCAGAGCGCAGCAAGAGCTTCGACAGCTCCGGCATCCGCAAGGTCTTCGATCTGGCTGCGTCGATGCCCGATCCAATCAATCTTTCGATCGGTCAGCCCGACTTTGACGTGCCCGAACCGATCCAGGAAGCGGCGATCGCGGCGATCCACGCCGGACGCAACGGCTATTCGCCCACCCAGGGGATTCGCGACCTGCTCGAGCGACTTCAGCAGCGCGTCAAAGCAAAATACCATCACGAGAAGCGCCAGGTCTTCGTCACCAGCGGGACCAGCGGTGGGCTCGTGCTGGCGATGATGACGCTCGTTGATCCAGGCGACGAGGTGATCGTCTTCGATCCGTACTTCGTCATGTACAAGTCGCTGGTCGACCTGGTGGGCGGTCAGTGCGTACTGGTCGACACGTACCCCGACTTTCGGATCGACGTCGAGAAGGTCGCGGCCGTTGTCAGCAAACGCACGAAGGCCGTCTTATTCAACAGTCCCGCCAACCCGACCGGCGTCACCGCGAGCCGGCAAGAGATCCAGAATCTGGCCCAACTCTGCGCGGAGCGCAATATCGCGCTTGTGAGCGACGAGATTTACAACCAGTTCTGCTACGACGAGCCGTTCGTGTCGCCGGCGGAATTCAATCCACAAACGATCGTCATCGACGGCTTCTCGAAGACCTACGGCATGACCGGTTGGCGATTAGGCTTTGCCCACGGACCAAGCGAAGTCATCCAACAAATGGCCAAGTTGCAGCAGTACACGTTTGTTTGTGCCCCCCAGCCGCTACAGTGGTCTGCCATCCGGGCGCTCGAGGTGGACATGACGTCGCACATTGCCGACTATCGCCGCAAGCGCGACATGGTCGTCGAGGGCCTGCGCGATGACTACGAGTTCGTCCAGCCAGGGGGCGCGTTCTATGTGTTTCCCAAGGTGCCTTGGGGCAATTCCGAGCAGTTCGTCCATCGGGCCGTGGAAGACAAGCTGCTCGTTATTCCAGGCGACATTTTCAGCGAACGTGACACGCACATCCGCATCTCCTATGCCGCCTCCGACGAAACGCTCGAGCGCGGATTGGAAGTACTGCGGCGCCTGGCTCGTTGAGGTCGACCGTGGCGACCTATGGGCGACGGTATCCGCGGTGTAGTAGGCTTGCTGTAGCGGGTGACGGGCGGACGCTGAATCTCGAGCGAAACGCTGGCGTCTGGCGGTACGGCGCGGTAGCTTGATGGCTGGCGAGTCGTTCTTTCCCGGACACCTCCTGTTTGCCGCGGGGCGAATGGGGCACACTCTTTTCGCGGGAGACTCTCGATGAACACGCCACGCACGCGCCGTGAGTTTTTGGGGGCGGTCGGCCAAGGCATGTTGGTGGCCAGCGTCGGTTCGTCGCTTGCCAGCGATCTGGGAATCGGCGTCGCGCGGGCCGAGGAATCGGCCGACGCCCTCTCGTTTGGCCCGCTCGACCCGCTGGTTGCTCTCATGCAAGAGACGCCGATCGATCGGTTGTTGCCGACGCTCGTCGAACGTCTGCAAAATGGCGAACCGCTCGACAAACTAGTGGCGGCCGGCGCGCTTGCCAATGCCCGCACGTTCGGCGGCGAAGACTACGTCGGCTTCCACACGATGATGGCGCTGGCGCCGGCCTTTCACATGGCGCTTGAGCTACCCGAAGCGCGCCGCCCGTTGCCCGTGCTGAAGGTGCTGTACCGCAACACGAATCGTATTCACGAACACGGCGGGCGGGCCAGCGAAATCTTGCACCCCGTCGAGCCGGGCGACGTAAGTCCCGGCCAACACGGCGGCGAGGCATTGCAAAAGGCGGTCCGTCAGCGCGACCTGCCGACGGCCGAGGGCACGTTTGCCGCACTGAGCCAGGGCAAGCCGGTCGACGCCCTGAATGATCTGCTCTACGCGGTGGCCGACAACACGGAAGTGCATCGTATTGTGATGCCGTATCGAGCATGGGACCTGCTCGGCATCATCGGCGCGAAGCATGCGCACACGCTGCTTCGTCAAAGCGTTCACTACTGTGTCAAGAACGAGGCCGGCTCGGTCAATTCGGATTCGGCGCAGGCCCGCACGCTCCTGCCCAAACTGCTCGACCAGTATCGGCTCGCCGGGCGCACGGCCGGCACGCGGACAGCCGCCGATTCGGATATTCTCGAATTGAGCGAGACGATCTTCCGCGCGACGCCCGAACAGGCGGGTGAAGTCGCCGCCGCTGCGCTGGCCGACGGATTGCGTCCGGCGGACGTGGGCGAAGCGATTTCGCTGGCGGCCAATCAGTTGGTGCTGCGCGACGCCGGCCGTCAGGCGCGTGAGGAATCGCCTGGCAAACCGATCGGCAGCGTCCACGGCGATTCGATCGGCGTACACGCTTGCGACTCGGCCAACGCCTGGCGCAATCTGTCGCGCGTTGGCAATCCGCGCAACGTGTTTGCCTGCCTAATTCTCGGCGCTCACCAGGTCGCGCTGGACCGGATCAACCGCGGCGGCGACTTTCTCAATTGGGATCCGCTGCCGGTGCTGCGCCACGTCGAACGGGTCGACCAAACCGATCGCGACAGCCTACTCGACGAACTGGATCAAGCCGTCCGCGGCAACCTGCAATCGCGCGCATGCGCCGTCACGCACCGCTACGGCGAACTGGGTCATCCGGCCCGGCCGGTGTTCGATCTGCTGCTACGATATGCGGTGAGCGAAGATGGCGCGCTGCACGCCGAAAAGTACTACCGCACGGTCAGCGAGGAGTTCTCCGCCACGCGCGAGGCGTTTCGTTGGCGGCAACTGGTCGCTTTGGCCCGGGTCACGGCTAGCGAATACGGACGGCCAGCCGCTGGGTGCGACGAGGCACGCGATCTGTTGAAGTTGACGTAGCTCCCGCCGAATTGCTCACCGGCCTGGCGTTCTCAATCGGTTGGGGGAATGGGCGTGCAGAGGACCCGGAGCCGACGGTGAGCCAGCGGACCGCTCGTCCATCGATGTGTCGCTAGGCTCGTGGAAGGTCGCAAGTTCTACTTGTTGATCCACGACGGTCGCCTCACCGGCTGCCTCGCGCTCGGCCTCGCGACGTTGAATGACCGACCAGCCGGCGATTCGCCCCACGGTTGCGCCGCCCAGGCGCACCGCCGGACCGGCCCACCAAACCGGAATCAAGTAACGGGCCGGGCCGGCATGCTCGGCTCCGATCTCGGGATAGACCACTTCATAAACGTCGCGTTCCAGACCCCAATCGTTCTTGTCTTGTGCGTAGGCCACGAGATCTTGCGTGCAGCGACGCTGGTGCCAAATGCCTAACAGGGGCAGACTGCCAACGGCAGATACCGCCGCCGGATTCTTCGCGCGAGCAGCGCGAGCCGCAAATGCCGCCTGATACATCGCCATCGGTACAGAGTCGGACCCGAGATACAGGCTGTTTGAAAACGGGTCGAAGTGGCTGTATCCCCACACGCGCGGTGGTAAAAGCACTCGAGCCGTCCAGTCAAATGCACCCAACGAATACCGCGCGATTGGCGATACGCTGTGATTCTCTCGCAAACGGCGCCAATCCGCCGCTGGGTCGTGATCATTGACAAGTACGATCACGTCCGTCTGTCCATGTTGCTCGAGGTAGGCCGCGGTCTGCTCCGCAACCGCATCCCAGTCGAAACGTTCAGGGTGCTTCGAATATCGCCGCAGCCACGGACCCGGAAATTGCACGACCGCAGCGACCCACTTGTGCGTCTTGCTCAGCGTCCCACGTTTGACGACGACACGGTCGTCGGTGGCCACCGCTGTGAGCGATTCTCGCGGTTCCCACGGGGTCTCTCGTGTTACGCAACATCCGCAGATCGCGACCAGGGCACAGCACGACCGAATAATGCGCAGCAAGTCCACAAGCGTATGGGCCATGTCGACAGCACGACTCATGTTCCGGGTGGCCGCTGGGCTGCAGGACCACCGCGCGTGAAGCGTGAGAGAAGGGGCCGTGCTTGTAGCATGATCGCCGCGAGGGTGCAAGCACGGATCGAACGTCGGAGGCAACTGCTAGCGGCCTGCGATTCGGGCAATAAGACAAAAACAAAGCCCGAGACGCAACTGAGTGCGTCTCGGGCTTTGGTGGAATGAGCGCGAACTCGAAGGTTCCGTGGGCCTCCTTGCGGACGGCGCGCGGGCTTGAACGTTACGCGCTTTTGTGTTTGGGTTCGGTGATGCCGAACAGCGGCTGGCGTCCCTCGACGACGTCTTTCGAAATCACATACCGATTGCCCGGCCCTTGTTCCGGGAGATCGAACATGATGTCGAGCATGACGTTCTCGACAATCGACCGCAGCCCACGCGCCCCGGTGTCTTTTTCCTTGGCACGTTGAGCGATCATCCGTAGCGCCTCGTCGGTGAACTGCAGCTCGGCGTTCTCCATCGAGAAGAGCCGCTCGTATTGCTTCACCAAGGCGTTTTTCGGTTCGGTCAGTACGCGAACCAGCGACTCGGTATCCAGCGGCGTCAGCGCGGACACCACGGGCAGCCGGCCGACCAGTTCCGGAATCAATCCGAATTCAAGAATGTCGTCACTGGTGACTTGCGGCAGCAGTTTGCAAACGTCGGAGTCGGCTCGCAGTCCACTTTCCTGACCGAATCCAATCGTGCGTTTGCCGAGCCGCTTGCCGATGATCTTGTCGATGTCGACGAACGTTCCGCCGCAGATGAACAGGATGTTGCTCGTGTCCATCTGGATGTACTGCTGCTCGGGATGCTTCCGTCCGCCCTGGGGCGGCACGTTGGCCATCGTGCCTTCGAGCATTTTCAGCAGGGCCTGTTGCACGCCTTCGCCCGACACGTCGCGCGTGATCGACACGTTTTGGCTCGTCTTGCCGATCTTGTCGATCTCGTCGATGTAGAGCACTCCGCGCTGAGCGGATTCCAGGTCGAAATCGGCCGCGTGCAGCAGCTTCAGCAGCAGGTTCTCCACGTCTTCACCGACGTAGCCCGCTTCGGTGAGGGTGGTGGCATCGCCAATGGCAAACGGCACATTGAGGATCCGGGCCAGCGTGCGGGCCAACAGCGTCTTGCCACAGCCGGTCGGGCCGACGAGCAAGATATTCGACTTTTCGATTTCCACGTCCGAGCCTTCGGCACCGAGCATCAGCCGCTTATAGTGGCTGTGCACGGCGACGGCCAGGACGCGCTTTGCCTGATCTTGCCCGATGACGTATTCGTCCAACTGGGCAACAATCTCGCGCGGTGAGGGCACGCGGGTGAACAGTTGCTTGCTAGTACCACGACGGCGTCGTTCTTGTTCCAAAATCGACTGGCACAGTTCGATGCACTCGCCACAGATGTACACGTCGCCGGGCCCTTCAACCAAGGGCCCCACGTCGCGGTAGCTCTTGCGGCAAAAGGAACAGAACGCGTTCTTCTTGGTCGTGCTGCCGCCCCGTCGGCCAGTATTGACGTCCCTACCTGAGGGCATGTCTACTCCTTTCAGTTTTCTCCCGCCGCGTTACGACGCTTGTCGCGTCGCCGTCGCGAGAGCGAAAATCCAAGGTGTCGCTCGAGTGGCCAATTAGGGCGCGTCATTGCAATGGCCGGGTCATCGTCCCTGTCCGAATTAAATTCGAGCAGTCAACGGCTTTCATTCCAGGAAAGCTGGTCGGCGCGCTTCGCTACGCACTTACGCACTTTCCACGTCGAATCGTCAGACACGGCCAGACCGGGTACGTTTCCCTGCCCGGCAGGACCCAACTAACGTGGTTCGTCCGTACTGTTTAACTCTTTCTCGAAGCGCTCTGCCAGCACCGACTTTATTGTTCGGTATTCCTCGTCGCTCAGGTCACCCTTGGCGTGCAAATCTCGGAATTTTGTAATCCATTCGCTGGAAGGGGCGTCTGGCTTACGAAGAAACGCGCGGACTCTACCGATCACGTAGATCCCGCCGACCACCAGCATGGCAGTCAGCGCGACGAGTATCACGATATTCGCAGTAGGGGTATTTAAGAAATCGGCCATGAAGGCGCGGCCTCACGCGGTCCTGCGCCGTAGGCCGTCGACCAACTTCGCGCCGGTTGCCGCATCGACTGTCATTATGCGCATGACCCACATCTCCGTCCAGAATGAGATATCCGGTCGCCTCCGGCAGCCGCACGGCGAACCGGACACCTCCGCCGCCCACAGCCAGCGGCCCGAAGCAACGGAAGTGCCCCAGGGTCCCTTGTTCCCCGCAATTCGTCGCACGGTGGATCATTCTCCTTGACTCCGCGGCCGGTTAGGATGGTTACAGCAATCGGTCATCCCCGCGCCGATCATTCCCACCGCCTGCCATCGAATCCAGGTCCCTATGAGTCGCCAGTCGCATCTAGCCGTCCTACAGCAAAGTGGCATCGTCGCCGTCATGCGTTCGCAACACGGCGACCGGCTTGTTGACGCGGCCGAGGCGCTGCTGGCCGGCGGCGTCACCGTAATGGAAGTTACCTTTACGGTGCCTCGCGCTCATCGCGTGCTCGAACAAGTCGCCGACCGGTTGGGCGACAACATCTTGCTCGGGGCGGGAACGGTGCTCGACGCCGAAACGGCGCGCATCGCCCTGCTTTCCGGGGCCGATTTCGTCGTCTCGCCCACGGTGAATGCTCGAGTAATCGAGCTCTGCCGGCGCTATGACAAACTTGTGATTCCCGGGGCGCTGACGCCGACCGAAGTTGTCACGGCATGGGAACAAGGTGCCGACGTGGTCAAAATCTTTCCCTCGGATTCCGGCGGACCGGCGTACCTCAAGGCGTTGCGCGGCCCGCTGCCGCAGATCCGCATGATGCCGACCGGTGGCGTGAACTTCGAAACGGCGGCCGCGTTCTTGCATGCGGGCGCGTTCGCGTTGGGAGTCGGCGGCGCGCTGGTCGATCCCCAGGCCGTGGCCGACGGTAAGTTCGACACAATCCAACAGCGCGCGCGACAATTCGTCGACGTCGTTCGCCAGGCACGCGCCTGTTGACCGTTGGCCGCGCGCTAGTTCGCCCCGTTGATCGGATCGCCTGCGTTAACCACACGCCGCGGCGTGACGTCGTGCAACGGCTGGACATTTTGGTATGACCGGATTCGCACCTCGGCGAGCGGATGCCAGCATCGCATCGCCCGAAATCCGGCTCATTGCGTCCGAATCGCGCCAGCAAGGGCTATGGGAACGGTAGCAACGGTTGGTCCACGGCTTGAAGGATTAGCATCCAACCGTACCGGCCGGCCGCCTTTCATTTTGCCCGGTTTCTCCCTACGGAGCCGTCGCTAACTCCTGCTCAAGCGGCAAGATCATCGAACCCGATGAACAGATTAGGGACCACTCTGCGGTCGATGCTGCGCGCGTGGGTACGCGCAGGTTGGCGCAGGACGTGATAGCAGGCACCAAGAAAGCCCAATCGCGGCGCCCATGCGTATCCGGTTGACTACCGTTCTGCTTAGCTTGCTGCTGGCCGTGCCCGGCCAGGCGGTAATGCGTGCGCAGGTGGCCCGTGCGCAAGATTTTCCGCCCACGTCCCCGGCACCGGTTGTCGCGTCGACGCGCCAACACGCCTTCGTGATTCCATTTCGGATCGAGCCGGCGCGCAACCCGCAAGACGAACCGGTCGAAGTGCAGCTTCACGTATCGTCCGATCAAGGCGCTACGTGGAACGTGGCCGATCGCGTCAAGCCGGCCAAGGGCAACTTCGTCTATCGAGCGCCCCACGATGGCGAGTACTGGTATGCGATCCGAACCGTCGACGGCCAAGGCGTGACCCGGCCCGCTGGCCACCTGCAAGCGCAACTCAAAGTTGTGGTCGACACGGTGGCGCCTCGATTGGACCTGACGGCTCGCCGCGGCGCCGCCGGCGAGATCGTCGTGCGCTGGCAGGCAGTCGACCCTTACCTGAAGCCAACTAGCCTGAAGCTCGAATACCAGAGCACCGCGGGCGGACCGTGGCAGCGCGTCGCGGTCGACGCGCCGCCGAGTGCCATGCGCCACACGTCGAGCGGCGAAGCAACCTGGTGGGCCAAGTCGGACGACGGCGAAGTCACCGTGCGCGCCGAAATCACCGACGCGGCCGGCAACCCGGCCGTGAGCCAGGCCATCGTCCAAGACGATCCGAATCTGACGCCGCCCGGTGCCCACCTGACCTCGAATCTCCGCCCCGGTGCCGATGCCGACCGCTCGTCGTCCGCCGAGCAATGGCCGGCCGATCGTGCCACGGCCGATCCGTTGGGTCACGGTGCCGGATTCGACAAGCGGACGGAAAGCGACACGGCCGACAGCCCGTATGACTGGCGCGGCACGACCCGTCGACCAACGGAACCAGCAGCGCCGCCGTACGAGCCACCCCAGGCACCGCTCCAAACGCAAACACCAACGCAGCCCTCGACGCAGGCGCCAACCCAAGCGCCCACGCGGGCCGCCCCGCGCGTGCAGCGTGATCCGTCGCGGCCTTCGCCGTTGGACTTCGGCCTACTGCCCGTCGGCCAGCGGCCCCGGATGGTCAATTCGCGCACGTTCGAGTTGCAGTACGAACTAGACTCGGTGGGTACGTCCGGCGTCGGGCGTGTCGAGCTCTGGGGGACGCTGGACGGTGGCCGGAACTGGTCGGTATACGGAGTGGATTCAGACAACCGCAGCCCGGTTCCCGTGCGCGTCGAGCGCGAGGGCATCTACGGCTTTCGAATCGTCGCCCAAAGCGGCACTGGTCTGAGTGGTCCCAAACCTGCACCGGGCGATGAGGCGGACGTCTGGATCGGCGTGGACCTGGCCGAACCGGTTGGGCGGATCACGGCCGTCGAAGTAAGCGAAGACGGCGCGGAATTGGTCGTCACGTGGGAAGTCGGCGACGACGCGCTCGAAGTCACGCCGGTAACGCTCGAGTTCGCCGAGTCGCGCCAGGGGCCTTGGACCCCGATCGCCAGCGGCTTGGAGAACAGCGGTAGCTACAGCTGGACGGTGGAAAAGCGTGTCGGGCCGGCAATCTACGTGCGGATGATCGTCCGCGACGAAGCCGGCAACGTCGGCACGTTTTTCTGGGACAAGCAGGTCTCGCTCGATCGCAGTCGGCCCCAAGGCCGCATCCACGACGTACGTGCAATCGGCCGATAAGCGCCGCGGCTACTTCCAGGCGAAGGGCTGATCGGTCAGTCGCTCGTACGCTTCGATATACTTCGAGCGCGTTTTGGCGACGATTTCCGGAGGCAGTTCCGGCGGCGTGCTGTTTTTGTCCCACGACGTCGTCCCCAGCCAATCGCGCACGAATTGCTTGTCGAACGAAGCCTGCGAGCGGCCTGGCGCGTACTGGTCGGCTGGCCAGAACCGCGAGCTGTCGGGCGTGAGCACCTCGTCGATCAGGATGATCTCGTCGCCGACCATCCCCCATTCGAATTTCGTGTCGGCGATGATGATCCCCTTGGAGCGCGCATATTCCGCTCCGCGACGATAGACGTCGAGACTGCGCCGCCGCAATTCTTCCGAAACGTCGCGACCAACCAGCTCGACCATTCGCTCGAACGAGATATTTTCGTCGTGTCCGCTCTCTTCCTTCGTGGCGGGCGTGAAGATCAATTCCTCGAGCTGATCGCTCTCTTTCAAGCCGCCGGGCAATGGAATCCCACAAACGTTTTGGCTCTCTTTGTATTCCTTCCAGCCCGAGCCGGACAGGTAGCCGCGGACAACGCACTCGATCGGCACGACTTCGGTCTTGCGCACGAGCATACTACGACCGGCGAGCGGCTCTCGATCGACACCCGGCGGCAGATCCACTTCGGCGATGTCGGTCGTGATGACGTGATTGGGCTCGTCCAGCCGGTCGAACCAAAATGAGCTAATTTGCGTCAGCACGCGCCCTTTGTCCGGAATCCCGGTGGGCAAGACCCAATCGTAAGCGCTGATCCGGTCGGTACTGACCAGCAGCAACTCGTCGCCTAGGTCGTAAATGTCGCGAACCTTGCCCCGGCGAACCGGCAAGTCGGCCAACGTCGTTTGTAAGACGGATTGTGTCACGGTATTTCCTCCCCCAACGAGGCGATCGTATCGGCAGCGCCGTCCTTCGGCGATCGATGAATTGCAAAGCGCCGCCGAGTATAGCACACCGCCGCGCGACCGCGATACCCACCCGTGGGTGAATCACCGCGCGGCCTGGCGGCCGAACATTTTACGAAGCGCGGCGCCGACGGACGATCGTGGAACTTAGCCACGCAGGTTGAACCACGTCACGGCGTTGGGTAGACTCGCCGGGGCGGCGCGGCAGGCTGCGGGACATCGGTACCCAGTTCGATCGGGTCCGCGTCGCCGGGCACGCTCCTACATCGCTTTGTTCTCTGCGAGGATGCCGCGGCCCATGGGCGTGATGAGGTTTCTCGTGCCACGGCGGGACAGTCTTGCGCCCGACGCCGTCGATCGCGCCTACATGGCCGGTTTGGACGAGATTCCCTGGCAAGCTCGATTCGTCTGGGAAGAAAACGAACTGGCGGTCGAGCGGGCCGAAAACGACTCGGGCAATCTCTACATTCCCTGTCCGCTCGATGGACACGGTGAGCTGGTGCTGTGCACGGCCAGCCTCATGGAACGCGAGCGCCCATACGTGTTGCACGTGGAACTCGCCCGCGGAACGCTGAACCGCCTGCGCAACCAGATTGGTGTTTGGGAATCGATGGGCATGCAGGTTCCGCCCCAAGTGCGGACGATGGTTCATGAGGCGTCGGAACATCTCTCGAACGCGGTCACGCGCCAATCCGATTTGGCCGCTGCGGCGGAGTACGCCGTGAAGTCGCTTGGCACGTCGCTCGACGCGATCGCGACCTTGGCGCAGTCGTTCACCGGCCAGGTGCTTGCCGCCCGTTATCAGCACGGCGGAAAGATCAACGCCTTGTTTGGCATCAACCTGGGTTCCGCACGGCCCACGCAAGAGATGACCGACGCGATCCTCCCCTGCGCGAACACGGCCGTTGTGCCGCTCTCGTGGCGCGACATCGAGGTTTCCGAGGGGCAGCGTGATTGGGCCTTGCCCGATGCGCAGATTCAGTGGTGCCAGGCCCATGGATTGAAAATCTGCGGCGGGCCGCTGTTGCAAATCGACCGGTGGTCGCTTCCCGACTGGATGTATCTGTGGGGTGAGGACGACGACGAGCAGTTCCGCAATTGCGTCGCCGAACACATTGAGGCGGTTGTGGGCAGATACCGGGGCAAGGTCCAGCTTTGGCAGTGTGCTGCGCGCCTGAACATCAACAACGACTTCAAACAGAGCGAGGAAGAGCGGCTGCGGCTGGCCGTGTTAAGTGTTGAGTGCATACGACGTGTCGACCAGCGCACGCCGATCATCCTTTCGATCGATCGGCCGTGGGGTTCGTACATGGGGCGCGACGACTATGATCTGTCACCGCTCCAATTCGCCGACGCGCTGGTTCGCGCGCAGCTCGGCCTGGCCGGCATCGGATTGGAGATCAACTTTGGCTACACTCCCCACGGGACACAGCCGCGCGACATGATCGAGTTCGGCCGACAGGTCGATCGGTTTTGCAGTCTGGGGCTGCCGATCTTGATTTCGCTGACGGCTCCCAGCGCCCCGGGCGACGACGCGGCTGCCCGCCTCAAAAACAAAGTCTTACGATATGCCGGCGGCGATGGACCCACCGGACAGTCGCAACGTGACTGGGCCGAGCACTACTTGCCGATGCTGTTGGCCAAGCAACCGGTGCAGGGCGTCATCTGGGGGCAGTTGCTCGACAGTCAGCCGCATGCCTTTGGCCACGGTGGACTGTTTGATGCCGACGATCTTCCGAAACCGGTGGTCGAACTGTTGCAATCGCTGCGGCAGGAGAACGTCGTGTAGATTGGGCCGCGCAGCAATCAGGCCGCAACGAGCCTGTGGCGGGTCATGGTCTATTTCGGCAGGCGACCGAAGCAGGCCAGACACATGTCGTCGCTCTGCGGGCGACCACCGACAAACCGCTTGACGTCGTCCAGGATCGTCTTGCCTAGATCGACGACCGGCGTGCCATCTTTGCACAGCAGGTCGCGCAGCCGCTCAAGTCCGTACAGCTCGGATTCGCTGTTCATGGCCTCGCTGAACCCATCAGTAAACAAAACCAGAAAGTCGCCTGGCTCAATCGGTCGCGAATAGGCTTCGTACTCGAAGTCGGCATCGACCCCCAGGGGCAACCCGGTCTGCTCCTCTCCAATCGTGTCGACAAGTCCCTTGCCGTGCCGCAGGTAGGGAGCCATGTGGCCCGCGTTGACCACTGTCAGCTCGTTCGTGCTGGGGTCGAGCATCGCCAGCACGAAGGTGACGAAGCGATCCTGCCACCCGCTCCGACTGAAGCTGGCGTTGATCCGGTTCATTGCCACCGCCGGATCCGCCTCGCTGGCCAGGAAGTACCGCACTTCACCAGACAGCTTGGCCATCAGCAGCGCCGCCGAGACGCCCTTGCCCGAAACATCGCCCAGCACGACGGCGACGCGTCCATTGGCCAGTTCGACGTAGTCGTAATAGTCGCCGCCCACTTGGTTGGCCGGCTCGTAGAAGTCGAAAAAGAAATACGAGTCGACCGACGGGGGCGCCGCCGGCAGCAGGCCGCGCTGTACTTTGTGGGCCAGTTCCAGATCGCGCTGCAGCGCCTGCTGCTTCATGGCCGACTCGTGCAACTCGGCATTGTCGACGGCGATGGCCGCTTGCGAGGCGATGCTTGCCAGCACGTCCAAATCGTCTTTCTGAAATCGTTGCCGCTGGTCCGACGTGTCGACTTGCAACACGCCCAGCGACTTGCCGTCGTTGTCCACCAGTGGCGCGCACATCATCGAACGAATTCGCAGGTCGGCGATGCTTTGGCTGGTGTCAAAACGCGCGTCGTTGGCCGCGTCGGCCGACAAGATCGCCTCCTGCGATTCCATGACTTGCTTGACAATCGTGCGACTGATGCGCACCTGATCTTCCATTTCCGGCCGTCGGTGCTTGACCGCGCGCGGCACGAGCGTGCCCTCGGGACCGGTGCGCAGGATCACGAATCCGCGATCGGCCTGGATAAAGATCTTGAATAGGCTGTCCAGCAGCTTGCCGAGAACTTCGTCCAGGCTGACCGCTTTGGCCAGATTGTGCGCGATCTCAATCATCGCCCGCAGCTTTACTTCCGGGTTGACCGCCAGCCGCACGCCCGATCGGCTCGAACTGACGTCGAGCTTCGACATCACGGTCGAAGTGCCCATTGCCGGAGCATCGTCGACCATCAGTGCCAGCGACGATCCGGAGACTTCTCCGCTACCCAGCAGCAGGTCGCTCGGTTGCTGGTCGTAGAACACCAGCGAAAGATCACAGATTTTGAGGCGGTCGCCGTTTTGCAACAGTCGCCGGCCGTCGACGAGTTTGCCGTTGACGAACGTGCCGTTGCGGCTGTGCATGTCCTCGACGTAGAACGCGCCGTCTTCACGCACGACCTGCGCATGCTGCCGGCTCACGCTGGCTGCGTCGAGCACCACGTCGCAGTCCGGATGCCGACCCAAGACCGCCCGATCGGAGTCGAGCGCGAATTCTTCCCGCGCACCCGCACTTTTGAACAACTGTAAGATGGCCATCGACCAAAACGCCTGCTCGACACTTTCCCTTCGAGACCCGGCCCGTCGCCGAAACCGACACGACAGCGACCGCCACGTTCATTCACGGATCGATGCGTCGGAGTCGGTCGCCACGCATGCAATCAATGCCACGGCTTTACGGCGCGGGCAGGCCCTCATCATAGTGAAATGCAATCGCCACTTCCATGCCCTGGGAGAGCTGGGCAAACTGGAAGACGCCCTCCAGGCCAGCGACCTTGACGCTAGCGAGATCTTCTCCTACGCTCCCCGCCCCATGAATCGTTCCCTGCTGGTCGCAGCTTGTCTGACGGCGACGGTCGCACGCGTGGTTCCACTATGCGGTGCCGACCTCGACATCACTCCGCGCCAAGGCGTGCTGTTGTTGAACAACGGCGAATTGATCAAGGGGACGGTCACCGCCGCGGGCGACCACTATGACGTCCACCTCGAAGATGGACAAATCCGGATTCGCACGTCCCAGGTCGCCGTGTTAGCCCGTAACGCGCGCGAGTGTTACCGGCACCTGCAGTCCGAGATCCAATTCGGGCGCGTGCAAGACTATCTCGAGCTGGCCGAATGGTGTCTGCGAAACAAGCTGCTGGCCGAAGCCGAGCACGAAATCGCGGCCGCGAAGCGCACCGACGCGACACATCCCAAAATCCCCCTGGTTGAAACTCGGCTCCGCCTTGCCCGCCAGGCGTCGGAAGCCGCGTCGTTGCCCAAACCGGACATACCCGACGGCTCAAAACCGGAGTCGGCTGGCCGATCGTCCGAGCCGCCGCAGGCCGAAGAACCGTTGGATCGCGTGGTGCGCGACTTGCACCCGGCGGCGATTGAAAACTTCACCAACCACGTGCAGCCGCTGCTGTTGAACTACTGCGCTCGCTCCGGCTGCCATACGCATCCGTCGCGCGCCATGCGGCTCGAACGGATCTCGCCGAATCGACACACCGGCCGCAAGACGACGCAGCGCAATCTGTCGGCCGTGCTGACGATGGTCGACCGTAATCGTCCGGCCGACAGCAAGCTGCTGAAGGTTCCAGTCAGTCCGCACGGCGGACGCGACCAACCGGTCTTCACCGGCCGCCAGCAGTCGCAGTATCGCCAGCTTGTGACATGGGTGTATCAGGTTTCTCGCGCGCCGTCGCCCGTGCCCCAGTCCGTTGGCCGCGAGCGCTCGACAGGCACCACCGAAAACGCTGCCGATTCGACCGTCCAGCCCGCCGCAGCCACCGCACCGTCGTTGCCCGAGGACCAGACTGGCACCCAGCGTGCCGCGGATGCGGCAGCCGAGCCAAATCGGCTACCCACCACCATGCCCGCCGACGCAGCGTCTAGGTTGCCGAGTGCGCCGCCCGCCGGTCAGGGCACGCCAGGCGCGTCGCCCTCGGCCGAGAAAGCCGCGTATCGGCCCAAGGATCCATTCGATCCGGAAATCTTCAATCGCCGCCACACCAGCCCGTAGCCACGATTTGCTACGGGCGTCGCGCCGGCGACCTTCTTGCGCTGATTCGGTGTGAGGGCTGTGAGCGTCGCGTGTTTGGTGTACCGTGCCGGCCGCGCTGCTGCTACACGCAGATTCTCACTTAGCGACTGGAAATCGGCCGCCGCAGCCCGCATCATGGACCGAGGGTAGCGTGCCTCAACATCACATACCAATTTCGGAGTCGCTGTGCCATGCGCCGTATGACAACACTGTTCGTGCTCCAAGGAATCTGTGCCTGTGTGACCGTCGGTGGGCTGTTTGGCGCGGCTGGCACTGTCGTCGGTGCCGAGCTGCAAGCCAGCGTGGCCCGTGTCGACATCACGCCGCCACTGGACATGCACTGCCCCTTGGGCGGATACGGCGAACGCATGAATCGGCCGGCCGAAGGCGTCCACGATCGTGTGTTTGCCAAGGCGCTGGTTGTCTCCGACGGATCCAAACGTTTCGTGATAATCACCGCCGACGTGCTGGGATTTCCGCCGCCGGTCAAGCCGGCGCTGGTGAAGCTGCTGGCCGATGACGGATGGACCGCCGAACAGATCATGCTTCTGGCGAGTCACTCGCACACGAGCATCGAAATGAACGCGATCAATCCCGCCAATACGTTTCAAGTCCCGCAGATCGGCATCCACAATCCGCGCGTGTACGACTTTCTGTTGGAGCGCCTCGTACAGGTCGTGCGCGATGCCAATCTCGCGCTCGTGCCGGTCGAAGTCGGCACGTCGAGCGTCGCGATCGAAGGCTGGAATCGAAATCGTCGCGGACGTGGCGCGGTCGACAACGAATTGACGGTGACGCGCGTTGACACGACCGACGGGAAACCTCTGGCCGTGTTGGTCAATTTCACGGCCCATCCCACCTTCATGTCCGCCGAAGACATGTTGTTTTCCGGCGGGTGGCCCGGCCACATGCAACGCACGCTCGAGTCGCTCATTGGACAGGGCGTCACGGCGATGTACTTCAACGGCGCCGAAGGCGATCAATCGCCAATCGGGCGGGCCGACGCCGGCGACAGCCATTGGGAACGCGCTGAACGATACGGCCGCGATCTAGGCATTGTCGCCTGGCAACAATGGCAGGACACGACCGCCGAAGAAGACCCCGCACTGGCGTATCATGCTCACACCATCGCCCTGCCCCGCCGCACCTGGCACCCTGACTTCAAGAAGACGGGTGGCGCCGAGTACGGCCTGAGCGAAGATCTGCTCGAAGCCATGCTGCCGCGGATGTTTCCCGACAAGATCGATAGCGTCTCGGTGCGACTGGGCGACCTGCTGATCGTGGGCGTGCCGGGCGAAATGGCCGCGTCGCTGGGGCTGAAGATCAAGTCCGAAGCCGGCCGCACCACCGGCGCGAAGCATCCGGTGATCGGCGGATTGGCCGATGCCTGGATCAGCTACATGCTGCCGGCCGACGAGTATCGCCGCGGCGGCTACGAGTCGAGCGTTAGTTTCTACGGCGAGACGTTGGGTGACACGGTCGTGGCCGGGGCCTTGGCCGGCGTGGCCGAAATGCCGCGATAACCTTGCGTTACGTCGCAGGCCGTGCGACTCGCTGCGAGCCGAGAAACTGCCGCTCGCGGCATCCGGCAAGTCACGCGCGGAGCCGACGCTAGGGCCATTTTCCTGGCCCCCATTTTCGGGCCTCGCTCCAGGCCAAAAAAAGTAGTTGACAACCCGCCGACAAATTACTACGATCCGTAGTACTTTGATTCGTAGTAGTAAATCCGCGGGGAAGCAACGGATGACAAAACGGTCTTTCGACAATTTGGGAGAGCTGCAAGCGGCCGCGATGAACGCGGTGTGGGATTTGGGCGAAGCGACCGTTGGCCAGGTCCGCGAAAAGCTTGCTAGCGAAAAGGAGCTGGCCTATACCACCGTATTGTCGGTGATGCAGAAACTGGAAAAAGCGGGCTGGCTGCAACATCGCACCGATGGCCGCACCTACGTTTATCTTCCGCGACGCTCGCGAACCGATGCCGGCCGCAACGCGCTCCGACAATTCACCGAGCGGATGTTCGGGGGCGACCCGCTCGTGCTGTTCGAACACCTCGTCGATGACGAACGCCTGACCGACTCGGAATTGGCCCAATTGCGGAAGATTCTTGAGCGACGCCGTAAGGAGCTGCGCGATGATTAACACTGCAAACATCATTGGCACTTTGACGTGGGACATCCTTTGGCAAAGCAGCGTCATTCTTGCGCTGGGGCTGCTGATTGCGCGACGCATCACGCAGCAACCTGCCAAGGCCCATGCCGTGTTGGCCTTGTCGCTGGTGGCCGCCGTCACGGCACCGCTGGCCAGCCAGGCGGTTCGCCACGGTGGCTGGGGACTCTTGCCGCCCGAACCGAAGAAAGTCGCCGCGGCCGATCGCCCTGTCCAAGCGTACTCAGTCGCAATGACGCGGGAGCCGCAACCGTCCGACTTGCACACGGTGCGCACGCCCGACGACGAACAGTCGCAAGGCATCTCAACCAACCGCTTCTTGGACCAGGGTGAACCGCCTCTCGACGCAGTCGCGTCGCCCCGCACGGCGGAACCCGCGGTGCCGGCGCCCGCATTGATCAAGTCGGCCATCCTCAAGCCGGCTGACGCGCCGTACCGTTTCGCCGGACTGGCCCCAGCGGTGCTGGCCATCGCGTGGATGGGCGTGACGCTGCTCTTGGCCGTTCGCCTGATGCGCGGCGCGATCGCCGGACATCGATTGCTCGCCTCCGCGGGGCCATGCGAAAGCGCCGAGGTGACGTTTGCCCTGGAGTCTGCGCGGCGACAATTGAACCTGGGCAACGTTGAGTTCCGCACGCTGCGGTCGGCCCGGGTACGCTGCCCGATGATCTGGTGCTGGGGACGCGCGCCGCGGTTGATCCTGCCAGACGACGCGGCGACGACCTGGTCGCGCGAAACTTGGACGCCCGTGCTCTGCCATGAACTGGCCCATTGGAAGCGGCGCGACCACTGGTCGGCCCTGCTGGCCGAGCTGGTTTGCATCGCGCTGCCATGGCAAGTGCTGGCCTGGTGGGCTAAGCGAGGACTCGAACACACCAGCGAACAAGCGTGCGACGACTGGACGGTCGCCGCCGGACACTCGCCGGTCGACTACGCCGAAGTCCTGCTCGGATTGGCCGCGCAGGCCGATCCGCCGCTGGCACTGGCCGCCGTGCGTCGCCGATCCGGCTTGGCCGCGCGCGTGCAACACATCATTACCCAGGCCGTGCCGCGTCCGAGCCTCGGGCGGCTCTGGGCAGTCGCCGTGCTTGGGCTGACCCTGCTGGGGATTGGCGGCGCCGCGGTGTGCCAGCGGGGCGTGGCCCGCGCTGATTCGGCTCCGCCAGCCACCGCCGAAGCGAGCGCCGACGCAACTGCCGACTCGAAAGCCGCGCCACCTAAGAAAGCTGCGAAACCCGCCAAGCCGGCAGCGAAGCCGGCGGACATGCCCTCCCGCAGCCCAAGAGGCGCAAGCGCCACGGGCGTGTTTATCCCGGGCGGGTCCGCGTTGACCGAAGCGATGGCAGCCGCCAACAAGATTCCGGCCGGCGACGAGCAGGCAACTGACGCGGATGACACGGACTACCACAAGACGGTTGCCGGCCGCGTCGTCGATCCAGATGGAAAGCCCCTTGCAGGAGCCGATGTCTACTTGGAAGCGGCCTACGTAGCAACGCGTGTCGGTGAGTCATGGCCCGGCCCGAAACGGCTGACTAGCGGCACGACTGGCGCGTCCGGACAGTTCTCACTGGAGTCGTCGTTTTTAAAGAAAGATCTCAATAGCTTGGTTCTGGCCATTCGCGCGCGGGGATTCGGCGTGCGGAGCAAGACGTTTTCCGTCAACGACGTTGACGACCCAATCGAGATTGCGCTTGAACCCTCCCAGCCGATTGAAGGTACGGTCTACTCGCCTAATGGCCAGCCGGTACCCAATGCGAAGGTCCGCGTGCAGCAGATCTATCGGACCGTCGAGCGCGATGCCTCGGAGGAGGAGCGGAAGCAAGCCTGGTACCTGAACCTAACCCCCGACGAGATCAAATCGACCAACCCTCGACCGTACTGGCCGGAGATTGTCACGACCGACGACCAAGGCCAGTTCCGCTACGACGACCTGATCCCTCGTTCGGCGGCGGCCGTCATGACCGTCCTGACCGATGAATACGCGCCAACCCGGGTCGCGGTTGCCGGTCCCAACTCGCGAAAGCCGGACTACGAGACCTACCGTGATCCTAAGTTCATGCTCGTGCTGGAGCCGCCGTACGTCGTCGAAGGCCGCTTCCTGGACGAGAAGACCGACGAACCGATACCTGGCGTCCGATTGACTGTGATGCCAATGTCGAATCGTCGCGGCGGCAACCGCGTTGATTCGCTCGAAGTGACGACCAACGACGAGGGACGCTACACACTGCGACTCGGCGCCGCCGACACCTACTGGACCCAGATCTATCCGCCGGCCGGCTATCCCGGCATCAACCGCTCGATCAGCTCGCGCGAGATCGACCAATTGGGCGGGATGCGAAAAATCGTGAATTATGAAGTCAAACTGCGTCCCGGACTGCTCGTGCGCGGTCGCGTGGTCGCCCAAGACACCGGCGAGCCTGTTGCGGGCGCAGGAGTCGTCTATCAGCCGCCACGCAAACGCAAACTGGGAATCAACAGCGAATTCCGACCCGTCGAGACCGACGCGGACGGCAACTTCGAAGTCACCGCGGTCGATGGCGTTGGGTTCCTGTTGGTTGATGCGCCGGGCACGGGGTTCTACCGCGTCAAGCTGGACGACGAGCGTACCAACTCCAGTCGCGGCCCGCTCAGTCCGCATGGGTATCTGGAAGTCGATATCCCGTCCGAGGGCTCGGCTGAACCGTACGAGATTGCGCTGAAGCGCGGCACGGAACTAGTAGCCCATGTGGTTGGTCCGGACGGCAAGCGGGTGAAAAAGCTCCTGGCCGGATATGAGGAATCGGAAATGGATCCGATGTTCCAAAGCCGCGAGTGCAACGATGGCGTTTTCCGAATGGACGCGGCCGAACCGGGGCGCACGTATCGCGTGTTCCTTTTCTCCGAAGATGCCAAAGCCGGCAAAGTCGCCGAGTTGGCGGCGCCGACCGATGGCAAACCGCTCGAAGTAAAACTCGAGCCCTGTGCCACGGTTCGCGGGCGCTACGTCTACGAGACCGGTTCTCCGGCGCCGGAGGTCACCAACTTTTCGCACTTTGCGCTTCGCCCGGATCAACAGCCCGACGAGGACAGGATCTTCAATTTACCGTTCTACGACAACCTAACGCGCTATCGACCGCCGTCGCACATTTCCGACGCCGATGGCAACTTCGTGCTCGACGGCATCGTGCCGGACGTAAACTACTATCTCAGCGTGAACTTCAAGTTCGAGAACGGTAAGGGCTACTACCCGATCGGAACGCTCAAACCGGGCGAGGTCCGCGACGTCGGTGAACTGGTAATCTCGCCCAATTGAACCATCGCGCCAAACTCATGAATCACACGACCACCACCGACTGGAAGCAGCAGCCTCGCGATGCCTGGCTGGCCTACGAGCCAAGCCCTGACGAACCGTGGGACTTGACCAAGGTGTTGCGGATGCACCGTCGAGCGGGCCTGGGGACCACGTGGGCCGATGCCGAGCGCGACGTGGCTGACGGGTACGATGCGGCGATCAAACGCCTGCTCGAAGGCGCACCAACCGGACCTGACGGACGAACAGCCGAAGCTCTCGACATGTTCGCCGACGCGATGCTCGACTCGTATCGGGCCGGTAGCGCGGCGCTCGACCCGGTCCGAATCGCGTGGCTCCACCGGCTGACGTTCACCGCCTGGCCGCTGCGCGAGCGCATGATTCTGGCCTGGCACACGCACTATGCCACCAGCGAAACGAAGGTATTCGAGAAAGAAACACTTGTCGAACAACACCTGGTTCAGCGCCGATTGTGGCGCGCTCCCACGAGCGAGTTGCACCTGGCCATGCTGCGCGATTCGGCCATGCTCTACTGGCTGGACGGCGCGTCGAACTTGCGTTCGAGTGTCAATGAGAATCTGGCCCGCGAGTTCTTCGAGTTGTTGGCGCTGGGTGTGGGCAACTACTCGGAGCAAGACGTCCGCGAGTCGGCTCGCGCACTGACTGGCTGGCAGCGCGTGCCGGAACGAACCAAGGAGCTGAAATACCTCGAGTCGATGCATGACCCGGGCGAGATGACGATCCTCGACCATACTGGCAACTGGCGCGACGAAGACGTCGTGCGGATAGCCAGCGCTCAGCCGGCCGCCGCGCAGCGCATTGCCTGGCGGCTCTGGAGGACGTTTGTCTCGAACGTCGACGAGCCGACGCCCGAACTGTTGGAAGGACTGGCAGCGACGATGCGCGTCGATGGCGACGTGGACGTGAGCCACGGGCTCGAGACCCTGTTGCGCAGCCGGCTGTTTCACTCCACGGCCTACGTCGATCGTCGCGTGCCAAGCCCGGTCGAGTGGACGGTGGGCGTGCTGCGATCGTGCGAAGCGTTTCCGCCGCGGCCGAACCTGATCGAGGTATCGGCCGCGATCGACCGCATGGGCCAGCGGTTTTTCCGGCCGCCGAACGTGGCCGGTTGGCCCGGCGGGATGGAGTGGCTGGCCGGGCCGGGTCTGGTCGCGCGTCAGAACTTTGCCGCCTGGCTTACCGGAGGCGAATCGAAAGTGCCGGTCGAACATTGGGACCAGGTCCGCGTCGAGCATCAGGTCGCGTCGGGCGACGCGGAAATCGAATTCTGGACGACATTGCTCTGGGGACGCACGGCCAGCAGTGAAGAGCAGGCCGCACTGGCCGAACCGTTCGATCAGAACAAACCCGACGCACGGGCACGGTTGGTCCGCGCCGTGCTTTGTGCCCCCAACGCCCAACTCTGCTAACGGAGGACACCCCGATGTGGTCACGACGCGAATTCCTGGTTCGTAGCGGCGCAGTTTGTGGCAGTGCGATCGGGTTGGGATCAGCCGCGCCGCAATGGTGGCAACGCGTTGCACTCGCTGCCGAAAAGGCGACTAGCGGCCGCAAGCTGGTGGTCATCGAGTTGCGCGGCGGTAACGACGGACTGAACACCGTGGTGCCGTTCGCGGATGATCGGTACCACAAGGCCCGCCCCACATTGGGAATCAAGGCTGAGGACGCCATCAAGTTGGACGATCATCTCGGGCTGCACCCGGAGATGACGGCGTGGAAGCCGTTGTGGGAGGACGGCAAGCTGGCGATCGTCGAGAATTGCGGATACCCCAACCCCAATCGGTCGCACTTCGAGTCGATGGATATCTGGCACGCCGGCCAGATCGGTACGGCTGCAACGTCCGGTTGGTTGGGGCGCGCCGCGGATCGTGGCGAAGCGGGCGAGTTGTGTTACGTCGGCGACGGCGCCGCGTCGTTGGCCCTGTCGCGGCGTCTCGGCACAGTGGCCGCGCTCGAGAGGCTGACCGACTTGCGGTTGGATGAAGGTGTGCCGCCGTTGCGATTGACCAGCGGGCCCGGTGAAGAAGATCTGGCGTTGGCCATCGCCAAGCGGATGCGCGACGTGCGCAAGTTGTCGGATCGCTTGCCGCAGCCGCAGAGCGAACCCGACCCGACCACCGTTTCGACCAACGAAGTGCTCAATGCACGGCTAGAGATCGTTCGTACGTTGATCGAACGGGACGAACCGTTTCGCGTCTATTACACCGCCCTGCCCGGCTTCGACACGCACGCTCAGCAGTCCGGAACGCACGGGCGGCTGTGGCGGCAAACCGCGACCGCGGTCAGCGAGTTTCTGGCAAGTCTCAAGAAAGCCAAGCTGGACGACGACGTCACCGTGTTCCTCTTTTCGGAGTTCGGTCGGCGAGTCCACGAAAACGGCTCGGCCGGAACCGACCACGGCGCAGCGGCGCCGGTCTTTGTGCTGGGCAATCGAGTCGCTGGCGGCATTCAAGGCGGCGTGCCGAATCTGGCCGACTTGGACAATGGCGACCTGCGGCATCAAGTCGACTTTCGCGATGTGTACGCCGCGTTGCTCGGCGATTGGTTGGGTGTCGATCCGAGCGTCGTCTTGGACCGCGATCGATCGACGCTCAAGCTGTTTGCGTAGCGGCGCGCTACCGCTGCCTCGTCGGCGGACTACGCCTCGCCCTCGGGTTCGGCCGGCACGCTCAGTTCGCCCTCGGGCTGGGGCGCTTGCTGTTGCGCGTTGAGCATGCCTTCGAACAATCCGGCCTGCCACAGCAGCACAATCGTGACCATCACCGGCGTCACGAATCGAATCAACACCTTCCAGACGGCACCCAACGCGGCGCCGGATCTGACCAGGTGACGGAACCCGCTGAGGCTATCCTCAGGCAGGACGAGCCAGCCGGCGACGATCGCGATCAACAGACCGCCGACCGGCAGCATGTATCTCGACACGAGGTCGTCGAGCCAGGTCTGCAGCGTCAGTGGTTCGCCCCCCGACGAAGCCCAGGCGACGGTCACTCCGGCGGCGCATGCCAGGCCAAGCGCCCAAATGGCCAACCCAACGCCCCAAGTCGCTACAGGACGCGTCCAACCGAATTCGTCCACGACGTACGCCACGGTTACTTCCAACAGCGAGATGCCCGAACTCCAGGCGGCGAACACGACCAGCCCGAAGAAAACCGGCGCGACAATTGCGCCTCCGGGCATGGTGACGAACAAGTCGGGCAGAGTTTGGAACAGGAGTCCTGGGCCTTTCGATGGCTCGAGATTGGCATCGAATACGATCGCAAAGATCACGGTGCCGGCCAACAGGGCAACGATCGTGTCGAGTGCGGCAATCGTCACGCTATCGCGAATCACGTGTCGCTCGTCCTTGAGGTACGAACCGTAGGTGACCATCGCGCCCATGCCGAGCGAAAGCGTGAAAAAGGCGTGCCCCAGTGCCTCGAGAACGGCCGCCGAGGTGAGTTTCGTGAAGTCGGGCTCAAACAGAAATGATAGCGATTTGTCCAGGCCGCCGGTGTAGCCTACGTAGGCGACCATCGCGAACAGGATGATGAACAACAGCGGCATCAATGTCGAGCACAAGAATTCGATGCCGCGGTGAACTCCCAGCATCACGACGCCGATCGTCATCACCATGAACGCGGTATGACAGATGCTTGCGGTGCGCGCATTTTCGGCCAATGTCTCGAAGGCCGTGACATCGCCAAACTCGACGCCGCGGATCAACCCCAGCGCAAGCAGGAAAAAGTAAATGGCCCAACCGGCCACGACCGAATAAAAGGCCAACATCAGAAACGACGACAGGACTCCGAGAAATCCGGTCAAATAGCTGAAGAATGTTCCGGTCACCCCTTTGCTCTTGGTCAAGTTGCGCAGCGCGCCAAGGATATCGCGGCCACCGCGGCGCCCGATGATCAACTCAGCGTACATCAGCGGCAATCCGACGAGCGCGATGCAGATCAGATAGACCAAGACGAAAGCGCCGCCTCCATACTCGCCAGTGATGTAGGGAAACTTCCAGATATTTCCCAACCCCACCGCGCTGCCGACCGCGGCCATCATGAACCCAAAGTTACTGGCGAAATTACCGCGTTTAGAAGTCGTGTCCTGGCTCATGGGTGTTTCCCGTGAATTCTGGCGATTGGGCCGACGCGGCGCATCATCGGCCGTCCGGCGCGAAGCAAATCCCACAATGCGCCCAGCGCGATCGAATGCGAAATGTTACACGACGGCGGCCGGCGCAGATGTATTCGTCACGTGCCGCAGGGTCTCAACGCGATCCCGTCCCTTGTCGTGGCGCGGCCCAGTCTATTCGGCGGGCAACACGCGGGTCAAGCCGAGCGACAGTTGACTACGTGCCGCGGCGTGCGCAGCCGCCCAGCAGCGCTCGGATCCTCATGCGGTCGATGACCAGCCACAGTACGGAGACGGTGTGCTGGCCTGCTCTCTGTGCGCCGATTGCATCGCGGCATGTGATCTCCGCTTGCCGCGGCTCTTGCCTGGCGCGTGGTTCGCTAGTCGCGCCGCCAATCGAGTCGGACGTGCATTACAATCAAGTGGCGCCGCTGGCCGGGCAGGATCCGGTCCGCCGGCGCGTTCTCCTCGGGCGGTGACTGGCACGCCGGACGGCAACCGGCATAGAATGGCGCGGGTCGGCCGCGAAACAATCACGGAGGAAGTTCTCAGTCATGGCGCTCACGCTGGTTATCTTTGGTGCCTCCGGTGACCTGACGAGCCGTAAGCTCGTGCCGGCCCTCTATCACCTATTTCAAAAGGACCGATTGTCCGCCGACACACGGATCGTGGGCTTTTCCCGAACTACCTATTCCGATGAGGCGTGGCGCGAGTCGCTGGCCGAAACGACCGCAAAGTTTAGCGGCAAGCGATTCGATCCGGATGCTTGGAAACGTTTCGCGCCGCTGCTGCATTACCAGCCAGGCGATTTGCAAAGCGACGACGACTTCGATGCCCTGCACGCGCGGCTGGTGCGGCTGGAAGACGCGGACCGCGTCGTGCGCGTCTACTACCTGGCCACCGCACCGCAATTCTACGAAGAGGCCGTCGGCCGGCTTGGCGCCAGCGGCCTGGCCATCCAAGCCCACGGCCCGCGGCGAATCGTCATCGAAAAACCGTTCGGCACCGATTTGGCAACGGCCCACCGGCTTAATGAGGCCGTTCACCAGGTCTTCGACGAAGAGCAGGTCTATCGCATCGACCACTACCTGGGCAAGGAAACAGTCCAGAACATCATGGTGCTGCGGTTCGCCAATTCCATCTTCGAGCCGGTCTGGAACCGTAACTACATCGACCACGTGCAAATCACCGTGGCCGAGGAAGTGGCCGTCGGCCAGCGCGGCGCGTTCTATGATCGGACTGGCGTGCTGCGCGACATGTTTCAGGGCCACTTGCTGCAACTGCTCATGACGACCGCGATGGAAGCGCCGGTTCGCTACGACGCCGAAGCGGTGCGCGACGAGAAGGTCAAGATCCTCAGCGCCATCACGCCCATGGACAAGTCCGAGGTGGCCAGCGACACCTTGCGCGGGCAGTACCGGGGCTATCGCGACGAGCCGGGCGTGGCCGCCGACAGCGAGACCGCGACGTTCGCGGCGATCAAGCTGGCCGTCGACAACTGGCGTTGGCAGGGCGTGCCGTTCTATCTGCGCAGCGGCAAGGCCATGTCGTGCCGCACGACGCAGATCGTGATTCAGTTTCGCAGCCCGCCGACGATGGTCTTTGGCGCTGGTTCAACGAAGGTGTGTGATGCCAACAAGCTGGTGATCCAAATTCAGCCGGCCGAAGGTATTCAACTGCTGTTTCAAACTAAGGTGCCCGACACCGAGATGAGGCTCCGGCTCAGCGAGCTCGATTTTAGTTTTCAGCGCGAGTTTGCCGGAGCGCTGCCCGAAGCCTATGAGCGCCTACTGCTGGACGCGTTTTCAGGTGATGCCAGCCTGTTTGCTCGCAGCGACGAGGTGGAGCTGGCCTGGGGTATCATCGATCCGATCGTCGAGGCCTGGCAATCTGGCGACGGGCCGCCGCTGGAAATCTACGAAGCGGGATACTGGGGTCCGACCAGCGCAGCCGACTGGATGGAAGGCCAATGCCGAAGTTGGTTCGACGTTTGCCCCGTGATTGAGTGATGCCTCGCAATTCGACGTCGCGGCCTTCGGCGGCGCAGCCATGACCGATTGCAGCGCGCTTTGCCATTGCGCGTGTGCCAGAAAGCACTTGCTGCGCGGCCCGTCGCGTGTCGGAGGCCATCCGCGAGGCTATCATGGGTACCACTCAACCATTGCCATCGCTCCGCCATCAACGCACCTATCGAGAGAGCAACATGCGAGTCTTTCTGCGCGGCATCTGCATTGGATCCATTATCTCTTCGATCCTATGGGGCACGGCGTCGCCGGCCCCCGGCGCCGAGCCGCATGAACGCGCGACCCGACCGCCCAACGTGATCGTGATCTTTGCCGACGATCTGGGTTATGGCGACTTGCGTTGCTACCGGCATCCAACGATAGCTTCGCCGCACTTGGATCGGATGGCGGCCGAAGGTGTGCTCTGCACGCAGTTCTATGTGGCTGCCTGTGTCTGCACACCCAGCCGGGCCGCGCTGTTGACCGGTCGGCTGCCGATTCGTAACGGCATGTGCAGCGACAAGCGACGCGTGTTGTTTCCCGATTCGATCGGCGGGCTCCCGCACGATGAAGTCACGATCGCCGAGTTGCTCAAGACCAAAGGCTACGCATGCGGCTGCGTGGGCAAATGGCACTTGGGTCACCTGCCGAAGTTTCTACCGACCGAGCACGGATTCGACCGGTATTTCGGCATACCCTACAGCAACGACATGAAGCCCGCCGTGCTGATGCGCGACACCAAAGTGGTCGAAGAGCCAGTCGATCAAACGACGTTGACCAAACGCTACACCGACGAGGCCGTATCGTTCATCCGCCAGAGCCACGAGCAGCCGTTCTTCTTGTATTTCGCTCACACGTTTCTCCACGTGCCGCTGTTTGCGTCCGACGATTTCCGCGAAACCAGCCGCCGCGGACTCTATGGGGATGTCGTCGAAGAGCTCGACTGGAGCGTCGGGCGCGTGCTCGAAACGGTCCGCGAACTGGACATCGCCGACAACACGCTCGTGTTCTTCACCAGCGACAACGGTCCCTGGCTGATCAAGAATCGCGATGGCGGCTCGGCCGGGTTGTTGCGAGGCGGCAAAGGTTCGACCTGGGAGGGCGGCATGCGCGAACCAGCGATTGCCTGGTGGCCCGGACGCATTCCCGCCGGGCGCGTCACGACCGCGATTTCCAGCTCGCTGGATTTGTTGGCCACGATCGCCGCGCTGGCCGACGCCAGCTTGCCCGACGACCGCACGCTGGATTCGCTCGATCTGAGCGACGTGTTGTTCGACAACGGCAGTGGACCTCGACAAACCATGTTCTACTACCGGGGCCGTAAACTGATGGCAGTTCGCTCAGGTCCATGGAAGGCCCATTTCATGACGCAAGCCGGCTATCGTCAGCCGCGTGCGGAGTCGCACGATCCGCCGCTGCTGTACCATCTGGAACACGACCCTTCGGAGCGCCACGATCTGGCGAAGAAGCATCCGGAAGTGATCGCGGAAATTCGCGAATTGGTTGCGCGCCACACCGCCGGCGTCGAGGCGCCGGATTCGCAGTTGGAGTTGCGCGCTACAAGGCAGCCTGCGGAAAAGCCCGGTGGCGCAAATTGACGCACCGCACGGGCAACGAGGCGGCTGCCACCGGAAAATGGACGTCGACGAAACCCTGGTCGGCCAGCAGCTTGCGGGTGGCACCGTCGGCCGGCAGCGTCGACTTGAGCAGCACAAGTTCGTGCGCCTCCAAGCGACATGCCACCCGGGCGGCGATTGAATCGCTCGTCACATCCCAGTTGTACGGTAACCGGTCCTTGCGCTGCGCGTCGTCGCGCATGAAGTCGGCAACGTCGAACACCCGCACTCCGGCGGTACCGGTGGTGAGCAAATCATTGGCCCGGTGTACCAGCGACGCGTCGGGCAACAACTCGGCAGCCAGTGCCGCGGTCATGCTCATCGCGTGAATCGCGAGCCAATGGGCCGTTTCCGGCGGCATCGCCTGGGCCCGATCGAGCTGGCGCAGCGCCTCGACGATCGCCCCGCCGCCCGCGACAACGACGTTTGTGGCCGGCGACTGCTTTGCCAACCAGCGGCAAAACATGTCGGCCAGATCGGGCCAGTCGAGTAGACTCCCGCCAAGCTTGATGACACGCACCGGCCCGCTCATTGAGATCCTTCGCGCGCGATGACGGCCAGTGCGTGGGCCGGCGCGCAGCGTGACAACTCAGCGCCCAACTCGCGCGACAGCGAAACGACGGCCGCCTTCAACTTCAACTCGTCGAGCAGCCGGCGGGCCAGAAACTCTCCACGGCCGGAAATCACGACCGTGTGGGGCGGCTGCTGCAATCGAGCAATCAATTGCACGGCGATCCCGCCGATCTTGCGCAACTGTGCCTGGGAGAGCGCATCGGCCACGAGCCGCGCGTCGGTCTCGCTGAACATCTCGCGATCGGCACAAATAGATCGCGCCAGACGATCGTGGGCCGCCTGCTTCGTCGCGGGACGACGGTCGGCCGTGGCCCGATTGTTCGGCTCTTCCGGCAGATCGCCCAACGTGAGATACACGTCCCACATCGTGGCGAACACCTCTTGCGCCAGCGGGCACTTGCGGCCGCGCCACGGCACGAGCGACGACATCGCGCAGACCGGTCCGCGCTGCACGCCGGTGTAGACCAATTCACCGTTGACCATGCGGTTCGGATCCGTCTTGCCGATGGTCACCGGCACGCCGTCGACCAGCGGGATCAAGTCGCAGGTGGTCGAACCGATGTCGATCAACAATCCCGTGCCCTCGGGCACGTAACGGCCGGCAAATCGGGCCAGCGCGTGCCAATTGCTAGAGGCCGCCAAGAGCGGTTGACGTCTGGCGGTTTGCAGCGAAACAAGATTGCCGTTGGTCAAATAGACGCGCGTGTGGCGGCCGTCAACTGCCACCTCAAGAGCCGCCAGAATCGCTTGGACGCCTTCTGATTTGGTCGCGTAGCAGTCGGCCAACTCGCCGGTCATTGTGGCCGCAATATGGTCGACCTTGGGCACCAGCGCGATCAACGAACGCAAAGCATCGGCCAGTTGATGCGGGTTCTCCCACAACGGAAACGGCTGCGACACGGCAAAGCCCAGGCCGTCAGCGGCCTTGAGGTTGGCGCCACCGATATCGAGAGCCAACCATTTCATACGCCACCCGATTGTGTCACAAACTCGCTTCGCGCCGTGTACCAGCGACGAAATGCTTCGCCCTGCCGCTGGTCATACGCTCGCCGCAGCGCGGTATCAAATGGCAACCTCGTTCCCGCTCCACACGCGCCCGGCGGCTTCGAATTGTAGCGGTCCCTCGTTCCAAGACAACTCGACTTGCTCACCCTCGGCAACCGCAATCATCGCCGCCGCCAGGTTCCCCACGCACAATGCGCGCAGGCCGACGTACGACGTCGTGACGCGCGGATTGATTTCGATGACAACGTCTTGCGCCCCGCGCGGATCGTGTCCGAGCACCAGATCGACGCCTATGTAGCCGAATGGGCTCTCGAGAGTCTCCACGGCCCGCATGGCGAGACGAACGGCGCGCTTGGCCAGCATCGGCTCAAGCGGCAGCGATCCGCCCTGGTACGCAAAGCTTCCGTCCTGCTCGATGTGCTGACGACAACCCATCAGCGGCACCATGCCGCGCGGACCGCACAGAATCGCCACGCTGGCCGGCGTACCGGCGCAGAACGTTTCCAATCGCAGATCGCAATCGGCGACGTCCGACAAATCTCCGGGACTGTCTATCAACCGCACGCCCAAGCTGCCCGCTCCGTCGCACGGCTTCAGCACCGCCGGGTACAGGGCATCGTCCGGCAATCGATCGCCTCGGACAATCCGAATGCCTGTCGGCACAGGAATTCCGTGTGCGGCCAGGTGCTCGATCGTGGCTTGCTTGTCCGAAGCAAGTCGCACCAACGGCGGCGCAGGGCCGAGCAATCGGCCGCCAGCCTGTTCCACCAGGCGGCACCGGCCGAGCAAATGCCCATTGAACTCCGGCGCGATGATCAAGGTCCAATCGGCACCGGCGGCCCGGCTTCGCGCGATCTGTTCCGACTGCCGCGCGGACCGAACCACGTGCGTCGTAACGCCCGGCACCTGGCACGGACCAAGGCGCACGTCGCGCGTCACTTCGACGCGTGCACCACGAAGCGCCGCGAAATCGGCCGCGGTGGCGTGCAGCATCGCGCCGCCCTCGTCCAGCAGCGACTCCGGAGGCGGCGCATCGCCTGTCGCATACCAGGCGCCGCCGGTGACAAACTCGTCGATCAGGATCCGCAAGGTGGACCGCCCCTTCTTCCACAACACTCCGCGTTGCGCGTCGGCGGATAAGCCCGTCGGCTAGAAGATGCCGAGTTGGTCGCGGGCAGCCTCGGTCATCCGATCGGGACTCCACGGCGGCACCATCACCATCTTGACTTCGACGTTGCCCACGCCCTCGAGTCGCTCCAGCACTGTCTTCGATTGAGAGACCAATTGCGGGCCGGCCGGGCACGCCGGGCTGGTAAGCGTCATTTCGATCGTCACGTTCGTCTTGTCGTCGGCGTCTTCCAGGTTCACGACGTAAACCAATCCCAAGTCGATGATGTTGACGAAGAGCTCCGGATCAACCACCTCCTTGAGCGCCTCGCGTACCGAATCTTCGCTAATCGCCATGGCTGTGCCTCCGTCGTCAGAATCCGGGTGCTGTGAGACAGATCATCCTACCATCATGATACGATTGTCCGCGCGCGACAACGTGCATTTCCCTCCTGCCATCCAGCGAATCGTGGTGCCGCCGTCGGGCATTCGCCCTACTGGCTGAGCTTCACGAGGACGTCGTCGCCGTCGATCTTTACCTCGTGAGACCGGGTCGGCTTTGTCGCCGGCATGGTCAACGCGCGTCCGTCGCGGACATCGAATTTGGCTCCGTGCCGCGGGCAAGCGATCTCGAATCCCTCTAGCGTCCCCTCGCCCAAGGGCCCGCCGTCGTGCGTGCAGACGTCGTCAATCGCGTAAAAATTCCCCGCCGTGTGGATCAAGACGATCAACTCCTCGTCCACTTCCACGACCTTACGGCCGGGATCGGGAATGTCGGCAACTTTGGCAACCGGAACATACTCGGACATGGCAACTCATCCTGGCAAGGCTCGCGAGAGACGACGGTTCGGCCCCGGCGGGCGTATCGCGGCTGGATGCCGCACCGAGGAATACTCGCGGCATCAGGGCGAACAGGCGATCGACAGACGCACGCTAGTCGTACTCGCGGATGCGCCGCCCAATCGCCTCGCCCAAGGCTTCTCGCACGCTCTCGATTGTAATGCGGTCGAACACCTGTTGGAAAAAACCGGCGACGACCATCCGCACGGCTTCGTTGCGCGTCAGGCCGCGGCAGCGCGCGTAGAAGAGCTGCTCGTCGTCCACACGGCCCGTGGTCGATCCGTGGGTGCAGCGTACGTCGTCGGCAAGGATTTCCAGCCCGGGAATCGAATCGCTACGGGCGTGCTCCGAGAGCATCAGGTTGTCGGCCCGCTGATACCCGTCGGTGCGCTGCGCCTCGGGATCCACCTTGATCATGCCGCGCCAGACGGTCCGCGATCGATCCTGAAGCGCGATCTTGTAGAGCAGATCGCTGGTACAAGAGGGCGCCTCGTGGTGCTGAAGCGTGTGGTACGACAAGTGCTGTTTACCCTCGGTAAACATCACACCGTTGACCTGGGCCCGCGCCTCGGGCCCGCACAGCGCGACATGTTGATTCACTTTGGCCAGTCGACTGCCGAGCGCCGCAATAGTCCATTGCAGCGATCCACCGGCTGCGACCGTCGCCTTCTGATGGGCAAAGTGCCAAACGCCGGTCGACCAATTCTGAAAGTTGACGTAGCGCAGACGCGCGCCGGGCCCCACCAGCAATTCGATGGCTCCGCAGTGCAGTCCGGGCGCGGCGGCGTCCAGACTGGCCGTCTCGGCCAGGAGCGTCGCTTCGGCCCCTTCTTCGAGAACGACCAACGCATGCCCCAAGTCGGACCCGCCGGGCGACAACACAGACAGCATGTGCAACGGCTCGTCGATGACGACGCCCTGGGGCACGTACAGCAGGGTTCCGCCGGACCAGGTCGCGGCGTGCAACGCGGCAAACTTGTCGGCCGACCGGTCGACGGCACGAAACAGGTGCTCGCGCACCAAATCCCCGTGGTCAACCACCAATTCGTCGAGGCTGCCGAACAAGACGCCCTGGCTGGCCCACTTCTGTCGCAACTGCTGAGCTTGCGACTGGCTGTCGACCGACGCGCACTGGCCGCCCAAATCGACGCCGCGTGTCAGCAGACCGTCGGGTAGTTCGGCAGTCGATGCATCGGACGGGAGACCGAATTTGTCCAGATGAAACAAGCGGATGTCAGTACGCATCCACTCTTCGTCGCGCTGGCTGGGCAGCGGCAGCGATTCGAACTGCTGCCACGCGTCGCGCCGCAACTTGCTGAGCCAGTCCGGCTCGTTGCGCGACTGCAGAAACGCATCAAAGGCTTCCTGATGAAAGCCCAAACTCGTGGTCGCTTCGCTCATGAGTGCATCTTCGAACGGACGGTCCTTGCGGAACGCCGCTAGCCGACCGATCCCTCCATCTGCAACTCGATGAGGCGGTTCATTTCCACCGCGTATTCCATCGGCAGTTCTTTGATCAACGGCTCGATGAACCCGTTGACGATCATCGTGTTGGCCTCGGGTTCGGACAATCCGCGGCTGGTGAGGTAGAACAGTTGCTCCTCACCGATGCGCGAAACGCTGGCCTCGTGCCCGATCGACACGTCCTGCTCATCGACTTCGATGTAGGGATAGGTATCGCTGCGGCTTTGCGGGTCGAGAATCAACGCGTCGCAAACAACGCTCGACTTGGATCGTTGCGCGCCGCTTTCGACTTTGACCAGTCCGCGATAGCTCGATCGACCGCCGTTCTTGGAAATCGACTTCGAGATGATCCGACTCGACGTATCGGGCGCGCAGTGGACCACCTTTGCCCCGGCATCCTGATGCTGGCCGGCCGAGGAAAACGCGATCGAAAGGATCTCGCCGCGGGCGCCCGGCTCCATCATGTAGACCGCCGGATACTTCATGGTCAGTCGGCTGCCGAGGTTGCCGTCGATCCATTCCATCAGTGCGCCTTCGTAGGCAACGGCGCGCTTTGTCACCAGGTTGTAAATGTTGTTGGCCCAGTTTTGGATCGTCGTGTAGCGGCAGCGGGCGTGCTTCTTGACGACGATCTCGACGACCGCCGAGTGCAGGCTCTCGGTGCTGTACATCGGCGCGGTGCAACCCTCGACGTAGTGGACCTCGGCCCCTTCGTCGACGATGATTAGCGTCCGTTCGAACTGACCCATGTTCTCGGCGTTAATGCGGAAATAGGCCTGTAGCGGGAAGGAGATCTTCACGCCCTTGGGCACGTAGATGAACGACCCGCCCGACCAAACGGCCGAGTTCAGCGCCGCGAACTTGTTGTCAGTCGACGGGATGATCGTGGAGATGTATTCCCGTACCAGGTCGGGATGTTCGCGGACGGCAGTGTCGGTATCGGTGAAGATAACGCCCTGCTTGCCGAGTTCTTCCTGGAGCGATCCGTAGACGACTTCGCTCTCGAACTGGGCTTTAACGCCGGCCAGAAACTTCTTTTCGGCCTCGGGAATGCCCAACCGATCGAACGTCTTCTTGATTTCCTCGGGCACGTCCTCCCACGTTTTTCCTTGGTGGTCGGCCGGCTTGAGGTAGTAGTAGATGTCCTGAAAATTGAGGCTGATGTCGCCGCCCCAGGCGGGCATCGGCTTGGAATTGAAGATCTCGAGGCTGCGGAGCCGAAAATCGCGCATCCAGTCCGGCTCGCCCTTGATCTCGGAGATCTGGTTGACGATCTCGGCGTCGAGCCCTTTGCGGGCCTTGAAGACGTAGTTCGATTCGGTACGAAAGTCGTACTTGTTGATGTCGCCAATTTGTGGCTTGGTAACGGCGTCGGTAGCCATGTCAATTCGCCTTGGTTAAGGCCGGTGGTTATTTCGTTATCGGTTGCGCGCCGGGCAGCAGCCTAGTTCGTGCTGCCGATCGCGCTGCTGGCTTCCGCATCCTGCTCGCGCATCGCGTCTTCGGCGGCGGCGGCTGCCGGGTAGGCCGCGCGAATGCGATCGTACCCCTTCTTGTGCAACTCGACGGCCAGTTCCGGTCCGCCCGTCTCGACGATCCGCCCGCCCAGCATGACGTGCGTAAAGTCGGGACGATTGTGCTCGAGCAGGTGTTCGTGGTGCGTGATGATCAAGATGCCCATGTCCTGGCCGCCGATGTCGGCGATGCTCTGGCTGGCCAGCCGCACCGCGTCGACGTCCAATCCACTGTCGGTCTCGTCGAGTACGGCAAACTGCGGCCGCAGCATGGCCAATTGCAGGATCTCGGCCCGCTTCATTTCGCCGCCCGAGAATCCCTCGTTCACGTAGCGGCGGGCAAACTCCTTATCCATCCGCAACTGCGACATTTTCTCGTTGAGTTCCTTGCGAAACTCGCGCATCGGGATTAGGTCTTCGCCCTCCTTGCGGTCTGGCCGGCGAACGTTGGTAGCCGCGTGCCGCAGGAAGTCGGCCATTTTGACGCCGGGGATCGCCATCGGCCGCTGAAACGCCAGGAAAATGCCGGCCCGGGCCCGCTCGGTTGGGTCCATCGCCAGCACGTCCTTGCCGTCCAGCGTGATGTTGCCGCGCGTGACGGTGTAGCCGGGATGCCCCATGATCGCGTAGCCCAACGTGCTCTTACCCGAACCGTTGGGCCCCATCAGCGCATGGACCTCGCCGCGCTTAATCTCAAGGTCGACGCCGCGAAGAATCTCCTTTCCCTCGGACGTGGCAACGTGCAAATCGGTAATGGTGAGTGCTTGTGACATACGACGTGTCAATCGTTTCGCGATGGACGGCCGCTAGCGCATCGCGCTGCAATTGCCGTCCGTTCGCTCGACTGGTTTCCTATTTGATCGCGTGGTTACCCGGTGAGTTTCTGATGGTCGAAGACCGGCTCCGACTCGTCGGCCGTGACGTAGCCCGAGTGATGCGGCACGGGCAATTCGTCGCCGACCTTGGTGCCGACCGCAGCGCCGCGTTGGCGAGCAATCTTGTGTCCTTTGATCTTGTCTTGAATCCGCATCAGGCCTTCGAGCAGCGACTCGGGACGCGGCGGACAGCCCGGTACGTACACGTCGACCGGCACGACCAAATCCACTCCCTTGACCACGTGGTAGCCGTACTTGAAATACGGTCCGCCGCCGACGGTGCAGGCACCCATGGCGATCACGAATTTCGGATCGGGCATTTGGTTGTAGAGCCGACGCACCCGGCTGCCCATCTTGTAGGTCACTGTGCCGGCGACGATCATCAGATCGGCCTGCCGCGGACTGGCGCGAAACGCACCGGCGCCAAAACGATCGATGTCGTAGCGGCTCGCGCCGGAGGCCATCATTTCGATAGCACAACAGGCCAGGCCAAACGTCATCGGCCAGACACTGGCTTGGCGGGCCCAATTGATGGCTTGTTCGATGGTGGTCGTGATGACGTTTTCCTCGAAACGTCCTTCAATCCATGGTTGCGTCATGTTCGATGATTCCTTGGCCGTCGGGCGGGGGTGCACCTGGTAAACCCGTAAGCGTAACCTGCTGATCTGCGGCTTAAAAGGTCTCGCGGCCTCCGCTAGTTCGTTACAAATCGGCAGCACGTGTCGCCGTCGAGCCGGCACTCGTCCAACCGCAGGCTTTCGCCGACAAGTTCCGCCAACATCATGCGCTCCATCGCGCACACGCCGCGATCCATCTCGGCCAACTCCGGATAGGGACACGCCACCGCCGTTAAAACCGGCAAGTCGTCGCTCCCCTCCACCTCGAAAGGCACGTTCCTCTCGGCGAACACCTCGGCAATCGACTCCATCCGCTTGGCCGTCGTCGCTCCCCGGATCCGATCGCTGTAGGCATCGGACATTTTCCGAGCGATTCGCTGTAACAGACCTCGGCGGACCTCCACGTCCTCGATCGCCCGCACCTCGTTCCAAAGCGCGACGGCCAAATCGGCAAAGTTGGCCCCGGTTTGCCGCCGTCCCTTTTCGGTGAGTTGATACCGATGGCTCGGCCGGCCGCGGCCGGCCCGTTCGAGATCCCGATGCACGAGTCCCTGCGCCATCAGCCTCGAAAGTCGCTGGCGAACGGCCGTCGCGGTGACGCGCGTCGCGCGAGCAATCTCGCGTACTCCCATCGGGCCCGCCTTGCGCAGCAAGTCGAGAATGCCGATGTCGGAACTTTCCGTGACGTTGTCCATGCGATCCTCGATTTCTGTGCCCCTCACCCTAAATCATACCCATTTCCACAATTTAGACAACTCAATGTTTGGAAAATACCGCGGCGAATCACACGACCACAAGCATATGATGCACAACACTTTACGTCGTTGATCAGATCTACCCAACGGCCCGAACCTAACTGGTGACCGCGAGAGTAGCAGCGCTATTGGCGGGGAAAGTAGTTCGCCACGACGTCGCGAAACTCGGCGGGCGTCGCGACGCGCGAGACACGCGTGCGGAACTCGCGGGCACCGTGGCGACCCTGCGCGTAACAGCAGGCATACTTCCGCATCAGAATCGACCCCTTGGCGGCCCCGAATCGCTCGCAAACCAGCCGATAGTGGTGCAGCAGCAGCGAGCGTTCCTCGTCGAGTGTTGGACTGCGCGGCACCGGATCACCGCGCAGCGCCGCCTGCACCTGACGAAACAGCCACGGTTGGCTAAGTGCCGCCCGCGCGATCATCACTCCATCGACGTCGTAGCGCGCAAACGCGGTCAGCACGGCCTCGACCGAGTTCAAGTCGCCGTTGCCGATCAGCGGAATGTGTCGCAGATGGGGTTTGATGGCCGAGATCTGTGTCCAGTCGGCCGATCCTTTGAAGAAGTCTTGCGCCGTGCGGCCGTGGACGGTCAGCGCCGCGCCGCCCGCCTGTTCAACCGCCTGCGCCACGTCGATGGCATTGATCGTATCGCGCGTGCAGCCCAATCGGATCTTTGCCGTGACCGGCACGGGCGCGCAGGCCTGCGTGACGCGCTCGACAATCGCGCCGACCCGATCCGGAAAACGCAGCAAATATGATCCGCTGTGCGCTTTCTCCGTGACCTGGCGCACCGGGCATCCGAAGTTGATGTCGACCACGCTGACGCGTAGTTCGTGGGCCAGCTTCGCGCCGACTTCGGCCAAGGTGGCCGGATCGTTGTCCCAGATCTGCACCGCCAGCGGACGGTCCTCCGCCGCGACACCCCACAGCCGGTCCGGCAATTCGTCGTCCTGGTGCGTGATCCACAGGAACCCTTTGGCATGCACCATTTCAGTGGCCAAGAGTCCCGCGCCGCCGAACTCGCGCACGATTTGCCGATAGGCGTAGTTCGTGAAGCCGGCCATCGGTGCCTGCAACACGGGCGGATCGATCACCAACGGGCCGATCCGCAAGGGGCGGACTTCCGGCCGGGTGTCGCGCGTCGACTCAGGTTTTGCAGGAGCGAGTTGTGTCATGGTTTCGCCGGCAAGCGTCGGTGTTGTGACCCGCGGCCAGTTGCGTGCGATGCGTGCCAAAAGTTGCACAAGTCCATACCGGTCAACTGTCGCCGCGCACGGTACGTACAATCACCAACCGCTTGGCCAACTCGTTGCCGACCATCCCCTGCGGAGCCGTCGCCAATGCGTAACGGGAAATGGCTTCATTGTACCGCGTGAGATTCGCCAAAAACGCCAGCGTCGCACCGGTCTGCTGGTCGATGGCCCAAATCGCGCGATCGATCGACGACAGTTCATTGGCCGCGAGATCCGCCGCCGAGACCGCATCACCGCTGGCGGTGGTACCCAAGTTGGCGCGGAGCAGGTCGGCACGAATCACCGCCTCGGCCCGCTGCTCCAACTCGGCCTGTCGCAACAACACGGCTTCGGCCGAGCGTTGCAGCGGCTGCGAGTCGTGTTTGGCGACGACGTAGCGTCCCGACTGAGGCGGCGTGGCTGGCAAGACCCAAGGCTGGTCCAGTGGCGCGTTTGCCGCTTGCGTCAGGTTGAACTGTGCATCAATCAGCGCAATATGCGCGTCGTGGACGGCAGCCTTGGCAGCGCAGCGCACCGCGTGCAACCGGACGCCTGCCTCGGCAATTCCCGGCTCAGCGCGCAGCGCGCCCAAAGCCGTCGCCAGCGCATCGAGTTGGTCCGCTCGATCGCTGAGCGCCTGGAATCGGGCCACCGACTCGCGGGTTTGCCAATAGGCGGCTAGCAGCTCCAAGCGCTCGCCCTGCGACACCTTATCGAGACAGTCGGGCAGCGCGATGCGTTGGCCCGTGTCGGGCGGTAATGCACGGTCCCAGTGCAGCAGCTCGGAGAGTTTCTGGGCACGCGCCGGCGGTTGCAGGTCGGCCAGCCCACGATACATGCCGCCGCCGTTGGTGAGCAGCTCGTCGACGTCGGCCGGTTGATAGTTTGAGGTTTGCGACTCAGCCGACGGAGCATCGATGGGCGATGCACCCGATGGCTCGGACGTGCGATTGGCGAACGTGCGCGGTAGCCCGTCGTCTCCGGTCGGTGCTGCGACGCTTGCATCGGCGGCGGGCGCCGCCGGGTCGACCGGAGCCGCTGGCGCGCCGGGTGCGCCAGGCAGGCCGCTACCGTCGGGTAGGGTTACCGAGGGCTGTTGCGGCTGTAACGGAGCGGCCGAAGGCTGTTGGACCGGCGCGGAACCGGACGGTTGCGCTGACGCAGGCGCTTGACGCTCCCTGCCGGTCGGCAGGATCAGTTGCGAAACGAGCGTTTCGTTGGTCGTGCCGGGACGGGCAACATTCAGCAGATATTCGGCGATGTAGTCATTGTATCGACGGACTGCCAAGATGAACGCCTGACGCTCGCCGTGCAACTGGGCCAGCAGCGCCAACAACGTGGCCAACCCATTGCCTGTCGTTTCGAACTGCTCGCCGGTTGCCTCGACTGCGTCGGCAGTGGCCACGATCGCCGCCGCGTGAGCGTCGATCGCTTGTCGCTGAATCGGCAGCGTGCGATGGATCAATCGGATCCGGGCCGGCGGCGCGCCGGTGGCGAAGATTTGCTCGAACAACGTCGTGTAATTGCCGACGTGAGGCCGATCGACCGACAACGGCATCGCGGACTGGCCTGTGCCGGCTACATCGGACAACGCTTGCTGTGCTTCGGCCACCGACAATTGCGCATCGCGAATGTTCGCCGCGGCAGCCGAGCGCGCGCCCTGAACGGCTAGCGAGTCGCCGTGCTGCTGCGTGTATTGATCCAGCAACTCGCGCTCGTGCCGCGCCCAGTGGTAACTCGCCTGCGCCGCCGCAAGCTGCCAGTACGCCTGCGCGATGTGGAGTTGTCGTTGCCGGTCCGTGGTGCTTGAGATCGCGGTGACCAGCCGTAGCGGCTCGCCCTGTAATTCGGCCTCGGGAACCGTCGCCAGTGCCTCGGCCAACAGTTCCGGAGGACGAAGCCGCTGACGGGGCACGTTGCGTACCGGCGCGAGATTCTCGTCGTCCGATGTGCCGCCTTGCTGAGTCGGGCTCGGCGCGGCGGCTGGATCACTCGCGGGATCCGCGACTGATGGCTCTCGTACAGCCGAATCTGCGGCCGGAGCGCTGGGGTCGGCCGTGGACGGATCGGTCACGGGGTCTGCCGGATCGGCCGACGGATCAACTCCTGAACCTGGATCCTCAATCGCCAGCGGCGGGCTCGGAGTGGGCACTACGCGCGGTCGGTACGGATCCGGTTCGGCCGGCGGTTGTAACAACAAGCAGCAACTGACCGTCACGAAGACAACGTTCATCGCAGGCGGGCTCCCTGGGCGGAAAAGAACCGTCGGCCAACTTCCGTTAAACGTGACAGCTAGAAGGCCGATCGTCAATCTGAGCCGCCGAAAGGGGGCTCGGCGGCGCGCCGTGGCCTCCCTCGCAGGCGATGGCAACCGGCCAATTGGGTGCAGCGTGCCGCCACTTACGCGTCACTGCCCGAGCGCAGGACGAAGAGCTGCTTGTAAAGGTAGGGTTCTTCGCTCGCGGGCCAGGGAAGTCCTTCCAGCAATGTCACCAGTTCCGGCTGGACCATGCCATCGATCGCGGCTTGCACTTCGCAGGCTGTGGCTCCGTGGCTCGCCATTACGAAGATCGACCGCAGCGTAAATTGCGTAGGCTGTTCCCAGTTGGCCACGACGTGGTGTAAACGTGCCAGCAGTGCCTTGTAGAATGTGCTGCCGGCGCGCAGCTCGGCAGGCACTTTCCCGCGAATGCCGACGCGGCCGACAAACAAATCCCAGCCAGCCAATTGCTTTGGCAGCGCCGCCGCGCGGCGATTCTCGACCGGCGCACCCAACGCGGCCAATAGCGGCGCGGCCGCCAGCAAGTGCCATTCACTAACTGCGTCGCGCATTGCCGATTGGCGGTCTGGCCCCACACCGAGCGTGCCCACCCGAAACCGATCGCCCGTATCGCCGTCCAGGTGAATCTGCACGTCGAGCGGTGCCAGAACGTGCTGGCCCTGCGGTACGAACTCGTCGAACGTGATCGACAGCCCCAGACGATGCCCGCCGACGAGGATCTCGCCTTCGTCCACCGAGTACTGGCCGCCCGCCTCGTCGAGATGATGCCGGATCGCGCCGAGTGCGGCCTGGTAGAAATCGTCGATCATGGGCGTGTGACGTGGCCGAATGCCGGATGTCGTAGTCGTCGGGCGACGTGGCGGGCAAAGCGGTCGGCTAGCCGGGAGTATCCAGGTACGGGTCCTGTCCCATTTGACGCTGAACTTTCTTGCGCTCTTTTTCGTGGTACATCAAAATGCGGCGCTCGCGAAAGTGCTTCCGCTCGGTCTTGAGCTGAGCCTTACGGAACAACCGGGCCCATTGATCGAAGCGGGCCCCGTTGGCATTTTCGCCGAGCTGCTTGTAGCGACGGGCCTTCTTGGGACCCAAACCTTCGAGCAGTTCGTCGTCGAGCGCCAAGTAGATGCGAAAGGTCCCCGGATCGCCCTGCCGACCACACCGGCCGGCCAACTGCCGATCGATCCGCGCCGAGTCGTGCATTTCCGTAACGATGACGTGCAGCCCGCCCAGCTCGGTGATGCCTTCGTCGAGTTTGATGTCCGTTCCGCGGCCCGCCATGTTGGTCGACACGGTCACACGGCCGTGCTTTCCGGCGTTGGCCACAATTTCGGCCTCTTCGGCAATATGATTCGCGTTGAGCACGTCGTGCTCGATGCCCTTTTCGGTGAGCAGTTTGGAAAGAATGTCCGACTTGTCGATGGAACGGGTTCCGATCAGAACGGGGCGGCCGGTGGCGTGTACTTCGCAGACCTCCTCGACGATCGCGTCCCATTTGGCCGTCTCGGCCGCGAAGACGCGCGACGGCAACTGCTCGCGGATCGCCGGCCGGTTGGTGGGTATCGACTCGACCTGAACCTTGTAGATCTTGCGCAGCTCGCGGGCCGATGTGGCGGCGGTACCCGTCATTCCGCACAGCCGCGGATAGAGCAGGAAGTAGTCCTGCACGGTGATCCGTGCCGCCTGCCCCGATTCGGCCGAAACTTCCACGCCTTCCTGACTGGCCTCGATCGCCTGATGCAGTCCGGCGCGCCATTTGCGCCCCTCGGCCATGCGGCCCGTGAATTCGTCGACGATCACGACTTCGCCGTCGCGTACAACAAACTGCCTGTCGCGGAAAAACTCGCGGTTCACCTTGATCGCGCGCTCGACGTGCTCGTAGATCGTAAACATCCCGACCGGGTGCAGCGCGTCGGGTTTGGGCAACGAACGGACGAGCCGGCGCCCTTCGGCGGTCAGCTCCACCTTCTTATCGTCGTGATCGTACTCGTAGTGCTCGTCTTCCTCGAACTCGCCGGCAACCGACGCACCCCATTTGTAGGCTTCGACGGCGACGACGGCTTCCTCACTGGGCAGCGCGGCGATGATCAGCGGCGTGCGGGCCTCGTCGATCAAGATGCTGTCGGCCTCGTCGACGAGCATGGAAAACGGCGCCCGTTGCACCGGTTTTTCGCCGCCCTCGGCTCCGTGCATGCCGAGCATACCGCCGAGAAAGTCGGTTTGTCCCTCGCCGATCCGTCGCAGCAGCAACCGGTCGCGGAGAAAATCGAATCCAAACTCCTTGGCCGTCCCGTACGTGATGTCGCTGTTGTAAGCCTTGCGCCGCTCGGGCTGGCCCATTTGGGTCTCGACAACGCCGACCGTGATCCCCAGCGCTTCGTACAGCGGACGCATCCATTCGGCGTCGCGGCGTGCCAGATAGTCATTGACCGTGGCCAGATGCGCGCCCTTGCCCTCCAGTGCGGAGAGATACAAGGGAAGCGTCGCGGTCAGCGTCTTGCCTTCGCCAGTCTGCATTTCCGCGACCGAGCGGTTGTGCATCGCGATCCCGCCGAGGATCTGCACGTCGAAGTGCCGCATGTCGAGCGTTCGGCGGCCCGCCTCGCGCACCAGGGCATAGGCTTCGGGCAGCACGCGATCGACCGGCTCCTGGCTCCGAATGCGATACCGCAGCGACAGGCTCCGCTTGCGCAGATCGTACATATTGAGCTGCTTCAACTCGTCCTCGTACGAGGCGACCTTCGGCAGCAAAGCCGTCCAGCGAGAAATCCGCCGTCCTAAGCTGATCCTACTCATGCTCGCCTGAAATCGCTCGCCGAGGTGTATGCAGCACGGGTACGTGCGCTCGAACCGGGGATACCATGTCCCAAAGAACCCGCCCAGCGCGTCCCGTCGGGCCAGCCAACCAACGTCGCAGTTGGCGGGCTACCCTCTATTGTAAGTCAAGCACCCAGGTTTGACACCATTGGCCCACGGGCTGCGCAGGGCCGCATTGGCGGCGGGTCGCGCGCGACGGCGCGGGTGGCACGACCGGAAATTGCGGCACGACCGGCCGGAGCGGATAGCCGGCGCCGCAAGCAAATCGGGTGGGCAAGCGCCCCTGAGCGGTCCGAAGGAACGTGGGCGACAAGCGTCGGCTCAGCCCAGGACGCGCGTGTCGTTGCGTCGCGACAATGAGGACGAGTCGAAGTCGTCGGTGCGCACTGAGCTGTCACGCGTGCTGGAACCGAGGATCTGTACGCCGCTCTCCGAGCTATAGCGCATTTCGGTAGGTGCGCCGGGCCGTCGACTTTGTGGCGCCGCCGTGTGCGGCGGTGACTCGCCCGGCAGCACGCCGCCGATTGATTCGAAACTGGCTGCGTCGACCGGGCTTTCCTCATTAGCCAGCGCCAACGCCTGATCCACGGCGTTCGATTGGCCGCCCAGGGGCAGCGCGTCGGGATCGGCGGCATTGATCGCCAGGTCGTCGGCCGATGCGCCGGACTGGTCGTCGGCCAGTTGCGACGCGTCAGGGCCGGCGTCGCCCGAACGGTCTACGGAGCTTTGGTGGTAGAAGTAGTTTCCACCCGGCGGTGGTTTCTTTTGGTCGCGCGGCGAAACTACCGGCTGCGCCGGTACCGGCGCCACGGGCGCGGCCGGTACTGGCGTGATCGGTTGTGGCTGCGGCGTGGGCGTCGGCGTAGTGCCCGGGTAATACGGATCCCCGGGGACGACGACCGCGGCTTCGCCGGTACCCGGCGGCGGAACGGTTGTGCGCAAGAAGGGATTGGTCGGCTGTTGCGCGCTGCGACAACCCACCAGCATCGTTGCCGCGAGAATGACCGCAGGGGGCCATTTCATCGGAAGACTCCTTTCATGCGGCGCTAGAAAACGTGCCGTGTCGATCGTCGTGGCCGCGCGGCCGTCGACATCGCAAGCGCCGAAGTATCCACAGTCAGATGAGATTGGCGAAACACCGTAGACGGGACCCCTGCCGGGCAGCGCGCACCGGCGCGCCGGAATCGAGGGGGGCGATACCATAGCATCTGAACCGGTGGCGTCCAGACCGGTTTGGCCAGATCGTTTTGGCCGGACCGCTACGGTTCGGTCCGCGATGTCAGTGCCACGTTGCTGGCACGGTCTGCCTGCACGTACGGGTTGATGTAAGTGCGGGCCACACGCACCGGCGTGCCTTGCTGGCGGGCGTCGACCGAACGATCCTCGCTGGGCTGCTTCGCAGCCGGTTGCACGCGAGGCTTTACATACGGGTTAATGTACGTTGCCGCCTCGAGCCTCGGAGCGGACTGCGGCGTCATCGTGCCCGGTGGGTAGGCAAAGGGGCTGTAGCCGTAGGTGCGCGCTACCGGATAGCTGTAATACACTGGAGGATAGAGCGCGTAGTACGGAATCCGCTGGTCCATGTAGCTGCTGTTGCCGTAATTGAAAAAGCCCAGCCCGTAGCCACCTCCGCTAAGAAACTGCGCTTTGGCCGACGAAGTACCAACGCTGGCGGCCAATACCACACCGCAAACCATCCACAGACCGAGCCGACTGGTCATGACACTGCCTCACATCGCGAGAGAACCTGGGAGAATGACGCACCTAGATTGCAGGCTATTTCGAGCGGCGCGGTGGTGCAATCCGCAAAATAGGGAAAATGGGCGCTATTTTTCGTCTTCAGGTGTCGGCGGCTCCTGCTCCTCGAGTTCCGGCAGGGGATACTCCTTGTCGGCGCCCTCGATTTCCGGCAGTTCGTGAATGACTTCACCATACTGCTGGGGGTCTAGCGCCGGCGCGCAACCGACCGCCACGAGACAAGCCAGTAGCCACGCAGCCTTGCCGCTGGCCCACCAACGTCGCACTCGCCAGGCAACCGACATTGCAACAGCCCTTGGAACCCCACGCAAACGACCCCGTCGATCCGTCGCTCACAGCGCGCCTGAAAACCGAAGCCGAGCGACTGGGCTTCTCATTGGCCGGCGTTTGTCCGGCTGTCGAACCCGACGGCGTCAGCCGGCTCGGAGAATGGCTCGACGCGGGATACGCCGGCGAGATGCACTACCTGCCCAATCGCGCCACGGCGTACTCCCATCCGCGACACGTGCTGGAACCGGTCCGCAGCCTCGTGATGCTCGCCTTCGACTATCGTACCGCCGAACCCGAAGCGCCTCAACCTGGGCGGGGCCGTGTGTCGCGATATGCCTGGGGCGCTGACTATCACGATCTAATTCGCGTGCGTCTGCAATCGTTGGCAGACTTCCTGCAGCGCGAGCGACCCGAGTGCACCGCACGAACCGTGGTCGATACGGCGCCGCTGTTGGAGCGCGACTTTGCACAACTTGCCGGATTGGGATGGATCGGCAAGAACACGCTGTTGCTGAACAAGCAGCGAGGTAGCTGGTTCTTCCTGGCCGCGCTGTTGACCGACGTCACGCTTGAGTACGACACGTCACACGAAACGGACCATTGCGGCACGTGCCGCGCCTGTCTCGACGCGTGTCCCACCGACGCGTTCGTCGATGCCTATGTGCTGGATGCCCGCCGCTGCATCAGCTACTTGACGATCGAGTTGCGCGGGCAAACGCCGCCGGAACTGCGCGCGGGAATCGGCGACTGGCTGTTTGGCTGCGACGTGTGCCAGGATGTGTGCCCATGGAACGACCGCGCCCCGGTCACGCCCGAACCGGATTTGCAACCCATCAACGGCGCGACAACATGCGACCTGATCGCGCTGTTCGACCTGGACGATCAGGCGTTTCGAGAACGGTTTCGTCATACGCCGCTATGGCGACCACGGCGGAGAGGACTGTTGCGAAACGCCGCGATTGTGCTGGGCAATCAACAACTTCCCGACGCGCGGGATGCGTTAGTCCGCGGACTTCACGACTGTGAGTCGATCGTGCGGGGCGCTTGTGCATGGGCCTTGGGACAGTACGGCGATCCGCCGGCGCGGCAAGCCTTGTCCGACCGATTGGCGATCGAAACAGATGCCGAAGTGTGCGGAGAAATCGACGCGGCACTGCGTTGAGACGCGACTCGCCCGTCCGCCTCGAAGACTACGACGCGACGGAGTGCGCTGCGTTACACGTGTCGGACGCGTCAGCCACAGCCGCCGGGTGCCGGCCCGGCTGATCGTCGACGTACCACCGATCGAGCACGTCGATCCATTGTCCGGGCCGAGCGACCCGCACGAACGCGTCGCGGACTTCCGTGGAATTCGGGTGCAACTGCGAATACTTGATGCCGAACTTGCGCATCTGTCGGCCGCAGTGCTGTGGGCCGTAGAGTTGTTCTGCTAGCCGATAGTGCTCGGCGATGACTACCCGCTGTTGGTGAACCGTTGGCGGCGGCGGCAGCGGCAATCCGGCGGCCAGCGCGCGGGCCTGGCCGAAGATCCACGGATTGCCAATCGCTCCGCGGGCCACGGTCACGCCGTCGACACCCGTTTCACGCACCATGTTGATGCACGCTTCGGCGGTGAACAAATCGCCGCTCCCCAACACCACGCGCGATCCGGCATGTTGCTTCACTTCGCGCAAGAACTCCCAGCGGCTCGGGCCCACGTACTTCTGGCGAACCGTGCGCCCGTGCACCGTGATCGCCGCCACGCCGCGCGCAAATGCTCCGTCGAAGATGCGGAAGAACTTGTCCCGGCTCTCGGCCGAATCGTCGACGCCGCGGCGCATCTTGACCGTCACTGGAACGGTCGAAGGCACCGACTCGCGCACGCGAGACACGATCTCGAGTGCCTTGTCGACTTCGCCCAAAAGATAGCCGCCGCGCTGCCGCCCGAGCACCTTCTTGACCGGGCAGCCGAAGTTGATGTCGATCACGTCGAAACCCGCACCCACCAGGCGTTGGGCGGCGGGACCAAATTCGTCCGGATTGGCGCCCATCAACTGTGCTCCAACCGGATGCTCTTCGTCGGTGACGCACATCGACCGCGCCACCCGGCGACCTTTACGCACCTCGTTGACAAAGCGGTCGAGCATGACCTCGCAGATCGTGTAAGGCGCGCCTAACCGGCGCGCAACCACGCGCATCGCCCAATCGCTGTAGCCGGACAGCGCTGCCTGGACGATCGGAAAACCGATCTCGATCGGGCCGATTCGAAGCGATGGCAGTGACGACATGGCGGTAAGCGACAAAGCAGCTCAGGTGACGGTGCGGCGGATCGTGCCAAGGAACAGGCGAACTCCATTCTAGGCAAATCCGCTCCCGGATCGAGACGGAAGGGCCGCAGACCATTCCGCAAAACGTCTACGGCGCCTGGGCTACGGTACGCTACTTCGCCACGACAGCGTCACGTAGGGAATCGGCAATCCGGCCGAATACTTCGGACCAGTCACTGGCACGCGACTGGCGAAACAAGCGCATCGCCGGATACCAGGGACAGCTCTCCCCGGTGAGCAACCATCGCCAGTCGGGCACGATCGGCAGCGCAACCCAAACCGGCACGCCCAGGGCGCCGGCCAGGTGCGCAATTGCCGAATCTGAGGTAACGATCAGGTCGAGCTGCTGCATGACCGCCGCGGTATCCATGAATGCTCCACGGTCCGTGTCGAAGTCGGCCGGCAGCCTGTGCACCTCGAATCGGTCGGCAACCTCGTCCAATTGGTCGACACCGGGCCCTTTTTGCAGACTGACCAGGCTGATGCCGGGCACGTCGGCCAGGGCCTGAAAGTGTTCGAGCCGAATCGATCGCGTGCGATCCGCCGCGTACGCGGGATTTCCCTGCCATCCGATGCCGACGCGAAATCCGTCGACGTCGGCCAGCCGCCCTCGCCATTGCCGGGACAGATCGTCATTGGCCCTCAAGTACGGCACCTCGTTGGGAATGGTCGTCAGCGTGGTGCCGCAAAGAAACGGCAAGCTCATCAGCGCCGCGTGAAAGTCCGGCGAGTCACCCGGCGATTCCAGCCCGACGACCGGACACAGGTCGGCTTCTCGCAACAATGGGTGCAAGTTTTTCGGCGCGGCCAGATGAACCTGGCCGCCGCGCCTTTCCACGTGCGGAACGTAGCGGGCAAACTGCAACGTGTCGCCCAAACCCTGCTCGGCGTACAAGAGAATGCTCCGGCCCTCAAGCGGCTCTCCATTCCAGGCGGCGCCAGGCAGATCCGGTCGCACAACGCCCGGGCGATGCAGCCGCTGCTCGTGCTCGGCAAGGCCATTCTCGAAGTCGCCACGCAGCAGCGCCAACGTGGCGCACTGGCAGTGTTCCTCAACTGTGCGGCGGTCCATCCGCAGCGCCTCGCGCGCTGTTTGCTCGGCCTCATCCGCGCGGCCCAGAGCGTACAGCGTAAGGCTCAGATTCACCCGCGGAGCCACGTCGTCTGCCGCCAGCCGAATCGCCTGGCGAAAGCTCGATTCCGCTTCGGGCAGCTTCCCCGCCAGACGGCAACATTCGCCGAAGTTGCTGTGAAACAGGGCTTGCCCGCCGTCCAACCGAATCGCGCGCACGAAGTAGTCCATTGCGACGTCGGTTTGCGCCTGAGCCGAGGCAATGCAGGCCAATTGGTGCCAGGCGTGCGCGTGTCGTGGATTGGCGCGAACGACTTGCTCATACAGGCGTGCCGCTTCAACGATCTGGCCGGCGGCGTGCCGCTCGAGCGCCTGTTCGAAGATGTCGCGGCCAGTGCTCATGGGATGATCCTGCGCGCGGAACACAGTGCGGTTCCTGGTTGCGCCCAGCATAGCTGCTGGCCGAACGGCTGGCAGCGCGTTTTTCGCGCGGTGTCCGACGCCGTCGCAATCGAGTGGCTTCCGCATCGTCCACGGCAACGCGGCCCCACACCGTGCCGCTGGCGTGGCGCGACACAATCGTTTACGCTGGCGGAGATGCTGCCTGGGCACAACAAGCGGGCCGAGTGGGGTCTGGTGAACGTAGCTGGCGCGAGGAATTCCACGTTCGGCGTAAGTCCGGCGATCGAGACTTTGAGACGATGAAAATTGTCTACTTAGCGGCCGGCGCCGGCGGAATGTACTGCGGCAGTTGCCTGCACGACAACACGCTTGCCTCGGCACTGATGGCGCAAGGCGAAGACGTGCTCTTGGTGCCTACCTACACGCCGTTGCGCACCGATGAAGACGACGTAAGCGACTCGCACCTGTTCTTCGGCGGCGTCAACGTCTATTTGCAGCAGCGGATGTCGCTGTTTCGGCACACGCCGTGGTTCTTTGACGACCTGCTGAATCGCCCCGGCGTGCTACGTTGGGCCACGCGCGGCGGGCCAAGCGTCGAGGCCGAAAAACTGGGCGACCTGACGGTCTCGATGCTGCTGGGCGAACACGGGCGCCAGCGCAAAGAACTGCGCAAGCTGATCTACTGGCTCGAGCACGAAGCCAGGCCCGACATCGTCCATCTCTCGAACAGCATGCTGATCGGCGCGGCGCGCGAGATTCGCAAACTCGGCATTCGCGTCATCTCGACCCTTTCGGGCGAGGACAACTTCCTGGAAAAACTGACCGAGCCGTTCCACGCCCAGGCGCTAGCCGCGCTGCGCGAAAGGGCCGCCGAAATCGATGCCTTCGTCGCGCTGAATCAGTACTACGCCGACTTCATGACCGAGTATCTCGACATTCCGAGTTCGCGGATTCACGTCATCCCACACGGACTGAACTTAAGGGGCCACGGGAAACGAATCGAGCCGGACGACGGCGTGTTTACCATTGGCTACTTGGCGCGGATAACGCCCGACAAGGGACTTCACCATCTGGTCGCCGCCGCCGAACAACTCATGGCCGACGATCGGCTGCCGCCATTTCGAATTCGCGCGGCCGGCTACATGTCCGCTGCCGATCGACCCTACCTGGACACGATCCGCCGACGAACCGCGACCTGGAAGTCGCCCCAAATGTTCCAGTACGCCGGCGAGTTGACGCGCGACCAAAAGATTCGATTCTTGCAAGGCCTGCACTGCATGAGCATTCCGACCGTTTATCGTGAAAGCAAGGGCATCTCGGCGATCGAGGCGCTTGCCAACGGGGTGCCCGTGGTGGCGCCGGATCACGGTGCTTTCCCAGAGCTGATCGTGGGGACCGGCGGAGGATTGCTCCACGCCCCGGACAACCCGGCCGCGCTGGCAGCCGTGCTGGGCCAATTGGTGGCCAATCCCAGCCAGGCCATGGAGTTGGGCGATGCTGGGCACGCGGCCATTCGGCGCGACTTTGACGCCGCCGGCATGGCCCGCAAGACGCGCGAGCTGTACCGTCGAGTTTGTGGGCAGGACGGATAGCCACGCGTCGGACCGGGGTTGGCCCCTTTGCATCCCTTGGCGGCCCAGGTGTTGCATCGACGGCTGTCCCAGGGGTACATTAACGGTCTTATGTGGCCGGTGGACTGGCGCGGTGACCGGATTGTGTCGAATGCCGTCGCGCCAAGTTGGTCCGGGCTGCTTTGGTCGGCCCACGTCGAGCGCGAAGGACAGTTGTCATGGCAAAGCGGATATATGTGGGGAATCTTCCCTGGTCGACCACGTCGGCGTCGTTGGAAACGCTGTTTAGCGCCCACGGCAACGTGCAATCGGCTGAAGTCGTCGCCGATCGCGAGACAGGACGATCCCGCGGATTCGGTTTCGTCGAGATGGAATCCGAGGAAGCCTGTCAACAGGCGATCGCGGCATTGAACGGAACGGAAGTGGATGGCCGCGCAATCACCGTCAACGAAGCGCGCGAACGCGCGCCTCGCTCCGGCGGTGGCGGACGAGGCGGTCGCGGCTACGGCAGGTAGCACCGCCGGCATGCCCGCCCGCACCCACGATTGATAACCGACACGTTGTGCAATGCGAGTTCGCCAGCCGAAGCGTCGCAGCCGTATTGCTCAACGGTCGCTCGGTTTCGTCGCCCTGCGGCACGCAGCAAAAACTATTTGTTTAGTTCACGAATCACAGGTTGGAATTGATGAAGAAATCGAAAGGGCCTCCGCGCCGACGCTCCAGCAAAAACAAGATCCGAGCCAAGAAGAAGGACCCGATCTTCGTCGATGGTCAGCGGCCGCGCCCGATGTACGTCGATTACAAGGATCTCGACCTGCTCGGAAAACTGACCAATCGCCAGGGCAAGATCGTCGGGCGTCGCAAGAGCGGTTGCACCGCCGCCAGCCAACACGCGGTGACCAAAGCCATCAAACGGGCTCGCTTCATGGCCCTGTTGCCGTATGTCGGCGACTAGCGTTGCGCCACGTGGCCGCGCTCGCGACGCGCGCCGGTCGCTCCTCGCACACACCGCCCACCGGTCGACCGGCGCCAGAAAGTCGAACGTGGCTCGCTGCGGACGCAGGGCGTAGCGCCGCTGGACGGACGACCGTGGATTCGCGCATCGTCCCGCGTTGATCGATTCTTTAAGCGCCGTGCAGAGCCCGCCCTTCCTTCATGACGCAGCGCTATCGGACAACTCGACGCGTTGAGTTCCGCGACACCGACGCCGCCGGCATGGCGCATTTCTCCATGTTCTTCGTGTGGATGGAACAGGCCGAGCACGAGCTCTTGCGACATCTTGGCCTGACGGTACACACGGCCGACGAAAGTGGCACCATCTCGTTTCCACGCGTCGCCTCGCGGTGCGATTTCCAACGGGCTGTCCGCTTCGAGGACGTTGTCGAGATCGAAATCGAAGTCGTGCGACTGGGCGAAAAGAGCGTCACCTACGAGTGTTCGTTTACGCACGACGGAAACCCCGTGGCCAGCGGCCAGACCACGACCGTCTGTTGCCGCTTCAAGGACGACGGGCACCCGACGTCGGTCCCCATTCCGGACCGCATTGCAAAGAAGCTGGCGCAGTTCTGCTCCGAGTAGTGCCTGCATGGCCCGGAACCGCGGCGCAACCACACCAACGGTCAACGATGTATCTGCGGGATCTCACGCTGCGACTCGGTGCGGGACTGGGGCAAATGCCCGAGTCGTGGCGCGGCCTGCACGCGGACTACTTGGCCCGCGCCCAACGGCCCGACGGTGGCTTCGCCGGGCGTGAGGGCCCCAGCGACTTGTACTACACGGCGTTTGCCCTGCGCGGTCTGGCTCTGCTAGGAACGCTCGACGGAACGCCGGCTGAACAAGCTATGGCGTTTCTGAAAACGCGCTTAAGCGGCAACGTGCCGGTCGTCGACTTTCTATCGCTCATCTACGCGGCCGCCGTCGTCGAAATGGCTAGCGGTCTGGACACCTTCGATCAACAACCGACCGATTGGAAAACGTCCGTTGCGGCAGCGTTGGAACCGCTGCGGCGGCCCGACGGCGGCTACGCCAAGACGCCCGAAGGCCAGGCGAGCAGCATGTACCATTCGTTTCTCGTCGTGTTGTGCCAACAACTGATCGAACAGCCCACGCCGGAGCCGGAAAGGCTTATCGAGTTCGTCCGTTCACGCCGTCGCGAGGATGGCGGGTTCGTGGAAATGAACGTCATGAAGCGCAGCGGCACGAACCCTACCGCCGCCGCGATCGGGCTGCTTTCGATCTTCGATGCCCTGGACGACGATACGCGCGACGCGACCTCCGAGTTCCTGGCCGAAATGCAAACCGACGAAGGCGGGCTGCGGGCCAACACCCGGATCCCGATCGCTGACCTACTCAGCACGTTCACCGGCTTGCTGACGCTGGCCGATCTTGGTCGATTCGACATGGTAGACGCAGGTGCCGCGCGGCGCTTCGTCAATTCGCTACAATTGGACGAGGGCGGGTTCCAGGGCGCTGCCTGGGATCCGGCACATGACGTCGAGTACACCTTCTATGGGCTGGGGGCTTCGGCCCTGCTAGCCGCAAACCCCGACGACACTGCAGCCTGATGGCGAAACTTGTTGTCGAAAACGTTACGAAAGAGTTTCCGACTCGGGCCGAACCGCTGCGTGTGCTCGACGGCGCCAGTTGCGAACTCGCCTCGGGCGACAACCTCGCCATTCTGGGCCCCAGCGGATGCGGCAAGAGCACGCTGTTGCACATCATCGGCACGCTCGACACTCCGACTACCGGCCGCGTGACGCTCGATGACCAGGATCCGTTTCAACTCGGCGAGCGCGATTTGGCCGCGTTTCGCAATCACCAGATCGGCTTTGTGTTTCAGGATCACCATTTGCTGCCGCAGTGTTCGGCGCAGGAGAACGTGCTGATCCCCACGCTGGCTGACGGACGGCCCTCGCCCGACACGGTGGACCGCGCTCGCATGCTGCTGGATCGGGTGGGCATGGCCGACCGGTTGGATCATTTGCCGGCCGAACTTTCCGGTGGCGAGAAGCAGCGTGTGGCGATCGCCCGCGCGCTGGTCAACCGCCCTGCCCTGCTGCTGGCCGACGAGCCGACCGGCAATCTCGACCGCAGCACGGCGGCCAGCGTCGCCCAACTGCTCCTCGAGTTGCAAACGCAGGAATCGCTGATGCTAGTCATTGTGACGCACAGCATGGAACTGGCCGGCCGGCTCAATCGCCGACTGGAGCTGGACAACGGCACCTTGAAATAGGGCACGACGCGGTTGGGCGCATGCGCCGCGTTTCGGCCCGTCGCTCATGACACTCGACGCACAACACAGGCCATAACGGCACGGGCAAGCGATGACGTCGCTCGGCAAACTGATTCTCGATGGCCTTCGCTACCACTGGCGCACGAACCTTGCAGTCGTGCTGGCGGTCATGGCGGCCGGCGCCGTGTTCACCGGGGCGCTGGTCGTTGGCGATTCGATGCGCGGCAGCCTGCGGCACCTGCTGTTGGACCAGTTGGGCCGCATCGACGAAGTGCTGGTCACCGACCGGTTTTTCCGTGACATGCTGGCCGAGGAAGTCGCCGCGGGCGCGGACTTCGACCGCTACTTTAGCGCCGCCGTGCCGGCTGTCGTCGTGCAGGGCACCGTCGAGAATCCGCGCGGCGACGGATCGTTACGCGCCGGACAAGTCATGGTCGTCGGCTGCGACGATCGCTTTTGGAAGCTCGGGCATGGCGGTCCGAAGGAATCGCCCAAGCGCGGGCAGATCGTGCTCAATGCGCCACTGGCCACGGAAATCGACGCCACGGTGGGCGATGAGGTCTTGCTCCGCATCGGCAGCAGCAGCGAGATCCCGCCCGACAGCGCGCTCGGTCGCAAGACGGAAACGATTCGCAATCGGCGGCTCACGATTTCTGCGATCGTGCCGGCCGAGGGACTGGGCCGATTCTCGTTGCACCCCAGCCAGCGGATGCCGCTGAACGCGTTTGTCGCTACCGAGACGCTGCAAAGTGCCCTGGAGCAACCAGACAAGGTCAACGCGATCTTCGTCGCCGGACGAGAAGGGACCGTGCCCTTGGCTGCCGCACACGAAACGCTCGCCGACGACCTGCGTCCCAAGTTGGTTGACTACGGAATCGAAGTTCGCCTACACGACCCGGGCTATGCGCAGGTAACGAGCAATCGAATGCTTATCGGCCCGGCCGCGGCCAAGACCATCAATCGGGCGTTTGCCACCGACGCGCCGCAAGACCTGTTCACCTACTTGGCGAACACGATTGCCCGCGGTGATTCAGGGATCCCCTACTCGACGATCACGGCGATCGATTTTCGGCCTGAGCCGCCTCTGGGTCCGTTCAAGACGCCTGACGGCGCTGCCATCGATGCGTTGGCCGATGACGAAATCGCGCTCAATGCCTGGGCGGCCGAGGATCTTGGCGCCCAGCCGGGCGACGAGATCGAAATCACTTACTTCGAGCCGACCAGCACGCACGGCGAAGTACGAGAGTCGCGGGCGACGTTTCGCCTCAAGGCAGTCGTGGCCATCGAGGGACTGGCGGCCGATCCCGACCTGACGCCGCAGATGCCTGGCGTGACCGATCAACTCTCGATCGGCGATTGGGATCCCCCGTTTCCATTCGAAGCCAGTCGTGTCCGCGACAAGGACGAGGAGTACTGGGACGAGCATCGCACCACGCCGAAGGCCTTTGTGTCGTTGGCTACTGGACGGCGGCTTTGGTCGAGTCGTTTTGGCGATACGACGGCCATACGCTTCGCCGCGCCGGCCGGTGCCACCGCCGAGTCGCTCAGCGAGCAGATCCATTTTGACCCACCGGCGCTGGGATTCGAATTTACGCCGATCAAGCGGCTGGGGTTGGAGGCTGCCCGGGGCACGACCTCGTTCGACGGCCTCTTTGTCGGCTTCAGTTTCTTCATCATGATCTCGGCGGTAATGCTCGTGTCGCTATTGTTTCGACTCGGCATTGATCAACGGGCCGACGAAATCGGCATCCTGCGGGCCGTCGGATTCAATCGGCGTCGCATTGCGCTCGTATTGGGTGGAGAGGCCCTGATTATCACGCTGCTCGGCTCCGCGCTGGGCGTTGTCGCCGGAGTCGGCTATGCCTGGCTCATGCTGGTCGGCTTGCAAACGCTTTGGCTCGGAGCAATCAGTACCCCGTTTCTGGAGTTGCATGTTACGCCGCAAAGCCTGCTGCTCGGACTGGTCAGCGGACTGGTCGTATCGCTGGCGACTGTGGTTTGGACCGTGACGCGGCTAAGTCGCATCTCGATTCGGCGGATGTTGGCCGGCCAAGCCAACGCAGGGCGGTTCGCACAGCGGCGACAAACACGTCGCAGCCGGATCGCCGCAGCCGCCTTGTTTGTCGCAGCCGTCACGTTGGGTCTGGCGGCCTTGCCGCTATCTGGCATGGCCCAGGCTGGTGCCTTTGTCGGCTCGGGAGCGCTGGTGCTGGGGGGCGGGTTGACGTTCATTTGGAGCCGCCTGGGTAGTGGGGCGACGGCCACGCTAGCTCCCACCGCACCGATGCCCGTCGCGCGACTCGCGCTGCGCAACGGCGCCCGCAATCCGGGCCGCAGCACGCTTTCGATTGGGCTAATCGCGGCAGCCAGCTTTTTGATTGTCGCGTTGAGCGCCTTTCGATTGGACCCGGCAGCCGAAGGCCGTGGCCAGGACAGCGGCAGTGGCGGGTTCAACCTGATCGCTACCAGCGATCAGCCGATTTACCAGAACCTCAACACCGCGTCCGGCCGCGACGTGCTCGGCTTCGCCACCGATGACGACGAGATGTTGCGACGATGCACAACTGTCGCGCTACGGGTACAGGCCGGCGACGACGCCAGTTGCTTGAACCTCTATCAAGCCACGCAGCCGCGCGTGTTGGGTGTGCCGCAGTCGCTTGTCGAGCGCGGCGGATTCGCCTGGGCCGCAAGCGCGGCCACAACATCCGAGGAACAGAACAATCCCTGGCTGCTGCTCGACAAATCGTTGCCCGATGACGGAACGACTCCCGTCGTGCCCATGGTGGTGGACTTCAACACGGCCCAGTACAGCCTGCACAAGGGCGCGTTGGGTGACCGTGTGGAAATCAGCGACGGCACGGGGCGCAAAGTGCAGTTGCAAATCGTCGGCTTCTTGCAGAACAGCATCTTTCAAGGCGACCTGTTGATCGGCGAGCAGGCGTTCTTGCGGCTTTTTCCCGACGTCAGTGGCTATCGATTCTTCCTGATCGATACCGACGGCGAATCGCTGGCCACCGCGCGCCGCGCGCTCGAGTCGTCGCTGGGAGATTTCGGATTCGACGCGCAGTCGAGTCAGGAGCGACTGGCTGCTTTCTTTGCCGTGCAGAACACCTATCTCTCGACCTTTCAAAGTCTTGGGGGGCTGGGGCTGCTCCTGGGAACCTTCGGACTGGCCACGGTTCAACTGCGCAGCGTGCTGGAGCGTCGCGGTGAGTTGGCGCTGCTACGCGCCGCCGGTTTTCGCCGCGCGGTGCTGGCCCGGCTGGTCCTGATTGAAAACTCGCTGTTGCTGCTGGGTGGACTAGCGGTCGGAGTGTTGGCCGCGCTGGTGGCGGTGCTGCCTCATTTGTTGAGTGGCGGCGCCGGAGTCCCCTGGATTTCGCTGGCACTGACGTTGGCCGTGGTCTTGATTGTGGGGCTTGCGGCCGGGGCGATTGCAGTGCGCGCGACGCTGCGGGCGGAATTGTTGCCCGCACTGCGCGAAGAGTAGTTGCGCCTGAGTGACCCGGTTGCAACGTGCCACGACCGGCGATGCGCGTTTTCGACGCGAACGGCTGCCGTTCGGCCGCGATCGGTTGAATCGCCGGCGCTGCCGCATTCCTCTAGCAACGTTCGCGATCGTTGTCGATAATGCGGTTCGCGTCGTTCGTCCGTCCCCAATCCGGAGTGCCCGCCATGAGAGGCCTCGCCGCGCTGCTGCTTTCGATCGCCCTGGCCATGATTTGTTGGGGGACGTATGGCCCGGTATTGCACGAGGGTCAACTGAGCATGGGCGGTAGCTCGTTGCGCCCGTTCATTTGTGTTGGCGTGGCCTACTTTCTGATCGCCGTGCTGGCGCCAGTGATCATGCTACGGATGCGCCCGGAACCGGGCCAGTGGTCGACAACGGGCATCGTCTGGAGCCTGGTGGCCGGCGCGGTCGGCGCGGTCGGTGCTTTGGGCGTGATCCTGGCGCTGAAGTTTCGCGGCAGCCCGGTCTACGTGATGCCGCTGGTCTTTGGCGGCGCGCCGGTCGTCAACACATTTCTGACGATGTATTGGACGAAGACGTTTCGCCAGGTCAGCCCGACGTTCATCGCGGGATTGATTTTGGTCATCGTGGGCGCGGTGACGGTGCTTTCGTTTCGGCCGCACGGTGGCCCGCCGCGGGACGAGCAAGTTGCCGCATCGTCCGATGCCGATCAACCTGCCGCCGAGAAGAAAGGCGGCGCGATGGCCCGCGCGGAAAGGGCGGTCGTGCGTTATTCGCTCGTGTTTCTGTTCACGGCAATGACCGCGCTGGCCTGGGGATCGTATGGTCCCACGCTGCACCGCGGACAGACGGCGATGGCGGGCAGCCGCTTGCGGCCGTTTATTTGCGTCGGCGTGGCGTATTTTCTGATCGCTGTGATCGTCCCCTCGCTGTTGCTGACGCAATGGGACGAGCCCGGCAAGTTCACATTCTCTGGCTCGGTTTGGAGTCTGCTAGGCGGAGCGGCCGGCGCTTTTGGCGCGATGGGAATCATCCTGGCGTTCAATTTCGGCGGAAAGCCGATCTTCGTCATGCCGCTGGTCTTCGGCGGCGCGCCGGTGGTCAACACGTTTGTCAGCGTGACCCAAGCCGGCCAATGGGGACAACTGCACCCGATGTTTTACGCCGGGCTGATCGTGGTCGCCGCCGGCGCGGTAACCGTCCTGGTCTTTGCTCCCAAGCCGCCGGCGCCACACGCCGAATCCAAGCCGGCCGAGCCCGCGCCCGAGGCGGCCTCGACCTGAGCCCGTTTCCAAAAGCCGCCATGCGGTCCGCCAGCCGCAGCGAGCCTCGATCTTTATGAACGCTGACGAAGCAATGCGCCAAATCGAGTCGCAGTTGGCTCATGTCTGGATGGTGCGCACGTTTCTGAAACACAGCGACGAAGCGGTCGAAGACGAAGAGCTGCAAGGCATATACCGCGGGTTGTACGACTTTCAGTTGGCGGTCGGACCGGCCTGGAGCGAGCAAGACGCCGCGAAATACCTGAAACTTGCGCGCAAGAAGTTCTCGAAGTTGCGCGCTACCAGTGACCAATTCGCCGAGATACAGCCTGAAGTCTCGTCGCACACGAATTTCCAGATGGCCCGCGCGTCGCTGACGGCTGCCGTCGCAGAAATTGGCGGGATTCTCAAATCCGCCGAGTGACCGACGGCCACATTGCCTGGCGGCATCTCACCTCGGCGCACGGGGCGACTGCAATCACAAAGAGGCCGCGCTCACGTGCCGCGCGCGAATCCGAACCACTCGATCTGCCGCCGCGGGCAGTACCGCAGGTCGTTCTCCAGGCAGTACGGTTCCAACCACTCCGCCTGGTACGCCAGCGATTCCAGATCCGTCCCTTGCGGCATCAGCAGGACCCGCGATCGATCGATTTCCGGAAACGCATGCAAGTAGTCTTCCACCTCGCGGCAGTCGTCCGGTTCGTCGATGACGAATTTGACCTGGTACGAATACTCAGCCACGAGCCGCCGGATGACCTCGGGGTTGTGCCGCGTTCGATCGTGGCGCTGTTGCCAGCGCGGCGCTTGATCGGCGGTGGGTGTCGAATTGGAAAGTTTCGGGCTGATCGACATCAGGTCGCACTCGACCGGCAGATAGAGCGTGCCGGCCGTTTCGATTGTAATGTGTCGACCGGCGACACGTAGCCGCCGCGCCAACGGGATCAACTCGGCAAACAGCATCGGCTCGCCACCGGTCAACACGACGTGCCGGCTGTCGAGCGCAACGACGTGCGCCGAGATCTCGTCGACGGAAAGATCCTCGCCCTCAGGCTGCCACGAGGCGAAGGGCGTATCGCAGAACCAGCAGCGCAGATTGCAGCCGCTTGTGCGCACGAACACGCTGCTGGTCCCGGCGAGCAGCCCTTCGCCCTGCACGCTGTCGTAGACTTCGGCGATTTTCATAATTGATAGGGCGCGGGGTCGTCGAGCCCGGCCTCGGCAAAGCCCCGCAGCCGCAGTTGGCACGAATCGCAGCGCCGGCAAGCGCGGCCCTCGGCGTCGGGCTCGTAGCAACTGCGCGTCAGTCCGTAATCAACACCCAATGCATGGCCGCGCTGGATAATTTGGGCCTTCGACCATTGTACTAGCGGCGTGTGGATCTTGAACGCCAGCGAGCCCTCCACACTGGCCTTCGTCGCCAGATTGGCCATCCGCTCGAAGGCGTTAATGTACTCCGGGCGACAGTCGGGATAACCGCTGTAGTCCACGGCGTTCACGCCGATAAAGATGTCGGCCGCTTCGGTCACCTCGGCATACGCCAACGCCAACGACAAGAACACCGTGTTGCGGGCCGGCACGTACGTCACCGGAATGCCGCTGGCCATGCTATCGATCGGGCGATCGCGCGGCACGTCGATCGCGTCGGTCAGCGCGCTGTGGCCAAACTGGCGCAGGTCGATCTCCAGCGTCGCGTGGCGGCGAACGTTCAGGCTCTGGCCCACGCGGCGCGCCGCTTCCAATTCACAGCGGTGCCGCTGCCCGTAGTCGAACGAAATGGCAAACAGGTCAAAGCCTTCGGCGCGTGCGATCGCGCCGGTCGTGGCCGAATCCAGACCGCCAGACAGTAGGATCACCGCGGGATCGGACATGAAGTCACCGAAGGGCGCCAACGTGGTTCGGCGCGTCTGGCCTGAACGACTCCATCATGCCACAATGGCGTTTTCCGCGAAAGGACCGCCATGAACGACGATTTTCGCAAGGCCCTCGAGACGTTTCCCAACCAGTTTCCCGATCGGGAATACACGATCGAGATCCGCTGTCCGGAGTTCACCAGCGTCTGTCCGAAGACGGGCCAGCCCGATTTCGGCGTGCTGACGTTCACCTACACGCCGGCAGCGAAGTGCGTGGAGCTGAAGAGCCTGAAGCTGTACTTACAACAGTTTCGCAACGAGGGCATTTTCTACGAGCACGCGACGAATCGCATTCTCGACGACCTCGTGGCCATGGTGGAGCCGCGGTGGATGATGCTGGTTGCCGAGTTCACGGCTCGCGGCGGCATCACGACGACCGTCACGGCATCGTACGAAACGCCCGAGTGAGTCCGCAGCGTCCACCCGCCTGCAATGAAGCGCCACACGCGCAACGCTACTGGCCGGCTTGCAGCTTCTGCTGCGTGGCCTGGAAGATGGAATACATCGCGTCGAGATACTCCTCGGCTTCGGCCAGCGGCATCACCAGTGGCGGACTAACACGGATCACCTTGCCGGCCAAGGGTCCGAGCAAGTGGATTGCGCGTCCTGATGCGTCCCCGCGGTAACACGCTTCGACGCATGCGTTGGCCACGGCATCGGCCGAATGGCCGCCGACGGCGGCACACTCGACACCCCACACGACGCCTTCGCCGCGGATATTGGCAACCAGATCCAATTCGGCCAGCCGCGTCAGCCCGCGCTCGATCACGTCGGCTAACTTGCGGGCATGGCCCAGCACGTCGGTCGACTCGAACTCATCGAGCGTCGCCAGCACACCGGCACACGCCAGCGGCGCGGCGCTCCACGTGTCCGATCCTTCGCCGTAGTGCATGTTGGCAAACAGGTCCGCCCGGCCCGCGACCGCGTCGACCGGAATTCCGTTGCCCAATCCCTTGCCCAGCACCACCATGTCGGGCTCGATTTCGTAGTGCGTGAAGGCGTACATCTGCCCGGTGCGGCCGAAGTTGGACTGCACTTCGTCGAGAATGAACACCAGATCGTGCTGTCGGCAGAACCGCTCGAGCAGTTGGAGGTATTCTTTCTGCGGATGAAAGGAACCACCGCCACCCAAGTACGGCTCGGTCACCAGGCAACAGAGCCGGTCGCGATATTGCTCGGCGATCCCCTCGAGCTCGCGCTCGTACGGTGCCAGGTCGAGCGGCTGGCGCCGTCGCTGGATGTTCTCGCACTCGCTGGTTGGAAAGCTGATGAATCGGACGCGCGGATCGCGCTCCGGATCGTTTTCGGTGCCGGTGACGGCGCCGGCCAGTCCCTTCTTGCCGTGAAATCCGCTGCGTGTGGCCAGGATGATGTTTCGCTCGGGTTCGCGATCCAGCGCGGCCCAAATTGCCTTTTGCACACCCTCGCTGCCTGTGGCGGCCCACATGACTTGTTCCATCCGCGCACCGCCTGGCTGCGCGCGGAGGTTCGCCAGCAGACGGCTGCTGGCCTCCACTTCCAACTCGGTCAGCGCGTTGTACGAACTCAACGTGAGCGCTTGGAAGAATTCGCCTCGCTCGGGCAGTTCGCTAAGACCCATGTACTCGAACACGCGACGCCACCATTGGCGCGGATTGTGTCCCAGGTTGGCCACCAGCACGCCCGAAGTGAAGTCGGCCAGCTTGCGGCCTTCGGGCGTCCAGTGGTACGAGCCTTCGCTCTTGGCCAGCACGGCCAGACTCGGCGTGTAGGTGCGCTGCGCGGCGGGAATGGTCTTGGCCGCCTGTTGGCGCAACTCGTTGGAACGGGTCTCTCCCGAGTGGTGGATCGCCGGCGGCTGTTTGGGGTCGGTCTTCATGGGACGGGGAAGGGAGTCGGATTCGGGGGACTAAACGCGCGGCGCGTACAACACCTGGGGCTCGGCCGAGCCGGGAGCATACAGGACCAATCCACCGCGCGCGTCGTTGACGCGAACCACGCAATTGGGCGTGCCGCTGGCATGACGGGCAAGGATGGCTTCCATCGCCTGCACGGCGGCCACCGTCTGGCGATCGGCCGAAATGTCATTGTAGATCAAGCCGCGCGCCCGGTCGATCCGCGCGGCGCGCTCGCCCGCCGGTCCGCCAAACTCCACATCGGCCACTTCGCGGGCAAATCGCTCCAGAACCTCGACGCCGTAGCCTCGCTGCGACCGGGCTCCCCACGGCTCGAGGAACTCGCCGTTGTAATGGTTGTTGATCGAGTTCTTGCGCTCCAGCGGCGTGCGGCTTTCGATCGTACACTCGACACCCCGTTTACGGCTGTGACCATTCCAAACGCCGTTGTCAAAGCGGAATTGCACCTCCTGCTCGACGTACCCAGGAAAGTTGTCAGGGGTGACCCAACTGGTGTGAATGTCGAACGCGGCTTCGCGGCCGTCGTCGTATTGGTAAATCATTCGCAGTTGGGTCGAGTCCCAGGTCGGTCCATCGGCTGGACCAACAATGCCGCGCTGGCCGGTACACTGAACGCTCGTCAGCCGGCCGCCAAACGTGAAGTCGATCAGCTTGATGTAGTGCACCGCGACGTACGTGCCCGGATTGCGACCGGTGATCCACTCGGCGAATTGGCCGGTCGAGATCGCTTTGGGCTCGAGCAGCGTGCAATAGCCGCTGTTGACGTGTTGCAGCTCGCCATCGACGACCAGGGTGCGTAGCTTCTTGTGGTCCGGATCCAGGAGTTTGTGGTAGACCACCTTGGCCAGTACATTCTTCTCGCGCGCGAGTTGGTCGAGTTCGTCGAGCTCGGCCAGCGACAAGACAGACGGCTTTTCCACCAGGACGTGCTTGCCGGCCGCAAGTGCGGCCTTGGCAGCCTCGAAGTGTCGGTCGTCGGGCGTGGCCACGCACACGAAGTCGACGCCGGCACCCACCAATTGGCCGATCGAATCCGGTTCGCAAAAGCTTTGCCACGTGCCGATCCGCCCAGCGGTGGCCTTTTGATAGGCCTCGGCCCTGCGCCCGGTGCGACTGGCCACGGCAGCCAATTGAACGCGGCAAATGCCGAAGTTGGGCTGGTAGAGTGGGCTTTGGTAAACACCCTCGAAAAATGGCCTATACGTTTCGTCGAAAATCATCCCCATGCCGACCATGCCGGCGTTCAGGCGATGTGTTGCGACACTCTGCTCTTCGCTGTTCGGCGTGCGATTCATGCGCCACAAGATACCTGATCGTGTGCGGCGTTGCCAACGAAGCGGCACGGAACTTTGCCGCAAGATACGATCAACCCCTTGTCATCACCGTGGCGCGCTTCGACAATGGTCCCTCCCGTGCGGCGCAGCGCGGTGCCCCAGGGCGCCGTCCGCGCAGCCTATTACCGCCGCGAAACGTCAAGTGGTGTGCCGATGTCCGATCAACCGCGTGTCACGCTCAGCGCATTCGGTGATGAGGCCGCGAATCAGAAGACGGCCATTCAACAATTCGCGGCACTTGCCGCCGTGGGCCTGCAGTACTACAGCTTGCGCTTCATCGACGTCGGCGACGGCGTCAAGAACGTGATGAATCTCAGCAAGTCCGAGATTCAAACCATTCGCCATATGGAAGACGAATACGGTTTGAACGTGGCTTCCATCGGATCTCCGCTTGGCAAGGTCAAGCTGCTCGACGTCGATGACGGCACCAAAAACACGTACGTTCCGTTTGCCAAGTATCTCGACAAAGAAGTCGCGCGCGCCTGTGAGCTGGCCCATGCTTTCGAAACGAAGCTGATTCGCGGGTTTTCGTTCTACCACCCCAAGGACTCGAATCCTTGGGACCACGTGCCCCAGGTGGTCGACCAGTTGGGCCAGATCTCCGAAGCCTGCCTGCGCAGTGACTTGACCTATGGCGTTGAGCTCGAAGCCAACCTTGTCGGCCAAAACGGCGAAATCCTGGCCGAGATCCATCGCCAGGTGAACAATCCGGCGCTGGTGCTGGTGTTCGACGGCGGCAACCTCGCCTGCCAGGGCTACTCACCCGACGAGATCTTGCAACAGTTCTTGGCCATGAAAGCCGGGCTCGGTTGGGTCCACATCAAGGACTATCGCCATCCGCAACCGGCCACGCGCCAAGCACACGTCGACGAAGAGATGCTCAAACACTTCGTGCCGGCCGACCAGGGCGATAGCGGACACGAGGCGATCTTCAAGGAACTCCGCGAGCTGTTGCCCATGCTCGACGAAACGCTGCGGCGCCGTGGCATTCCCGGCGTGTTTCTCGACCTTGAGCCGCACGTCAAGGCCGGGGGGCAGTATGGCGGATTCAGCGGTCCGGACGGAATGGGCGTGGCGCTACGCTCGTTGTGCCGGGTGCTGGACTACGCCCGGATCGACTACCACCTGCGTGACTTCGACGACATTCGCGCCGCCCGCGGGTTTTAGGTCGGCCGCCGATTACGGCCGAGACGACCTAGTCGTCTGTTGGCGTAACGCGGCAAGTGTCGGCCCGTTCGATGTTGCCGCGCAAGCCCGCCTCTTGTGCCTTGCGCGCTGAGAAGAGCTGTTGCACCGCGGTGCTCGCGGCAGCCAGCCAAAACACGGATCCCACAAAACCGCTCATCGCCAGTGTGCGCAGCGCCGTGTGATGGTACGGCAAGAAGTACAACACCAGCGTCGTGGCCAACAGGCATCCGAGCGTGGCGCTCGACGTGATGAATGCCGTGTGGACAAGCCGCTTGCGACCGTGGGTGTCGAGGGCCAGTTGCGCCTGCGTGTTGGCCAACTCGCGCATCGAGGCCAAGTCACCGGTGGTCACGGCCGGACGGCGCTTCAATTCCGGCTCGCTTGACGCAACGTCGACGACCGGAACGTCGAGGGGCGTTTCCGCGGCGACCGGCTCGAGGGTCTCGACCGGCTTCGGGTCCGACTTGCGCTTGTTGCGAACCGGTTCTTGCGGTGCAAAGGTTGCGGCGCTTACCCCGCGCATGCGGCTCAGCAAAGCCTCCATGTACTGTTCGATCGAATCCTCGTCCAGCGATTTGCGCGCATCTTCCGATGCACCTTCTCCGACGTCTTCGTTCACCGCGTCGTCCACCACCGGAGACTCCGTGGTATCCGAATCGTCGTCCCACATGCTGGTCGTGGTGGTTTCGACTTCGACTTGCACGGTCTCCACGGAATCTTCGATTTCCCCGTCGACCGATTCGTTGGCGGACGGTGCTTCGTCGTAAAGCGCGGCTTCGGTCGCTTCGTCCGACGCAACCGCTTGCGCGTCGAATGCACCACTCGGCTCCGAGTCGTCGTGGTCAACCTCGGGTTCGCGAGCGACGTCGTCTCTTTGTTCGCTTCGCAATGCATCGCGCTGGTCGGCGAGTGTCGTACGCAGTTGTTCCAGCTCGGCTAGTCGTTCGCCGTCGCGTTCAGTGTTCTCTTGGACGCTCGCACTTTCTGCGGCCAGTTCCTGCTGCTGAGCCTCAAGTACGGACTCGCGCTGCTCGAGTTCCTCGTCGCGAGCGCGCAGCCGTCGTTCGTGCTCCTGGCGATGCGTCTCGAACCCGATCCGCGCTCGTTCCAGAGTTTCGGTTTCGCGGCGGATCTCGGCCAACCGTTCATCGAGCGATTGCTGGTGTTCCACCTGATTGGCGACCCGTTGCTCCTGCTCGACGAGCGCTTGATTGCGGCGATCGAGTTGTTCCTCGGCGACGGCCTGGGCTGATTCCCACGCCAATTGCTCGATGGCCCAAGTCGCCTTTACCGAATGCACGTGAGCCAGTGCGGCCTGGCACTGGAGCTCGCTCTGTTGGGCCGCGGTTGCGACGGCTTCAGAGGATTCGCGGTGGGCGGCATCCAACTCGGCTCGGTCCGCTTCGTGCCGCGCCTGCTGTTGCCGCAGCTCGTTCGCCTTTGTTTGCAGGTCTTGTTGGGCCCGGTCGATCTCGGCCTCGCGTTGCGCGTTCCGCGCCTGGTTTGCTTCGACTTCGGCCCTGCCGCTCTCTAGCTCCGATTGACTCCGTTCAAGCTCGCCGCGCCATTCGGCCAGCTTGTGGAGCTCGTCCTTTAGCTCGGTCTGTTGGCGTTCCAGGGCGTCCTGGCGTTGATCGCACTCGGCCCACCGTGCTGACAATTCGGTATTGCGTCGTTCGAGATCCGCGCGTTCGGCGTCGAGCTGGTCTCGCTCCTCGGTCAACCGGGCTGCCGCTTCGTCCCGCCCAGTCTGTGCAGCGTTTTGGGCATCGTCCAGTTCCTTGCGCCGCTGGTTGAACTGTTGTACTTCGTCGGCATGCCGCGACCGGGCCTCTTCGAGCTCGGCTTGGGCACGAGCCAGTTCGTCACGCTGCGCACTGAGCTCGGCGCGCTGCGTCTCTAGTTCGAAGCGGTTTGACTCCGATTCCTGCCGCTGCTGATCTAGCTCCTCGCGAAGTTGTTCCAACTCGCCGCGAGTCTGGTCGAGTTCTTCTTGGACGCGCTCGACTTCCGCCAATTGCGCGGCCTTGTGTTGCTGGAATGCCTCACGCTGGTGCGTCAGTTCGCATTCTGCTTCGACTAGCGAATTGCACTCATATTCCAGGTTCTGCCGCGACTCGGCCGATTCGGACTCGAACTGCTGCCACCGGTCGGCCAGTTCCTGGCGTTGGGACTCTAGGTCCGCATATTGCCGTTGCAGCTCATCGCGCCGTTCGGACAGCTCGGATTCGAGGTTGGCGTTCTGCTGGGATGTTTCGCCGATCGACAGTGTGTAGAGCCGCGCCACCTCGGCTCTTAGCGTACGGACCGCGTCGAGCAGCATCCGCGTTCTGGCCCGACTAATACGGACCTGGTCGCGAAAACGGCGTTCAAACAGTTGGGTGGTAAGCGCAGGCGAATTCGCGGTACCGGGACTCCCCGCTTCTCGGCTGCGCAGTTTCGATGCTAGCACTTCCAGCTCAATCCGGCCGATGCTGAGTCGATCTCCGGGGCCCAGCGGCGCGTCGGCGAACGTCGCACCGTTGAGCAGCGTTCCAGCACCGCACGAGCGGATGACGGTCCCGCGCGAGCCGCGCAGAATCAGGCAGTGCACCGGGCGAACGCCTGCCCCACTCAGCCGGAGCGTGCAACGGCGGGATGAGCCGATCGTGCACTTGGCAGCGGCCAGACGAATCAGTTGGCCATCGCGAGAACTGCCTACGACACGCAGGCAAAGATCGCTGGCGGCGCGTCCCTGTACTAAATCAAACGGCTGCTCATTCGCGACGTCGACCATTACCCAAACCTCGGGGGCGGAGATGCAGGAAGGGAAGCCGAAAAGCACCCGAAAAACGGGGACGGAATTCCCCAACACTCACAGCAGGTTTAGGTTACGCATTGGTGGCGGTCAAACCACGCCTGCCTGTGGTAGCTGACGGCCCGGCGGCCTACTTTCGCGAATTGGACAAAACGGCTGCACATCTTTGCCGGTTGTGTCGATTATCCGATATCGGTGGGCGAAACCTACGGTCGGCTTAGCTGTCTCTAAATGAGGCGTCGGTCGGCCGACCAAGGTGTCCTTGGCCGGTTCGCGGCAGCGACCGCGGGGTTGGGTCAGTGCCTAGGTGGTGCTCGCGTGGTGGACGTTTCCGCCGGGAACAGCGGGCGAAGTTTCGGGCCGCCGAAACCCGAAAAAAAGAGGTCGGAATTTTGTGACCCCTGGGGTTTGTACTGCGTACTATAGTTTGGTTGCTGAACACGCAACGGGGGTAAACCCGACCGATTGACTCGGCCCTTCAAGCGGGTTTGACAAAGGAATCTGGGCGCTGGCGTTCTTGGGGGGTTCCCAACCTTCAGCCGCGGCCAAGTTCGGAAAAAGAGAAGGTGAATGGAAAATGGCACGTAAAGACGCAATTCTGAGCATGCGCCAGATCCTGATCATGCGCCGTGACGCTCTGCGGACTGCTTTGGCGGGCGACCTTAGCTTGCTGAAGGAACTTCGAGCCCAGACTGCCGGCGACGTGGTCGATGCCGCGCTCGACGCGGCTCAAGACGAAATCAGTTCGCAGTTGGCCGAAGTGGAAAGCCGCGAGCTAGCCAGTATCGAAAACGCCCTGCAGCGGATGCGCGACGGCCAGTATGGCGTGTGCGAGGCGTGCAGCACCTCGATTCCAATGGCCCGGCTCAACGCGTTGCCCTATGCAACCTTGTGCATCAATTGCCAGCGCGAGGCCGAAATCCATGGCGAGGTCGGTGGCGGCGACGCCAATTGGGGCCGCGTCCTGGATAGCGGCAACGACGGCGACGTATCGATCAACGATATCGAAATCGACGTATAGGACAACGGGCAAGGACAACGCGACGTCTTTGTAATATGCACTGGTGGAACACAGCGGTTCCGGGAAACGTCCGGACCGTTGCTTCCGCCGGTGCAGTTTCTTTTTTGGGCCCCCGCGCGCGGCTCATCTCCACCAACAGCCGTTGCCAAGTCGCGGTTGGGGTCTTATCGTAAAGATCTGCGCCGACGTCGTTTGCTGCATCGTACCGGCCGTTTTGGAGCGATTTGATGATTCGTCGACGTCTCTTGGCAACTGCACCGACCGCCGCTTGGGCCATCTTGCTCGTATTGCTCGCAATGCCCGCCGGTGTTTCGGCTCAGGACAAGAACGACGAGGAGGCAGAACCCGCACAGGACGTGCGCACCAAGATGTACAACCTGCTGGATCGCGAGGTTGCGGGGCTCGAGCGGCAAAGCAACGTCCTAAAGATGGTTGTCAAGCTCGTCAGGCCGACGGTCGTCCATATTGAAGCCGACAAGGTCGAGCCCACCAGCGTCCGCTACGGTCGCCATGACCGGATCGAGGAAGCCGGATCGGGCTACGTCGTCAAGATCAAGGACCGCAACTACGTGTTGACCAACGGTCACGTCATTCGAGACGCGCTGCCCGAGAAGATCCGAATCCGCACGGCCGACGGCCGCACGTTATACCCGAGTCGCGTTTGGAGCGACCGTGAAACCGACGTGGCCGTCATGGCGGTCAACGCGCCCGACCTGGTGGCCTCGCGGATTGGGAACAGCGCCGAGTTGGAAATTGGCGACTTCGTGCTCGCAATCGGTAGCCCCTTCGGGTTGAGCCACTCCATTACGTTCGGGATTATTAGCGCCACGAATCGCTGGGACTTTAATCTCGGCCAAGGAGTCGAGATCCAAGACTTCATTCAGACCGACGCCGCGATCAATCCAGGCAACAGCGGTGGACCGTTGATCAACCTGCGCGGCGAAGTGATCGGCATGAACACGGCGATCGCCAGCAATTCCGGAGGCAACGAGGGCATCGGGTTTTCGATTCCCATCAACCTGGTCATGGCGGTCGCCAAGCAGCTCGTCGAGCGCAACGGCGTGACTCGGGCATTCTTGGGCGTGATGCTCGATAGCACGTTTGATTCCGATGCGGCATTGCGGATGGGACTCAAGCGGCCGCACGGGGCACGGATCAAGAACGTGAACGCTGAATCACCGGCAGCCGCCGCCAAGCTGCAAAGCGGCGACGTAATCATCAACTACAACGGGATCCGCGTGGCCAACGACAGCCACCTGATCAACCTGGTTAAGCTAACCGACGTCGGCAGCGAAGTGCCGGTTGTCGTGTTCCGCGACGGCCGCGCCATTGCAATGACGATTAAGGCACGCAGCCGCCCGTCGACGGCGGCGGCGGTCGAACGGACTGAGGACTAGGCTGCGTCTCGTAAGCGCGCTCAGGCGTCGGGCGGTCGCTAGGCTTCGCTTTGCGACGCTTCGCCCGCGGCAGCCAGTTGTTTGACGACGTATTCTCGCACGGCTGCGGTGTCCACCCGCGTGGCCACGGCGATGTTGGTGCGCCACTCGCGCACGCGGCGCCGATCGAACACTGTTTCTCCGGTCGTCAGTTCGCCGGCCAGTTCCACGTCGCCGGCCGAGAGCTCGGTCTGGAAAAAATCGGGCTGCAGCGCCGCGGCATAGGCCACCGCGTCGTGTAGCCAAATATTCTCGTAGCCAAGCTCCAAGCGATACGAGCGAAACGAATAGGGCAGAACCCGTCGCAGAAACCGCCCGGCGCGCGTGTTGTCTTCCGGCAGCCGGTCAAGAAAGTCGTAGTCAAACGAGACTTGGCGCGTCACGTCGAGCGGCACGAGCGTCTTGGTGGCCGTTGATCGAAACACGGTCCGCGCGGCGGCCGGATCGCAAAAGACGTTGAACTCAGCCGAGGGACTGATGTTGCCAGGCCCCGTCAGCGTCCCGCCCATAATGACAAGTTGGCCGACCATTTCCGCCACGGCCGGATCCCGCGCGATCGCCCGAGCGATGTTCGTCAGCGGGCCCAGGGCAATGATCGTCACTTCGCCTGGTGCCGCGCGGACCTCGTCGCAAATGAGCTTTTCCGAAGGGTGGCGGTGCTGCAACTCCGACACCTGAAACTCCGCATTGCCCAATCCGTCGACGCCGTGGTGGTGCGTGGCACGAGCTGGCAGTCCCGATTCTGGCTGGCTCGCCACGCCGATCCGCGGCCAGCGGGGAGGATCGAGCTGCTCGATGATCGTCTGGACGTTGCGCGTCGACTGCTCCGCCGTCACGTTGCCGGCTACGGCCGTTACGGCAACAACGTCTACCTTCGGGTCGAACAACGCCATGCACATCGCCACAGCGTCGTCGATGCCGGGATCGACATCTAACAGGATCTTCTTGGCCATCGGTCATCCGTTGTTGCGGCCATGCGACACACGCCTGCGGGCAATCCGCCAACTGCCGGTCGCCGAGCGGCGCGATTTGGAACTGCGCGGGGGATTTTAGGGCTCGACGCCGATCGAAATCAAGAGTGTCTTCGTCCGGTCTCCGACGCGGATCGACGGTATGCCACGCACTTTAGGCAGGGTAGAATCGTGCAATGCGGCACCCGATGGTGGCCAGGAATCCGACATGATTGAAGCGACATTAGGACGATTGGCGGCCGGCGAAAACCTTTCGATGGACGAAATGGCCGCCAGCATCGAGGCCGTCATGCAGGGCAAGCTGAACGACGGACAGATCGGCATCCTGCTGACCGCGCTACGGGCCAAGGGCGAGACGGCCGAAGAGATCGCCGGCGCGGCCCAGGTGCTGCGGCGGCACATGACGCCGATCCAGACCAAACGAACCTCGCTGGTTGATACGTGCGGCACCGGCGGCGATGGGTCAGGCACCTTCAACATCAGCACCGCGGCGGCGCTGGTGGCCGCGGCCGCGGGCGTATCGGTTGCCAAACACGGCAACCGCAAAATCACCAGCAAGAGCGGTTCGGCCGACGTGTTGGCGGCCCTGGGCGTCAATGTCGAGGCCGACGTCCGGCAAGTCGAGGCCTGCCTGGATACTCTCGGAATCTGCTTTTGCTTTGCCCCGCTGCTACACGGCTCAATGAAGCGCGTAGCGAGCGTTCGACAGCAATTGGGTGTGCCCACGATCTTCAATCTGCTCGGTCCGCTGGCCAACCCGGCCGGCGCGCCGTTTCAGGTCGTCGGGGTGGGCCCTGCCAACATTCGACCGTTGATGGCCGAAGCGCTGCGGCTGCTGGGGGCACAGCGTGCGATCGTCGTGCAAGGCGAAGACGGGCTCGACGAAGTAACCTTGTCGGGGCCGACTCGCGTGACGGAAGTGGTCGACGGCGGATTGCGCAACTTCACTTGGACTCCGGCCGACTTCGGGATGGAACCGACGGAGTTGGACTCGCTACGGGTCGACGGCCCGCAGCAAAGCGCCGAGGTCATTCGCGGCGTCCTGGCCGGCCAGTCCGGACCGGCGCGCGACATCGTGGTGATCAATGCCGCCGCGGCGCTGTGGACCGCCGGGCAAGAGGATGCACCGCGAGCGGCTGCCCAGCGAGCGGCCGACGCAATCGACGGCGGACAGGCGGCCGAGTTGCTCCAGCAGCTCGTAGCGATCAGCAACGAGTAGGGCTACCCCTGCACGTCGGTGGCTCTATAATTACTCGATTCAGGCAATCTTGGAGATATCGGCATGGCGAAGCCCCAACGCAAACTGAAGAAGGCCAATCACGGCCGCCGACCCGCGAACGGCAAGGGCCGTAAACAAAAGCGCAAGAACATCCGCACGTAAGCGGTCGTTCACATGCATGCTGAGCGGGAGCGGTGCCTCAGCGCGGCCGGGACCGGCACACGCCTTCTTCGCACTAGCGGCACAGCGACCAGCGCACAACGTCGGTGCAGCCCGAGCCTTTCCTTGCGCAATCGCGCTATTTCGGCTGCACATTGTGCCCAGCGGCACGCCCACGCAACGTGTTTGTCATGAACACCGGCCGGCGAATCCGCGGCGTTGCCCGGCTGCGCGGAGGCCGCTAGAATGCGGCGATTGGGTAATCGAACGTGTTAGCCTGCAAGCGCCCACGCTGCGGAGCCCATTATCGTGCCGAGCAAGAACTTCTTGATGGATCTGTCGGAGATCGACCTCGACAACGTCGTGGCCGATATCGAGGAGATCCGTCGCTACAATCCGCAGCGCCACGAGATGGAGCAACTGACGGCCATCGTCTTCGACCATGCCGAACGAGCCATCTGCGCCGGCTACAAAGACATCTCGGACAAGGAATTCTGGGTGCGCGGCCACATGCCCGGCATGCCGTTGATGCCGGGCGTCTTGATGTGCGAGGCGGCCGCCCAAATGTGCAGCTACTACGCGCATAAGCACAAGCTGCTGGGCGACTCGACGCTCGTCGGATTCGGCGGCATGGAGGACGTGCGGTTTCGCGATCCGGTGCGGCCGGGCGACCGCCTGATCGTCGTCTGCAAGTTGCTCAAGGTGCGTGCCGGGGCCATTGTCGTCTGCCGGTTTCAAGAGTTCGTCGGCGGGTCGCTGGTTGCCGACGGTAAGATCAAGGGAATTGCCCTGCCGGTCGACGAGTTGAAGAGCGAACATCGAGCGACGACCTAGCAGCCCGCTCGTTGCCGCTGATCGCAAACTCTACCTGCGTGGACCAAACGCCTCGGCCAAGGCCGGCACCGCAGGCACGATTGTCCTGACCGAGCAACCTTCTGGCTTGCGTATCACATGATCCCGCTGTTTGACCACAACCCGACCGAACGCCGACCACTGGTCACCTACGTTTTGATCGCCGTCAACACGCTGGTCATGATCTGGCTGGCTTCCCTTTCCCCGCTGGGTCAGCAGGAAGCCGCCCTGCGGCACGGCTTCATCCCCGCGCGGGTGTCTCAATTGGAGAACCCGCGGGTTTTGGAAGTACCCGTCAGGGCGGTAGTCGAAGGGCGCGACCAGGCCGGTCTGCCCGTGCCCGTGGTGCGCGAGGTCGGCAAACTGTCCCTGCCGCCCAAGCGATCCGAGATTCTCGGCACGATGATCTCGTCGTTGTTCATGCACGGCGGATGGATGCACCTGATCGGCAACATGTGGTTTCTGTGGATCTTCGGCAACAACGTTGAAGATCGGCTGGGGCACGTGCTGTTTTCGTGCTTCTACCTGGTCGGTGGGCTTTTGGCGTCGGCGTGTCATTGGGCGTACGATCCCGAAAGCCTGACGCCGGTCATCGGCGCCTCGGGCGCGGTGGCGGCGGTGCTGGGTGGCTATGCCGTGACCTGGCCACGGGCCACGGTGACGACGCTCGTCTTCTTCGGCTTTGTCATGATGATCGAAGTGCCGGCGCTGGTTTGGCTCGGGCTTTGGTTCGGCGGACAACTGCTCGACGCGTCGTTCAATCGCGACCTGGGAGTCGCCGTTTGGGCGCATATCGGAGGGTTTGTCGCGGGGGCCGCCTTGATGCCGATCCTCTCATTCGGTGCGCCGCCGACCGACGGGTCCTGGGCCGACGAAGTCAAAAAACGTTCTTCGTTCGGCGATGAACCGCCGAACTAGCCCTTGCGTGAGGATTCCCTGATGGGCCGCCGCGCCTTGCGCCGTATCGACCCAACGCTTGATCTTTCCAAACACTTGCTCGTGCTGGAGAATCTCCCGCAGCCGCTCGACACCGACGCGCTGTTCGGGCGAAGTGCGCCGGTCGAGATCGAAGTGGGCTGCGGAAAAGGGCTCTTTCTGGCGACCGCCGCCGCCGCGGACCCCGCGGCCAACTACCTGGGCATCGAGATCCTGGCCAAGTACGCGCGGTTTACCGCCGCGCGACTGGCCACGCAGGTTCTGCCCAACGCAAAGATTGTCCACGGCGACGCGGGGCACTTCTTTCGATCATGGCTGGCGGATGCGTCCGTGCGGGCGGTCCACGTCTATTTTCCCGATCCGTGGTGGAAGGCCCGGCACAAAAAGCGGCGGGTGATGAACGGCCAGTTTGTGCAAAATGTCCAGCGCGTGTTGTTGCCCGGCGGAAAGCTGCACTTTTGGACCGACGTGGCGGAGTATTTTGAAGCATCGCTGGAGATGATTGCGTCGGCGACCGGGTTGGAAGGTCCGCATCCGGTCAGCGAAAGCCCAGCCAGCCACGATCTGGACTATCGGACGCACTTCGAACGGCGCGTGCGATTGCACGAAGAGGCTGTCTATCGGGCCGAATTCGAAAAGCCCGCGTGAGCCGGCACTGGCTCGCGGCTGACTTTTGCCCTGCCAGCAGCCGCCATTCGACCGCGCCATGAGTGACACGCAGCCGCTAGCCGCGCCGTGCCGTTTCGACCGGGACCGGTTCGGCTTCGTAGGTCCGCGTGACGGTGGCCGAATCGCTGTTTTGCTTGGCGATTTGATACAGGGCCTGGCCGGCCGAGGACGGATAGTTGCCGGTGATACACGCCTGACACAGTTGATCGCCGTCGAGCCCGATGGCGCGGGCGATCGACTCGATCGGCAGGTACCTTAGCGAATTCGCACCCAGCTTCGCGGCCATCTCGGCTTGCGCTGCATCGTTCAGCGGTTGGTCCTTGAGAAAACCCGGCGCGAACAATTCGCTGATCGTCGACATGTCAATGCCGTAGAAACAAGGCGCGATGATCGGCGGGCACGCCACGCGAACGTGAATCTCGCGGGCGCCCCCCAAGTTGCGAATCCGCTTCAACAGCACCTTCATCGTGGTCGAGCGAACGATCGAATCCTCGACCAGAATCACGCGCTTGCCCTCGAGCACCTCGCGCAGCGGCGTGTACTTCGATTCGGCTTTCCGCTTGCGGCTGCCGCTGCCTTCGATAAACGTACGTCCCGTGTACCGATTGCGAATCAGTCCTTCGAGCGAGGGAACCTTCAACCGATACGCCATCGCGTCGGCGGCCGCCTTGCTCGTGTCTGGCACCGGGACGACGATCGTGTCTTCGTCGATGGGCACGTCTTCCAGCCGGGCCAACTCCTCGCCCAAGGCTTTGCGCGACAGGTAGACACTACGCCCGTCCATGGTGCTGGCCACGTTGGCAAAGTAAATCCACTCAAAGAAACAATGCGCTTGCCGGGTGCTGGAAGCAAACCGCTGGATCTCGAGCTGGCCGTCGGTGATGGTCACGGCCTGGCCGGGCAACAGCGACTTGATGTTCTCGGCCGCGATTCCCAGGTTCAACAGCGCCACGCTCTCGCTGGCCGCCGCGAACAACGGGCCCTCGATCGCGTAGCACAGCGGGCGCAGGCCCAACGGATCGCGGGCCACGAGCATGTCGCCCAACGCGTTGATCAGCACCAGGCAATACGCTCCGTCGAACTGCTGCCCGACGCTGCGCATGATTTCGATCAGCGACGGGCGGTCTTTCTCCGACAACTCGCGGCCGATCGCGTGCATGATGATTTCGGTATCGGTATCGCGGGCCAGATAGTTGTCTGGATCGGCCAACAACTGCTGCCGCAAGTGCTGGTAGTTGGCCAGTTGGCCGTTGAAGGCAAAGCTGAACCACTTGTGCTTCTGCACGTGGTGCCGCTCGAACGGCTGGGCGTAGCTGCGGTCCTCGGTGCCGCAGGTCGCATAGCGCACCTGGCCAATCGCCGCCCGGCCCGAGTATTTGCGCATCAGGCTTTCGGACTTGCCGCGATGGTTCAGACGAAAAACCTCGTTGACGCTGCCCAGATCCTTATACGTGTCGATCAGTTGGTTGCGTCGCGGGTTGTACGACGTCAACCCGGCGGAAAGCTGCCCCCGGTTCTGGATGTCCTGAAGCATCCGCGGAATTAGTCGCGAGACAGCCTCGGGCCCCTGTTCCGGACATAGCGGGCTTTTGCCGCGGCCGCTGAGATGATACACCGCGGCCACGCCGCATTCGTGGAACAGTTCGCTCATCGACGTGTGGGCCCCGGGGATTCGATGGGTTGCGACTCGAGGGCGACTAACGTGCGCGCGTCCGAAAGACCCATTGTACGGGCGACGGCCTGTTTGCTCAACCAACGGTCGTTGTGGCGCTTTTTGCCGGCTGCGCAAGGGCGCACGTTGCGGTTTCAGAATCGCGCGGCCCCAGTCGGCGAACATTAAATCGGCGGCGTGTGACAACTAAACAGCCGAGCATTGCCTTAGTTGGCACATGGGCCCGCGGCCGGTGTGCCCAAGTGCATAGCCGCGTGCGGCCTACAATCACGCCGACGCCGGCTACTGCCGCCCAGGCGGCACGAGTATGATGGCAAGATCGTGCCAAGTTGTAGCGCCAGTTAACGAGTCCCAGTTGTCCCCACCGTCCATGACCGATCTTGTCCGGCAGGAAATTGCGACCGCCGCGCACACCATCGTGGTCAAAGTCGGCACCCGCGTGCTGACCGGCGCCGACGGTCTGCTCAATCAGGATCGCGTGGCCTCGCTGACCGAAGAACTGCTCGCGCTAATGGAAGCCGGGCGCAAAGTGGTGCTGGTCACCTCCGGTGCGGTCGGCGCGGGGCTGGGGCGGCTCGGCCTTTCCCAACGGCCGACCACCTTGGCCAAGCTGCAAGCCGTCGCCGCCGTGGGGCAGAACCATCTGGTCGAGGTCTATGATCGCGCGCTGCGGGCTCACGGGCGGCACGCGGCCCAGTTGCTGCTGACGGCCCACGATCTCGATCAACGGGCCGGGTATCTCAACGTGCGCAATACGATCCGGGCGCTGTTCGAGTACGGGGCCCTGCCGATCATCAACGAGAACGACACGGTCAGCGTCGACGAGCTGATGACCACGTTCGGCGACAACGACCGGCTGGCCGCGATGGTCACCAACCTGTTACGGGCACCGCTGTTGGTGCTGCTCTCGGACGTCGACGGGCTGTACGACGGCGACCCGAACGATTCGGCCTCGCGCGTGATTCCCACGGTGACGAAGCTCGACGCAGCGACCTTGGCGCTGGCCCGCGATCTTGTGACCGGCGTGAGCAAGGGCGGCATGGCAAGCAAGCTGGAAGCGGCACGGATGGCGACCGCGGCCGGCGAGAACGTGATCATTGCCGGCGGGCGCACGCCGGGCAACCTGGCGCGCATCGTCGCCGGCGAAGTGGTCGGTACGCTGTTTCTGGCCCAAGGACAGGCATTGTCGGCCTTCAAACGCTGGATCGGCTTTACGGCACAGCCGCGGGGCACGCTGGTCGTCGATGCTGGCGCGCGCAAGGCGGTCGAACGCAACGGCGGCAGTCTACTGGCGATCGGCGTGGTGGAAGTGCGTGGCAAGTTCCAAAAAGGTGACGTGGTCACGATGGCCGACACCAATGGGCAGGAATTCGCACGCGGTTTGACGAATTACTCCCTCGCCGAAGTGGCCAAAATCAAGGGAATGCGTACGGAAAAAATTGCCGCCACGCTGGGCCATTGCCCGTATGATGAAGTTATCCACCGCGACAACATGGCACTGACGCGGGAGGAGTGAGACGCACCGCGCAGCTTCGCGCGGTCGGCCGAAGTGGAGGACCTGGAGTCATGCCCAGATACTCGCTGCGGGCCCTATTCTTGATGGTGGCGATCGTGGCTGGTTTGCTGCTATTGGGCCAAGGATTCATTGCTTGGATTGAAAGCCATGCGAGGACTCCTAGCCGTCGCAGCAACTGCGTGAACAACCTGAAGCAAATTGGCATCGCGTTGCATACCTACCGCGACGTCCACGGAGTCTTTCCGCCGGCTTATGCAACCGACGCCAACGGCAAGCCCATGCACAGCTGGCGTGTACTTCTCTTGCCATACTTTGAAGACGAGGATTCACACGTTCTCTATCAACAATACGATCTGAGTGAGCCGTGGAATGGCCCGAACAACCGCCAGTTGGCCGAGGCAATGCCCGCCGTGTATCGATGTCCCAGCAGCAAAGCGCCCGTGGGCGAGACGTGCTACGTTGCGATCGTCGGACCCAAAACCGGTTGGCCACACTCGCGGGGCCGTGGTGTAATGGAGTTCCGCGACGGACTGTCCAACACGATGGCTCTGACCGAGATCGCCGACTCAGGAATACACTGGCTCGAGCCACGGGATTTGACGTTTGGGGAAGCAACGGATGGAGTCAATCCACCATTAGTAAAACTCAGCGTCTCCAGTCCCCATCCCGGTGGAGCCAACGTCCTATTCTTTGACGGCAGCGTTTTGTTCTTGGAAAGCGACTTGCCACCTGAAACGCTTCGCGCCTATCTCACTGCCAACGGCGGCGAGTCGGTCCCGCCGCCATGACACGGCGGGCGAATCTATGCTGCTGCGTATCGCTCGGGGCGAATCGCCCCCCTGACCCGGCCGGCGCCCGCGCGGTATACTGACGGGTTCTATGCAACGCGAACCCACTGAACCGTCGCCGGTCAACATGATGGACGCCCCGCCGGTTGG